>Ga0207416_1000081_pt1 | contig 169434 bp, 161 predicted proteins | sample PaiPotPPM11metaG_FD_184107 | JGI IMG/M metagenome (GOLD analysis project Ga0207416, IMG submission 184107) | Iron sulfur acid spring bacterial and archeal communities from Banff, Canada, to study Microbial Dark Matter (Phase II) - Paint Pots PPM... ...
GTCGTGAGCGGCGCGCGGTCTATATTTCCGGCGCTGCCGCTCACGACCGATCAGGAGCCCCCGCCATGTTTTCGTTCCGCAAGAAACTCGAAATGCCGGCCGCCGATGAGGCCTTGCCGGGGCGCTCGACGCCGATCCCGACCGCGCAGCGGCATTTCGTCAACGGCAAGCCGCTCAAGGGTCCCTATCCCGAAGGCCTGGAAATGGCGATGTTCGGGTTCGGCTGCTTCTGGGGCGCCGAGCGCAAATTCTGGGAGCTCGGCACCGGCATTCACGTGACCGCGGTGGGCTATGCCGGCGGGCTGACGCCAAACCCGACCTATGAAGAGGTCTGCTCCGGCCGCACCGGCCACAACGAAGTCGTGCTGGTGGTCTATGACCCGGCGAAGATTTCCTACCAGCGCCTGCTCAAGACCTTTTGGGAGAGCCACGACCCGACCCAGGGCATGCGTCAGGGCAACGACGTCGGCACCCAATACCGCTCCGGCATCTATGCGTTCTCGCCGGCGCAGCGCGCGGCGGCGGAGGCCTCCAAGGCGGCCTATGCCAAGGCGCTCGACGCGCAACGCATGGGCCCGATCACCACCGAAATCGTCGACGCGCCGCCGTTCTATTTCGCCGAGGATTATCACCAGCAATATCTCGCCAAGAATCCGCACGGCTATTGCGGCCTCGGCGGCACCGGCGTGAGCTGCCCGATCGGCACCGGCGTAGCGGCGTAAATTTGCTGATAGTCGGCGGCGAATAGAATACGCTTAGGATCGGTTACGACATTGGCGGTATTTGCGGCATCGCTGGAGGTTCCATGTCCGGGCCGGAGGGGCGCACCATTCAGGCATGGCTGTTTTTCAGCCGCTGGCTTCTGGCGCCGTTCCTGCTCGGGCTGTTGCTCTGCCTGCTGTTGCTGATCTATCGATTTTTCGCCGATCTGTTCGCGCTTGCCATTCAGGTTCCGGCCGTGAACTGGCACGACCTCGCCACCGGCGTGCTCAACCTGGTCGATCTGGCGCTGACGGCCAATCTCATCCTCATCGTGATTTTCTCCAGCTACGAAAATTTCATTCGCCGCATCGACGCCGCCGCCCGTCCGGACTGGCCGGAGGGCCTTACCCAAGTCGACTTCAGCGCGCTCAAGCAGAAGCTGCTCGGCTCGGTCGTCGCCATCGCCGCGGTCGATGCGCTGGCCTGGTATTTCGATCTTGAAAAAGAGCCGGATACGTCGAAGCTCGTCTGGGTGCTGGCCTTCCCCGTCACCTTCGCCGTTGTCATGCTGCTGTTGGCGCTCGCCGACTGGCTGACCGCCCGGCGCCACCGCCAGCCCGAGTAAGCGCTTGAGCGGGCTGCCAATCCGGCGCGGTGAGGGTTTGTTAACCATACCGGGCGTTAATCGGACCTCGGCTTTGGCTCGAAACGGGGTCGGATTGCGCCTATGCGGGTCACCCGCCCTCTTCTGTTGTTGTTTGCCCTGGCAATTGCGGTAGCGGGATGCGCGCGGGAGCCCGTGATGCGCGTGCAAATGGCGGCTGCGCCCGCGCCTTATGGCATCGACAATGTGGTCTATGGCGCGGCCCCGGCGGCCTATGGGGCCGTGGCGCCTTCGCCCTATCAGACGGCGGCCGCACCCGCTTATGCCATGCCGGCCGCGCCGGCCTATGGAACCGTCGCCGCGCCGAGCTACGGCATGGCAGCGGCACCGTCCTATGCCGCCGTCGCTGCGCCCAATTACGCGCCCGCCGCACCCGGTTACGCGCCGGCTTACGGTACCCTCGCCGCTCCTTACGGCACCGCACCGGGATCCGTCGCCATGGTCGGCGGCTATCCGGGAACGATGGCCGCCCCCTCCCTCGCCTACGCACCGACCGCGCAGCAATGGCCCTACACTCTGGATTCCGGCGATCGGCTGCGCGTCGTCGTGTTCGGGCAGGACGGGCTGACCAATTCTTACGTGGTCGACGTCAGCGGCGACATCGCCATGCCGCTGATCGGCTCGGTGGCGGCGCGCGGCCTGACCACCGACCAGCTTTCCGCCCGCATCGCCGATCTGCTGCGCCAGGGCTATGTCCGCGATCCGCACGTCGCGGTCGAGATCGAAGCGTACCGGCCGTTCTTCATCCTCGGCGAAGTCACCCAGCCGGGCCAATACCCTTACGTCGCCAACATGACGGTGGAGACGGCGGTGGCGATCGCCGGCGGCTTCACGGCGCGCGGCTACAAGAAATCCGTCCTCATCAGCCGCAATTACGGCGGCCAAATCTACCGCTTCGAGACGCCGATCACCGCGCAGCTGCAGCCCGGCGACACCATTCAAGTTAAGGAGCGGTGGTTCTGATTCCTTTCCCGGGCGCAGCGCAGCACGTTAGTGGAGCGCCGCCGACCCGGGATCGTCGCACACGCTGAGTTTGCGAAGGTCCCGGATCAGCGGTGCACCGCTTGCGCGCTGCACCGCGTCCGGGAAACATCTTACTTCACGTTCTTTGCCAGAAACGCCATCGAGCGCTGCCAAGCGAGTTTGGCCGCCGCATCCTGGAAGCTGCCGCGCTCATCGCAATGGAAGCCATGCTGGGCATCGGGATAAACGTAGATTTCGCAATCGCCGCCGCGCTTTTCCTTGATTGCCGCGACGTCGCTCATCGGGATCGAGGCGTCCTTCTCGCCGAAATGCATCTGCGTCGGCACTTTCGGTTTCTGGTCGGCATTCTTGGCGATCTGGCCGCCGTAATAGCAGACCGCGGCCGAGAGACCGTTGAGCTTGCCGGCCGCCAGGAACGAGATGGTGCCGCCCATGCAGAAGCCCATGATGGCAACCGGGCCGTCTTTCTTGAGCTCGTCGATGGAGGCCTGCACGTCGCGCAGCATCGCGCCCCAATCGGGATTGGCGACGAATTTCCGCGCATTGGCGATCTCGTCGGGCGTGTAGCCGCATTCGAAGTTCGGCTGCTGACGGTCGAACACCGCGGGCGCCAAAGCCGCATAGCCTTCGCCGGCCAGCCGGTCGCACACCGCGCGGATGTGATGATTGACGCCGAAGATTTCCTGGATGACGACGATGCCGCCCTTGGCTTTGCCGGCCGGGTCGGCGCGATAGGCGCCGAGCTTGAAATTATCCGATGACGTCAATGCAAATTGCTTACCCAAGTGATCCTCCTGTGCGCTGGACGGCCGGCCTCACACCGCGCCGGTCCTATATGCCGGGCGCAGCCTAGCTGCGGCCTTTGCCGCGCTCAACCCCACCCCGCCACAGTCCATCAGCGGCTGACGACGATGAAATTCGTGCCCTCGCCGGTTTCCTCGCCGAGACCATGGTCGGACACGATCAGCGACGAGCCGGGAAGGACCAGTTCGGAAATGTAATCGATTGCCGCTTGCGGGATACCGATGCGGGCGAGCGCCTCGGCCGGGGTCTGCGGCGGCGGCAGATCGGCAAGTTTTTCGCGTTCTTCGCCGCGGCGTCTGTCGCGGGCATATCTGTCATATCGCGTTTCGCGCTCGGCCTTGCGCTTCGGCTGCGGCGGCGGCTCGGCGGGCAGCGAGACGACATCCCATCGGAGCGCGCTGCGATCGTCGCCGACAAATCCGAGCGCGGTAAAGACGTGCGTGCCGAGCGGTCCATCGGGGTCCGTAATGGTGACCGGCGCCTGGAACAGCGGCGCAAAGTTCTGGCGCACGTAAATCTTCTTTTCCTTGCGGCTGACGAATATCGCGATCGGCGCCTTGCTTGCCGGCGCGGTCTTGCTCAGGTCAGCCGGCGCGGCCGGCGGCATCGGCACGGCCGGATCGAGCGTTGCGACACGCGGCGCAGGAGGGTCCGGCACGATCGCAGATGCGGCGACGGGTTGATCCGATGTCCGATCGGGCGACGCCACAGCATTGGCCTTGATCGGCGGCGCCGCGGATGGCGACGCGTCGTTGACCGGCGGGTCGGATTTCGCGGCATCGGCGATGGCGGCGGGCGCGGCGGCGTGACTGTCGGCGCCGACCCGCAGCCCTAGTGCGGCCGGACCAGCCGGGGTTGCCGGCGTCGCATCCGAAACGGCCGGCGCAGCGGCGGGGACCGGGTCCGGCGCCTTGTCGCGATGCACGAACAGATGCGGGTCGGCAAACTCGACCGGCTTGAGCTCTTGCCGTGCGACGATCACCGGCACGCCGAGCTTGGTCAGATGATAGAGCCGCACCGCAAAATCATGCGGCATGCGGATGCAGCCGTGCGACGCCCGATGGCCGATGCCTTCGCCCTCGTGCATCGCCACCCCCGACCAGGTAATGCGCTGCATGAACGGCATCGGCGCGTTGCTGTAGATGTTGGAGCGGTGGAAGACCTGCTTTTGGATGACGCTGAAAACACCCAACGGTGTCGGCAGGCTCGGCACCCCGGTGGCAATCGAGGTGTCGGCAACATGCATGCCGTCGCTGTAGAGATGCAGCTTCTGCTGATCGATGGAGACGAAGATTTGCAGCGGGCCCTTCGGCATATTGCCGAATGGGTCCTGGCTGACTTTGCCGGCGTCCTTGCGGGCGTGCTTGACCGCTCGGTGCTTGGGCCTGTGCCAAGGTCCGTACTCAAATCCGTAATAATGGGCAGATGCCGGCGCGGAATAGAGGGTCACAGTCAGGGCGGTGCACAGCGCCAGCGTGCAAACGCCGCCAAATCCTGTTCCGGCCTGAAACTGTGCGCCGCGTTGCACGCCTGGAATGCTCACTTCCGCCCCCGTCCCAGCGGGAATTCGCGATTGGCAGCGTAAACCCTAGCGATCACCGTCACCTCCCGCCACTTCGCGGAATGATGGCGGCCAATTCATGGCGCAAAGAGGTTAAAGGGTCATGCAAACGACATCATGACACTGCCGCGGGCGCCGCAGCGAACATTTTTTCTTGATGAAATGTTTGCGGCCTGACTTAGGCGGCCGGGGTCAACGCGAAGGCTTGCGCCAACAACTCATAGGAATGGCGGCGCGCCGCATGATCATAGACCATGGTCGTGATCATAAGTTCATCGGCGCGGGTCGCCTCGATCAATCCGCGCAATCGTTCCTTCACCCGTTCGACACCGCCGACGATCAGGCGCGCGCGATGACGCGCCAGGCGTTCGCGGTCGATCGGCGTATAGGGATAAGCGGCGGCCGCCTCGGGCGAGGCGAGCGGCAGATATTCGCCCTTGGCGCGGCGCACGTAATGCAGTTCGGCGCTCGATGCGAGGCGCTCGGCCGCGGCGTCGCTGTCGGCTGCGATCACGGCGGCGCCGAGGATGGCATAGGGCTCCGCCAACGTCGCCGACGGCTTGAAATGCTCACGGTAGCCGAGCATGGCGCTAGCCGCATCGTAGTCGGCGAAGTGATGCGCGAAAGCGAAGCCCATGCCGACCGCGGCGGCAAGCTCGGCGCTATAGCCGCTGGAGCCAAGGAGCCAGATCGGCGGCAGCGCCACATCGGCGGGAACCGCATGCACGTTGCGAAACGGATGACCTTCCGGAAAGCCGCCGCGCTCGAGCAGCAGCAGCTCCTGGAAGCGCTCGAGAAAGTCGTCGCCTTGCCGCGGATCCTGCCGTGCCCGCAAGGCATAAGATGTGACTTGATCGGTCCCCGGCGCGCGGCCGAGCCCAAGATCGATACGGCCGGGAAACAGCGCCTCCAGCACTTTAAAGCGTTCGGCGACCATCAGCGGCGCGTGGTTCGGCAACATCACGCCGCCCGAGCCGACGCGGATATGCGAGGTCACCGCCGCAATTTGTCCGATCATGATTTCGGGCGCGGAACTGGCGATGTTCGCCAGATTGTGGTGCTCCGCGACCCAATAGCGCTTGTAGCCGAGCCGATCGGCAAGCCGCGCCAGATCGAGCGAATTATGCAACGCCGCCGAGCCCGGCGTCGCGGTGGTCACGGGCGACAAATCAAGGACCGAAAGCGGAATCACGCGAAACGGACTCTGTGCGCATCGTGGCGAGGACGAATGCCCAAGCTTGGCGGTCTATGAGCCCACCGCGGACGCCGCCGTCAATCCCGGCGGAAGCTACGCGCGGCGTGCCGACAAATAACAATGGCCGGCGCGAACCGTCCGATAGAGCGCTAGCGGGTTACCGGCGCCGGCGGAATGGGCGGGACGCCCGCAACTTGCGGGGCTGCCGAATATTGCTGGGCCGCCGAATATTGCGGCGCTTGCGGTACGTCGGATAACGCAGTCGGCATGGTGGCTGGCAACACCATGACACGCGTGCCGATGCCGACCCGGCTATAGAGATCCTCGACGTCCTCGTTGGTCAGCCTGATACAGCCGGACGAAATGTATTTGCCGATCGTCGTCGGATCGTTGGTGCCATGGATGCGGTACAGCGTGTTGCCGAGATACATGGCGCGGGCACCGAGCGGATTGGTCTCGCCGCCGGCCATGAAGCGCGGCAGATAAGGCTGACGGTCGATCATCTCTTTCGGCGGGAACCAGTCCGGCCATTCCTTCATGCGGCTGATGCGCTCGGTGCCCGACCAGGTGAAGCCGTCGCGTCCGACGCCGATGCCGTAGCGCAGCGCCTGGTCATGGCCGAGCACGAGATAAAGGTAGGTGTTCGGCGTATCGACGATGATGGTGCCGGCCGGTTCCGGAGTCGGGAAATTGACGATCTGCCGGCGAAATTGCACTGGCGGTTGCGTTGTCGAACCCTGCTCCGGCGGCGCTTGTGTCGGCACGGCAGCGGCCACTGTCGGCGGCGACGGCTGCGGCGCGGCCACCGGTCCCGCAGGCGCCGCGGCGGACGTCGGCGGGCTATTGATCGAACCCGTCACGTCGGCGGACGCGGGAGCGCCGGCAACCTCGGCGGGCGGGCGTTCATCGCGGCTCGGCAGCGGCTGCGGCGCGAAATAGGGTCCGCTTGCCGGCCGGTCCGACGACGCATCCTCGTCTGCAGACGGCTGGACGTAGCGTGAATCGATCGCGACGCCATTGGTATCGCGATAAACCGGCGGCGAACCGGCCGCGGGCGGGGCCACGGGCTGCGGCGGATAATACTGCGCAGCCGCCGGACCGAGCGAACCGGCCAGAGCGAATGCAACGACGACAAGACTGATGCTGGTACGCACGACAGATCCCCGGCGACCCTCAATTCCGGACGCTTTGTGTAGGCAACATTTGGCGGGAACAAGGCATAAACCCGCATGTCGGCCATGGACCCGGTCACAACAACGACAGTTCCACCTCGGATGGTGAACAATTTGGTAATGGCTGCGTCCGGGGCGGTTGTGTGCTATGGTGAAATTGCGACATCAGCCGGGCATTCATTGGGGGAGAGGTCATGGCGCGAGGTGGCTTTGGAACTGCCATTGGAACTAACTGCGGCAGCGTCTTTGGAGCGATATTGCTTGCTGTGTTTTTTGCCGTGTTTTTTGCCGGGCTTTTCGTGACGCCGGTGCGCGCGCAAGACGCGGCCATCGGGGACCTGCAGCTCAAAATCTCCGCCGCCAGGACGGCGCAGCAGACTTTTGCGCGCGGCCTGCTGCACTGCAGTGAGTTGAACGGAACCAATTTCTATTTCCAGTCGCGCGATCGCGTTCTTGAACTCGAGGATTATCACCGATCGTTGGAAAACCTTGCGCTGCAGGGCAGTTTCAACCCCACAACCAAGCGGCCTTGGACCAAACAGGACGCCGACGCGCGCTGGGCGGAGGCCCAACGGGAGGCGGTTAGGGACAAAGCCAATTGCGAAGTGGTGGCGAGCCTGCCCGATCTGCAGAAGAAGCTGCAAGCCTTGCAGCAGCAAACTGCGTCATCCCAAAGCGACCCAAATAAAAAGTAGCGCCGCGCGGTGAAGTCCCGGCGAACCGCGGTGCCGCGCGCCGGAGCGGCGCAGACGGATTTTACGGCGCGGCGGCGTGCAACGTCGGCGCGGCGCAAATCCCCGCCGCTTGTCGGCCGCCGCAAGTCATCGGAAAAGATCGCGTGATAGAACTGTGCGCCGAACCATCAACGCGCAGAAATCAGGGGCTACAGCATGGATTGGACTGACCGACGCGAGCGATTGCGCTCGATTGTCGCGGGACCGCGATGCATTTATCCCGGATCGGTATATGATCCAATTTCAGCGCGCATCGCCGAAGATCTCGGCTTCGAAGCCGGGATGTTCGCCGGCTCGATCGCGTCATTCACGGTGCTCGGCGCGCCCGACATCGTCCTGCTCACGCTGACCGAATTCGCCCAACAGGCTTACCGGATCAATCGCGCCGGCAAGCTGCCGCTCCTGGTCGATGCCGATCACGGCTACGGCAACGCTTTGAACGTCAAACGCACGGTCGAAGAACTCGAAACTGCCGGCGTTGCCGGCATGACCATCGAAGACACGGCGCTGCCGACCGGCCATGGCGCTACGGCGGCGACGCTCATCCCGATCGCCGAGGGCGTCGGCAAGATGAGGGCCGCGCTCGCCGGCCGGCAAGACCGCCGGCTGGTCATCGTCGGCCGCACCAGCGCGATGGCGATGACCGGCGTCGAGGACACGATCGCGCGACTGAAGGCCTACGAAGAAGCCGGCGTCGACATGCTGTTCATGGCGGGGGTGAGAACGCGGGCGCAGCTCGATGCGGTCGCCGCCGCGGTAAAGCTTCCACTGTTTCTCGGCAGTCCGGGGCCCGAGCTTTACGATCTCGACTATCTCAGCGCGCGCAACGTCCGCGTCTGCCTGCAGGGCCACATGCCGTTCATGGCCGCAGTCAACGCCGTGCACGAAACGCTCAAAGCGCTGCGCAGCGGCACGCCGCCGGCCGACATCAAGGCTGTCGCGTCGTCCGACTTGATGAAGCAGGTCACCCGCCAGGCCGACTACGCAAAGTGGTCGAAGGAATTTCTCAACGCCGGACTATCGTGAGGTCGGCCGCCAGGGATGGACAAACGCTTATGCGCCGCTTGCAATCGGGATTGCAGGCGGGCTTGATCCGCGGCCGCATTGTGGACAAATAGCTCATAACGATGCCGGATGCGGCAACCGGACTTATCCGGATGTCGCTCCTGCCTCAATTGGGCTACAAGCTGTTGCAAGTCTTTTTGCAACTTGGCCGCCGCGAGCGAAGGAATATGCGATGCCATCCGTGAGCGACTGGAAGGTGCCGTCCTCCGCGCAACCGAAGGCGGAGGACTATAGCTACGATCTCGAGCGGGCGCTGTCATGCGTGGTCGGGCTGCGCACCATTGTGCCCGCGGACGCGTTCACCGCGGAGACGCTGGGCACCGAACGCGCCGGCAACGGCGTTTTCATTCGCGGCAACGGTCTGGTTCTGACCGTCGGTTACCTGATTACCGAAGCGGAGACGCTGTGGATCACGCTTGGCGATGGCCGCTCGGTGCCGGGCCACGTGCTCGGCTACGATCAGGAGACCGGTTTCGGCCTGGTGCAGGCGCTGGCGAAGCTCGACGTGCCCGCGCTCGAAATCGGCGACTCGGCCGCGGCATCGATCGGTGAGCGCGTCGTAGTCGGCGGCTTCGGCGGCCGGCAACGCTCGGTCGCCGCGCGCATCGTCGCCAAACAGGAATTCGCCGGATATTGGGAATATGTCCTCGACGAAGCAATCTTCACCGCGCCGGCGCATCCGAATTGGGGCGGCACCGCGCTGATCGGCCCCGCCGGCGATCTGCTCGGCATCGGCTCGCTGCAGCTCCAGCATGCCGCCGAAAAGGGTCAGACGCAGAACATCAACATGATGATTCCGATCGATCTCTTGAAGCCGATCGTCGACGACCTGATGAAATTCGGCCGCCGCAATATACCGCCGCGGCCGTGGCTCGGCCTTTACGCGACCGAAGTCGAGAACCGGCTGGTCGTCGTTGGGCTGGCCGATCGCGGACCGGCGAAGAAAGCCGACTTGCGGACCGGCGACATCATCCTGTCGGTCGCCGGCAAGGACGTGCACGACCTCGCCAGCTTCTTCCGCCGCATCTGGGCGCAAGGCCCGGCCGGCGTCGACGTGCCGATCGCGATCTATCGCGACGGCGAGACCAGGGAGCTGCGCGTGACGTCGAGCGAGCGCAACAAGTTCCTCAAGGGTCCGAGTCTGCATTGAATCGACCCGCCGCTCGTCGCCGCGGACGCGGGGACCCAGAGCTGGATTCTCGCTGGCGCGGGAATGAGCGGAAATCACGGCTTCTCTATCTCCAACAACGCCCGTAATCCCTCGCGGTAAGTCGGATGGCGCAACACGACGCCGAGCTCGCGCTTGAGCTTTTCGTTGTTGACGCGCCGGCATTCCTGCCAGAAACTCAGCGCCAGCGGCGACATTGACGGCGCGGCGTCGGCAAAAGGAATTTCCGGCGGCGGCGCTACGCCTAAAAGCTGCGCCGCAAAGACCAGCGGATCGCCCGGCGGGGACGGCGCATCGTCGGCGACGTTGAAAATTCCGGAGGCCTTGCGGCTGAAGGCGGCCTCGATCGCCTGCGCTATATCGCCGACATGAATGCGGTTGAAGATTTGTCCGGGCTTGACGATGCGGCGCGCATCGCCACGCGCAATCTGCAGGAGCGCGTTGCGCCCGGATCCGTATATGCCGGCGAGGCGCAAGACGGCGACTGGAATGCCGTTGCGCGCGCCAAAATCCTGCCAAGCGCGCTCGGCGGCGAGCCGTTCGCGACCGCGCGCCGAGAAGGGCCGCGGCGGCGTTTCCTCGTCGACCCAATCGCCGCCGCGATCGCCGTAGACGCCCACCGTCGACAGATAGACGATCGAGCGCAGGCGCCGTGCCTGCAAAAAAGCATCGCCGCAGGCGCGCAGCACCGGATCGCCGTCGGCGTCTTGCGGAACCGAGATTAGCGCCGCGTCGGCGGCAACGATCGCCTGGTGCAGCTCGGGCGTCGCCGATTTGCCGTCGAAAACCAGCGCCCGCAATCGTCCGGCCTCATACGCATTCAACACTGCCGCGCGTTCTTTGCCGCGCATAGTGCCGACGATGCGGTCGAACTTCCGGCCGAACGCGGCGACGAAATGCTCCGCCGAATAACCCAATCCGATGCAAATGAGCTGGGACATCGGCGGGTCAGTGCTCGTTTCCCTGTTCTTTTGCCGCCGTCCATTCCGCGCTTACCTCCGGATCGGATTCGGCCCTCGCGCGCTGCACCGCGCAACGTTCGAGCCGGCTCCGGTCGAGCCGGCCGAGCGCCCAGACCGCTGAGCCGCGAACCAGCGGCGAGGCGTCGTCGAGCAGCCGCTCGGCCTCGTCCGCGAGCGAGGTGTCGCCCGAATTGCCGATCGCGATCAGCACATTGCGAATAAAACGCGCGCGGCCGACGCGCTTGACCGCGCTTTTTGCGAACAGCGCGCGGAACGCGGCGTCATCGAGCCGGGCCAGATCGGCAAGAAGCGGCGCGCGCAAGGCCTGCCTCGCCGCAAGCTTTGCTTCGCGGCCGGCGATGGCAAACTTGTTCCATGGACACACCGCGAGACAATCGTCGCAGCCGTAAATGCGATTGCCCATGAGCGGGCGCAGTTCGCGCGGGATCGCGCCTTTATGTTCGATGGTGAGGTAGGAAATGCAGCGCCGGGCGTCGAGACGATACGGCGCCGGGAAAGCCGCCGTCGGGCAGACGTCGAGGCAGCCGCGGCACGTGCCGCAATGGTCGCGCTCAGGGGCATCCGCCGGCAGATCGAGCGTGGTGAAAATGGCGCCGAGAAACAGCCACGAGCCGAGTTGTCGCGACACCAGATTGGTGTGCTTGCCCTGCCAGCCGAGGCCGGCCGCGGCGGCGAGCGGCTTTTCCATCACCGCCGCGGTGTCGACAAAAACCTTGATGTCGCCGCCGGCATGTTCGATCAGCCAGCGCCCCAATGCTTTCAGCCGCGGCTTGATCAGGTCGTGATAGTCGTCGCCGCGGGCATAGACCGAAATGTCGCCGCGCATGCGCTCTTTGAGTATCGCCAGGGGGTCGTCGTGCGGCCCGTAATTGACGCCGAGCATGACGATCGAGCGCGCTTGCGGCCACAACGCGTGCGGGTCGCCACGGCGATCGGCATTCCTCGCCATCCATTCCATGTCGCCATGCGCGCCCAGGCTGAGGAATTCGCGCAACCGTTCCGCCGCCAATGGGATCGCATCCGGCCGGGTGATGCCGACCGCGTCAAAACCCCGTGTCCGCGCGGCCTCGACCAGCGCCGATTTCAACGCGGCCGGAGTCAGAAATCGAGATTGGCGTAGCTTGGCGACGGCGGCAGGCCGGGCAGCGCTTCTTCCAGAAGCGCGCGGAACGACGGCCGCGATTTGATTCTCGCGTACCAATTCTTGGCGGTCTCGTCTTCGTCCCACGGCACATCGCCCAGATAGTCGACGGCGGACAAGTGCGCCGCCGCGGCCAGATCGGCATAGGTCAGGCTGTCGCCGGCAAGCCAATCGCGCGTGCGGACCAGCCAGCCGATATAAGCTAAATGGTATCTGATGTTGCGCTTTGCAGCACGCAACGTTTCCATGGCGGGGGAGCCGCCGCCGCTGCCGGCGGGAATATAACGCTTATAGACCCTCTCCATCGTCAGCGCGCCCGAGACTTCCTCGAAAAACTTCTCGTTGAACCAGCTCATCAGCCGGCGCACCTCGATGCGCCCGCCAAGATCGGTCGGCAGCAACCGGAACTCGCCGAGCGTAAGCCCGCGGGTCTCGTCGAGATATTCGGCAATGACGGCCGCGCCCGGCACCGGCGGCACGCCCTCTTCCACCAGGACCGGCGTCGTTGCCGCCGGATTGAGCCGCAGAAATTCCTCGCGCCGTTCCCAGACCCGCTCTTCGACCAGCCGTGGCGGCAAACCGTATTCCTCGAGCGCCAGCCGCACGAAACGGGAATGCGGGCAAATCGGATGATGGAACAGCGTCAGCATGAGTTTGCGAGCCTTGCCCGAATCCTGGCCTTAAAGCATGATCCCGAAAAGCGGGCACCGGTTTTCGGACAAGATCATGCTCGCGAAAATCCTAGAGGCCGGTTTTGATTCCGTCAAAACCGGCCTCTCGGTCAAAAGAGTGACGGAAAGATACTGCAAGTTTCCCCACCATCCCGGCGCCTTGGGCGCCACGACCCGCTGCGGAGCCCATGATGGCGTTAGACGTGATCAAAGCGATTGTTCTTGGCATCGTCGAGGGCATAACCGAGTTCCTGCCGGTGTCCTCGACCGGGCATCTGCTCCTGGTCGGTCATTTCCTCGGCTTCGACGACGAATCGTTCGGCAAGTCTTTCGACGTGCTCATTCAGCTCGGCGCAATCCTGGCGCTGTTGTCGATCTACTTCACGCGGCTGTGGCAGCTTTTTCTCGGCATGTTCAGGAGCCCCCAGGACCGGCGCTTCGTCATCGGCGTGCTGGTCGCTTTTTTCCCGGCGATGGTGATCGGCGCGCTGGCCTATGGCTATATCAAGAGCGTGCTGTTCAACGTCTGGATCGTCTGCACCATGTTCGTGATCGGCGGCTTCGTGCTGCTATGGATCGACCGCCTGGCGCTGAAACCGCGCTATCACGACGTCAAGGAATTCTCGATGCCGATGTATCTCGGCATCGGCGTGACCCAATGCCTGTCCATGGTGCCGGGCGTGTCGCGCGCCGGCGCCACCATCGTCGGCGCGATGCTGTTCGGCGCCGACAAGCGCACGGCCACGGAATTTTCGTTTTGGCTGGCGATGCCGACCATGGTCGGCGCCTTCGCCTTCGAAGCCTTCAAGAACCGGCACGAATTCGCCTCCGGCAGCAATACGCTGATCATCGCCATCGGTTTCGCGGTGTCGTTCGTGTGCGGCTGGTTCGTGGTCAAAAGGCTGCTCGGCTACGTTGCGCAGCACGGCTTTGCGCTGTTCGCCTGGTGGCGCATTGTGCTTGGCGCGCTCGGGCTCGTCGCGCTGGCGCTGGGATATTAAAAAATCCGCATTTCCCGGACGCGGTGCAGCGCGCTAGCGGTGCTCCGCTGATCCGGGACCGTACCATACGCGGCATTTGCGAAGGTCCCGCGGCAGCAAGCCGCCTACGCCGTATGCGGATTGAACTGGCCGGTCTTGCGGAAGCGCCACAAATAAGTCGGCACGATCGCCTCGATCGATTCCGGGACGATGCCGATCCCTTCGAGGGTGCGGCCGTCGCGCTTGGCCGCAGCGGAGACGACATTGTCGGCTTTGAGCAGCTCGACCTGATCGGGCGTGAGCGGCGGCTTCGGCAGGAATTGCAGGACCATGGCTTGCAGCTTCAAGAGCGCGAACGGCACCGGCACCAAGAAGCGGCGGCGCTGCGTGGTGGCGAGCACGTATTCCATCAATTCCTTGAACGTGCGCGCGTCCGGCCCGCCAAGCTCGTAAATCGTGCCCGGTTTCAAATCGCCATCGGCCGCCTTGGCGATGGCTGCGGCGACGTCACCGGCGAACACCGGCTGCATGCGGGTATGGCCGCCGCCGGGCAGCGGCAATGCCGGGGCCAGCCGCGCGAGCGCGGCGAAGCGGTTGAAGAAATCGTCTTCCGGGCCGAACACGATCGACGGCCGCATCACGATCGCTTCGCTGTGCGCGGCCAGCACGCGCGCTTCGCCTTGGCCCTTGGCCCGCGCGTAATGCGAGGAGCCGTTTTCGTCGGCGCCGATGGCGGAAACGTGAATGAGCGCCGCGCCGGCGGCCGTGGCGGCGCGCGCCACCGTTTCCGCGCCGACCGTCATCACCGCGTCGAAGCGCTGATTGCCGCGCTCGAACAACAGGCCGACCAGATTGACGACGATATCGGCATCGCGGACCGCCGCCGCGACCGAATCCGGATAGCGCAGATTGGCCTGCACCGCATGAATCTGGCCGACCCGGCCCATCGGCCGCAAATGGCCGGCGAGCTCCGGCCGGCGCACCGCGACGCGGATGCGGTAGCCGCGGTTGGCTAGCGCCCGCACCACGTGGCGGCCGAGAAAACCCGAGCCGCCGAACACGGTGACGAGCGTTTCAAGCTTGCTCTTGATCGCCATTTGCGTTCGCCATATGCCGCCGCGAAATACATGATCGTTTCCGCGCTGTATAGGGCCTCGGCAAGGTCATAGGCGGGCTTGACCCACCTATCCATGCTGAGGTTTACGTATCCCGCACGGCCCAAATGGGCGCCCAGGTGGCGGAATTGGTAGACGCACTAGTTTCAGGTACTAGCGCCGCGAGGCGTGGAGGTTCGAGTCCTCTCCTGGGCACCAGCAACTGCAGGGTGGATTAGCCGCGACGCGGCGTAACCCACCGCATCGATGGCGGATTACGCTGCGCTAATCCGCGCTACGTGCCGCTTTCAGGGATGCATCGGCCCGCAATTCTTGCTACCATGAGGGCAAGAAAGGCCAAACCATGTCCAACGTCCAGAAAGTTAGCGTCGCCCTCACCCCTGAATTCATGGTGCTTTTGAAAGAGGCCGTGGATACCGGCGAATTTACCTCCGCCAGCGAGGTGATCCGCGATGCACTTCGCCATTGGAAGCAGCGCCGCGCGATTGCGGAATTGAGCGCGGGCGAATTGCGCCAGCTCTGGCAGCAAGGGATTGCCAGCGGCCCCGGCCGCTTCAAGTCGATTGATTCAATAAAAAAGGAAGCACGGCGCCGCTCGGCTAAGATCGCCAAGGTTTGATCGTGAGTAAGCGCAAGCCGCGCTTGCGACGCACGGCGCAAGCCGAAGCGGACTTGATCGACATCTGGCTTTACATCGCCCACGACAACCCCGCCGCCGCTGACCGGCTGCTCGAGCTGCTCGACGACAAGAGCCGGGCGCTCGCGCGCAACCCGCAGATGGGCATGGCCCGTGAAGACATCGCGGCTGGCGTCCGGCATTTTCCGGTCGGCCGTTACTTGATCCTCTACCGCGATGTCGCGGACGGCGTCGAAGTCGTGCGTTACGTCCACGGCATGCGTCGGTTGGAAGATTTGATTTGATCTGCTGTTCCCGGTTCGACGGCGCGTCGCGCGTCGCTTTCGTCGCGCGTTAGGCCGTCGAATACCGCAACCGTTCCGGGTCGCGCGACTGCAGATGCTGATCGAGTCCCCAGCGTTCGACCTGGGCGAACACATGGTCGAACTCCTCGCGCGGCAGCGGCGCGTTGACGAAGCGTTCGCCGCGGCCGAACGCCATATAATCCCACGGATGGACATTCTCGAATTCGGGGGGAATCGCGAGCTTCCATAACGGCAGATACTTCGGCAGGCTGGCCGACAATGCCGCTTCGGCGCGATTGAGCGCGCGCATGTAGCCATGCACGACATCCGGCGCCGCGCCGGCCGGCACCCACCACAGCGTCTTGAAACGGTCCTCGATGATCTTGCGCAGGCCGATCTGCTCGGCCATCGCGATCTGCGGCGGCAACAGGCTCGCCGCTTCGACCTCGCCGTCGAGCAATGCTTTCAGCCGCGCGCCGAAGCCGCCGGTATTGACGGTCTTGATGCGTTCGAGCGGCAGATATTTTTCCAGCCGATACGGCACATTGAAATGACTGCCGGCGCGCATGCCAACCGCGATCGGCACATCGGCGAGACCCTGCGGCTGCCGGATTTTCGAATCCGGCCGCACAAAGATCGCCCAGGGCGAAACGCCATAGCCGTCCGTGACGACGCGACCCATTCCGGCGCTGGCGTTACAGATCGTCCCCCACAAGCAGGCGCCCTGCACGACGTCTTCTTTGTCGTCGGTATAAGGCCGGTCCTGCGGCCGATGGAAATAATCGAAGTCCTTCCAGCTCGATTGGGTGCCGCGAAAGGTTTTCCAGTCGAACGTGACGTCGAGGCCTTCGGCGGCGAAAAAGCCCTCCTGCATGGCGACGAAATCGTTCAGCCCCATGCCCTTCGGCGCGACTTTCACCGGCGTTAGGCTTGTCGACATGACGAATTCCTCCCCTGAGTTCGCTTGGTCTTCTGCTCACCCGATCAGCGACAGCGTGGCCTGCTCGTAGCGCCCCGTCCCCATCGTGCCCTCGGGGAAGATGTGGTGGTCGGCGATCCATTCGAAGGATTCCTCGAAAGTCTCCTTAGTATAGGGCTCGAACACCAGCCGCTCGCCGGGGCCCCAGCGCCGCGTGTCCATCAGCGCGTGGAAGCGGTCCGGGAATTCGTTCTTGTAGTAATGCGTGTAGAGCTCCGGCCGCAGGTCGATGTCGCGCTGCGCCTTGCGCAAAGCGCGGAAGAATTTGCGCAGATCCTCCGGATCGGGATTGCCGTGGATCATGGTGCCGATCATGAAAGTGGTGTCGATCACCTTGCGGTAGCCGAGCTGCTCGGCGAAATAATACGGGCCGCTGAACAGATTCACCGCCGGCGCTTTGCCCTCGAACAGTTGCTCCATGCGGGCGAACAGCATGCCGTCTGAGTAGTTGAGCTTGATCTCGTCCGGCTTGAGATAGGCTTCGAGCGCCTGCACGGTGGCGTAATGGCTGCCGGACTGATAGCCGACCGAGACCGGCACGCCGGCAAGGTCGGCCGGCGTTTTGATCTTTGAATCGGCGGCCACGAAGATTCCCGCCGGCGCCACCGAATAAACGTCGGTGTACATGCGGCCGTGGCCGTTCGAGGCGGCGACATTGACGGTCCAATGGCAGGCGCAGCTTACATTCGACTTACGGCCTTCCTCGAAGGACTGGAAGGCGCCGACCTTGTCCCCTTTGGCGTGGATTTTGCCGTCGGTCGCGCGCACCTGCTCGCGGAATTCGTAATCGAGGCCCTCGGCGCGGAAATAGCCTTTCTCTTCGGCCACCCATTCCTGCAGCCGGAAATGCGGTTCGATCAGAAATTTTGCCATTGTCTCCTCCGGTATTGGCGCGCTTTCAGCGGGTGACCTGTCCGTTGGTTGGAATGCGGCCGCGCTCGGCGACGCGACGGGCGCGGATCATCTTGACGTGGTCGTCCATCAGAGCGCGCGCCCCGCTCGGGTCGCGCAGCTCGATCAGGTCGGCGAGCCTGGTATGGATGTCCAGAATGTGCTGCGCCAATTTCGGCGTCGCGGCGACGTTGCGGCGCGGCCACGACACGTGCTCCAGCGAAATAAGCTGAACGATAATGACGCGGTTATGCGAGGCCTCGGCGACCGCCAGATGGAAGTCGCGCGACAGCCGGGTGAACTCGTCGAGATCGCCGATCGCCGCTTCCGCCTCGGCGAGCAAACGGCGCAGCTTCGCCACATCGGCCGGCGTGGCGTTCTCCGCGGCAAGCTCGGCGCCGAGCGTCTCAATCGCCCGCTGCGCGTCCATGATCTCGGCGGCGCTCACCCCGGTGAGGTCGAGTTGCACGGCGAGCGCCTCGGCGAACAGGCGCGGATTGCCGTGCGCGATGCGGGCGCCGCCGCCTTTGCCCATGCGGATTTCGACGATGCCAAGCGCTTCCAGCGTGCGCAGCGCATCGCGCGCGACGATGCGGCTCGCCTTGAAGCGGGCCGCCAAATCCTTCTCGGTGCCGAGAAAATCGCCGGGCTTGAGCCGCTTGGCGAACAGCGCGTCGCGCACCTCGGCCACCACCTGCGCCGACAGCGAGGAAGAGCGGCCCGCGAACATGATGCGAGCGGTCAAATCGCCGCTGGTCTGCGCCGTCATCGCGTTCGCCCGCCGGGCCGAGGTTCTTAACCGCAGCGTTCTAGGCCCTGGCGTGAAAATAGTAAAGATAGTATCTTTTGGCCGAGCAGTCGGCCGCGGCCCATCACGGCGGGTCATCGGCCGGCGGCAAAAAATTTCGGGGCAACGACCATGGCGCGGCAGAAAACGGCGCAACAGCGCATCAGCTACGTCCCGCTTGAAAAGATGGACGCGCGGATGCGCGCCGAGATGGAGCGCTGCCGGCGCGAGGGCACGCCGCGACCGGAAAGCTCGGCCATTCGCGCCCATGTGCCGGCCTGCTTTTGGTTCTTCGCCGAGTCCTGGCACAATATCTATCGCACCGGCGTGCTCGATCATGCGATCAAAGAATTATGCCGGCTCTACGTATCGCGCTCGGTCACCTGCGAATATTGCGGCAATCAGCGCTCGATGAAGGCGGCGAAAGGCGGCGGCTTCATCGAGGACTACGTGCTCGACCTGCTGAACTTCGAAAAGTCGACGAAATATAGCGAGCGGCAGAAGGCGGCGCTGGCCTATGCCGAGGCCATTGTCTGGCGCCTCGATACCGACGATGCGTTCTGGGCGCGCATGCACAGCGAGTTCAGCGAGCCGGAGCTGGTCGAGCTCGGCTGCATGATCGGGCTCACGCTCGGCCAGCAGAGCTGGCTGCGGCTTCTCAACATCGAGCATCACGAGGTGATGGCCGGCACCTCGGCTTCCATGGCGCCCGGCTTCGAAGATAGCCAACGCCTGAAGACGACAAAATCGCAAGCCGACTATTGGGCGAAATCGAAGCCGGCCGACGCCCAAACACGCTGAGTTTCGAGGTCGAGGCATAGGTTTGCGTCTCTCGCCGCAGATGGAAGGCAACTGGATGAGTGAAATTTTCCTGCGCGATCGCGCATGATCAGGGCGCGCGGGCTTTTTGCGGCATATCAATGTCGGACCAGGCCGCACTTGACAGATTAAGCGCCCACTCGGGCACATGCATGGCTACGAATCTCACTCCCGACGCGCGCAAACGCCAGATCATGATCTGGTACGTCGTCGTCGCCGCAATGGGCGTCTTGTTGTTCCAGGCGTTCTGGGCCAGCTATTCGCAGATCGAGACTATTCCCTATAGCCAGTTCGAAACGCTGCTCGACCAAAACAAGGTCGCCGACGTCACGGTGGCTGCGGACTCGGTGCGGGGCACGCTCAAGGAACCGTTGCCGAGCGGCAAAATCGAATTTTACGCCGTCCGCGTCGACCCGCAATTGGCCGAAAAGCTTGCCGGCCACCACGTCAAGGTCACCGGCGCGCCGTCCGGCGGTATCGTTCAGATCGTGCTGTCCTGGGTCATTCCGGCCGTAATTTTTTATGGCATATGGATGCTCCTGTTCCGGCACGTCGCAGACAAGCAGGGCTTTGGCGGGCTGATGACGGTCGGCAAGTCGCGCGCCAAGGTCTTCGTCGAGACCGATACCAAAGTGACGTTCAAGGACGTCGCCGGCGTCGACGAAGCGAAATTCGAGCTGCAGGAGCTGGTCGCCTTCCTGCGCAATCCGAAATCATTTGGGCGGCTCGGCGCGCGGGTGCCGAAGGGCGTTCTCCTGATCGGGCCGCCGGGCACCGGCAAAACCTTGCTGGCGAAAGCGGTGGCGGGCGAGGCCGGCGTGCCGTTCTTTTCGATATCCGGCTCGGAATTCGTCGAAATGTTCGTCGGCGTCGGCGCCGCACGCGTGCGCGACCTGTTCGATCAGGCGCGCAAGGCCGCGCCGTGCATCATTTTCATCGACGAGCTGGACGCGCTGGGCAGGAGCCGCACGCCGGGCGGCTTCGGCGGTACCGACGAGAAGGAACAGACGCTCAACCAGCTCCTCGCCGAGCTCGACGGTTTCGATCCGAGTTCCGGCGTCATCTTGCTGGCCGCGACCAACCGGCCGGAAATCCTCGATCCGGCGCTGTTGCGCGCCGGACGGTTTGACCGCCAGGTTCTGGTCGATCGTCCGGACCGTAAGGGCCGGCTGGAAATCCTCAATGTCCACGTGCGCAAGGTGCAGCTGGCGCCGGATATCGATCTCGACGCCATCGCCAGGATGACCACGGGTTTCACCGGCGCCGACATCGCCAACCTCGTCAACGAAGCGGCCATCGTCGCGACGCGGCGCAATGCCACGGCGGTGAATCTGAACGATTTCACCGAGGCGATCGAGCGGATCGTCGCCGGCCTTGAGAAGAAAAGCCGCGTCCTTAATGACGAAGAACGGCGCCGCGTCGCCTATCACGAGATGGGCCATGCTTTGGTCGCGGCGACACTGCCCGGCGTCGATCCGGTGCACAAGGTCTCGATCATCCCGCGCGGCGTCGGCGCGCTCGGCTATACGATCCAGCGCCCGACCGAGGACCGCTTCCTGCTCAACCGGGTCAATCTGGAAAACCGCATCGCCGTTTTGATGGGCGGTCGCGCTGCCGAACAGCTGGTGTTTGACGGCGACGTATCCACCGGCGCCGCCGACGATCTGCAGCGCGCCACCGAGATTGCGCTGGAAATGGTGACCCGTTACGGCATGGACGCGAAGGTTGGGCAGCGCACTTATGCGCCCGCGCCGCAGCCGTTCTTGATGATGCCGCCCACGAACCACGTTCAGGCGGCCGAGGTCACCACCCGCGAGATCGACGTCGCCGTTCGCGACCTTTTAGGCCAGGCGTTCGAACGTGCTTGCGAGATTTTGCGGACGCGGCGCGGCGACCTCGATGCCGGCGTCGATTTGCTGCTCAAGCGCGAGACGCTGACCGCCGACGACTTCCCGCCCATCCGCTCGGCGAAGGCGCCGGCAGAGCCGCGGTTGTCGGTGGTACCCACGGCGGGATGAAAGCCGAGATCATGGCCGATAGCGCGCGAGATTCTGCCGATGGAACGGCGAAGATAGAGATCAGCCTCAACCGCCTGTCGCAACTGTTCAACTCGCTCGACCCGTCGCCGTTTCACGAGCGCGATCTCGACCAGGATGCCGAGGACTACATTATCGGTTCGGCCGAGGAGATCGGGCTGCAGCGCCCGATCGCCCTGATCGTCCATCTCCCGACCGATCAATTGCCCCCATCGGGCGCCCCTGATCTCGGCGAGGCGATCCATAATTATTTCGCCTATCGCGAAACCCACGAGCGCCGGCGGCTGCGGCTGTTGTTCCGCGACGGCCGCATCGCGCTCGTCAGCGGATTGGGTTTTTTGTTTTGCTGCGTATTGTTGCGGGAACTGGCGTTTTCCTTCCGCAACTATACGGCATCGGACATTTTCGGCGAGGGCATGTTGATCATAGGGTGGGTCGCGATGTGGCGGCCCTTGGAGATTTTCCTTTATGAATGGGTGCCGATCCGCCGCCGCTGCCGGGTGCTGGCGAAGCTTGCGGCAATGCCGGTCATCGTCAAGTCAAAATAACGCGAAACGAATACGGCGGCGGCGTTGATATGCATCAAAGACGGTCCGCGCCGGACCACGATAGGCTTTCTTGAATTTAAAATCGGAGTGAGATCATGCAGACCCAGGCTGAAATCCAGTTTCAAGGCCTGACCGCCACTCCCGCAGTTCGCGACGCCGTCGACAGGCATGTGGCCGAGCTGGAGCAGCGCTGGGGCCGTATCACCGCATGCCGCGTGGCGGTGAAAGCGCCCAGCCAACATCACCGCAAGGGCGGACTATATGAAGTTCATGTGCGGCTGGAGTTGCCGGACGGTCGCGAAGTAAACGTGGAAAGAACGCCGACTGCTGACGAACGCCATGCCGATCTCACCTTCGCCATCGACGATGCCTTCAAGCACGCCCGCCGGCAGCTGCAGGACCAGGTTCGCCGCGCCCAGGGTCACGTGAAGAATCACGAACGGACCTGACAATCGCTCCTCATTGCTCGCAAGACATGCCAAACTGCGCCAACCCCTCTTCGAGATGATCGGGAAGCAATGGCATGCCGAGCAGGTAGGCCGCGGTACGTCTGTTGTGGGCGCGCGCGGCCTCCGCGCGCAACTCGTCCCAGTCCTCAAGCGCGCCGTCGCCGCGGCCGAGCCAGGCCAAGGTCACGAGATCGATCTGTTCGTCCTCGGTCATGCCGAAGATTGCGGCTGAAATTTCCTGGACCACCGGATCGTCCTTGTGGTCTTCCAGCACCGACAGCATCGCATCGTCCGTCGCATTGGACGAATCGTCCGGATCGGTCACCACATCCTTGGCGTCGAAGTCACGCGCTTTGACGACAATGAAGCACACTTTCTCCGGAGAGATCGACAACTCGGGAGGATTATCGAGCGTGTAGGCGGCCATGATCGGGCCCTCGGTGACTGCGCAAACTGATTATACGAACGATAGGGATCGTCGACCTCGATAGCTTTGATTTAGATCAGGACAAGGGATCAAAAGTACGGATTACGCATCTGCCGCGACGACGTTGGCGAACAATTCCTCAGGCCGAAATACCGGATTTGTGCATTTTTCGCGGGTAACGTTTGAGGATTGCAATCGCTTTCTCAAACAAATTTACCCGACATAATCAATCTATGCGCAATCGCGCGAAAACGGCCAATTTGATCGAATCCATCGCCAGGGTGAAAACAATCGTCGTGGCGACCAACATGGCGATGATCGATAGCGGCAGTGCGGCCATCAAGATGCCGCCTGCGGCCAGACCCGCCATCAGGACAACGTCGGCGGCCGACGCCAACACCATGATCGGCGCCGGACGGGAACTCCACAGACGGCCGCGTTCGCGCAGAACATACACGTTCCCCTGTCCGGCAAATCCAAGCATGACGAACGTCAATGTCTGCATTTGATCGGGGCTCAGGCGAAGCGTGTACCAACTCAAGCTCAGGATCGCCACGAGATAGATCAGCCTGAACCCGCCCAAAGGAATAGCGGCGAGCGTGAGATTGCGGATACGCCACGCGTTCGGATAAGGCGACGGCCGCGCTCGGTCCGCCGCGCGCGACATTGTCACGAAGTCGTTGGTGAGCATCGCCAGCGCCTGAAGAAACGGCGTCAGCACCGCGTGACCCGTGACGATCAGACCGACACCGAGCACGAGCAGGGTCACGCATTTGTTGACGAGAATCATCAGCGTGTAGGTCAGCACGCGCTGGAACGCCGATCTGCCCTCCTTGATGCAGGTCACGATACCGCCAAGGCCCGGTTCGGTGAGCACGACGCCCGCGGCTGCTTTGGCAACGTCCGTCGCCGTCGACACCGCGATGCCCAGTTGCGCTTGCCGCAATGCCGGCGCGTCATTGGCCCCGTCGCCGCACATGCCGACGGCGTGGCCCTGCTGCTGAAAGGCTTTCACCAAGCGAAACTTCTGTTCGGGCAATACTCCGGCATAGACGGCAAAATCCGTCGGACCGACGCTGTCGGGAATATTCCCCGGCGGGCAGACCGGCCCGTCCAGTCCTATGGCATGCGCAACCGTCGCCGCCGTTGCCGCGGCGTCGCCGCTGACCATCACCGGCAGCACGCCGAGCGAGCGCAATTCGCCCAGCAACTCCGCCGAATCCGGTCGCGGCGGATCACTGAAGGCGATAAACCCGATCAGTTCCAGCGCGCCCGCTGGACTGGCGGCCACGGCAAGCGTTCGATACCCGGCGCGATTTAGCGCATCCAAATCGGCTGTCGCTGCCGCGCCGAGCGGCGCGAACGCCATGACCGCCGCGGGCGCGCCCTTGACGATACGGATTTCATGGCCGCCATCGACGGCCCTCGCCTCGGCCAGTTTCATCGCCGGATCGAACGGTTCGAAATGCGTGGCGGCAAGCGGTGCACGTCCCGCGCTTTTGTTTTTGACCAGCATCTTGCGAACGGCGGCATCGATCGGATCCTGACCGTCCGTAGAGCTCGCGAGCGCGGCGAAACCGATCACATCCGCCGCGTCGTAGCCCGTTTTGACCGCGCGAACCGCGCCCACCGACAGCTCGTTCATGGTCAGCGTGCCGGTCTTGTCGCAGCACAGCACGTCGATGGTGGCCGCCTCGTGCAACGCCGACAATCGCGTCAACAGCACGCCTTTGAGCGCCAGCGTCCTGGCGCCCAGAGCCGCGGCAAGTGTGAACGTCGCCGCCAAGGCCACCGGCACCGCCGACAGCATCGCGGTGAGGACAAGGAGCGCGATCTCTCGAAGGCTGACGTCGATGGAAAGCGCGTAGGCGACGATACCCACGACAATGACGAAATTGATGGCGGTCAGATTACGAACGACGCCCAGCACCGCTTTTTGCTCGGTGCTCTCGACATGGGCGACGCTCACCAACTCCGCGGTCCGGCCGAAATAGGTCCGCGTTCCCGTGGCGACGACCTTGGCGATCGCCTCGCCGCGCCGAACCAGGCCGCCGGCATAGATAGTTTTTCCGGCCTCCGTCTCCACCGGAATCGATTCGCCGGTCAACATCGACTGATCGACCAAGAGCGAGCCGCTGAGCAGTGTGACGTCGGCTGGAACAACTTCACCCAGCGAAACCTGGACGATGTCATCGGTAACAAGGTCCGCGGCCGGCGCATCGACCCAGGCGCCGTCGCGCTTGACGCGCGTCTTCAGCGAAAGCCGCTGCTTGAGCAGCGCCAGAGCGGCATCCGCTCGGCTTTCCTGAATCGCCCCGAGAATGACATTCAGCGCCAAAAGCAGCGCGATCAACGAAGCCGTGAGCCGCTGGCCGATAGCAAGCTGCAATACAATCGTTGCCTCGAGCATCCAGGGCACCGGCGCCCAGAAATGGCGCAGCGCCCGCTGCAGCGGATGAACGTGCTTCTCGACGACTGCGTTCGGCCCAAATTGGCGCAGACGGCTTTTCGCCTCGGCGCTGGTGAGGCCGCCGGACAAATCGTTCTCCACCGTATCGCGCCTTCGATCCATGATTGGGTACAGCTTTGGTAACGTCGGCTTGCCGACTTAATCGGCATTTTTAAGGCTAAATGCGCCGCAAAAAAAGCGAGGAGAGTTTGGCGCGTGCCAATATTGATCTAGATCAAAGACTGGCGGCGAAAGCCGGGGCGATTCTTAAATTCATGTGGTGGCCCATCGACACCGCACCGTTCGACTGTGATCTGCATTTGGCCGTCATCGATTCCGGCGGAGAGCATGCTCTTGTGTTTCCCTGCCGCCGCGTCCTCAGCGGCTGGATCAACGCGGAAACCAAGAGCAAGATCGACGTGCAACCGACGCATTGGCGGGAATGGAATAAAGACGCCTAACGCCGCCGTCGCCGTTTTCGACCCGGATTGCCCGGCGCGTTCTTTCAACTTGCCGCCATGATTTTCGCGTGCGGAACCGGGGGCGCAGCCGCGCGGTGTGACGCTCGCTTGGGAACCCTAGCGGTGTTGGGCCGATGGCGGCACTTGAGCCTCACCACGTGCGCGCCTTGCTTTCCGAGTTCGACCATCAGTGCATTGATTTTGTCGTGGCTCCCGTTGCCGATGCGGATTCTTCTCGCCTCACGGCGAGCGAAGTCGAGGACTTCGGGCGAGATTTGTTCGTCGAACAAAATAACATCGGCCGATTGCAGCACGCGGATCGCGCGCAGCGTCAGCGATTCTGGATCGCTGCCGTCCGCCTCGATCAGAGTGACCACACCACGTTCGCCCGCGCGCCCTGCGCCCGCGGCGCCGGCGACGAAGCGCTCGAAATCGTCATGGCGAGGTTCGCTGTCCGGATTGGCCACCGCGTGAGTTGTGAACAGCTGCCAAAATTTGCGTCGTTCCGCGAAGGGCAGGCCCGACGCTTTCACTGCGCCGCGCCAGCGCGCGGCGGCGGCAGTCCACCACGCAAATCCTTTCGGCAACAGCGCTTCAATCTTGCCACGGATCGCGCGGGCAAAAACCGGCGCCGCACCATCGGTAGAAATGCCGACCACCAGCGGCGAGCGGTTCACGATAGCTCCGAAGGAAAAATCGCAGTAGGCCGGTTTGTCGACGACGTTGACCGGCACGCCCGCGGCGCGCGCGGCGCCGGAGAACGCGGCCGCCTCTTCATCGTTGCGGAAATCGCCGATGGCGAGCGCCGCGCCGCGCAAATCCGCCGCACTCCATGCGCGCCGATGCACAATGACATCGCCGACAACAGGCTCGGTCGAAAGTTTCAACATCTCGCTGCAAACATCGACGGCATAGACGTCGAGCCTGGCGCCGGTTGCCGCTACGAGCTCCGCTTTCCAGGCCGCCGCCGGACTGCCGCCGGCGATCACCGCGCGCTTATCTTGTAGCGCGAAGAACAGTGGCAGCCGCGCCAATGCGCCGAACCGTTCCGGCTTCGTCTGCGACCGCATGCGCCCGCTGCTCATGCTGCGCGTTGCGGCCCGGGATTGGCGTGAAAATCGCGGCCATTGCCGGTCGCGGCGATGAAGCCGGCGCGGATGGCGAAGGCGCCGAACCGTTCGCCCGCTTGGCGCTCGCTGGCGTAGGCCGCAAATAACGGATCGAGCGCGGCAACGAGGCCTGAGTGATCGAGATCCTCGCGATAAAGTTTGTTGAGCCGCGAGCCGTCGAAGGCGCCGCCGAGATAGAGGTTGTAGCGGCCGGGAGCTTTTCCGACCAAGCCGATTTCGGCGAGATAAGGCCGGGCGCAGCCGTTCGGGCATCCGGTCATGCGGATGACGATGTCATCGGCGGAAAGACCATGCGCGGCGAGACGGTCATCCAGGGCGGTGATGAGATCGGGCAGATAGCGCTCACTCTCGGCCAGCGCCAGGCCGCAGGTCGGCAGCGCGACGCAGGCCATCGCGTTGCGGCGCAATCCGGACCACGGTGCCAGCAGCTTGGCGTCGCGCGCGACAGCCTCTATCTCAGTTTGCCTCTCGGTCGGCACATTGGCGACGATCAGATTCTGATTTGGGGTGATGCGGAAATCGCCGTCGTGGATTTGCGCGATGCGCCGCAGCGCCGAGAGCTGCGCCGCCCCGGCAGCGTCGGCAAGCCGGCCGGTGAGCACACACAAGGTAAGATGCGCCCTGCCGCCGCCGGCGTCGCTCCAGCCATAGCGATCGCCGGTGGAGGTAAATTGGAACGGCATAGCCTTCGCCAACTTCACACCGGCGCGGCGCTCGACCTCGGCGCCGAACGACGGCAGCCCGCGATCCTCGACGGTGTATTTGAGCCGGGCGTGCTTGCGGTTCTTGCGGTCGCCCCAGTCGCGCTGCACGGTCACGACCGCTTCCGCTATCGCCACCGCGTCCTTTGTCTGGCAAAAGCCCAAAAGCTCGGCGCTGCGCGGATAAGTGTCCTGTTCGCCATGGGTCATGCCCATGCCGCCGCCGACCGTGACATTCCAGCCCGCGATTTCTCCGGCCGGGTCAAGAATGGCGACAAAGCCAAGATCGTGGGCAAAGACGTCGACGTCGTTCGACGGCGGCACGCCAACGACGATCTTGAATTTGCGCGGCAGATAAGTCTTGCCATAGATCGGCTCGATCACCTCGTCCTCGCCGCCGGCGATCTTCTCGCCATCGAGCCAGATTTCGCGGTAGGCCGGCGTGCGCGGCGTGAGATGCTCGGAAATGGCGCGCGCCAGCGCCAGTGCGCCGGCATGCGCGTGCGACTGCTCCGGCGTGACCCCGCACATCACGTTGCGATTGACATCGCCGCAGGCGGCGATCGAATTGAGCAAAACGTCGTCGATGGCTTTGAGAGTCGATTTCAGATTCGACTTGATCACGCCGTGCAATTGCACGGTCTGCCGCGTGGTCAGGCGCATGGTACCGTTGCCGAAATCGCGCGCGACCCGATCGAGCGCCAGCCATTGCTGCGGCGACAACACGCCGCCCGGAATGCGAACGCGGATCATGAACGCGAAGGCCTTCTCCATTTTCTTGCGCGTGCGCTCGGGCCGCAGGTCGCGGTCGTCCTGCAGGTACATGCCGTGGAATTTGACCAGCTGCTGGTCGTCTTCGGCGATCGCACCGGTGATCTCCTCGCGGAGACCTTGCGCAAGCGTGCCGCGCAAATAATCACTGGCTTCCTTGATGCGCTCGTTGCGCGAGACTTCGTCGGTCATGACTTCCACGCTTGGGCCCAGCACACGGGGGTCAAGAAACGGCAATCAATAGACGTCTTGCAGGTAGCGCTTTTCGCGCTCCAGGCCGGCGATAGCCGCATCGGCCGCCTCCGGCGCAAGCGCTTTCACGGCGGCATAGGCGCGCGTCAATGTCGCCCGAACGCCCTTCGCCATCGCCTTGGCATCGCCGCAGACATAGAAGTGCGCGCCATTGTCGAGCCAATCGATCAGCTCGCGGCGGCGCTCCCACATCTTGTGTTGCACATAGGTTTTCTCCGGCCGGTCGCGTGAGAAAGCGACGTCCAGCCGGGTGAGCGCGCCGTCTTGCAGCGCTTCCTGCCACTCGAGCTGGTAGAGAAAATCGTGCGTAAAGCGGCGGTCGCCGAAGAACAGCCAGCTCTTGCCGTTAGCTCCCTCCGCGCGGCGTTCCTGCACAAAGGCACGGAACGGAGCGACGCCGGTGCCGGGACCGACCATGATGATGTCGCGGCCGGGATCGGGCAGCGCAAAATGGCGGTTGGGCTTGAGCTTCACCCGCACCCGGTCGCCCCGCTTGAGCCGTTCGGCGACGTAATTCGAGGCAACGCCTTTGCGCGGCCGGCCGTGAGCGGTGTAGCGCACCGGTGCAACGAGAAGATGCGCCTCGTCGGCGAATTCGCGGCGCGACGACGCGACGGAATAAGCGCGGGGGCCGAGCGGCCGCGTCAGCGCGCGCAATTGCTCGGCGTCGAGCGCGGCTGGAAAGCTGGCAATCAGGTCGACGAACTGCCGGCCGGCGACCCAATCGCGCGCCTGTCCCTCGGCGATGAGCGCCTTGACGCCCTGGTGGCCGGTCAGTGCCGAATAGGATTCAAGCGTCTTTAGCGAAAGCGTGGTGACATCGCGCGCATTGAGAAGTTCGCCGCGCAATGCGTCATCCTTCGTTAGACCCGCCAGCGCCAGCAATTCGTCGACATAGGCCGGGTCGTTTTCGGCGTAGAGATCGAGCGAGTCGCCCGGCTCGTAGGCGGGCGCCGCGCCATCGAAAGCGAGCGCCAGATGAATCGTCTCCTTGTCCGAGCGCGACGAATTCAGGTTCAAGTGCTCGACGATCTCGGCCTCGACGATGCCGGGATTGGGTTTGGCCGCAACATTGCCGCCAAAATCGACTTCGATCACGCGGCTGCGCGCGGCGTCCGGCGGCGTCAGCGCTTTCAGTGCGGCACCGATCCAGTTGCCGGCCGGTTCGGCAAAGTCGAGATCGCAATCGATGCGGTCGACCGCCCGTTTGGCACCGAGCGCCGCGAGCCGTTCGTCGAGTCTTTTGCCGACCGCACAGAACTCCGCATAGGCGGTATCGCCAAGCGCCAGCACCCCGTACTCGACGCCGTCAAGACGCGGCGCGCCCTCCTGCATCAGCTCGGCATAAACGCGCGCCGCTCGCCCGGGGGGATCGCCCTCGCCCCAGGTCGCGGCAATGACCACAAGGCGTTTCGCCGCCTTGAGCGCCGTCAGGTCGAGATCGGCCATATCGATGATTGTCGGCTTGAACCCGAGCTTGCGCGATTGCCGCTCCATGTCGGAGGCAAGCTTCTCGGAATTTCCGGACTCGGTTGCAAAGACGATGGTGAGAGGCTCGGAGACGAAGGGCTCGGCTGCTGGCGCCGTGGCAGGACGCACGCTACCGGCGGCCCGCTCGACCCCGGCGAGGAAGCCGGCCAGCCATGCCCGCTGCACTGGGGTTGCCGGGCCGACCACGCGATTGAGCAGCTCGAGGTCCTCTTCCGAGAACGGCGCGGTATTCGGGATCGTGGCGACCGCAGGCGACATGCGGGGCTCCTGGACGCACAGCGTAAGCCAGTAGATAGAAGCTTATTCTATAGGATCGCAATAAGCGTCGAAAAATAAGAACACGATTCTTTTTATGCCCAGAATTCGATATAATAATTTCCCTTTTTACGCTTATAGCGAGAGGGCGCTATTTCCTTGGCGCGGCATTCCTTGACCAAAGCATCAAGCCCTTGGAATTGTCGGTAACGCGCGCGATAACACACGCGCATGGCGACCATCCGACTTCATCGCGGCGATCTGCCGGACATTTCGCGCTACCTGGGCGCCAGCTCGCGTGCGGTCGCAATCGATACCGAAACCATGGGGCTCGATCTGGATCGCGACCGGCTGTGCGTGGTGCAGCTGTCGCCCGGCGACGGCTCCGCCGACGTGGTACAGATTCCGCCGCACGCCACGGATGCGCCGAATTTGAAACGCCTCCTTGCCGACAACAGCCTGCTCAAGATTTTTCATTTCGCGCGCTTCGATCTCGGCATGCTGTGCAAGACGTTCGGCGTGATGCCCGAGCCGGTCTTCTGCACCAAGATCGCGTCGCGGCTGACCCGGACCTATACCGACAAGCACGGCCTCAAAGATCTCGTGCGCGAAGTGCTGGGCCAGGATCTTTCCAAGCAGCAGCAATCCTCCGATTGGGGCGCGGCCGAGCTCAGCGAGCCGCAACTGTCCTACGCCGCCGCCGACGTCACCCATCTGCATGCGCTCAAGGACAAGCTCGCCGCCATGCTGGCGCGCGAGGGCCGCGAGCAGCTCGCAGCGGCCTGTTTCCGCTTCCTGCCGGACCGGGTGCGGCTCGATCTTGCCGGCTTTGCCGCCGACGATATTTTCGCGCATTCCTGAGCTGGCTCGCGGTTAATGCTTGAGCCCGAAACAAGCCCTCGCCAGGCCATATTCGCCGGCAATTTTGGCGAGACAAAACCGCTCAAAGCATGGTCTAAGGTCGGAATCGGGGCGACACGCAAAGGGATAGCTGCTTGGCCATTGCCTACCCCGACAACGCGGCGAAAGGATTTTCAGCCGGTTCCCGCGGCAATTTCGAACGTAACTACCGGGCGGCACTGCGGCACAGCCGGCAGGTGCGGCTGCTTCGCATCGGCGTGCCGATCGGCATCGTGGCGCTTCTGCTGACCGTCGTCGTCATCGATTACATGCCGCCGATCGGCGGCTTTCGGCTGCCGGGCGAACTCGGCAAGCTCGTCATCCACGGCACCAAGATCACCATGGAGCAGCCGCGGCTGACCGGGTTCACGCTCGATTCCCGCGCCTATGAATTTTCCGCGGAAGCCGCGGCGCAAGACATTACCAAGCCCAATCTCGTCGAGCTCGAAAAGCTCCACGCCAAGATGGAAATGCAAGACAAGAGCGCCGTAGAAATGACGGCCGCGTCCGGCATCTATGATGTGAAGGCGGAAATGCTGACGCTGAACGACGACATCCGCCTCGTCTCGTCCACCGGCTACGAGGGCCGCCTGAGCGAAGCGGTGATTGACGTGCGCAAAGGCAACGTGGTTTCAGACAAGCCGGTCTGGGTGAAAATGCTCAACGGTTTTCTCAATGCCAAGCGGCTCGATATTGGCGAGAACGGCAGCGTGGTCCGCTTCAGCGGCGTGGCGATGACGCTGCAGCCGGGCAAGGAAACCGGCGGCGAAGCCGCCAACGCAACTACCAACCCGGCCCCGAAACCGAGCGATCAATGATGCGTTTCCTTAAACTGTGCGCCACGCTGACGGCGCTGACCATTGCCACGGCTGCCGCGGCGCAGGGGCCGTCGGCCGCGCCGGGGGCATTTCCCGGGGTCGCAGACCACAGCAAGGATCAGCCGGTCCAGATCGAGGCTGCGACGCTTGAAGTCCGCGACAAATCCAAGACGGCAACCTTTTCCGGCAATGTGCAGGTGGTGCAAGGCGACACCACGATGAAATGCCAGAGTCTCGTTGTCTTCTATGGCCAGGAAGTCGGCATCGCCGGCAGCGCCCCCCCGGTGACGACCACCAAATCGACGCCCGGCATGCCGCAAGGCGCGCAGAGTATCCGTCGCATCGAGGCGCGCGGCGGCGTCACCGTGATCACCAAGGATCAGAGTGCAAGCGGCGATCTCGGCATCTATGACCTGAAATCAAAGACAATCACCTTGAGCGGCAATGTCGTGGTCAGCCAGGGCCAAAACGTCATCCATGGCGAAAAGGTCGTGGTCGATATGGTCACCGGAAATGCCCGCGTCGAATCGGGCAGCAGCAATGGCGGCGCCGGCGCAGGCGCGCCCGGACCGGGCCGGGTCCGCGCCCTGATCCAGCCGGGCAAGAACTCGACTGGCGGCCCAACGAATTTCATGACCATCGGCCCGGGCCGCACCAATTAACAAGGCAAATTGACCGGCCGGCCCAACCCTTGGTGACGAAAATCGTCTAAACTGCCTGCCTAGGTAAAATCCATCCATTCGTCAGGCGAGACTTCCGAGATCGGCGTGCCAGACATGTTTGCATATTTTCACCGTCGCACGCCGGCTGTGCGTCGTACCCCGCCGTCGGGCGATGAGACCATCGGTCTCGAAAGGATCGCGCTCGAAACCTTGGGCGGCGCCATCAGCAATATCTACGTCGACATCGCGAGCCTTCCCGCACCGGCGGAAAAAGCGCGCGGCAAAACCCGGTCGCCGCCGTTGCCGGAACCGATGCCGGGCCCCATCCCGCCACCCGTGCCGTCGCGGCCGCAGCGCCAACCCAGCCCGCAGAACGGATCGCCGAACGGACAGCGCGCAAGCGCGCGGCCGCGCCGCCGCTCCGATGGCAATGGCGCGGCGCCGAGCGAGCGGCAAGGCCTGCTTGCCGTTCACGCCGTGGAGAAAAGCTTTGTCGGCCGCACCGTGGTCAAGAACGTGAGCCTTTACGTTCGCAAAGGCGAGGCGGTCGGCCTCCTCGGCCCCAACGGCGCCGGCAAGACCACGGTGTTTTACATGATCACCGGACTGATCAAGGCCGACCAAGGGCGCATTGAGCTCGATGGCGCCGATGTCACGCGCTTGCCGATGTATCAACGCGCGCGGCTCGGCATCGGTTATTTGCCGCAAGAAGCTTCGATTTTCCGCGGGCTCTCCGTCGAGGACAATATCCGCGCCGTGCTCGAAGTGGTCGAGCCAGATCCGCGCCGGCGCCAACAGGATCTCGATTCGCTGCTCGAAGAATTCAACATCGCACGCTTGCGCAAGACCCCGGCGATCGCGCTGTCCGGCGGCGAGCGCCGCCGTGTCGAGATCGCCCGGTCGCTCGCGACGCGGCCGAATTACATGCTGCTCGACGAGCCGTTTGCCGGCATCGATCCGATCGCCGTGGGCGACATTCAGGCGCTGGTACGGCACCTGACCAATCGCGGCATCGGCGTTCTGATTACCGACCACAATGTGCGCGAGACGCTCGGGCTCACCGACCGTGCCTACATCATCTATTCCGGCGAAGTGCTGATGGAGGGCCGCGCCGACGATATCGTCAACAATCCCGAAGTGCGGCGGCTCTATTTGGGCGAGGAGTTCCGGCTTTAAGCTTGATGAAAATGGGTTGACGACAGGGCGGTCGAACTGCTGTACAAGGACAGACAAGCAAGAATCGGACCAGTTTAGCCCCCTATGGCGCTCTCGCAAAGACTCCAGATTCGGCAGAGCCAAGCGCTGGTGATGACGCCGCAGCTGATGCAGGCCATCAAGCTGCTGCAGCTGTCAAATCTCGATCTGACGGCCTATGTCGAGGCCGAGCTTGAGCGGAATCCCCTGCTGGACAATGGCGCGGAGACCGAGCCGGCGCCCACCGAGCGCAACGGCGCTCAACCCCCGGATGACCAGCCGACCGTGAGCGGCGAAGCGCCAAACGGCCGCGACAACGAGGCAACCGGGGCAACCGGCTCCGCCGGCGAAGAGCGGCGCGACAGCCCCCTCGACGATACTTCGCCCGACGACAGCGAGCCGATCCGGCCACGCCATTCGGATATGCCGGTGGGCTATTCGGAATGGGCCGGGGCCGGCGCCGGCGCCGGCGCGGGTGGCCGCGACGGCGGCGATTACAATCTCGAAGCCTTTGTTTCCGCCGAGACCACGCTGGCGGATTCGCTGCGCGAGCAAATGACGCTGGCCATCGCCGATCCGGGGCGGCGGATGATCGGGCAATATCTGATCGATCTCGTCGACGAGTCCGGCTATCTCTCCGGCGACTTCGCGGCGACGGCGGCCAAGCTCGGCACCTCGACCGCCGAGGTCGAAGCCGTTCTCGCCATCCTGCAAACCTTCGACCCTCCCGGCATTTGCGCGCGCGACCTGGCGGAATGCCTGGCAATTCAGCTCAAGGAACTGGATCGCTACGATCCGGCAATGCAGGCGCTGGTGGCGCGGCTCGATCTCGTGGCCAGGCGCGATTTCGCCGGCTTGAAGAAAATTTGCGGCGTCGGCGACGAGGACCTTGCCGACATGATCGCCGAGGTGCGGCGGCTTAATCCGAAGCCCGGCCACGCTTTCGGTTCGGCGCTGGTGCAGCCGATCGTGCCGGACGTTTTCGTGCGGCCGGCACCCAACGGCGCGTGGATCGTCGAACTCAACACCGACACCTTGCCGAAGGTGCTGGTCAATCAACGCTACTATTCCGAGGTCTCATCCACGGCGCGCCGCGATACCGAGAAATCCTATCTCGCCGAATGCCTGCAGAGCGCCACTTGGCTGGTGCGCGCGCTGGATCAGCGCGCCCGCACCATCCTCAAAGTCTCAAATGAAATCGTGCGCCAACAGGACGCGTTCTTCACCCATGGCGTCGAGCATTTGCGGCCGCTCAATCTCAAAACCGTCGCCGAAGCCATCGGCATGCATGAATCGACCGTGTCGCGCGTCACCGCCAATAAATACATGGCGACGACACGCGGCATATTCGAGCTGAAATATTTCTTCACGTCGGCGATCGCGGCGTCGCATGGCGGCGAGGCGCATTCCGCAGAAGCGGTGCGGCACCGCATCAAGCAATTGATCGATGCCGAAAACTCGTCCGCGATATTGTCCGACGACACCTTGGTCGAGAAGTTGCGTGAAGCCGGCATCGATATCGCGCGGCGCACGGTGGCCAAATATCGCGAGGCCATGCGCATTCCCTCCTCGGTGCAGCGGCGGCGCGAAAAGCAGGCTGTAGTCGCGGGCTAGTTCCGCGTTGACTTGGTGCTTGCCGATGCCTAGCTCGGGTAAACGAGGTTGCCAAAGAGGCTGTCATGTCATTTCGCGTGTCGGGCAAGAATCTGGACATCGGCGATGCATTGCGTGACCGCATCAACGATCGAATCACCGAAACCGTGGGTAAGTATTTTGACGGGGGTTATTCCGGGCACGTCACGCTCGCCAAGGACGGCATCGGGTTCCACACCGAGTGCGCCATCCATCTCGACTCCAAGGTCACGCTGCACGCCGAAGGAGGGGCGGCCGATGCTTATGCCAGCGCCGACCAGGCGGTTACGCGGATCGAAAAACAGCTACGCCGCTATCATCGCCGGCTCAAGGATCACCGCGCGGATGCCCATTGACGCGGTGGCGGGGGCTCCCCTATGGTCCGCCGCCCTTGAGCTTGATCCGGAATTATGAGTTCCGGCTTCGCAAAAGTTCGTGCTCAAACCGACAATACGCCAACCGATAATACGCCGAGAGACAATAAGCGTTAGGCACCAAGCCCGCAGCTTTAGGTTCCGTTCATGCCGCTCACCGACCTGATCGCGCCAAACGCGATCCTCCCGATGCTGAAAGTCAACAGCAAGAAACAAGTGCTGCACGAGCTTGCCGCTCGCGCCGCGGTGCTGAGCGGACAAAACGAGCGGGCGATCTTCGATATCCTGACACAGCGCGAAAAGCTCGGCTCGACTGCAGTCGGCAACGGCATTGCCATTCCGCACGGCAAGATGCCGGGCCTCACCCGGTTGTTCGGTTTATTTGCCCGGCTCGACCGGCCGGTCGATTTCGAAGCGCTCGACAATCAGCCGGTGGATCTCGTTTTCCTGCTGCTCGCTCCCGAGGGCGCCGGCGCCGATCATCTCAAAGCGCTCGCCCGTATCGCGCGGCTGTTGCGCGACCCTACCGTGGCGCACAAATTGCGCGGCTCGCACGATGCCGAATCGCTTTACGCCGTGCTGGCCATGCCGTCCGCTTCTGCCGCGTGACACATTGTCATCGTCCGCGTAGGCGGGCGATCCAGTAAGCAATGATCGTACGAGAATTATCTGGCCTCGCGGCGATTACTGGATGCCCGCCGGCGCGGGCATGACAAATCACATGACAAATTATCAGTGCACGCTGACGGTCTCGAGCTCCTGGCTCCAAGCGTTGGCGATTGCCGCCTCGCGGCTGTCGGTCAGCATGATCGGCGTGCCGTCGGCGGCGTGCAGCGCGAACAGCGTCCGGCCGGGCGGCATCTGTGGCATCTGCGCTTGCGGAAATAGCGCACGGACGTCCTCGGAGCGGATCGTCTTCACATAGGCGATGCGGCCATCGCCGAGATGGGCGAGCGCTTCGGGAGATATATCAAGTTTGGGTTCGGTATGGTTCATATCGTCGCGATTCATATTGTTCATGGCCCTCGACTCCTTTCCACGACCTTGGTCGAGTCCTTATGGCTTCGTTAATCGCACTCTTTGATTGAGATCGATTTAACGATGCGCTCCGGCTGGGGGCGCACCAGATCGACCGACAACAATCCGTCCTTCAAGTCCGCCCCCAACACCTCCATGCCGTCCGCCAGCACGAAGGTGCGCTGGAATTGGCGTGCGGCGATGCCGCGGTGGATGTATTGGCGGCTTTTGTCGTCTTGCTGGCGACCGCGAATGACGAGCTGGCTCTCCTCTACGGTGACATCGAGCTGGTCGCGGGTGAAGCCTGCGACCGCAAGGGTAATTCGCAAGCGCTCGGGGCTGTTCCCGTCGTGCGGCACGCGCTCGATATTGTAGGGCGGATAGCCGTCTGTGGCCTTACCGACCCGATCGAGCACGCGCTCGATCTCGTCGAAGCCAAGCAAGAAGGGACTCGAAAGCGATGAAACCCTGGACATGGTTGCAAAGTCCTTATCAAGCGACTTTGTGGGGCCCGTTACGGCGCCCCGAGGATCGCGAGGAACGCCTCCGCGCAACCGGACGCTAATATGGCGATGCAAGATTGGCCATGCAAGGCGCGCGCCAGCGCCGCTATATCTGCGCTTCACGCCGGCGTGAGGATGGAGCGCCCAGCGCGGCCCGCAACTGCGCGGTGGCGGCGACATCAACGTCGAAGGTCTGCGCCTCGAGCACGACGCCGTAAAGATCCCTGGCCGCGGCAAGCGAGATGTAGCCCTGCTTGGCATCCGCGGCGACCTCGGCCACAGGCCGATCGAGCGGCGAGCCATAGCCACCGCCGCCGCCCGAGCGCAGCCGGAACGCGTCGCCGGGCTTGAGCATCGCCACCAAGACCTTGGCGTTGGGAAAATCGGTCTTCCAGCGCCCGTCGAGCCGCAGCGCCACTTCGTTGCCGGTCGCATCGCCGCCGCCGTCCAAGCCCCACGGTTTGCAATGCGCGCGCTCGACCTGCGTATTGAACGTCATCGGCACGCGCGCACGCACCACACGCTCGACGCCAAGGCCGCCGCGGTGCCGACCGGCGCCGCAGGAATCCGCAACCAGCGCATAGCGTTCGACCACGATCGGAAATTTGACCTCGGATTGCTCGCTCGGGCCGTTGTGGGTGTCGCCGTCGTTGATGCAGACGGTCGCGGAGACGCCGTCCTCGCTGCGCTTGGCGCCCCAGCCGCCGCCGAGCGGTCCGAAATTGGCAAGAAAGAACTCCGAGGTCTTCGGATTGATGCCGTGCAAGGCCGCGATCAGAAGATCGGCGTGATGGCCGGCGATGACGCGATCGGGGATCACCGGCGCCAGCGCCTTGAACACCGTGTCGACGATAGTCATCGGATAGGTCATCCACCAGCGCATCGGCGCCGGCCGCACCGCGCTGATGATGCGCCCGGGCGGCACGATGGCCTTGAGGCTGCGGAACGATCCGTCATTGATCGGATAGTCGGTCGGCGAGGTCAGGCATTTGTACGCCACCTGCGTGCAGGCATAGCCGGTGGTGATGCCGGAATTGTAGAAGCCGCGCACCTGGCGCGAAACCTCGCTGAGATCGACCGTCATCTCGTCGCCCTGGACGATGACGCGCACGCGGATCGGCACCTTTTTGCCGACGTCGATGCCGTCGTCGTCCATGTAGGACTCCGCCTCGTACACGCCGTCGGGAATCGAGCGCGTGCGCGCCCGCGCCATCGCCTCGGAATGATCCATGATGGCCTTGATTGCCTGCAAAACCCGATCGCGGCCGTAGCGGTCGACCAGTTCGAGGAAACGCCGCTCGCCGGTCTTCACCGCGGTAATCTGCGCGCGAAGATCCCCCATGGCGCGGCTCGGCAGCCGCATGTTCTGCTTGATGACGTCGATCAGCGTTTCGTTGACCTTGCCGCGGTCGTGCAGTTTCAGGATCGGAATCTGCAGGCCTTCGGAAAAGATGTCGGTGGTCATGCCGCCGAGCGTGCCGCCGATGTCGAGCCAATGCGCCATGCAGCAGGAAAATCCGACCAGCGCGCCCTTGTGGAAAATCGGCAGCGTCAGCGTGACGTGGTTGAGATGGCTGCCGGTGAGATAGGAATCGTTGGTGGCGTAAATGTCGCCGGGTCGAATATTGTCGCGCCCGAAATGCTTGATCTTTGCCTTCACCGTCTCGGCCATGCCGCGGATGAACATCGGCAGCCCGATGCCGATGGAAATCGTCTCGCCTTCCGTGGTGAACAGGCCGGTGGTGAAATCCAGCGCCTCGTAGATGATGATGTTGTAGGCGGTGCGCATGAGGTTCGTTTTCATTTCCTCGGTCACCGCGATGACGCCGTTGCGCACGATCTCGGTGACGACCGGATCGGCTTTGGCATTGCGCGAGCGCTTCGTTTTAGCTTTGCGTGCCATGTCAACTCGGATGGGATTTTGGGCGTCCAAATCTGGACTTGCGGAACTTGATTGGTGGAATTCAGAGCGAAAGCATAAGGATTCTATTCCGCCTTGATTCCGGCCTCGCGAATGACTTTTCCCCATTTGTCGGTTTCAGCGGCGATGAGCTTGCCGAAATCGGCCGGCGAGCCTGTCAGCAGCATGCCGCCCATATCGGCAAGCCGCGCTTTGATCGTGGCGTCGGCAAGGCCGGCGTTGATCTCACGGTTCAGGCTGTCGATAATTGCAACGGGCGTCGCTTTCGGCGCCGCGACGCCAAACCACGAGCTCGCCTCGAAGCCCGGCACGAACTCGCTCACCGTCGGGATATCCGGCAACGCGTCGGAGCGCTGCAGCGTCGTCACCGCCAGCGGCCGTAACCGGCCGGCGCGGATGTGTCCGATTGACGCCGTCATGGTCGCGAAGCCGACCTGGACATGGCCGCCAATGAGATCGGACATCGCCGGCCCATCGCCACGATACGGCACGTGCTGAATGTTGATGCCGGTCATTTTGTTGAACAACTGGCCGGCCAGATGGCTCGCCGTCCCGATGCCGGCCGACGCAAAGCTGAGCTTGCCCGGATTGGTCTTGGCGTAGGCGATCAATTCCGGAATGGTCTTCACCGGCACGGAGGGATTGACTTCGACGACGTTGGGCACGCGCACCACGCCGGCAACCGGCGCCGCGTCGCGGATGAAGTCGAAGTTAAGATGCTGGTAGAGCGTAGCGTTGGCCGCGACCGCCGGCGGCACCATGAGGAGCGTGTAGCCGTCAGCCGTCGCCTGCACCACCGTTTCGGCGCCGACATTGCCGCCGGCGCCAGGCCGGTTTTCGACGATAAATTGCTGGCCGAGCCGCTGCGACAGCCATTGCCCCATGAGGCGGGCAAGAATGTCAGTCGTGCTGCCCGCGGCGAAGCCGACGATAATACGCACCGGGTGAGCCGGATAGCTTTCCGCCCAAGCGAACCGCGAGACAGCCGGCAACGCGGCAGCACTCGCTGCCAGATGCAGAAAATGTCTACGGGATAATTTCATGGCGTGCCTCCTTGATTTTTTCGCGACCGCCCAATCTGGGTATGTCTATAGCCGTAGCGGACAGCAGAAGCTGAAACTTCAGCGGCCTCCCACTGTAATTACCAGATTACCCAATACATCGATCGCCATCGCGTCGCCCGGCATCAACACCGTGGTCGAGGCGTATTCCTCGATCAAGGCCGGGCCCTCGATCCGGTTGCCGGCAAGAAGCGCCGGGCGCCGGTACGTCGGGGTGTTGTGGAAGCGTCCGGCATAATAGACCGGCCGCTTGCCGCCGAACGCCGCTTTTGCCGGCGCCTTCGCGCCGCGCGCGATGTTGCCTTGCGGCGGCTTGCGCATCAGCCCGGTCACGGTCGAGCGCAGGCTGACGATTTCGGCGCGTTCCTCCGGCGCCGAAGTGCCATAGCGTTGTGCGTGCATGGCGTCGAAGTGGCGCTTGATTGCCTTGCGGTCCGCCCGCGCAAACACCGCCATCGGCAGGTCGACCGTCACGGCGTGCTCCTGTCCGACATAGCGCATGTCGGCTGCGCGTTTGACCTCGATCCGCTGCGGCTTGACCGAAGCGCCGGCGATGGCGTCGCGGCCTTGGCTCTCCAGCGCGCGATAGACTTTTTCCATTTCGTCGAACGGCGCTTCGTCGAGCGCAGTAAACCAGGTGCGCACGAAATCGTAGCGCAGATCGGAGAACAGCATGCCGAAAGCGGAAAACACGCCAGGCGCCGCCGGCACAATGACTCTGCGCATGCCGATCTCGCGCGCGACCTCGACGGCGTGCAAGGGGCCGGCGCCGCCATAGGCGAACAGCACGAAATCGCCGGCATCGAAACCGCGCTCGGTGGTGACGCCCTTGACGGCATAAGACATCGTGGTGGCGGCAATGCGCAAAATGCCTTCGGCGGCGGCGACCGCGCTCATGCCGAGCGGATCGCCGATCTTGTCTTTCAACGCGCGCTCGGCGGCGGCGACGTCGAGCGTCATTTCGCCGCCGAGGAAACGATCCGCGCCGAGCCGGCCGAGCACGAGATTGGCGTCTGTCACCGTCGGCTCGGCGCCGCCGAGCCCGTAGCAGGCCGGCCCCGGCGAAGCGCCGGCGCTCTGCGGACCGAGCCGCAACGCGCCGTCCTCGACGCGGGCGATCGAGCCGCCGCCGGCGCTCACCTCGAAAATATCCATCATCGCGATCTGTACCGGCAGCGCTCTGTCGTAGCCGCCGATCAACGCCGCGCCCGTGGTGAGAGCCTCGCCGTTATGGATGACGCCGGCCTTCGCGGTAGTGCCGCCCATGTCGAAGGCGATCGCGTTGTCGATTTTCAGCGCGCGGCACAGCGCCTGCGTGCCGATGACGCCGGCGGCCGGCCCCGATTCCAGCATGCGCACGCATTGATTCTGCGCCTGGCCGGCCTCATAGAGCCCGCCGGTCGATTGCACGACCAGGAATGAACCGGCAAAGCCGGCCGCGCGGATATGGGCGTCGATCTCGCCGATGTAGCGGCGGACTTTCGGCCCGATATAGGCGTTGGCGGCGACCGTCGCGCAACGCTCGAACTCGCGATATTCCTGCGATAATTCATGGGACGCCGACACGAACAGCGTCGGGTGATTTTGCTCGAGGATCGCCTTGGCGCGCCGCTCGTGATCGGCATTAGCATAGCAGTTGAGAAAGAGGATGGCGGCCGCCTCGATACCGCGGCGCTCAAGTTCCTTGCCGAGCGCCGCGATCTCGCCGTCGTCGAGCGGCGTATCGATCTCGCCATCCGCCAGCATGCGCTCCTTCACTTCGAAGCGCAGCGCCCGCTCGATCAAGGGCACATGTTTCTGAAAGAACAAGTTGTAGGCATCCGGCCGGTTGATGCGGCCGATCTCATAAATGTCGCGAAAACCTTCGGTGATGAGCAATGCGGCATTGGCGCCGGTGCGCTCCAGCATCGTATTGATGGCGATGGTCGAACCATGCAGAAACAGCGCCGCCGAGCGGTAATCGCTGCCGGCTTTGGCGACCCCGGCGCTGATGCCCTCGACCAGATGCGCCGGCGTCGACAGCGCCTTGCCGAACGTGAGCGCGCCGGTTTTTTCGTCGAATACCGCGATATCGGTAAAGGTGCCGCCGATATCCGCCGCGAGCCGCAATTGTCCCCGTGCCATTCCGCAATCCTCTAGAGCATGACCCCCAAGAGTGGATACCGGTTTCCCGCCTTCGCGAAGCCCGCTTCGGTGGGCGAAGGAAGGTCGGAAAAGATCGTGCTCCAACGAAACATCTATGCGCCGCGGAGCGGGTTTAATGCCACGTCAGCGGTCCCGGCATGGCGCGTTCGGCTTCCGCCGTAAGCTGCGCTTCATGGCGCCTCACGAAGACGCCGCCGACGACGAAGCCGATCACGGTGATCAGCGCCAAGATGATGACGATGGGACCTTCCAGACGCTCGAACTCGCGTCCCAATTCGTAGGCGGCATAGCCATAGAGCGCCGCCCAGATGACGGAGCCGACGGCGTTGGCGATCAGAAAATCGCGCCACGGCATGACATTGGCGCCGGCAAAGATGCCGGCGAAAGTGCGCAGCACCGGGATGAACTGGGCGACAAAGACAATCTTGCCGCCATGGCGCAGGAACAAATACTGGCCGAGTTTGATCCTGCTCGGCGTCATGCGTACGTAATTGCCGTAACGCAGCAAGAGCCAATAACCGAATTCGTGTCCGATGACATAACCGATCATGCGGCCGAAGGTCGCCGCGCCACCGGCCGTCAAAATAACCGAGACGATGTTGAGATCGTGTTTGGTACCGGCATAGATCGCCGCGGCGAGCAGCGCGGTTTCGCCCGGCAGCGGCACACCGATGCATTCCAGGCTGACAATAACGGCGACCGTCAGAAGGCCATAGGCATGGATGAGCTGGACGATGAGGTGCATGAAAGCCGTGTATCCGAACACCACTTACTTATCCATATTCCGATGCAAAGATAATGGCTTGACTTTGCCTGGCCGACGCGTAACGCGGAGATCGGTTGCAGCTACAGAGGCTTGTTACAGGTCTAAAGATTTGCTCGATGTATAAGGATTTGCGGGAATTCATTGCACTCGTCGACAAGCTCGGCGTGTTGCGGCGCATCATAGGAGCCGACCCGCAGTTTGAGATCGGCGGCATTACGGAAGTCGCCGCCGGCCTGCCCGAATGCCCCGCCCTCCTGTTTGACGACATCAAAGGCCATCGGCGCGGCTTTCGGATATTCGCCAATGCGACGACGAATGTGCAACGCGCCGCGCTGGCCTTAGACCTCGATCCCGCGCTGCGGCCGCTCGACGCACTCAAGGCCTGGATGGAAAAGCGCAAAAACCTGCGTGCTCAGCCGCCCGTTACCGTCACGACCGCGGCATTTCTGGAAAACTCCTTTATCGGCGCTGATGTAAACATCGCGCTGTTACCGGCGCCGGTCTGGCACCGCCACGACGGCGGACCGTTCATCGGCTCGGGCTCGCTTGTCGTCATGCGCGATCCCGACACCGGCTGGATCAATGCTTCGATCTATCGCGTCCAGGTCCACGGGGCGAACAAAGTCACGGTGCAATTCGATCACGGCGGCCGGCACGGCGCCATCATCGCCAAAAAATATTGGGATCGCGGCGAGAGTTGTCCGCTTGCGGTCGTGCACGGCGAAGATCCGGCTTTGTTCATTGCCGGCTTCGAATATCTGCCCGACGGCCGCTCGGAATACGAGTTCGCCGGCTCGATCAAAGGCGCGCCGATCGAAGTCTATTCCGGACCGCAGACCGGACTGCCGGTCCCCGCTTATGCGGAAATTGTGTTCGAGGGCCGGCTCTTGCCCATAAATGAAACGACCCTGCCGGAAGGACCCTTCGGCGAATTCACCGGCTATTACGCCACGGGCGCGCGGCCGGGGCCAGTAATGGAGATCACCGCGCTCCACCACCGCAACGATCCAATCCTGCTCGGCTCGCCGCCGCTCAAGCCGCCGCGCTTTCATTTCGGCCTGCCGTTTCGCGCCGCGACGATCTGGAGCAATCTCGAAGCCGCCGGCGTCACCGACATCGCCGGCGTCTGGCAGCACGTTTCGCAGCTGATGACGGTGGTGGCGTTGCGCCAGCGCTACGACGGTCATGCCAAACGCGCCGCGCTGGTCGCGGCGGCGCATAGTTACATGGCGCGCATCGTCGTAGTCGTGGACGACGATATCGATCCGTCCAATCTCGCCGACGTGATGTGGGCGGTGGCGACCCGTTGCGAGCCGGCCGAGGGCATCGACATCCTGCGCAACGCCTGGAGCTCGGCGCTCGATCCGCGCATACCGCCGCAGGACAAGGAGCGCGGCATTACCTCGCATTCGAAGGCGATCATCGACGCCTGCCGGCCGTTCGCCTGGATCGACAAATTCCCGCCGACTTCGGCGCTGTCGGCGGACGAGGCACGGGAGATCGAGAAGAAGTGGGAGAAATTTTTAGGGTAGCTATTCCACCGCATTGGCTACGTTGAGACTATCGATCAGCGACGAGCGATAGAGAAAGGCCTTGTGCCGCGCCACGTCTTCGGAGGTGCGGCGCAAATCGTCCAAATGCTTGCGGCGTATCGCCGGATCTTTTTCCTCGAGCGTCTTTTTGTTCTGGATCGATTGCGATTGCACGAAATCGATCTGCGCCTTGCGGCGCTGCCGGGTATAGCGGTCGAACACGCTTTCATCGGCGCGGCCGAACCACACGTCGGCAAGCTTGTCGGCAAGATTGACGGCGTCGTGGATGCCGCCGTTCATGCCCATGCCGCCGATCGGATTATTGACGTGGGCGGCGTCGCCGGCGAGCAGCACGCGGCCCTTGTTGAAGGTGGCCGCGACGCGCTGATGCACGGTATAGAGGGCGTAGTACGGAATGTCGAAATCGCCGCTCTTGTCGTAGATGCCGTGCAGCCGCCGCTGAATCCCCTCCATGCTGGTCGCTTGCTCGTCGGATTCGCCGGCCGGCACCGGCATGATGCCGCGCCAGATGCCGGGCGGTCCGTTGCCTTTGACCTTGAACAGATTGAGCCATTCGTCGGGATCGGAGAAATAATTGCGCGTGCAATAGCCCCTGGCGGTGCCGACAAAATCGAAGCTGGTGGCGATCTTGATGAAGCGCTCTTCCCAGGTGAAGCCCTCGAAATCGATTGCCGCAAGCCGGCGCACCGTGCTGCGGCCGCCGTCGGTACCGATGACATAATCGCCGCGCAATCGCTCCGTCGCGCCGGCCGCTTCAACGGTAACGTCGACGCGGTCGGCGTGTTGCGTAAGCCCGGTGAGCCTGGCGGCGAACCGCACTTCGGCAAGTCCGGTCGCGGCGAGCAACGGCACTATGGCGCGGACGAGCTTATACTGCTCCCACTGCAGCACGAACGGATACGGCACTTCGCCTTCCAGGAGCCGGATATCGAAGGCCGCGACAAGTTCGCCGCTGCTGCGGTCGCGAAAGTGAAAGATCGGGGCCTGAAAGCCGCCGGCCGCATCTTCGGCGAAAGCCTGCTGTGTGAGGCCGAGATCGGCGAGCATTTCCAGCGTCGGCGCATGGATCGTTGCGGCGCGCTGATCCTCGACCGGCTCGGGCTCCGCTTCCAAGAGCAGTACCGGAATGCCCTTGCGCACCAAAGCGAGCGCCATGACGGCGCCCACCGGTCCGGCCCCGACGACGATCACGCGCTGCTCGCTGCGGGCCATGGTCCGATTCATACCTTGGAGATTTCGAAGGTCGACGGGTGAAACAACTCCTCGACCCTGACCTTACGGTCGGCGAGACCCTGTTCATGAATGTACTGCGTCAGCGCCTCGATCTCCGGAAGATTATCCGAAATTCCGTATTTCCAGAAATCCTCGCCCATGATCGCGCTGGTCTCGTGGGTTTCGGCTTCGAGCCAGGGCAAGGTTACCATTAGCGCATTGACATCGCGCAGATCGATCATGGCGCGCGCTTTGGCTTCGCAGAAAGCCTTGTAAACACCGGTCGCCAACCACGGATATTTTTCGGCAAGCGTTTTGCGGATGCCGACGAGATGCATGATCGGGAATAGCCGAGTCTTCTTATAATAGGCCTGCTCCGCCGCCCGCGTATTGGAAAACAGCCGTGCAATGTGCGGCTCGCCGTTGAGGAACGACGACGGCGCCCGCGCGGTGAACAGCGCGTCAAGCTCACCGGCTTTGAGCATGCCGACCAGCGTCCGGTCGTCGCCGATCGGCTGTAGATCCAGCCCCGGAATGGCTTTAAGGGGCGTTCGCTCGTGCCGGCCCGGCTGTTCCTGGCCGCCGCTGCGCCAATGGATCTCGGCGGGCGCAACGCCGTATTCGTGCTGCAGCAGCCCGCGCATCCAGACCACCGCCGTGATCTGGTATTCCGGCACCCCGATGCGCTTGCCGCGCAGGTCTTGCGGCTTTTCGATGCCGGCGCCTTTGCGGATGTAAATGCCGGAATGGCGAAAGATGCGCGACACGAAGGCCGGAACGCCGATATAGGCCGACGTCCCCGCCGCCACCGTGCGGATGTAGCTCGAGAACGACAGTTCCGAGATATCGAATTCCTGGAACTTGAAGGCACGGTGGAATATCTCTTCCGGATAGAGCGGCAAATAGGTAACGGCGCAGCCTTCGACCTTTACGGTCCCATCCCTGATCGCGCGGGTGCGGTCGTAATTGCCGCAGGCGATCGTGACCGGCACATCAACCATCGTTCCTCCAATTCCCATCCGCCCGTCCCCGCACAAGCGCGGACCCTAGCTCGCAAGCCCGCCTGGATTGCCGCTTTCGCGGCAATGAGCGGAACGAAACCGTACTTTCTTCATCGCCCGATGTGAAGCGCGGGCGCGCATGGCTGCCGCCCGCGCTTGTTGTTCCTCCCCGCGCGCGATAGCCTTGCGGCAAAGGAGAGCGCCCATGATGTCCACCGTGATCGGCGGCGCCATGTTGCCGCACGCGCCGCAGTTCTTCACTATGCCCGATACCGAGGACAAGGCGCTGGTGGCGCATGTCCGCGAAGTCGCCGCCGATGTCGGCAGAAGGCTGCGTGCGCTCGATCCCGATCTGTGGATCATCTTCTCCAACGACCATGCCGAGCAGTTTTTTCACACCACGGCGCCGCCTTTCACCGTCCATGTCGGCGGCGAGGCCACCGGCGATTTCGCCGGGCGGAAATTCCACTGGAAAATTCCCAGCGAAATCGGCTTCGAACTGGTGCGTCAGCTTTATCGCCAGAACTTCGATCCGGCATTCACATCGACGGCAAAGATCGATTACGCTATCGGCATTCCGCTCACCCATCTCGGCCATACCGGGCCGGTGCTGCCGATCTACGTCAATGCCTATCTGCCGCCGCAGCCAACCATGGAACGCTGCTACCAATTCGGTCAGGCCATCGCCCGCACCGTAACCGCGCTGGGCCTAAAGACGGTGATCCTGTCGAGCGGCGGCATGTCGCATTTTCCCGGCACCGACCGCTATTCCAACCCGGAACTGGCCTGGGACCAGCGCGTGTTGAAAAAGCTCGCCGCCGGCAATCTGAAATCGCTGATCGGATTCGATGAAGCGGAGCTCGACGACACCGGCAATATCGAATTGCGCTGCTGGGCCTGCGCCGCCGGCGCCTTGGGCGAGCGCAAGCCCGACGTGGTGTCGATGGACCCGAGCTGGCACCACAATTACGCGTCGCTCGCCTGGATCGGCGGCAATGCCGAACAACACCATGCCGCGCATTATCCGTCGATCAAGCCGGAACTGGTGGAGCTTACGTCGGCGCTGCATGGCCTCGCCCATGACGCGGACTTGCGGGCGCAATACGTGGCCGACGCCGGCGCGTTCGCCGACCGCTTCCGGCTGCCGCCCGAGCAGCGCGAAGCGCTGATCAAGCTCGATCTGCCGTCGATGGTGAAAATGGGGGCGCATCCGCTGGTGCCTTTTCTAGCGCAATTGCAGATCCAGCGGCTGCGGCCGCAACGCTGAATTTGGCTCGGCCGCGCGAGTAACATCTCGCGTCGGCCGAACGGGGAGGATACGAAAATGCCAAGCATACTGCCGCTGACAGAGCAGACAATCGCCGCGCGTCTCGAGCGGCTGCCCTATTCGCAATGGCATATCACCGTCACCGCCGTTCTTGGCGTGGCCATCTTCTTCGACTCGTTCGACTCGCTGGCGATCGCCTACGTGCTCCCGGTACTCATCCGTGAGTGGCACATTCCGCCGGCAAACATCGGCGGCCTGATCAGCATTGCGAATTTCGGCCAAGCATTGGGCGCGTTGACCTTCGGCTGGATCGCCGAGCGCATCGGGCGGGTGCCCACAGCGCGGATCGCCATCGCGCTATTCGCCGTGATGAGCTTTGCTTGCGCCTTCACGCAAAGCTATGACCAGCTCTTTGTCTGTCGTTTTATCGAAGGCATCGGCCTTGGCGGCGAGATTCCGGTCGCGTCGACTTATATCAGCGAGATTCTGCGCGCCGAGCGACGCGGCGGCCGCTTCTTGAGCTATCAAATCATCTTCCCGATTGGCCTCTTGATGTCGGGCGTCGTGGGCGCATCGGTAGTCCCGCGATTCGGCTGGCAATGGATGTTCATCCTCGGCGCAGTGCCGGCCGTCGTCGCGCTGGTGATGCAGCGCTATTGCCCGGAATCGCCGCGCTGGCTCGCCTCCAAGGGGCGTCTCAGCGAGGCTGATACGATCGTTACCGAGATCGAGCGCGTCGTGTCACGCGACGGAACCAAACCGTTGCCGGCGGTGCCGGAACTTATGATCGAACCGCTCAGCGGCAAAACCCGCTGGCAAGAGCTGTTCGAGGGCCGCTACCTGTCGCGCACGCTGCTGGTCTGGGTGTTGTGGGCGTCGTGCTACATCATCGCTTACGGATTGCAGGGCTGGATCCCGACGCTGTACCGCGAGGTCTATCACCTGTCGCTACAACAGTCGCTCAATTATTCAATCTTCAGTCCCGCCGGCAGCCTGCTTGGCTCGCTCATCTGCGCCGTCTTGATCGATCGCACCGGCCGCCGCTACTGGTTCGTCACCGCGTTCTTCCTCGCTGCGGTGGGTCTCATTTGGTTGGGGACGTTCGGCGCCAGTACAGCGTTCGGCATGCTGCTGGGCTTCAGTTTCTGTTCAATGTGGCTCGGCTCCATGAATATGACCATCTTTCTTTACACCGCCGAAATCTACCCCACGCGCATGCGCGCGCTTGGCGTGAGCTGGGCGAGCTTCTGGCTGCGGGTCGCCGCAACCGTCGGTCCGCTGATCGTCGGCTTCGCCCTGCCGCGTTACGGCATCGGCGGCGTGTTCCTGATCTTTTCCATCTTCGCGGTCATCGGCTGCGCCGCCGCAACCTTCATGATCGAGACGAGGCGGCGCGTACTCGAGGAGGTTTCGCCGTAAGATTCCCGTCGGTTCGACTCGCGCGCGGCGTTGCACCGATCGGACTGGTGGCAACGACGCGTCTCGGACCGCGATCCGGAGCATGTCTGCTCGTTGCGATTTATTGTCGATGGTCCTGCAGGATCATGTCGGCCGCTTTTTCGGCGATCATCATCGCCGGCACATTGGTGTTGCCCGATACGAGCGTCGGCATGATCGAGCAGTCGGCGACCCAGAGACGGTCGGTTCCGTGCACGCGCAAGCGCGGATCGACGACGGCGTTGTCGTCCGGCCCCATGCAGCAGGTCCCAGCCGGGTGAAAGATCGTTGCTCCGTTTGCCTGTGCGAAATGCAGGACCTCGTCGGCGCTTTCGACGTTCGGACCCGGCGTCACTTCCGCAGCGATGTAATCGGACAATGGCGGCGTACGCGCGAGCTTGCGGGCGAACCCGATACTCTCGACGGCAAAGTGCCGGTCGTTTTCCGCCGCAAGATAATTGGCGTGGATGCGCGGGCGGTCGAACGGATCGGACGATGCCAGCGCGATCGAGCCGCGGCTTTGCGGCCGCAACTGGCAGACCGATAAAGTCATGCCGGAGAAGTCGTGGACTTTGCCGCCCGCCATGTCGGCGCTCAGGGTTGCCACATGGAATTGGATATCCGGCGTCTTCGCCCCCGGCTGGAGTCGCGCAAACAGGCCGCCCTGATTGATGCCGACCGCAAGCGCGCCACGCCGGTAGAGCAGCCAGTCACGCCCAAGCTTGATGCGTCCCCATAGCGAGCGGAGCGCGTCATTGGTGGTGATCGGTTTTGCAATCCGGTAGATCAGCCGGAATTGCAGGTGGTCCTGGAGATTCTGCCCGACGGCCGGGCGGTTGAGTCTGACCGGGATGCCGTGACGCTGCAGCTCTTCGGCGGGACCAATTCCCGACAGCATCAATAGCTGCGGCGACTGGACCGCGCCGGCGGCAAGGATGACGCCGCGCGCCGCCATTATGGTGCGAATCGAAGCGCCGCTGCGGCAGGTCACGCCAACCGCCCGACGTCCATCGAACAAGATTTGACCGACCTGCGTGTCGGTGAGAATTCGCAAATTGCGGCGCTTTGCGGCGGGACGCAGATAAGCGGTTGCTGCCGAGTCGCGCCAGCCATTTCGCGTGGTCAATTGAAAATAGCCGGCGCCCTCCTGGACGCGTCCGTTGAAATCGAACGTCCGTGGAATCCCGCAGTGATTGGCGGCAGCGATAAATGCCTCCATGAGTTCGTGCCGATCATGAATGCTGCTAACCTGCAGCGGACCATTCGATCCGCGCAATTGGTCATTGGCTAAGTCGCCATTGTGCTCCAGCTTGACGAAATACGGCAGAACGTCGGGCCACGACCAGCCGCGATTACCGAGTTGCGCCCAGTGATCGTAATCTTCGGGCTGGCCGCGGATGACGATCAAGCCGTTGATCGAGCTTGAGCCGCCCAGCACGCGGCCGCGCGGCCAATAGATCTTACGGCCGGCCAGATGCGGCTCGGGTTCGGTATAAAATTTCCAATTGATCCTGGAATCCCACATCGTGCGCCCGTAGCCGATGGGCAGATGGATCCAGAAGTTTCTGTCGCGCGGACCGGCCTCGATCAGGGCAACCGTATTGCCGGCGTCGGCGCTCAGCCGATTGGCGAGAACGCATCCCGCCGATCCGGCCCCGACAACGATAAAGTCGAATTGTTCAACGTTCATTGGCTATCGGCTCCGAGCGAAAAATGCTGGGACCGGCGCCAAAACTAGTCAATGAAATTTGCAACGTTTTGTCCCATAATACGGGAATGAATGCCGATCCGCCGCCGGAACACTATGACAGAATAGCCGACAAGAAGACCCAAAACACAGCTTCATGGAGCACAGAAAATGACAAAGCTCATTCTTGAAACCACGGCGCCGTTCCAGGGGCTGCCGGAACTCGTCGCTTACGACGAAGGCCTGTTCGCCAAGGAGGGCCTCGAAATCGAATGGGCCGATCGTGAAGCCGGCGTCGAGAAGAAGGTCGAGGCCCATGTGACGACCCCGAAGGGCGTCGATCCGTTCGCCAGTCACGGCAAGCTCCTCGAACAGGGCAAGGCCGACATGTACAACGCCTGCGAATGGGGCAATTACTGCCGCGTCCAGGACACCGGCCAAGGCAGCCGGCAACTTGGCCGCCGCGCCATCGTCGCCTATTCGGCGATCGTGGTGCGGCCGGATTCTCCGGTCTATACGCCGCAGCAGCTCGCCAACCGCACCATCGGCGTGCCGTTCTATTTCGGCACCCATTACATCGCGCTGCACATGCTGGAAGGCTTCGTGCCGCGCGAAATGATCCGGCTGTGCCGCGCGCCGAACGGCTCGCGCTATCGCCTCGACGCGCTGATGAAAGGCGAGATCGAGGCCACCACGCTGACCGAGCCGCATATTACGCTCGCCGAGAAGAAAGGCTGCCGCACCATTTGCTCGGCTTTCTTCCATGGCACCGAGGTCGCCTCGGACCGGGTCGACGCGGAGACTTATGCCGCATTCAATCGCGCCGTGCGCGAGGCGGTGCGCCGGATCAACGCCGACAAAAAGGCGTATATGCATTACTTCATCGACTATTACGCCAAGAAGGATCCGGAGATCGCCGCGCTCAAGGTCGCGGATTTGCGCGAGAGCCGGTTGGTCGTCTGCGATCCGGCGCCGATCCCGCTCGATGAATTGCAGCGCACCTACGACTGGCTCAAGAGCTGGGGCATGCTGGAAGAAACCGCCTCGCCGCTGCAGCTCGTCAACATGCAGGTGCAAACCCACGCCCACGTGGCGGCGGAATAAATGCCGTCATCGCCGGTGGCGCCGCGCGCGATTCGCGATTACACCCGTCAAGGGACCGATGGCGAGCGGGTGTAAATGCAATGAACGTCGGTGCGGCTTGGCGCGCGAGCCTTCTTCTCGGCGTGATCCTGGTGCTCGGCGCCTGCGGGCATAGCTTGTTCAATACGAATAGCGACGAGGATACCGGCGTCAATGCCTATCCGGCGAACTACAAGGCCGACCTTCTGGCGGCCATGCATGTCTATCTGAACGATCCGACTGGAATTCGCGACGCCGCCGTTTCCACACCGGCGCTCAAACCGGTGGGCAGCGAGACGCGCTACGTGGCCTGCCTGAAATTCAATCCGAAGAAGAACAACACCGACTATGCCGGCATCAGAGAGCTGACGGCGGTCTTTCTGGTCGGGCGCTTCGATCATTTTGTGGAAATACCGAAAGATCAAGCGGGCGCGTCGAAAGACCTCTGCACCGGCGCGAGCTATGCGCCGTTCCCGGAGCTGCAGAAGCTGCCGCCATGATCTCGCGATGAAAGGGCCAGGCCCGGCGTGGCGGGGCGATGAGTTTTGCGGTTGGAACCGGTACCGGTCGTACGGGCGGCATCACCGTTCCTCGGCATTGAAATGCACGGCAGCGCCCGACGCGGCAAGGCTGAGCGCGATGATCACGAAAATGCCGCCGACCCCGGTGGCGGCGGCGATCAGGCTTGCGGCGAACGGCACCGCCATCTGGCCGATCCGGTTGCCGGTATTGCGAAGCGACATCACGGTGCCCATCGATGCCGGAGAGGCGAGGCCGACGACGTTGGTGAGGCTCAACGTCGTCGCGATGCCGAGCGCAACGCCGGTCAGCGTCATCGCCGCGAACAACGCGGGAAGCTTGACCGGCAGAGCGAGACAGGCAAAGCCGATTGCGGCTCCCACCATGCTCGCAAACGTCAGTGGACGCCGCCCGACCAGCGCGACGATCCGCACATAGCCCATGCGCGAGATCAATGCGGCGACGGAGCGAACCGTAAGCAGGCTGCCGATATCGCGCACGTTGATATTCTTTTCGGCGCCGAGCAGCGGCAAATAAATCGTGACCAAATCCTGCGCAGCCATGGTGATGACGCTGGCAACGAGGTACGCCATCAGCCCGCGCTGGCGCAATAAGCTGCGCAGCGGCGCCACATCCAGGCTCTTCGCATGCAGCAGGTATCCCGGTGCCGGCCGGATGAAAAAAGCAGTCGCCAGCGATGCCAAAGATACGACCAGACCGATTGTAAAAAGGCGATCGGTCGGGGGCAGCGTCGCCGATCCTCCGGCCCAGGCGATCAGATAAGGCCCCAGCCCCTGACCGACCGCGCTGGCGATGACGTAATTGCCGAAAGCGGCATCGCGGCCGCGCGGCCCGGTGCAGCGGACGCACAGCATCTGCTGGCTCGCCATGATAAGGATATGCGAAATGCCCAGCAGCGCCGTGAGCAGGAGAAGCGTTATCAAAGAGCCGGCGGCGAAACGGAAGCCGGCGCAGGCCATGACGAGTAAGCTGGCGCCGATCCAGGCCGCTTGCGCATCCTTGCCGCGATCCAAGTACCGGCCCACTTGCACGGCAAAGACGATAGGCAGGACCGCGAACGTCGCCGCAATGATCCCGAGCCACACCACGGGCAGTTTGAGCTCGATAGCACGGTAAGACGTCGTCACCCGGACGATGGCATAGACCGCCTGGATGATCGCGACGTTCACAACGAGCGGTACGAGCAGGCGAAAGTCGGTGTCGTTCGTGCGCCTGCCGGCCTCGCCGCGCGCCGCCGGCTGAAACTTTTCCCAAAAGCTCGACACCGCGCCCTGCACCCTTGTAACGTCCGCTCCCTCTCTAACACCCTTGCGGCTTCGCGGACACGCCGTTTTGGTATAGATCCCTCCACATCCCGGGAGACGAGAATGAAAGCATTGACTCTGAAGTCAGCCGGCATGGCGCTAGCAGCCTGCATGGCAGCCGGTCTGCTCTGCACGCTGGCCCGCGCCGCTGACGATTATCCCAGTCGACCTGTAACTATTGTCGTGCCGTTTCCGCCGGGCGCTTCGAACGACCTTCTGGGCCGGTATGAAGCCGATGTGCTGGCGCGCGCGCTTCACGGTAGTTTCGTCGTCGAGAACAAGACCGGCGCCGGCGGCGAGATCGGCATCTCCTTTGCCGCCAAGACCGATCCCGACGGCTACACACTGCTCCATGCGCCATCGGTGATCACGTTGCTGCCTTTCGTGATGAAATCAATCTCGTATGACCTGGCCCGCGACTTCGATCCCGTGGTCCTTGTCGGCCTCACTCAATTCTGTTTGGTCGTTTCGCCATCGCTACCGGTGAGATCCGTGGCGGATCTCATCGCGCTCGCCAAGGCGCAGCCCGGAGTCCTGACCTATGCGTCGGCCGGATTCGGCACTCCACATCAGATTTTCGCCGAGCAATTCAAACTCGCGACCGGAGTCAATATCCGCCATATCCCATACAAAGGCGCGCTTCCGGGACTGACCGATGTCGCCAGTGGCAACATCTCTATGGAGTTTGCCGATCTCACGCCCGCGCTGCCGTTGATCCAAGCAGGCAAGCTGAAGCTTCTTGCGGTCCTCTCCAGCAAGCGCGACCCGGACATGCCGAACGTCCCGGCACTGTCCGAGACCGTGCCGGGCTACGACGCCAGTAGCTGGCAAGGCTTATTCGCCCGCGCCGAAACGCCGAAACCGATCGTCAGCAGACTCAACGCTGCACTTGTCGCCGATCTCAAGCGGCCGGAGACGGCGGCGCGTTTCAAGGCGCTCGGCATCGTCGCGCAATGGGACACGCCGGACGAATTTCGCGCCTTCATCGCCGCGCAGACCGCGAAGTGGGCCGAGATCATTCGCGCCGCCGGCATCGAACCGCAGTAAGGGCCGCGCCGGACGCGGCGCCTGCAACGCGCCCGCACCAGCGCGGCTTAATAGCGAGCCGGCGCGCTAAGGTTCGATGATACCATCGCGAAGCCCGACCATGACGGCTTGAGCGCAGCTTACCGCATCCAGCTTGCGACGCGCATTTGTGGTGTGCTCATGAACGGTTCTCTCGCTGATATTGAGAATCTCTCCGATCTCCCAGGCGAATTTGCCGCGGGCGATCCAGGTCAGGACCTCCCGCTCGCGAGACGTTAGGCTTCGCTTGTTGCCGGGAACCTGGCGATGTAGCTGGAGCACCCGGTCAAAGGCATAAATTGCCATGAGATGAAGGGCCGGCATGTCGCGCGCCGGCAGATCGAGCGCCCGACCGCCCACCCACACATGGCCCACTCTATTCGCAAGAGCGGCAATCGGGATAACGACGCCGTCCAACAAGCCGAAATCCGCGGCACGATCGACGACTTCGACCGCACCGGGGTCATTCTCGGGATCGTAGGGAGAATCCTTGAACCATCGGTAGGGCCGAAGCATCCGGCTGCAATGTCGGATCGAGGGATCGGCGTGCACAAACTGCTTCTCAGTGTACAGTTTGAGCCATCCGGCCGGCAGCGTGTTGGCCAACAAGACATCCTGAAAACTCTGCTCCGGGGTCGGAAGAAAATTGAAGCATAAATACTCGCAACCGAAACGACCAACGGCCGCTCGCATAGCGTCCATTATGGCGTTCGTGGTGGAAAGACGCCGGACCTTTTCGATGAAATCGAAGGCATCGCGACCAACTTCAGAGGAGTTGCCATGCATCGAACCCTCCCGTCAGTTTGTCTGCCGCAGCCGCGACAATGGCTCGGGCACATTTTTCCCCTGCGCATCCGGCGGCAGACTACAACAACCCATAGTAGCAATTAGCCCCGGCTGGACCATAACGCAATGCGGCACAAAGCGCGGACCCGATATTCGCTGCCGCGTCCGCGAGACGACCGCCGCTGCATCGCGCCCGAAATTGCTCTACTATTGCCGGCAACAAGGACGCATCGAGGACTCATGCCATGCCGGAAAAAAACTACGACCGTGCCGCGCAAGATATCGGCAACATCGTCAATCTCGGCCACGTCAACGTATGCATCAGCGATCAGCACCTGGCGACACATTATTACGTCAGCGGTCTCGGCCTGACGCGCGATCCGTACCTTAATACCGGCGCGGGGAATATGTGGATCAATGTCGGCATGAGCCAATTCCATCTGCCGATGGGAACACCGGAGACATTACGCGGCGTGATCGGATTGGTCATTCCGGACCGCGCGGCATTGCTCGCGCGGCTTGCGCGCGGGCGCAAGGCGCTCGCCGGCACCAAGTTCGATTTCCGCGAAAGCAACGATTGCGTCGAGACCGTCTGCCCGTGGGGCAACCGCATTCACGTTCACACGCCCGACCTGGAGCAATTCGGCCGCATCCAGCTCGGCATGCCCTATATCCGCTTCGACGTGCGCCCCGGCACCGCCACGCGCATCGCACGGTTCTATCGCGAAGTGCTGCATGCGCCGTCCGAGGTGGTCAAGAACGGCGCCGGCGCCGAAGCCCGCGTCCAAGTCGGCGACCAGCAATACTTTTATTTCCGCGAGATCGATGCGCCGGAAAAGCCTTACGACCGGCACCACGTGCAAATCTATATTTCGGACTTTTCCGGTCCGCACCGGCGGCTCCAGGAACTCGGCATCCTCACCGCCGAAACCGGCGAATATGAGTACCGTTTCCAGGACATCATCGACCTCGACAGCCGCGAAGTGCTGTTCACCGTCGAGCACGAGACGCGCAGCCAAACCAATCCGATGTACGGCCGCCCGCTGGTCAACCGCAATCCGGCGCAGAGCAACATGGATTACAAGCCCGGCCACGACGAATTGGCTTGGGCGCTGTCGTGAGAAAGTGTCACGTGGGCCAATGTAGGGGCGGGTTTAAAACCCGCCCCTACGATTTCAAGGAGAATAGATGCGCCGGGCTCTGGTGATCGGCGGCTCGCTTGGCGGACTGCTCGCCGCGCAGCTGCTGCGCGGCGCCGGCTGGGATGCGGTCGTGTTCGAACGCAACGAGGAAGAGCTGGCGAGCCGCGGCGTCGGGCTCGGCACCCATCCGCAGCTCATCGCCATCCTGCGCCGCGCCGGCGTGGCGTTCGACGACACCATGGGCATCAAGCCGACGAAGGCCGTATGCTTCGACCGCACCGGCAACGTCATCACCGAGCAGCCGACGGCGCGCACGCTGAGCGGCTGGTCGCGGCTCTACCGGGCGCTCCTCGACGCGTTGCCCGCGCCAAGCTATCGGCTCGGCAAAACACTCCGCCGCGTCGAGCAGGACTCCGCCGGCGTCACCGCGATATTCGCCGATGGCACGCGCGAACGCGGTGACCTCTTGATTGGCGCCGACGGCATCCGTTCCACCGTGCGGACGCAATTCTTGCCGGATGTCCAGCCGGTCTATGCCGGCTATGTCGCCTGGCGTGCGGTGCTCGACGAAGCCGACGTGCCGCGCGATCTGTGGCGCGAGCTCGGCGAACTTTATGCATTCTGTCTGCCGGAAGGCGAGCAACTCATCAGCTATCCGGTGCCGGGGCGCGACAACGACACCGCAATCGGACGCCGCGCTTACAACATCGTCTGGTATCGGCCGGCCGATCGCGACGCTCTCGCCGATCTTTGCACCGACGCCGCGGGCCACCATCATGCCGGCGGCATTCCGCCGCCACTCATTCGCTCCGACGTGATCGACCGCGTCAAGGCCGACGCCCGAGCGCTCATCGCACCCCAGATCGCCGAGATCTTCGCGCGGACGGCACCGTTCTTTCAGCCGATCTACGACCTGATATCGCCGCGGCTGGTGTTTGGACGCGTCGTCCTCGCCGGCGACGCGGCCTTCGTCGCCCGCCCCCATGCCGGCGCCGGCACCACCAAGGCCGCGCTCGATGCGGCGTGCCTTGCCGACAGCATCGCCGCAGCCGGCGGCGACCTTGCCGCCGGGCTGGAGCGGTACGAGCGCATGCAACTGCCGTTCGGCCGAGCTTTGGTCGACGTCAACCGGCAGGAAGGCGCTTATCTCAGCGCGCAAATCAAGCCCAAAGCCGAGCGCACCGGAGCCGAACTGCATCGCGACATCGGCGAAGTGCTGCACGCCCATATCGCCCGCAGCGACCAGATGGGCGAGATCGTCGCTGCGCATGGCCTCGCAGCGCTCGCCGGGACATGACACCCATCGGCGCTGCTGTATAATCGCGGCAAGGCAGCAAGCGCCGGTTCGCCCGCAGCACTGCTGAAGCGCGCCTTTAAGGCGGAGCGGAGCTAAAGTTCTATGCAGTTCGGCGTTCAGTTTTTCCCCAGCGTTTCGCCCGAGGACAAAAGCGCGGACGCCTATTTCGAACAGTGCCTGGCGATCGCCGAGGAGGCCGAGACGCTGGGTTACAGCCACGCCCGCACGGTGGAGCACTATTTCCGCCGCTACGGCGGCTACAGCCCGAACCCGCTGTTGTTTCTGGCCGCCGCGTCGCAGCGGACGAAAAAGATGCGGCTCGTCACCGGCGCGGTCGTGCCGGCATTCAACAATCCGCTGAAGCTTGCCGGCGAGATCGCCATGCTCGACGCCATCTCGCAGGGCCGCCTCGACGTCGGTTTTGCCCGCGCCTTCCTGCCGCACGAATTCCGCCGCTTCAAGATCTCGCCGGACGAGTCGATCGCCCGCTTTCGCGAAGGGATCGAGCAGATCGCGTTATTGCTAACGACGGAGCACGCCACGCATCGGGGACAATTCCATGCCTTCGAAGACCTCACCTCGCTGCCGCGGCCGACGCAAAAGCCGCGGCCGAAATTCTACGTCGCCTCGACGCGCACGCCGGATTCCTTCGAGTTTGCCGGGCGCGCCGGCCATGCCCTGATGGCGATCCCGATCGGGCCGCTTAAGCCGCTGCTCGACCTTTATCGCAACGCCTGGCGCGAGGCCGGTCATCCCGGCGACGGCGAGGTGATGATCGCATTCCACATGTTCTGCCACGAGGACGCGCGCGCCGCCCGCGACATCCCGCGGCGCGCGTTCGATCTTTATTTCGAAGCGCTCGTGGAATCCGCAGGCGAGTGGACGCAAGGCACGTCGTCCAAGGATTACCAGGGCTACGACACGTCGATCGGCCGCATGAAGGGGTTTTCGCTCGAAGGCCAGATCGAAACCGGCAATGCCTTTGTCGGCACGCCGGACGAGATCAAAGCCATCATCCGCCGCTTCGAAGGCGCGGTCGGCAAATTCGAGCACGCCTCGCTGCAGATCAATTTCGGCACGCTGGATTTCGCCGAGGCGCAAAAATCCATGCGGCTGTTCGCCCGCGAGGTGATGCCGGAGTTTTCGTGAAAGACGAACGCCAATGACTGCGCCCCTCTCGGGCATCCGCATTCTCGATCTCACCTCTGTCGTGGCCGGGCCGCTGGCAACGCAGACGCTTGGCGACATGGGCGCCGACGTCATCAAGATCGAAAGTCCGGACGGCGATACTACGCGCTATACCGGGCCGGCGCGCTCGCCCGACATGGCGGCCCTGTTCATGGGATTGAACCGCGGCAAGCGCTCGCTGGTGCTCGACCTCAAGCAGCCCGCGGCCGCGGCCGCGATGTGGCGGCTGATCGCCGGCGCCGACGTGTTTATCCATTCGATGCGGCCGCAAAAGATCGAACGGCTCGGCTTTAGCCACCAAGCGGTCTGCGCGCGCCATCCCCGTATCGTCTATGCCGCCATTCACGGCTATCGCAGCGGCGGGCCATATAGCGGCCAGCCGGCCTATGATGACGTCATTCAGGGCCAGTCCGGCGTCGCGGCGTTGATGGCGGAGATCGCGGGCGAGCCGCGCTACGCACCGACCATCCTCGCCGATAAGACCACCGCATCGGCGCTTGTTGGCGCAGTAGCGGCGGCATTATACGCCCGCGAGAGATCCGGCTGTGGCCAGTTCGTCGAAGTGCCGATGTTCGAATCGATGGTTTCTTTTGTGCTCGCCGAGCATCTGTTCGGCCATTGCTTCTCGCCGCCGGTCGGTAAGCTCGGCTATACGCGCGTCATGGGCGCCTGGCGGCGGCCGTACAAAACCAAGGACGGTTATCTCTGCATGATGGCCTATACCGAACGGCACTGGCGAAAATTCTGGGCGATGGTCGGCGAGCCGGAGGTTTGCGACGATCCGCACTTCAACAGCATCGCGGCGCGCAGCCATAACGTCGTTGCGCTCTACGAACGCGCCGGCGCCTGTTTGGTCGACAAGACGACCGACGAATGGCTCGCGCTGCTCCGCAAGCTTGAGATTCCGGCGGCGCGCATGTCGAGCCTCGACGCGCTCCTGGACGATCCGCAGCTCAACGCCGGCGGCTTCTTCAAAAGCGCGACCCATCCCAGCGAAGGCAAAATCCGCTTTACCGAAATGCCGGTGCGCTTTGGCGAGGCCGCCGCGGCGGCCGAGCGGCTGCAGCCGCGGCTCGGTGAGCACAGTCTCGAAGTGTTACGCGAGGCGGGGCTTGCCGAGAGCGAGATCAAAGCGCTGGTCGCCTCCGGCGCGACGGTCGAAGGGCCGCCGAAAAAGCAAGCGGCGGAGTGATGGCGTCAGGTTTGACCGCTATTGCAAAGGGCTCGGCCCGTTACCACCTGAAACACGAGGTCGGCCATGTCAGATGATCAAAATGAAAATGAAGAACGGCCGTGCTTGCATTGCCTGATGGTCGAATTGATCGACAACTTTTTCGCCGAATTTCCCGTTTCGAACGATGAGCCCGACACGGTCGATACCGACGAAGTCGTTAACGCAGTCGCAAAAACGGTGGCGGAACTGACTTGCAGCCTGGATGCTGCGGGCCGGCAAAACTTAGTCGAACAGCTCATGCGTGAAATCATGAAATTCGACGCCGAGTATCGGCAGCAAGACGAAATCGGAACGGCCGGCTCCGGCGCGCGACACTAGAGCCTTATCGATCTTGATGGAATCAAAACCGGGCACTAGCTTTTTGTTTGAGCATGAGCTTTTCCGAACACCGGTATCCACCCCGGATCGGGTCCGGGGCAGGCTTTTTCGGGATCACGCACTAGGTGCGGGAGCCTCGCGAGCGCGGAGATTTAATCGTGGCATATTCGCTTGCAGCGGCCACATCGGCGCTCAACTGGCATTCGAGCACGTTGCGCTCGTAGGCCTCGGTATCGCTCTTGATACGGTAGCGCAAATCGAAGGCCTGCTCTTCCAGAGGCATTTGCCGCACGACTTTGTAGAGACCGGCCTTTTTCTCACCGAGAGGCGTGTACTCGACCGCTTGGCCGACCAGAAATTTAAATGACATCGTAGTCCTGCTGTGGTGCGGAACGCGTAGCAGACAGTCGACGGAAGAACGACGGCGATATCGCCGACAAGGTTTCCGTCGGCAACGGGTTATATCGAGAGTGCCGGCGGTCGTTGCGCCGAGATCAAAAGCGGGGCCCGCGCGGCGGGCCGCTTCTTGCAGCGGCTCCCGGCACCACCCGAGGCTTCATCGGCAGCAGTCCCTCGCGCTGCAACTTCTTGCGGGCGAGCTTGCGGGCGCGGCGGATTGCTTCGGCTCGCTCCCGAACTCTCCGCTCGGAGGGTTTTTCGTAGTGGCCGCGAAGCTTCATCTCGCGGAAGACGCCCTCGCGCTGCATCTTTTTCTTCAGCACCTTGAGGGCTTGGTCGACATTGTTGTCACGGACGAGAACCTGCACGCGGCATTCCTCTTCGATCGAGCGGTTGCGGACCCGATGGCCACGGCGCCCGGGCCACTGGCTAACGGATAGGCGTCGATATCTGGATTACCTGCTTATTTGGCAGGCCTGGACGCAAAGCACAATAGGCGGCCGGAAATAAGAGCCGTCCCGCCGTTTTTTGGGGCCATTCCGCCGGTTTTGACGCGCATAACGGCATTCCAAGCGGCGATCGATCGGCCCCATTATGAGTGGCGCCCTGCCTCCGTGGCCGGTCCGGCCCATTCGCCGACGCACCGTGCGAGATCTGTGAAATTGTTGCGCATCTGCTCCAGCGCGAAGCCGAGCGCGAAGAAGCGTTCCGCGGCGTCGTCGGTAAGGCCTCTTGTGACGCCCTCGCGACGGAGCGCGGCAATCACGGCGGCATAAGCATCGAGAGCCGATTGCACGGCGTCGAGGGATGGCGGCCCCCGACCCGCCTCTAGCGCAGCCCCAGTGGCGCGCAAGTAATCGGCGTAGTCCGCCCCGATCCGTGGCAAGAACGGCTCGAGCCGCGTCCGCACCGCGTCCGGCAGCGGACTGGCGGCCGCTCTGCCGATCATGACGAGGTCATGGCGCAACCGCAGCAGCGTGCGCAACAGCGGTCCCGTGTAGGGGCCAATGGCGAGGCCAGCCGACCGCTCGCGCTCGGCCTCGGCTCCGATCACGTTCAGTTGCTCCAAAGCTTGCCCGATGCCGTCCTGAATGCGGTGGAGCGCATCGACGTCGAGACCTTGCGTCAAACCCACGAGCAGCTCGCCCAGGGCCCGCGCCATCCGTTCGAGCGTGTGGGCGGCCGCCGCAACGATCAAAGGATGCGAAGTGGCCGGCAACAGGAGAAACGAAACAAGGAACCCGACGAATCCTCCCAGCGCCACTTCAATGAGACGATCCACTGCCGAAGCGACCGGACCTGCGTGAATCATTGTGGGAATCAGCACCACGATGATGGCGGTGATCGGCGCGACGGAGAATCTGGGGTTTATCGCCGCAATGAGGGCAAGCGGGCCGACGGCCAAAGCCAGACTTCCGAGCAGCGCCATCTCATTCGCAGGCGGAACAAGCACACCGATAGCGCCGCCATAGATCGCGCCGCCGAGAGTTCCGACAAGATAATCGAACGTTGCCTTCAACGACCGTCCGACGCTCATCTGCGTGACGATGACGGCAGTCAATACCGCCCACAACGGCAACGGAAGCTGCAGCAATTGCGCAAGCACGAGAGACGCCAAGGCGGCGATGGTCACCCTGATCGAAAGCGCCGCCTCGACGCGGTGGTGACGGAGGACGCGCAGTCGGCTCCACAGTTCGGTAATGCGCCTCATGACGACCGTCTCGGCACGACAACAGCCTTGTAAGCGGGACGCGCCGTTACGTCTCCAGCGCGCTGGGCGCGTAAAGCTCCTCGACCTTGATAAGCCGCGGGGTGAGCGCCTGCTCCAGCGAATATTGCGCGATGGTCTCGATCACTTTGCGGTTGGCTTTGACGCCGTGATGGATCAGCGCGGTCTTGGCGTCGCCGGACAAAAGGCCCGCGGCGAGGTGATCGGCGACATGTTCGACGCGCCGTTCATTGGCGATATCGTTGGCCTTGCTAAAGGCCTTGATCAAGTTGAGCACGACCCAAGGCTCTCTTTCGAACACGTCGCGTCGCACCACCGCCTGATGATTGATCGGCAACAGCCCGGTCTTCTTGTAGAAGCGGATGCCCTCCGCTCGCGGATCGGGAAACAGATATTTGAAATCCGGATGGTTTGCGAGATCGGCCCGGCTGCGGTCGACCAGGTTGCGGCCGGAGAGATAATGCAGCACGGCGTCGAGTTTGCCGGCCAGCATCATCGAGCCGATGCTCTTGTCGGCGGGAATCTGATTGACGGTAACGCCCGGCGGCGGCTTGAAGCCGGTGGCGCCGCCGTGGCTGCGGTCCGGCGTGCGCTCCATCCAGAATTCCATGTCTTTCGGCGCGACGCCGAATTCGTGCTGCAACACGCCGCGCGCCCAAAGCGCCGCGGTCTGCTGATATTCGGGCACGCCGACCCGCTTGCCCTTGAGGTCGGCGGGCGTCTCGATGCCGGCCTCGCGCCGCACCAGAATGCTGGTGTGAAAGAACCGCCGCGTGGTGAAAATCGGCAGTCCGACGAACCGCCAGTCGCCCTGCCCGGTCACGATCAGGAAGGACGAGCAAGACATTTCCGCCACGGCGAACTCGGCGAAATGCAGTTGCCGCCAGAACAGCTCCGACGGATGCAGCACCGTAGGAATGAGGTCGATGCCCTCCACCTTCACCGTGCCGTCGAGAATTGGCCATGTCCGCGGATTGGAAGTGATGCCGATGCCGAGTTGAAGGTTCATGAAGTGATGTTCCGGTTGGGGAATGTCCGAAAACGTCTATCGCTCATTCTCACGAAAGCGGGAACCCAGCGCAAACTGGGTCCCGCTTTCGCGAGGACGATCGGATTGAGCGGCTTAATACCGGTACGGCTCGTGCTCCCACAGCGGGAAGGCCGAGAAGACGTGCGGTGCGTTGGCGGGCGCCGCCGCATGCAGATAGGAGCGATCGAGCTTGCCGAAACTCGTGACGCCGAGCAGGCCGAGCGCGCGCGTGACTTCGTCCTCCATGATTTCAAGCATGCGCACGATGCCGGCCTGCCCCGCCGCGGCCAGTCCGTAGCATTGCATGCGGCCGAGCCCGATCAGATTGGCGCCGAGCGCGATTGCCTTGACGATATCGGTGCCGCGGTAATAGCCGCCGTCGACGACGATTATCGCGCGACCCGCCACTGCCTCAACGACTTCCGGCAACACCTCCGTCGAGCCGCGACCGTGGTCGAGCTGGCGGCCGCCGTGATTGGAGACGTAGACGATCTCGACGCCGTGATCGAGCGCGATCTTGGCGTCCTCGGCCGTGCCGATTCCTTTAATCGCGAACGGGATCTTGAACTTGCTTTTCATGCGCGCGACGGTTTTCCAATCGAGCGCCATCTGGAAGTCGCGCCCCTGGACGCGGCGGCGCCCCGCGGTGACGTGGCGCTTGGCGAGATCGCGCTCGCGCCGGCTGTAATGAGCGGTATCGACGGTGATGCAAAACGCCGAATAGCCGTTTTCGATCGCGCGCTCGACGTGAGCGTCGGCCCAGGCCGCGTCGCCACGGACATAGAGCTGAAACATGCGCAGCGCATTGGGCGCCGCGTGCGCCACCTCTTCGAGGCCGGGATCGCACACCGATGAGAGCATATGGGCGACACCGAACTCAGCGGCCGCCTTGACCACCGGCTCGGCGCCCCCGGGATGAAAGCTCTCCAGCGAACCGACCGGGCAAAGCACGATCGGCAGCCGCAGTTTGCGGCCGAGCACCTCGACGGACGGATCGACCTTGCTGACATCGCGCAACACGCGCGGCCGCAACGCGACGGAGTCGAGCGCCATGCGGTTGCGCCGCAGCGTCGTCTCGGTCTCGGTGCCGCCGACGATATAGTCCCAATCGTTCTGATTGAGATTCGCCCGGGCTTTGGCGACGATTTCGTGCAGATTCATGAAAGGAGACGCCGCCGCGGCGTCGTGCTGCGCTCCGGCCTCGTCAATGATCGAAACTGGCTTGTTCATAGGGATCCGCGGTGATGGTTGTGGGAGCAAGTCAAAGCACTTTAGCCCGCGACGCTTGCTTTAAGAAGGCCCCCGCGCCAATCGAGCAATCGGTCCATTGCTCATCGCTCACGCAGTTCCGGCTCATTCCGAGTGTCTGCAACAACTTCGTTTCAGTCGCAACTCGTTCGGAACGTCGAGACGACAGGGCTGCGGCGATCAGATTGGCACCGCGATGGCGTCGAACGCGCCGTCGCAGTTGATAAGATTGACCCGCTTCTGCACGATACGAAAGCCGTCCGGCGTAAGGCGAAGCCGATGGTATTGCCGGCCGGCAAACAGCCGTTGCGTATCCTCGCGAAATTCGGCCATCAGGACCGACGAGCTAATCAGCGTCTCCCCGGTCGACGCGTTCGCGCGTTCGATCAGCACATTGCCGACAATGTGCGCGGTCCGCGACGGCGGGGTCTGAACATGAATGCGTGGGTGTTCGAGCCGTTCGATGCGGGTCTTCATCAAGGCCCGGTCGTCGTAGAACAGCGAAACATGATCGAAGGGGCTTTTCTGCTCGTCCGACGCGGGAACCCAGTAAGTGCCGTCCTCGGTGAACAGATCCATCCATTCGCGGAAGCGCCGTTCGTCCAGGAGCTTGGCCTCGTGGATGATAAAGAGCTCAAACGTCTCGCGCGTCGCCGGCTCCGATACGGCAACGGTTGCGGCGCCAGCCATCAGGCCGCCTCCCGCATATAGCCGAGCCACGCCTTATATTGAGCGCGCACGGCCAGCTCCTGCACGGCGGCTCCACGCAGCGCGTTATGCTCGCGATCCTGCTCCTCGGAGCCAAGCCCGCGCGAAATATCGACCCAATCGGTCGCCCTGCTCGCCAGGCCTTTTTGCGCGCGCACAAAGGCTTCCACGTCGTCGGTCTGCACGAATGACGCCGCGGAATGCGTCACGTTGAGAAGCCGCAAATTACCGAAGTTCATCGCGTCCGGCGCGCCGACAAGCCGGACCGGATAAACGATCACCTCGGTGCGATCGACGGCGATGGGCCGGATCACCCGCACGTGGATGTTCAGGCCCATGATCGACACGTTGGGGTAGATCAGCGTGTTGTGCAGGCGCGGGGTGAGAATTTGTTCGGCGCGCTCGGCGCCGACCTTCTCCACTAGAACGCGCTTGTAGTCATCGAAGGCGGGGCTCGATCGCTTACCCTCGTCGAGAATGGTGTTTGACGTCCAGCCATGGCCGTTGCCGCTGACGTAACCCTTGCGGTCGCGCCAGCTGGCGGCCGTTTTGGTGGTGTTCTTGTCGGCTTCGACGACCTTGGCGCCAGCCTTGTCGCCTTCACGGCGCGCGAACTGGACGCCCTGCTTGTTGACGGTCGAGGCGTGGCCGAACGGCACGTGATAGCTGTCGAGCACGTTCTCGACCTGGAGTTTCCAGTTGCCGTTATACGCATAGCGATGGGCGCCCATGTCGAAGGCAAGTTCCCCATCCGGAGCGCGATCGACCAGATCGTCGATACTGCCCTTCACCGGGCCGATCTGGTCCTCGAAGCTTACGCCGCGCGCGGCCATGCTGGCGAATACGAAACCCCTGTACTGCGCCACGCGGGGGACGGCCGCCAAATTGAAATCGCTCATGCGGAAGCCGGCTGCCGCGCCCTCCGGAATGGGCACCCCGACCAGCTTGCCATCGGTGTCAAATGTCCAGCCGTGGTAGCAGCAGGTCAGACGCGCCGCGTGACCGCAGCGCTCGTTGACGACCTTGGCGCCGCGATGGGTGCAGCGATTGAACAGGACATGAATAGTGCCGTCGCGATGGCGCGTCATGACGACGGGCTGGCGGCCAAGCTCGCCGGTGATGAAGTCACCGGGATTGGGCACTTGGCTGGCATGGCCTACGAACAACCAAGCGCGGCCGAACAGCCGATCCATTTCGAGCTCGAAAATATCCGGATCGGTATAGACCCGGCGATGGACGCGCCCGGGCTCGATCAGCGCGGAAATCTGCTCGGGATCGCTCGAATGAGCCATCGACATGCCCCAATGGGTGCCCTGCTTCAAAGCCGGTAAAATTATGCAACGGACTGTAGGATTGTTCAACAATGCCGGAGCGGCGCCGCGTCGCTCGGCCGTGCTGAAGCGGAGCAAAGCCGCTTCGGCAACAAGCCCAACGAGTAAATCGTGGCGGTCCCGGGAAGACTCGAACTTCCGACCTTCGGTTTAGGAAACCGCTGCTCTATCCGGCTGAGCTACGGGACCGGTTGAGGAATGCGCTTTGGCGCCGACGCCCATTGGCGAACCGGCTCCCTATAGCATAGGTGCCGCCGTCCCGGTCCAGGCGCTGCCGCAGTGCCGCCGCATTCCAGCCGTTGCCTTAACGCCATGACGGGCTGGCGGCAGGGGACTTGCGCTGTTGCGCTTGCTTGCGCGTTCGCGGCGACATGCCAAGGCTTGCGCGCGAGCGGGCAAGAACAAACCCCGCCCTGCGGCGGCGATGAGATCGCACGCGCCATTGTGAGCCGCATCGGCGACGGCCGCACTTTCACGCTGGCCGATGGACGCGAGGTGCGCCTGGCGGCGATCGAAGTTCCGGCGCTGCCGCTACCACAACGATCCAACCGCGAGTCCAATGCCGGGCCGGGCGGCGTGGCGGCCAAGGACGCGCTCGAGGCGCTGGCCGGCGGCGACGACGTGGTGCTCCGGCGCGCGCAGACCGCATCCGACCGCTACGGGCGCATCGTCGCCTATGCCTATACCGAGCGCGACGGCGACGAATTGTTCGTGCAGGGCGAATTGATCGCGGCCGGCTTTGCCCGAGTCGCCGACCAAATCGGCAGCCACACCTGCGCCGCGGCGCTCCTGGCCCGCGAACATGCCGCGCGCAAGGCCAGGCTTGGCCTCTGGGCGGATCCGTATTATGACCTGCTCGACGCCGAGGCCCCTGCGGATGTGCTGGCGCATAAAGGTCAATTTGCGCTGGTCGCGGGCAAAGTGGCGTCCGTGCGTGAAAGCGGGGCCACTATCTACCTGAATTTCGGACGCTATTGGTCCGAAGATTTTGCGGTTACGGTCCGGAAACGAAACGAGCGCACTTTCGCGGCGGCAGGACTCGATTTGCCAGGCCTTGTGGGGCGACGCGTGATCGTCCGCGGATTTATCGAAGCGCGCGACACACGCGGCACCCCTTCGATCGAGGCGACGCGTCCGGAACAGATTGAGACCGCGGATCGCGACTGATGGGGCGACCGCGCGACCGAGTGTGGGGGACGTGGTGAGACGGGGACGATTGGCAATCGCAAGCTATCGGCTGTGCCAAGCGGGCGTCGTCGTTGCGGCGTTCGTGCTTGCAGCCTGCACCGCCACACCGCCTGTCGGCACACCGCAAGCGGCGCTTCCGGGGCCGGCAAAACAGTCCGACGCCGCCATGCCGCCCGCCGTGCTGCGGGAGCATCAGCGCATCCTTGCGACCTATGGCGGCGTCTATAACGACCCGCGGCTGCAGAGCGTGGTCGAGCAAATGGTCGAGCGCCTGGTGGCGGCGTCGGAAAAGCCCGACCTGCATTACAAGGTCACCATCCTCAATTCGCAATCGATCAACGCTTTCGCGCTGCCGACCGGCCAGCTTTATGTGACGCGCGGACTCATTGCGCTGGCCGACGACGACTCCGAGCTTGCCTCCGTGATCGCCCATGAGATGGGCCATGTAATCGCGAAGCACGCCGAACTCCGGCAAAAGGAGGAGCAGCAAGCCGATCTTGTCAGCCGCGTCGTCACCGACGTGGTCAGCGATCCCGCAGCCGGCGCGCTGGCGCTCGCCAAATCGAAGCTTGAGCTTGCAAGCTTCTCGCGCCAGCAGGAGTTCGAAGCGGATGCGATCGGCATCGGCATCGCCGACCGCGCCGGCTACGATCCTTACGGCGCGGCGCGCTTTCTCACCGCGATGGAGCGCAATTCCGAGCTTAAACCGGAGCATAGCGGCGCCATCAATCCGGCGGCGCCGGATTTTCTTTCCTCGCATCCGTCGACCCCGGAGCGCGTGACCAAAGCGATTGCCAATGCGCGGCAATACAAGCCTCCGGCCAGCCTCAGCGCGGTGGAGCGCGAACAGGCAAGGGACGTCTACTTTGGCGATATCGACGGTATCGTATTTGGCGATGACCCAAGCGAGGGCTTCGTGCGCGGCCGGCGCTTTCTCCATCCCAAACTCGGCTTCACTTTCACCGCGCCCGAGGGTTTCGCCCTCGATAATACCGCGCAGGCCGTGCTTGGCGTTAAACGCGACGGCGGCGAGGCGGTGCGTCTGGACGTCGTGCGCGTGCCGGCCGAGCAGGCGCTCACCCAATACCTTACGTCCGGCTGGATCGAGAACATCGATCCGGCGACCGTCGAAGGCGTCACCATCAACGGCTTTCCCGGCGCGACCGCGGTCGCCAACGGCGATCAATGGGACTTCCGGCTCTACGCCGTTCGCTTCGGCAGCGACGTTTACCGCTTCATCTTCGCCGCCAAACATCGCACGCCCGAGACCGACCGCGCGTTTCGCGAATCCATCGACACCTTCCGCCGCATGAGTCTAGCCGAAATCGAACAGGCCAAGCCGCTACGGGTGAAAATCGTGAAGGTCGCGCCGGGCGACACGGTGGAGAAGCTGGCAGGCCGGATGGCCACCTCAGATCGTGCGCTGGAGCGTTTTCGCGTGCTCAACGGGCTCGAGCCCGGTGACCGGCTAAAGCCGGGCAGTGAAGTCAAAATCGTGGTCGATTGACCCGTTTACTTCGCCGCTTTTCACCTATTTTCTCTGTGCTTTACCTCGGCTATCATGGCCAAAAGAGCCAGAAAAGGCCGCGGGGGTGCTTGGGGGGAGTCATGCGAATCGTGAAGGCGGCTGTGCCCGTCGCCGTAGCGCTTGCCACCGTCACCGCGGTCACCGCGGTTTTGTGGTCCTTCAAACTGGCCACGGTTGGGCCGGACCATCCGGTATTTTTCTACCTGTTGCCAATTGCGCTGGTGATGATTTTTTATGGCAGCTTTCCCGCCTTGCTGAGCGTGCTCGCGGCAACCGCCTATGCCGATTACTTCCTCTACGACCCGCTCTATTCGTTCAATATCGCCAGCCGGGCGGAGTTCGGCGATCTCGCTTGTTTCGCATTTTTGGCGCTGATGGGAGTTAAATGCGCCAGCGAACTGTTTTGGCGTTCCGCAAAAATGCCGGCGCCCAAGTCTCGCTACGGTCATCTCTGAACCGCTTGTCCGCTTCGTATTGCACGGGAAACCGCAATCAGAATTCCGAAGCGAGCCGATCGAGCCCCATGACATGGGCGAGGTTGCGGACCTCTTGTTTTTGCTCGTCGTTGAAACTCATGATCAATGGAACGGCCGCGGATTTGAGGCCTGCCACGCTCTCGGGATCGACGTCGGCCAGCCGCGTGCCGCCGTCCGCGGCGCCGCGCCCGCGCGCCTGCCGCGCGCGCGCATAGGCAATATTGCGGAGCGCCGCTTCGACGGCCGGCCACATTTGCTCCTGATCCGGCGTCAGACGCAGCCGCTCTTTGATGCTGGCAATCTGGGCGTCGTCGAGCATGTAACCGGGTCGGTTCATCGGCGGGGGCAGGGCGGCAAGCGTTGGGGCGCGGCTGGTACGCAGCGGCGCGGCGGCGATGGCCGGCGCCTTGATAGAGCGGATCGGCCTTGCCGGCATGGCCACTGACGGCGCCAGCTCTGGCATTTCATTTGCGTCGGAACTAGCGCGCGAACCGGCGGCTCCGGCCGTCGCTACTTGCACGGGCGCTTCGGCAACAGGATGCTGCGGCGCTTGCGGGACTGCTGGGTCAACAGCCGGCGGCACCATCGGCTCGGGGTTCAATAGCGCAAACTGCGCATCGTCCCTCCCGTTTACCGCCGCGGTCGCCGCCGATGCATTGAGGATCCCTGCGGCCGGTGAAAGATCGGCGGCACCGGTTCCGGGGGTGGCGGTGTCCCATTCTTGCGGAAATCGTTGCGCGACGGATTCCGCCGCCGAGAGGTTCCGGCTTTGCATGGCGAGCGGATGCCAGCCGCCGATCAAATAACCGATCAGGCCGGCGACGAGGACCGGGAACGTTCGGCCGCGCGTCAACGCTCTATCCCGCCGCATGTCGTGCCCCCGACGTTTCGCGCTATGCCGTCTATCTCCTTTCAAATGAAGCTTAATTTATGACTAACTATGGGTGTTTTGCCGGCATCGCTCGGATCATTCTGGGTATCGTTTATGGGTGCCGGCAAAGAAAAGGCCCGGCATTTCGCCGGGCCTTTGTATGCGGGAATAGTCTTGAGGTTACGCCGCCTCTTCCTCGACAACGGACTCTTCGTCCGTCTCGGGCTTGGGACCGCGACGCGGCCCCTTGGCCAGCGCTGCCTCGATCTCTTTGATCGCCTCGGTCTCGGTGATCCGCTGTACGGCGGACACCTCGCGCGACAGCCGATCCAGCGCCGCCTCGTAAAGCTGGCGCTCGGAATAGGACTGCTCCGGCTGCGTCTCCGACCGGTAGAGATCGCGAACGACCTCGGCGATGGCCACGATATCGCCGGAATTGATCTTGGCCTCGTATTCCTGGGCGCGGCGCGACCACATCGTGCGCTTGATCCGTGCGCGACCCTTGAGCGTCTCCAGCGCCCGCTTGACCATCGGCGTCTCGGCGAGCTTACGCATGCCGACGGAGGCCACTTTCGAGGTCGGCACCCGCAGCGTCATCTTGTCCTTGGCGAAATTGATGACGAACAGTTCCAGCCGCGCGCCGGCGACCTCCTGCTCTTCGATCGCGGTGATTTGGCCGACGCCGTGGGCCGGATAGACGATGAATTCGTGAGTTTTGAAGCCTTGTCGTTGAGTAGTCTTCTTCGCATTCATTCTCAAAGTTGCTCCTTCCGCCTCCGGCTTGTGCCGATGCGCGGGCTTTGCCACGCTGACCCGGCTCCGGGTCGCAGCTCGCGTGGGTTGTGATGGCCTCCGGCTCGCGCGGGAGGAGGTTTTCGTTGCCTTCCGGCTCATGCCGGTCGCACCCTTCTTAGAACGACGACGAGTTTTTTCTGCCACTGCTCTCGCGTGGAATTCACGCCTCTCTTTGACGGTTCCTCGAAAACCCCCCGAAAAAATATGCTCCCGGTCGGGAGCAGCGTTTCGGGGGTCTTTTTCATTATGTAATGGCTGTATATCACATTTTCAGCCAAAATCAAAGCGTTATGGCGTTGCGAAAGCGTCGCATCAGGCCACCGCTTGGCGGAATCCTTAATAACAGTTAATGTCTACAACCGGTAATAGGTCTTAATCGCCAGTACCCGGACTGGCGGAAAAGTGCTCGTCGAACTTATTGGCGACGCCCTCCCAGTCCTTGGCGTCGGCCGGAGGCGTCTTCTTGGCCGTGATGTTGGGCCAAACTTTTGCATAATCGGCATTGACGCCGAGCCATTTTTCGACGCCGGGCTCGGTGTCGGGCTTGATCGCCTCAACCGGGCATTCCGGCTCGCAGACGCCGCAATCGATGCATTCATCCGGATGAATGACCAGCATGTTTTCGCCCTCGTAAAAGCAATCCACGGGGCAGACTTCGACGCAGTCCATGTATTTGCATTTAATGCAATTGTCGTTGACGATATAGGTCATCGGCACACTCTGAACGGGCCTTTTGAAACTTGCTCCTAACGCATGGGTCGGATGCGCGCAAGGCGGCCGGCATCCCGGCCGCCGGTGTCATTCGAGATCTTCATATAGCGTCGCAGCACTGCCGGCGGGACCCCGGCGCTCGGCAAAACCCGTTATTTTCAAGACGCGGACGCGGCGGTCGAGCGCGACCGTAATCACGTCGCCAGTTCGCACCATGCGGCCCGGCGCATCGATACGCGCGCCGTTCACCCGGACATAACCTGCATCCGCAAGCGCCGCGGCAGCGCCGCGCGTGCGCACCAAGCGGGCATGCCATAGCCATCGGTCGATGCGCTGCCGCTCGACCTCGGCCGGCACTCAGCGGCGCTCCTTGGCGTCGGCTTCGAGCTGTGCCTTCAAGGCCGCGAGCTTGGCAAATGGCGAATTCGGATCGGGCGCTTTGTCGCGCCGCTCGAACCGTTTGACCGGTGGCCGTTCGCGTTCGCGCTGCGGCCGGTCATGGCGATGCTCGCCGGCCTGTCTGCGGCGGTGGCGCGGATGGCGTCCTTGCTTGGATGGGATCTGACCGGCAGGTTGCGCCGGCTCAGTGGACGAAGCCGGCGCCGCTTCCGCAGCAGCGGGCGCGACATTGGTTTCTTCGGCGCGGGAAATCGGCGCCGTGGGCCTGTGCCTCTGATTGCGCTGCGCGCGACCCTGCTGACGGGGCCGATGGCGACCTTCGGCCCGGCCCGGTCGCCAGACCTCGATTAAAACGGGTTCTTCGGAGGCAATCGGCTTGGGCGTTTCAGGACCTTCTGCGGCTGCGCCGGCCTCGACTGAGGGGGCGGAGCCTTCCGCTTCGGCCGGCGGCGTTGCCGTGATGAATTCGGCCGCCGGCAGAACGGACTCAAGATCTGCCCGATCGGCCGTGGCCTGGCTTGCGGGAAGAGCCTCTCCTTCTCGACCTTCGACGGCCCCCGAGTAACCGACAGCATCGGCAGCATCGGTCACTGTCGAGAGCAGTTCAGCGTCTGCCACGGGTTCGGCAGCCGCCGGGGCACTGTCCGCGACCGCGGCCAGCTCTGTTGTCGGCGGGGCCGCCGATGCCTCGGCGACCGGCTCGGCCATGGGCTCTTGGTTGGGCTCTTGGTTGGGCTCTAACTTGGGCTCTAACTTGGGCTCTTGGTTGGGCTCTAACTTGGGCTCTTGCTTGAGTTCTTGCATGGGTTCTTGCATGGGTTCTTGCATGGGTTCTTGCGGCTTCGGCCGCCGCTCCATGCGATAGCCGAGCGAGCGCAAGACCGACGCAAAATCCTCCCCTGATGCGCCGGTCAGTGAGGTCATGCCATTAATGACCGTGAATCCACCCCCAATGACCGCGCCCGGCGGCTTTGGACCGGCGCCTTCGCGCCAGGACAGCGCGGGGCGGATCAGATCCGCCAGCCGTTCCAGAATATCGACGCGCACGGCGCGCTCGCCGCACACGCGATAGCCGGCGGTACGATAAAGCGCCGCATCGATCTCACCATGGACCGGGATCGAGGTGCGGCCGCTGCCGGCGAGGTGCAATAAGTCGTCGAGGCCCTTGCTCTGCGGCCCCTCGTGTCGGAGCGCCCACAGTTGCGTCGCAAGCGCGCGTGGCGCCGGTTTGAGCAGAACCGGCAGATAGATGTGGTAGGCGCCGAACCGCACGCCGTATTTGCGCAACGTCGCGCGCGCCGGCTGCTCCAGACCTTTCACTTCCTCGGCAACGCGTTGACGCTCGAGCACGCCGAGCGCTTCGACCAATTGAAACGCGACGCCGCGGGCGATTCCGGTGATGTCGGCAGCCGCCGTCAATTCGAGCAATGGGCCCAACAGTTTTTCGATATGGGCTTTGAGCCAAGCGCTGAGTCGCGCTTCGACGGCGTCGCGCGGCGCGCCGGTCAGATGCTCGTCGGCAATAAGGCGCACGCGCGGATGCAAGACCTCCTCGCCGGCCTGTAGCTTGCCGACCGCGGCGCCGGTCCAACGCAGCGTGCCGTCGGCCGCGAGCACGAATTGCGCCTCCGGCGCCTCTGCGAGCCGCGTTGCGCGCGTGGCAATCTCGCCGGCGAGCGCCTTTTGCGCGGCGTTCTGCAAGGCTTTCGCCTCCGACCCGCCCGCCGACGCATCCGGCACGAAGACAAATCCGTCAAGCCGGCCGATGACGTGGCCTTCGACCGCGACCTCGCCGGTCTTGTTGAACTCGGGCTCGAATGTTGCGTTCTCGCGCAGCCGCCGCATCAACACGCTGGTGCGGCGATCGACGAAACGCTCGGTAAGCCGCTCGTGCAAAGCGTCGGACAGCCGGTCCTCGACGCCGCGCGTGACGCCCTGCCAGTGCTCCGGATCGGCGAGCCAATCCGGCCGGTTGGCGGCAAAGGTCCAGGTGCGGATATGGGCGATGCGGGTGGAGAGCGTATCGATATCGCCGTCGGTGCGATCGGCCAGCGCAATCTGATGGGCGAACCAGTCCGTCTTGATCGTGCCGTCGCGTTGGAGGAAGCCATAGACCGTGACCGCGAGTTCGGCATGGTTCGCCGGCGCGATCTTGCGGTAATCGGGCAGCTGGCAGACGTCCCATAGCCGCTCGACGTCGGCGGACGTCCTCGTCATGGCGCGCACGTCGTCGTCGCGCGCCGCATGATCGAGCACCAGAATGTCTTCGGCCACCGGCGCGCGGGCGAGCGCGCTTTCAGTCGGCGGCGCGGCGAGGGTAGCCTGCAAAGCGCCGACCGACGAGAAGTCGAGATCGCTGTTGCGCCATTGCACCAGTTTCACCGGCTCGAACGTGTGCGATTCGAGCGCCTGGACCAGTTCGGTCTCGAACGGCGGACAGCGACCGCTGGTGCCGAATGTGCCGTCGCGGGTGGCGCGGCCGGCACGGCCGGCGATCTGGGCGAGTTCGGAGGGGCTGAGCTTGCGAAACTGGTAGCCGTCGAATTTGCGATCGGAGGCAAAGGCGATGTGATCGACATCGAGATTGAGCCCCATGCCGATCGCGTCGGTCGCCACCAGGTAGTCGACCTCGCCGGACTGATAGAGCTCGACCTGGGCATTGCGCGTGCGCGGCGACAGCGCCCCGAGCACGACCGCGGCGCCGCCGCGCTGGCGGCGGATCAATTCCGCGATGGCGTAAACCTCCTCGGCCGAAAACGCGACGATGGCGGAGCGGCGCGGCAACCGCGTCAGCTTCTTTTCGCCGGAGAAGGTAAGCTGCGACAGTCGCGGGCGGCTGACGATGCTGGCGCCGGGGAGAAGCCGCTCCACAATCGGCTTCATGGTGGCGGCACCGAGCACCAGAGTTTCCTCGCGACCGCGACGGTTCAGCATGCGGTCGGTGAAAACATGGCCGCGTTCGAAGTCGGCGGCGAGCTGGATTTCGTCAATGGCGAGAAAGGCAACGTCGAGATCGCGCGGCATCGCCTCGACGGTGGCAACCCAGAAGCGCGGGTTCGGCGGCTTGATCTTCTCTTCACCGGTGATGAGCGCGACTGCTTCCGCGCCGACCCGCTCCACGGCGCGGTTATAGACCTCGCGCGCCAACAGCCGCAGCGGCAGCCCGATCAGTCCGGACGAATGCGCCAGCATGCGCTCGATCGCCAGATGCGTCTTTCCGGTATTGGTTGGACCCAGCACGGCGGTGACGCCGGCACCACGGGCACGCAAATCACGGTTGACGGGAGGCGAGAACGAAATCGGCATCAAAAGCCCGGCATTGACGCCCCCTCCCTACTCTCCCCCGCTTGCGGGGAAGGGAGGCGGGGGATTGTCTTTTGTATCACAACGCGACGCTGGAAAGCCCTGTGCTTAACGTGTGGAACGAGTCTGGAACGAAACGCGGCCGAATCGGCGACTCCGAGCGTGTTCAGTTTCGTTCACCGCGACATATGGCGCAGCCGCCGGTTTTGAATACCACATCGGGTGGAATCCGCGCATTCGATCTGTGGCGCTGGCGCCAAAAGCGTTAACGGGCGCGACGCTCACGATTCCACGTCGAGTCAAGGTCACCATCCTGTGGATAACGGGGGGAAGCGGGGCAGCGGCTCGGCTTGCGGCAGCAGCGATCATTGCGTCTTTGCGAGCGTATGAGGCGGTTGGGCGACCGAGACGAATTCTGTGGCCTGCAACAGGCCGGTCCCCAGCGGCGTCGGCATCGAGAAACGGAACGGCACCAGCACGCGGGTGCCGGCGATCGGCGCCAGCCACACTTCGGCGTCGCGCAACGTGACGAGATATTTGATCGCCGGCCGGTCCGGTACATATCCGGAGACCGGCGCGAAAAAGACGGCGCAGACGACGGCCGGCCCGGCGTAGCCGCGATCCGCTTTGACGGTTTCCATGCGCTTATATTCGCTGTGCAGATCGTAGCGCACGCGACCGTCGAACACCGCGACCTTGCGATTGCAGGCTTGCGGCGTCACCGGATCGCCGGCGCCGGCCACGTGGTTGAGCATCGAGGTCATCGGATCGAATACCCCGCGGCGATCGGCATCGGTCACCGGGATGCGATCGGGAGCCGGCGGCAGCCGCGGCTCGACGGCGTAGTCCGTCACATTGCCGCCGACGAGCGCCATGCGCACGTCATCGACTTTGCTGTCGTAGCTGATGGTCTCGCCATAGCTCGTCGGCGTCGGCTGACCGCCGGTCACGGTGCCGTGCGCGGCGCCGGTGCCATGGGCGCCGGTGAAAAACTTGATGAGGCCCGTGGTCGTGCCGCTCGCCGCCGCGGTGTATTGGTCATCGGAAATCTCGATGATCCAGTTGCCGCGGCCGATCGGAATCCCGGCAATGCTGACGGTATATTGCGCCTCAAGCCGGCCCTGCGCCGCGGCGCAATGGCCGGCATCGGCCGCCACGGCAGCAAGGATGGCCATGATGAAAAACGCCGCACATGCGGCGCGGCCTCTATAGCGGGCAAGCGATGGCGCTACGGCAAAGACGGGCAATGGTCTTCCTCAAATCTCCGGCTGGAACCTATTGTTTTGGCTGAGAATGCGTCGTTTCTGTGGTTTTGCGCCGGTCGCCGTCAGCGCGGGATTTTGAACGGTTCAGGCATCCTTTTCTCGCGCGCTTGACGCTCCACAAAGCCCCGCCTATAGGTCCGCGCCATCTCCCAAAATCGTCGCAGGCGGCCGCGGGAGCGAGGCATTCGGGTTTCAAGGATATCGCATCATGGCATGGCGCTGCGAACTCACCGGCAAGACACGCCAGATCGGGCACCGGGTGAGCCATTCCAACCGCAAGACCAAGCGGCGGTTCCTGCCCAATCTGCTCAATGTCACTTTGATGTCGGACGCGCTCGGCCGCTCGGTTCGTTTGCGGGTGTCGGCCCATGCGCTGAAGACCGTCGATCATCGCGGCGGCCTCGACGCCTTCCTGCTCAAGGCCAAGAACGCCGAACTGTCGCCGCGCGTGCTTGAGCTCAAGCGCCAAGTCGTCAAGAAGCGCGCCGCCGCGACGGCATAGCTTTACTAGAATTCCTCGAGAACCCGCCCGAAGCCGACGATGCGGTCTTCGACGCCGCAGCGGCGCAGTGCGTCCCAATAAGTCACCGCGTTGATCGCCAGCACGGGCTTGTTGAACCAACGCTCGGCTTCCGCCGCGATCGCGACCGTCGGCAGCGCGGTGCCGACCTGAAGCAGCGCGTCGACGTCAGGCCCGTCGAGAGCTTTGAGCGCGTTTCGGATATCCGCTGCGGGAACCTGGGCTATCGCGCGCGGGGTGGCGCATTTCAATCCCGCAAGACGCACGATTTCGAATCCGGCCGCGCTCAGATAGAGCCGCACCATGTCGTCGCCGCGGGGTTGATGCGGCGTCAGCACGGCGATCCGCTTGGCGCCGAATGCCTGCAACGCAGCGACCGAGGCGGTCGAGCCCATGGATATGCCGACCCCGGCGCGCTGCGTGAGTTCGTGCTGCAGCTTGTCCGCCGCGGCAATGCCGCCCCAGAAGGTTTCGAGCGCGATGCCGACGATGAGATGATCCAACCCCGCGGTCATGATCTGGTCGATCGCAGTGGCGATACCCTCGCGCATTTCCGCCATGTGCTCGAAGAATGCCTGCTCGGTATTGAGCGGCCGCTCCTTGATGGTCGATCGCCCGGTATGGTTGGTAACGCCCCGCGGCCGCAGCGCTTCGCACTCCGGCTGCACCGTGGTGTTGGTGGAAGGCACCACGATGCCGATGCGTTTGCGAAATCCCAAAGTGTCGGGCACTGTTAGGTCCTCTTGTAGCTTCACCTGGCGGCTCTACGAAAACCAAATACCGACATTACGCAAACGACCTTGGTGTGACCATGCCTCACCTGACGGCCGACGACGGCATCAAGCTGTATTATGAGGAATCTGGGTCCGGCCTGCCGATCGTTTTCGTGCATGAATTCGCCGGAGACCACCGCTCCTACGAGAATCAGATTCGCCATTTCAGCCGCCTCTACCGTTGCATCGCCTATAACGCGCGCGGCTATCCGCCCTCCGACGTTCCCGACGATGTCGAGCGCTACTCGCAGAATCGCGCGCGCGACGACATCCGCGCCGTGCTCGACGCCCTGCAGATCGACAAGGCGCATATCGTCGGCCTGTCGATGGGCGGCTTTGCCGCGCTGCATTTCGGATTCACCTATCCGCAGCGCGCCCGTTCGCTGGTGGTGGCCGGATGCGGTTACGGAGCTTCACCCGACAAACGGGCGCAGTTCGCCGCCGAAACCGAGACCGCGGCGGCGCGATTCGAGAGCTCGAGCATGGCGGAGGCGGCGCAGAGCTATGCGCAAGCGCCGGCGCGGGTCCAATTGCAAAACAAAGACCCGCGCGGTTTTAGGGAATTCGTCGATCAACTGGCGCAGCATTCCGGCAAGGGCGCGGCGCTGACCATGCGCGGCGTCCAAAAACGGCGGCCCTCGCTGTTCGAGCTAGTCGACAAGATCGAAACGATCGCGGCGCCGACCTTGATCATGACGGGCGACGAGGATTTTCCTTGCCTCGAACCGGCACTGCTGCTGAAGCGCACGATCATGACATCGGCGCTCGTCGTGCTGCCCAATACCGGACATGCGATCAATCTCGAGGAGCCGGAGCTGTTCAATCGCCATGTCGGCGACTTCCTGCACAGCGTCGACATCGGCGCTTGGCGGCCACGCGATCCGCGCGCAATGGCGGCATCCATTCTGGGCAGGTGAGCCGCATCAGCCCGGGACCGAGGAACAACACGCGCCACTCCGACGGCTTGCCGCGCTTCGCCGTCGCCGCGGCATGACGGCGGAAGCGATTTATCGCGTCGGTATGTCTTGCAGCACCGGCAGCCAGGTTGCCTGCTCCTTGTCGACGAAAGCGAGCGTCTGATCGGGCGTCATGGCGTGCGCGTAGCTGCCGGTCGCTAAGAGCTTCTTTTTGACCGCCGGATCGTTGAGGACTTTCGTCATGTCCGCGCTCACTTTATCGATAATCGGTGCGGGAGTGCCGACCGGCGCCGCTACGATCAGCCAACCCGCCGCGGCAAATCCCGGAATCGTTTCCGCCACGGTCGGCAGATTGGGAAACTCGGGCAGCCGTTGCGGCGACGCCACCGCAATCAGCTTCACCTGTCCGGCATTGACGGCGCCGATAATGCCCGGATAGCCCTCGATAATCATGTTCACGCGCCCGGAGGCGACGTCGCTCAGCGCTGCCGACGGGCCGCCGTTATACGGCACCGGAATGAGCTTGATGCCGGCCCGCTGCTGCAATAGCAAACCCGTCAGATGCGTCATGCGGCCGATGCCCGATACCGCGATCGAAAGCGTTCCCGGCGCCTTCTTGGCGCGATCGACGAACTGCGGCAGCGTGGTGATGCCGCTTTTTGGATCGACGGCAATGAACATCGGCTGCTCGGCGATGAAGCCGATCGGCAGGAAGTCGCGCGGCAGCTTGACCGGCAGATTGGGCGCCACTGTCGGCCGCGCCAGAAAGGTCGATAAAGCGGGCGAATACAGCGTATAGCCGTCGGCAGCGGCCTCACTTGCCGCGCGCGCGGCAATGCTGCCGTTGGCGCCAGGATGATTGACCACCACGGCCTGCTGTTTCCAGATCTTGTCGAGGCCGTCGGCGACAATGCGCATGGCAACATCCGGGCTGGCGCCGGCGCCCGCATCCGAAATGATCGTCACCGGCTTGTCGGGGTAGTTGCCGGCCTGGGCATGCGCGGCGGAAACCGCCGGCAGCATTAACAAGCCGAGGATGGCGATCTGCAACAAAGAGCGGCGTCCGTTCATGTTCCCCTCCATATTCATTGTGTTATCTGCGATCGCGCGCCACGATGGGGCGCCGGATTAGGCGTTGAGGCGGCGCGGCCGGCGAGCCGGACGCCCCCGTGGCTCGACCGGATGCTCATCGAACAGTTCGGCGAGTTTTTCGGTCATGACGCCGCCGAGTTCCTCGGCGTCGACGATGGTCACCGCGCGCCGGTAATAGCGCGTCACGTCGTGGCCGATGCCGATGGCGATTAGTTCGACCGGGGACCGCGTTTCGATGTCCTCGATCACCCAGCGCAAATGCCGTTCGAGATAATTGCCGGGATTGACCGACAGCGTCGAGTCGTCGACCGGCGCGCCGTCGGAGATCATCATCAGGATCTTGCGCGACTCGGTGCGAGCGAGCAGGCGCTTGTGCGCCCAATCCAGCGCCTCGCCGTCGATGTTTTCCTTCAGCAAGCCTTCGCGCATCATCAGCCCTAGATGCTTGCGGGCGCGACGCCACGGCGCGTCTGCGGCCTTGTAGATGATATGGCGCAAATCGTTGAGCCGTCCGGGATTCGGCGGCTTGCCCGCGGCGAGCCAGGATTCGCGGGACTGGCCGCCCTTCCAAGCCCGGGTGGTGAAGCCCAAAATCTCCACCTTGACGCCGCAACGCTCGAGCGTACGCGCCAAAATGTCAGCGCAGGTGGCCGCGACCGTAATCGGCCGGCCGCGCATCGAGCCCGAATTGTCTAACAGCAGCGTGACCACGGTGTCGCGGAAGTCGGTATCTTTTTCGCGCTTGAACGACAGCGAATGCATCGGATCGACGATCACGCGCGACAGCCGCGCGGGGTCGAGCAAGCCCTCCTCCAGATCGAATTCCCAGGCGCGATTTTGCTGCGCCAGAAGCAGCCGCTGGAGGCGATTAGCCAGGCGCGCGACGACGCCCTGCAAATGCGAAAGTTGCTTGTCGAGATAGCCGCGCAGCCGGTCGAGCTCCTCCGGCTCGCATAATTCCTCGGCGCCCACCGTCTCGTCGAATTTGGCGGTGAAGGGCCGATAGTCCGGCCCGCGCGGCTCGTTACGCTGGTGCCGCGGCCGCCACGGCTCGGCGGCGGTTTCCGAATCGCCCATCTCGGCGTCGTCGGCCATTTCGGCGGCGGGCGCATCCACGGCTTCCGAGGCGCTGTCGGGCAATTCGTCGGCCGAGGCCTCGGCCTCGGCGCTCATCTGGTCGCTGTCGGCAGCATCGGACGCATCCCCGTCCTGGCCGGTTTCGTCCTTCTCGTTCTGCTCCTCGCCCTCCTCGCCTTCCTCCTCGTCGGAGTCGCTCGAGCGGTCCTCGCCCATGTCCAGGCAATCGAGCAGATCGTGCACGACGTCGCCGAACCGGCGCTGGTCGTCGAGCACGCGTTCGAGGCGGTCGAGATCGCGGCCGGCGCGTTCCTCGATCAGCGGGCGCCACAGATCGACCAGCTTGCGCGCGGTGGCCGGCGGGGTCTCGCCGGTCAGCCGCTCGCGCACGATCATGGCAAGCGCATCTTCAATCGGCGCATCGGCGCGGTCGGTGATTTCGTCGAATTTGCCGCGGTGGAACTTGTCGTCGAGCATGGCGGCAAGATTTTTCGCCACTCCGCCCATGCGGCGGGCGCCGATGGCCTCGACGCGGGCTTGCTCAATCGCCTCGAATACGGCGCGGGCCTGTTGGCCACCGGGTGCGAGCTTGCGATGCACCGTCGGGTCGTGGCAGGCGAGCCGCAGCGCGATCGAATCGGCATGGCCGCGCACGATCGCGGCTTCGCGCTCGTTGAGCCGGCGCGGCGGTTCCGGCAGCCGCGCCTTGCCGCCGGCAAGCCCTGGGCGCTCGGAGGCGAAACTAACTTCGAGATCGTTCTTGCCGGCAATGGCGCGCAAACAGACGCCGACGGCACGCTTGAACGGCTCGGTCGGCGCTTCCTTTGCAGTGTTCTTCGGCTTGATGTTGGAGTTCATGGTTCTCTCCCTCTCCCCGTTTGCGGGAGAGGGGATTTAGCTTCAGCTCAGCGCCACATTGACCGCGCTCTCCGGCAATTCCTGACCGAAGCAGCGCTGGTAGAATTCCGCCACCAGCGGCCGCTCCAGCTCGTCGCATTTGTTGACGAAAGTCAGCCGGAAGGCGAAGCCGATGTCGCTGAAAATCTCGGCGTTCTCGGCCCAGATGATCACCGTACGCGGGCTCATGACCGTCGAAATATCGCCGTTCATGAAGGCGTTGCGGGTGAGGTCGGCGACACGCACCATCTTGGAGACGATGTCGCGGCCTTCGGCGTTGCGGTAATGTTTCGCCTTGGCCAGCACGATATCGACCTCGTTGTCGTGCGGCAGGTAATTGAGCGTGGTGACGATCGACCAGCGGTCCATCTGGCCCTGGTTGATCTGCTGCGTGCCGTGATAGAGGCCCGAGGTGTCGCCGAGGCCGACCGTGTTGGCGGTCGCGAACAGGCGGAACGCCGGATGCGGTTTGATTACTTTGTTCTGGTCGAGCAGCGTCAGCCGCCCGGACGATTCCAGAACCCGCTGGATCACGAACATGACGTCAGGGCGGCCGGCATCGTATTCGTCGAAGCAGAGCGCGACGTTGTTCTGCAGCGCCCACGGCAAAATGCCGTCGCGGAATTCGGTGACCTGCATGCCCTCGCGGATCACGATGGCATCCTTGCCGATGAGATCGACGCGGCTGATGTGACTGTCGAGATTGACGCGAACGCACGGCCAGTTGAGCCGCGCCGCGACTTGTTCGATATGGGTCGATTTGCCGGTGCCGTGATAGCCGGTGACGATGACGCGACGGTTCCTGGCAAATCCGGCGAGGATTGCGAGCGTGGTCGGCTTGTCGAAGCGGTAGTCGGCGTCGAGTTCCGGCACGTATTCGTCGGGCTCGGAATAGGCCGGCACTTCCAAATCGCTGTCGATGCCGAACAATTGTCGGATCGAAACCTTCATATCCGGCAAGCCGGATTCACTGTCAGTTGCGAGGCTCATTGCTCCTCCGTGCCCTCGGTCCCTCTAGTGTCCCGATTCTGAAGTTCGCAAGCGCTTGCCGGGACATTTCATGCGAACTTCGGAATCAAAAGGGACACTACGAACTTCAATTCTAGCGCGGTTCATGTGCGGTTCTTGGATTTGAAGTTCCTAAGCCAGTTTGCCGGTGAACCATAGGAACTTCAAATCCACCGCCCTAGGGCGCAATCGGCAGTCATCGGCGGTCGGATGTCGCGGTAGTCGGATGTCGCGGTACATGTAGTCGCGGTACATGTAGCAGAAAGGCCCAAAGCGATAAAAGCCTGGAAAGGACCCGCAATAGCACCCTCCAGGATCAGCAAAAACCCGCTGTCTTCAAGTAGTTATAGGCCTGTATAATCTCCCGCAGCCGCGCTTCGGACCCGCGGTCACCCCCATTGGCGTCAGGATGGTGCCGCTTTACCAACATCTTGAACCTCGCCTTGATATCGGCGCGTTTGGCGTCGGCTTCAAGGCCGAGAGCGTCAAGCGCCCGGCGCTGCGCATTGAGAATCTTGCGCCCCTCCGGCGCGATCTTCGCATGGCCGGCACGGCGGCCGCCCATTTCGCCGAACAGCGAGAAAGGATCATCGGCCGGCCCATTGGCGTCGTGAAATTGGCCACGCCTGCGCTTGGCGGCGGACTTGCCGCCGAGCGAACCCATTTTCCAGGTCGGGCGGTGACCGGTAATCGCATCCTTCTGGTATTGCGCGACTGCGTCCTCGCTCATGCCGGCGAAAAAATTGTACGAATTATTGTATTCGCGCACGTGTTCGAGGCAGAACTGCCAATATTCGGATGCGCGCAGCCGGCCTTTCGGCGCGCGGTGTGTCGCCCCCGCTTTGCAGCTTGGCCACTGGCACGGCGGCAGTTCGGCGCGCAAGCGGCGGTCCTGATCCGGCTTGACCCGGATCCGATCGAACAGCGGCGAGTTGGTTGTCATCTTCACGATTATGCGGGTGGGTCGCTGACGGCTTCAAGACTTGACAGAATCAAAACCGGGCCTTGCGGACATTGACCTTAACGCTCCCTTCTCGTTAAGCCAGCCGTATGCGAATGCAGGATATCATCACGACCAAATTGCTGGCGGCTTTCGCGCCTGAGAGCCTGCACGTCGAGGACGAGTCCCATTTGCACGAAGGCCATGCCGGACACCGGCCGGGCGGCGAAAGCCATTACCGGCTTTATATCGTGTCGGAAGCGTTCCGGGGGAAGAGCCGGCTCGAACGCCACCGCATGATCAACGCGGCGCTGGCCAACGAGCTCAAAGGCCGTGTCCACGCGCTTGCCATCCATGCCCAGGCGCCGGGGGAGAGCGCATAGCCTGGGTTGAACGGCGGCAAAACCCGGGTACGGTCGCCCACGCGCAAACGCTGATCCCAAATTTCGCGCTCGATCCGGACTACCGATCGGCGCCTTGCGGCTGCAGCGCGTTCTCCGCCTCGCTCAACAATCCCATCAGATCCAGCCGGTGCGTGAACATTGCGAGCTTGCCGTCGGCGGTGCGCGGCCACTCTTGCTGCGGCCGGTCCCAATAAAGCTCGACGCCGTTGTCGTCCGGATCGCGCAAATAGAGCGCTTCGCTGACGCCGTGGTCGGCGGCGCCTTCGAGCGGAATATTGGCTTCCATCAGCCGGCGCAGCGCGTCGGCCAGTTGCACCCGCGCCGGATAGAGGATGGCGAGATGGTAGAGGCCGGTGGCGCCGAGCGGCGGCGGCGAACCGCCTTGGCTTTCCCAGGTATTGAGCCCGATGTGATGATGATAACCGCCGGCGGAAATGAAGGCGGCCTGCGCGCCCATGCGCTGCATCAATTCGAAACCCAGCACGCCGCAATAAAACTTCAGCGCGCGGTCGAGATCGGCGACTTTGAGATGCACATGGCCGACGCGGACGCCGGGATCGATGGGTTTGTTGGACATTGTCAGCTCGCCTCTTTTCAGCTTGCCTTTGCCGCCGCTTTACGCGCCAGCGGCGCCACGCGCAGCGCGGTGATGCGGTTGCGGTTCTTGCGCAAAACCTGGAAGCGGTAGCCGTGAAAGGTGAAGCTCTGGCCCGGCTCCGGGATCGAACGCGCCTCGTGGATGACCACGCCGGCGATAGTGGTCGCTTCGTGGTCGGGAATATTCCAATCCATCGCCCGGTTGAGATCGCGCACCGGCACCGCGCCGTCGACATTGACGGAGCCGTCGGGCAGCGCCCGCACGCCGGGAACCGCGACATCGTGTTCGTCGCTGATGTCGCCGACGATTTCTTCGACGATGTCTTGCAGCGTCACCAGGCCCTCAAGTTCGCCGTATTCATCGACCACGAGCGCGAACGGCGTCTTGCGATTGCGAAACGCCTTGAGCTGCTCGTAGAGCGGCGTGGTGTCGGGCACGAACCAGGCCGGCTTTAGCAATGCGGGGATATCGATCTTTGCCGGATCGCCCTTGGCCGCATGCAGCGCGCGCAAAAACTCCTTGGCATGCAGCACCCCGATCACGTTATCCGGCGAGCCCCGCCACAGCGGCAGCCGGGTGACGCCGGTCGAAAGTACGGCCTCGACGATCTCCCGCGGCGGCTCGTCGGCATCGAGCATGACCATTTTGGTGCGATGAACCATCACGTCGGAGACGGTAAGCTCGCGCAGATCCAGCAGCCCGCCCATCATGTCGCGATCGAGCTTTTCCACGACACCGGCGCGGTGCATGAGATCGACGGTGCCGCGCAATTCTTCGCGCGGCGACAAAATCGACTGAATCTGGCCGACCGGCATGCCGAGGCCGCGCAGGATAATCTTCACCAGCCACTCGACGGCCCGCAACAGCGGCGCGAACAGGCGCACCGTGCTTTCGACCGGCTGCGCCACCAGCAAGGCCATGCGATCGGGGGCATTGAAGGCAGCGGTCTTCGGCAACACCTCGGCGACGACGAAAATGAGAATAGTCATGACGAAAGCGGCGTAAATCTCGCCGGTCTTGCCGAAGAACGCGAGCAACAAGCCGGTCGCCAATGTGGAGGCGGCAATGTTGGTGAAGTTGTTGGCGAACAAGATCGCGCCGAGCAGCCGTTCGCGCGTCGCCATCAACCGATTGACGATGCCGGCGTCGCGATTGCCCTGCTTTTCCAGACGATTCATGGCGGCCCGCGACGATGCGGTCAGCGCCGTCTCGCTGGCCGAGTAGAAGGCCGATACCACGAGGCAGATCGCGACCGCCGCGACCGTGAGCCAATCCATGAAAGTCATCGTTCGGCGAGCTTCTCGCTGAGAAAGGTACGAACCTCGCGCGCGTCGACGCCGGCCTCGACGAAAGCCGCGCCGATACCGCGCACAAGAACAAATGTAAGCATTCCGCGCTTCACTTTCTTGTCCTGCGCGATCAAGTCCATCAAATGGTCAACAGACGGTAGTTCGCCCGGAATGTCCTGAATCTCGGTCGGCAGACCGGTTTCGGCGAGGTGCCGGATGGCGCGCGTGGCTTCAGATTTTGAGACCAATCCCTGCCGCCGCGCCGAAAATTCGAAGGCCAGGGCCATGCCGATGGCGATCGCCTCTCCGTGCAGGAGCCGGTCGGAAAAGCCGCAGGCCGCTTCCAGCGCGTGGCCGAAAGTATGACCGAGATTGAGCAGCGCGCGATCGCCAGTCTCGCGCTCGTCGCGGGCGACGATCGCGGCCTTGGCGCGACAGCACGCTGCAACGGCATGCTCGCGGGCGAAGCCTCCGGCGGGATTGCCGGCGGAAAAGATGTCGCGCCAATTGGTCTCGAGCCAGGCGAAAAATGCGGCATCGCCGAGCAAGCCGTATTTGGCGACCTCCGCGTAACCGGCGCGGAACTCCCGTTCCGGCAACGTATCGAGGAGCGCGGTGTCGGCGAGCACCAGGATCGGCTGATGGAAGGCGCCGATGAGATTCTTGCCGCGGGCGGAATCGATTGCGGTCTTGCCGCCGACCGAAGAATCGACTTGCGCCAACAGCGTGGTCGGGACTTGCACATAATCGAGCCCGCGCCGCACCACGGCCGCTGCGAAACCGGCAAGGTCGCCGATGACGCCGCCGCCGAGCGCAATGACGAGATCGCCGCGCTCGATGCGCGACGCGATGATCGCCTCGCAGACCTGCTCGAACACGGCAAAGCTTTTCGAGGCTTCGCCGGCCGGCACGATCACGTGGTTTGCCGCCACCCCGGCATCGGCCAGCGCCGCCTCGGCGCCGGCTAAAACGTAGCGCGCCACGTTGTCGTCGGTGACGATGAAAGCCCTGGCGCCGGGCCGCAGCGTCGCGATCCGTGCGCCAAGCGTAGCAATGATGCCGCGCCCGATCACGATCTGGTAGCTGCGCGCGCCGAGCGAGACTTCGACGACAGTGGGATCAGTGCCGACCGTTGCCGTCATATGCCGTCCTTTGCGCCGTCCTTTTCCGGCGTCGGGGCGTGAGTATTCAGGAAGTCGGCGAGGGCGCGCATGATTTCAGCGACGATCGCATCGTGCGGCACGTCACGCGATTGCACCGTGATATCGGCCTGCGCATAGAACGGCGCGCGCTCGGCCTGCAACTGGCGCAAAGTCGCTGCCGGATCGGCCGTCTGCAACATCGGCCGATCGTTCTTGCGCTTGTTGATTCGCCGCATCAGCACGTCCAATTCGGCGGACAGCCAGATCGAGATACCCCGGGCTTTGATGGCCGCACGGGTATCGGCATTCATGACGGCGCCGCCGCCGGTGGCCAGCACTTGCGGGCCGCCTTCGAGCAAGCGCGCAATCACGCGCGCCTCGCCGCTGCGGAAATCGGCCTCGCCATGGCGCGCAAAAATATCCGCAATGCTCATGCCGGCGGCCTTCTCGATCTCGGCATCGGCATCGACAAAGGGTAAGCCAAGGCGGGCGCCGAGGCGGCGGCCGATCGATGACTTGCCAACCCCCATCATGCCCACCAGCACGATCGAATGGCGGTCCAGAGCGGCTAAGATCGCGCTTGCGGAAACGACGGGAATGGCGTTATTTTCTACTGCAATATCAGACATTTATCATGGATCCGATTGCCGCAATGCGGCCCGCCGACAGGTCTGCGGCTATTTCTAGACGGCTTGCCGAATGACTCAAGCGCGCTCACTTGCCAGTCCGGGCCGAACATGATCGTACTCGGTCCGGTTCGCCGGCACCAACGGGAAGAGCGCGGGCATCCGAACTTCGGAATCGGGACACTAGTCGATGCCGAGCCTGCTGCGGCTACTTTCAGTCATCGCGTTAATCTGCGCGGCCGTCTATGGCGGTCTCTATGCGCTCGCGCACTTCGTCCAGCCGCACCCGCGCGACATGTCGGTGTCGATACCGCCCGACAGGTTCTTCAAGGATCGCTGAGGGCCGGGCGATGATTCGTGGAACCGCTCGCGCGACAACCCGCACCGTCGCCCGTGCCGCGCGGCATTCCGACCAGCGGCTCGTTGCTCTCTATCTCGATATGTTGGCGGCGGAACGCGGCGCAGGAAAAAATACGCTCGCGGCGTACGGCCGCGACCTCGAAGATTTTTCGGCCTATCTCGAAGACGCCGGCCGCTCCATCGCCAAAGCGAGCACCGCCGATCTGCGCGCCTATCTCGGCGCGCTTTCCCGGCGGGGTTTGCGCGTGACGACGGTCGCGCGGCGGCTTTCGGCGATCCGTCAGCTCTACCGGTTCCTTTATGCGGAAGGGCGCCGCGGCGACGATCCCGCCGCCGTGCTCGAAGGTCCCAAGCGCGAGCGCGCTTTGCCGAAAACGCTGACGCACGCCGAAGTCGATTCCTTGCTCGGCGTCGCCGGCAAGATCGACCCGGCCGCGCCCTTGCCGGCGCGGTTGCGAGCGACGCGGCTCGCCTGCTTGCTCGAAGTCCTTTATGCGACCGGGTTGCGCGTCTCCGAACTCGTGGCGCTGCCGCTATCGGCCGCCCGCAAGGACGCGCGCGTCATCATGGTGCGCGGCAAAGGCAACAAGGAGCGGCTCGTCCCGCTGAACGACGCGGCCAAGCGCGCGATGCTCGCTTATCTGAATCTCCTGGCGCAATCCGGACGCGACGCCCAGTCGAAATGGCTGTTTCCCTCGTTCGGCGAAAGCGGCCATCTCACGCGCCAGCATTTTGCCCGCGAGCTGAAAGCGCTGGCGGGCGCCGCCGGCCTGCGCGCCGCACAGCTTAGCCCGCATGTGCTGCGCCACGCCTTCGCCAGTCATCTGTTGCACAACGGCGCCGATCTGCGCGTGGTGCAGACGCTGCTCGGCCATGCCGATATTTCGACCACGCAGATTTATACCCATGTGCTGGAAGAGCGCCTGAAAAGCCTGGTGCGCGACTTGCACCCGCTGGCGCAGGAATAATATGAAGCGCGGCTCTTTTCTTGACTTGAGCGCGATGTGCAGGCGAGGGTGCCGCGGCTGGGGCAAGGATCGCTTGCTTTGCCGTTCATTCATTTGGTGCAAGTTCCCCGCGTGATGCGCAGCTATCTCGACTTCGAAAAACCGGTGGCCGAACTTGAGGCCAAGATCGAGGAATTGCGCGCGCTCCACAGCGACGGCGACGCCATCGCGGAGGAAATCAACCGGATCGAAGACAAAGCGGCGCAGGCGCTCCGGGAACTCTATGCCGGATTGACGCCGTGGCAGAAGACGCAAGTGGCGCGGCATCCGCAGCGGCCGCATTGCCTGGATTACATCGCGGCGCTGATTTCCGATTTCGTGCCGCTCGCCGGCGACCGCAAGCACGGCGAAGACGCGGCAATCGTCGGCGGCTTCGGCCGGTTCCGCGGGTACGCCGTCTGCCTCATCGGTCATGAAAAAGGCGCCGATACCGAGAGCCGGCTCAAGCACAATTTCGGCATGGCGCGGCCCGAGGGCTACCGCAAGGCGGCCCGGCTGATGGGCATGGCCGACCACTTCGATATCCCGGTCATTGCGCTGATCGATACCGCGGGCGCCTATCCCGGCATCGGCGCGGAGGAGCGCGGGCAGGCCGAGGCCATTGCGCGGTCCACCGAAGCCTGCCTCGAAATCGGCGTCCCCAATGTTGCGGCGATCATCGGCGAAGGCGGTTCGGGCGGTGCGATCGCGATCGCGACCGCCAACCGCGTATTGATGCTGGAACACGCCATCTACAGCGTGATCTCGCCAGAAGGCGCGGCCTCCATCCTATGGCGCGACACCGCAAAAGCTCAGGAGGCGGCATCCAGCATGAAAATCACCGCACAGGATCTGGTGCGGTTCGGCGTCGTCGACAAGATCGTCGGCGAGCCTACCGGCGGCGCGCATCGCGAGCCGGCCGCCGCCATTGCCGCGGTCGGCGAAGCGATCGCGGAAGCGCTCGGCGAAATGCACGATCTCGACCGCGCCACCATCATGCGGCTGCGCCGCGAAAAGTTTACCGCACTTGGGCGGACGCTCGTCTGATCGAGCGCGCTGCGCCGCCGCGCTTAAGCTCCAAAAACCGACTTTGCCACAATCCCGCCTGGATTGGTCCCCCGCGCCTGTGGCGCTTAATTCCTTGGATTTGGTCGTCAAATTCGACGATAATTTACCATTCATTTATGGGGCGCATTATTTGGCCGAGCGCGGAGGCTCGGCTGCCTTGCGAAAGCCCCCACTTATGGATAACGATTAGCAAGTGATGGCAAGGGGATGGTCCATCTGTCGGGGAACTCTGCCTTGATCCGCGCCTGTGTTGTCCGCGCACTTACGTCGTGCGCACTCAGTCTGCGCCTGCTCATGACATCGGCAGTGCTCGGCGCCGCTGCGCTGGCGCTTGCCGGCTGTTACGGCGACGAAGGCTATCAGCTGCCGACCCGAGCGATGAAGGAGCTGTCGCCGGAAATGCTGGCGCTGCTGCAGCAGAAAAATATGCCGAAGGATTCGCCGATCCTCATTCGCGTCTTCAAAGAGGAATCGGAACTCGAAGTGTGGAAGCAGGACACCACCGGCCAATACCAGTTGCTGAAAGTCTACCCAATCTGCCGCTGGTCGGGCGAGCTCGGCCCGAAGAAAACCGAAGGCGATCGCCAGGCGCCCGAGGGCTTCTACGCGATCACGCCCGGCTTGATGAATCCCAATTCCAACTATTATCTCGCGATCAATATCGGTTTTCCCAACGCTTACGACAAGGCGAACGGCTATAGCGGCGCTTTCCTGATGATCCACGGCGACTGCTCGTCGCGCGGCTGCTACGCCATGACTGACGAGCAAATCGGCGAAATCTATTCGCTTGCCCGCGACTCGTTCCTTGGCGGGCAGAAGCAATTCCAGATTCAGGCCTATCCGTTCCGCATGACGCCGGCGAACTTGGCCAAGCACCGCAACAATCCAAACATGCCGTTCTGGACGATGCTCAAGGAAGGCAACGACCATTTCGAGGTGACGCATCTGGAACCCAAAGTCGATGTCTGCGATCGCCATTACGTGTTCGATGCGCAACCGCCGGAGAATTCGAACAAGCCGCTCGTCTTCAATCCCGCCGGCCGCTGCCCGGCCTACCAAGTGCCGCAGGAAATCGCCGGACCGGCGCTGGAGAAGCAGCGCAACGATGAATATCAGCTTGCCCAGCTGGTCAAAGATAATGTTCCGACCGCGCCGATCGTCATGGGGACCGACGGCGGCATGAACCGCGTCTTCGCTTCGAAGCTCGCGGAGACTCAGCCGGTCTATGACAACGAGGGGCGGCTGCATGCGCCGCCGATCCATCCCGGCATGCCGGCACCGACGCTCAGCGGGCCGCGCGAAAATCCCCAGGATGGCGTGGCGCCTTATCAGACCCAGGTCGCAAGTTCGTCCCGCGGTCTGTTCGGCGATCTATTTGACGCCAAGACGAGCGGGCAACAGAGCCAAGTACAGAGCCAAGTCCCGTCACAGGTTGCCGCGAACAGTAACGCCACGGATAACGGCTCGCAAAACCATTCGAGCTTCTTTGCAAGTCTGTTCGAGCCAAGGAAGCCGCCGACGCCGGCTGCTCCCGAAACCCGAGGCGCCGTCCTTGCCGGCTTAAACCCCAATATCGAGCCGCGCCGAACCGAGGCGCCAAAGGGCGAAGCGCAGCGGGCCGAGCCGCAAAAGGCCGAGCCGCAGATCGCACAAGCACCGAAGCCGAAGGCCAAACCGCAGAATGCTGCACAGCAGGATGCCAGCGCCGCTCCGACGTCCGTCGGCAGTACAGGCCTGATGAAAGGCGCGCAGCCCGTGGTTCCCGCGGGCTCGTTCGACGGCCGCTGGGCCGGACTTCAGTAGTCAGGATTCGGCGGCCCGCAATCAGCAATCGGACGCACTCCGCGCTCTGATTACCGACTACCGATTACTGGCCCCTATCAAACGTATTTGCCGTGACAGTGCTTGAATTTTTTGCCTGAGCCGCAAGGGCACGGCTCATTGCGGCCGACTTTGCCCCAGCTTTGCGGGTCCTGCGGATTGCGCGCCGGTGCCGGTGCTTGCGGCCCGCGTGCCGGCATCGCCCCGGCACCAGCCGAACCCGCCCCGGACGCGGCCGCCGCCGTCGCGCCGATACCGTGGCGCGCCAGCGTTTCGGCGCCGGCCAAAGCCAGCGCCATCTCGTCCTCGCCGGTCGTCGGATCGATCTTGTGGGCCGCCATGGCCGGCAGCGGCGCGGGCTCTTGCTCCGGCGGCGGCGCCGCCTGGATTTCGACGCGCATCAACTGCGCCGTCACCGCCTCGCGCAGGCTCTGACTCATCGCTTCGAACAGGCTGAAAGATTCCGCCTTGTATTCGTTAAGCGGATCGCGCTGGCCGTAGCCGCGCAGCCCGATCACGTTGCGCAGATGATCGAGCATGACCAGGTGCTCGCGCCACAGATGGTCGAGCGACTGCAATAGGATCGACTTCTCGATGTAGCGAATGACGTCGGGGCCCCATTGCGCGACCTTCGCCGCCATGTGTTCGTCGGCGCGGCGCTCGACGCGGCTGAAGATTTCCTCGTCGGCGATGCCTTCTTCCTTGGCCCATTCGTCGACCGGCAAGTCGAGGCCGAGCACGCGCTTGAGTTCCTCGCGCAAGCCGGCGACGTCCCATTGTTCCGGATAGGCGTTTTCCGGCACGTGCTTGGCGACAAGATCGTCGATCACGGTATGCCGCATGTCGGCAATCACCTCGCCGACCGCCTGATCTTCCATCCATTCGACGCGCTGATCGAAGATGACCTTGCGCTGATCGTTCATCACGTTGTCGAACTTCAGGATGTTCTTGCGAATATCGAAATTGCGCGCCTCGACCTTCTGCTGCGCTTTTTCCAGCGCCTTGTTGATCCAGGGATGGATGATCGCCTCGTTCTCGCGCAAGCCCAGCTTTTGCAGCATGCCGTCGAGCTTGTCGGTGCCGAAAATGCGCATCAAGTCGTCTTCAAGCGATAGAAAAAACTTGGAGTGACCCGGGTCCCCCTGGCGTCCGGAACGGCCGCGCAACTGATTGTCGATGCGCCGGCTCTCGTGCCGCTCGGTGCCGAGCACGTAAAGGCCGCCGGCGGCGAGCGCCTTTTCTTTCAAGCGCGCGACTTGGGCGCGAATCTCGGCGGCGCGCGGACTTCTGTCCCGCTCGCGCGGATCGTCGATATCGGTCAATTCCTGGCGGATGCGCATGTCGGCGTTGCCGCCAAGCTGGATGTCGGTGCCGCGGCCGGCCATGTTGGTCGCAATGGTAATAGCGCCGGGCACGCCGGCCTGGGAGACGATATAGGCTTCCTGCTCGTGATAGCGCGCGTTGAGGATGGCGAACACCTTGGCCTTGGAGGCGCCCTCGTCGCCGGAATAAAGCGCGGCGAAAGCGTTCGGATCGGAAAAGTCGTGCTGCTCCCAGCCGTGCTGACGCAGCATTTCCGCGAGCTGCTCGGATTTCTCGATCGAGGTGGTGCCGACCAGGACCGGCTGGCCCCGCGTCTTGCAATCCTCGATCAGCGTCTGGATCGCCCGGAATTTCTCCGCCGCGGTGCGATAGACCTCGTCGTCATCGTCGAGGCGGATCATCGGCATGTTGGTGGGGATTTCCAGAACTTCGAGATTGTAAATGTCCTGGAATTCGTCGGCCTCGGTTGACGCGGTGCCGGTCATGCCGGCGAGCTTGTCGTACATGCGGAAGTAATTCTGGAACGTGATCGAGGCGAGCGTCTGGTTTTCCGGCTGGATCGGTTGATGCTCCTTGGCCTCGAGCGCCTGGTGGAGCCCTTCCGAATAGCGCCGGCCCGGCATCATGCGGCCGGTGAACTCGTCGATGATGACGACCTCGCCGTTGCGCACGATGTAGTCCTTGTCGCGCTGGAACAGCTTGTGCGCGCGTAACGCCTGATTAACGTGGTGTACGACGGAAACGTTCTCGACGTCATAGAGCGAGTCCGACTTGAGCTGGCCGGCATCGCGCAGCCAAGTCTCCATCCTCTCCATGCCGATTTCGGTGAGATTGACGGTGCGCTGCTTCTCGTCGAGCTCGTAGTCCTCCTTGGCAAGCCTCGGGATATAGGCGTCGATGGTGTTATAGAACTCGGAGCGGTCGTCGAGCGGGCCGGAAATGATCAGCGGCGTGCGCGCCTCGTCGATCAGGATAGAGTCGACCTCGTCGACGATGGCGTAGACGTGGCCGCGCTGTACCATGTCTTCGAGCCGGTACTTCATATTATCGCGCAGATAGTCGAAGCCGAGCTCGTTATTGGTGCCGTAAGTGACGTCGCAGTCGTATTGCTTCTTGCGCTCATTATCATCGAGCCCGTGCACGATGACGCCGACGCTGAGCCCCAGGAATTTGTAGATCTGGCCCATCCATTCGGCGTCGCGCTTGGCCAGGTAATCGTTCACGGTCACGACATGAACGCCGCGCCCGGCAAGGGCATTGAGATAGACCGGCAGCGTGGCGACCAAGGTCTTGCCCTCGCCGGTCTTCATCTCGGAAATTTTGCCTTCGTGCAGCACTATGCCGCCGATCAGCTGGACGTCGAAATGGCGCTGGCCGAGCGTGCGCTTGCCGGCTTCGCGGACGGTGGCGAAGGCCGGAACCAGGATGTCGTCCAGCGTCGCCCCCTCGGCGAGTTGCTTCTTGAATTCGTCGCTGCGCGCGCGCAACGCCTCGTCGGAGAGCGCTTCCAGTTCCTTTTCCAGCGCGTTGATCTCATCGACCCGAGCCCGATACGAACGGATACGACGTTCGTTGGAGGAACCGAACAGCTTGCGGGCGACAGCGCCGATCATTGCATCATCCTTCTCAATTTCGGGCTTGCCCACCGAGCGGCTTGATGGCGCACAATCGTGTCCGAAAACCGGTTCCCACTGCTCGCGATCATGCTCTGGCTTTTCTCGCCGGCGCTGGCATCCAACCGACGGAAAATGCGGCGCTATTCGGGCTTCTGCAAGGCGACTGAACGTCCCAATGTCTGGTCGAGAGATAGGAGGGGGTCGATTTTTTGTCAATGCAAAGGGCTTATTCGGCGCTCGCCGGGAGCGGCCCGGATTCTGCCATTGCCAAGGACGGGGGATTCGGCGAGTGTCCGCCCGACCCCGGACCGCACATTGACGCGTTCGACAACCCTACAACAACCCGGCGCTGCACCGCCTCGCCAAAGGATCGTGCTTATGGCTTCCACCCGCCCGCTCGTTCGCGTACTCGGCGCATTCGCGCTCGCGGCGTTCCTCGTCGCACCGGCCGTCGTCAAGGCGCAGGATACCGATCCGGTCGTCGCCCGCGTCAACGGCGTCGAAATCCATCAAAGCGACCTCGCGCTGGCCGAGGATGAAGTCGGCGCCAGCATGCCGCAAATGGCGCCCGAGCAGAAGCGCGAGTACCTCATCACGTATCTCTCGGACGTCGTCATACTGGCGCAGGCGGCCGAGAAACAGAACATCGGCGATCGCGACGACGTCAAGCACCGCCTCACTTTCGAGCGCAACAAGGTGCTGATGGAAACGCTGCTGCAGGACACCGGCAAGGCCGCCTTGACCGACGATGCCATGCACAAGGTCTATGACGAGGCGGTCAAGCAGATGCCGCCGGAGGAAGAGGTGCACGCACGGCATATCCTGGTTCCGACCGAAGCCGAAGCGAAGGACATCGAAGCCGAGCTGAAGAAGGGCGCCGACTTCGCCAGTCTCGCCAAGGAAAAATCCAAAGACCCCGGCGCCGCCGACGGCGGCGATCTCGGTTACTTCACCAAGGACCAGATGGTGCCTGAATTCTCCGAAGCCGCGTTCAAGCTCGACAAAGGCCAAATTTCCGATCCGGTCCATACGCAGTTCGGCTGGCACATCATCAAGGTCGAGGATAAGCGCACGAAGCCCACGCCGACCTTCGACCAGGTGCGCGGCCAGATCGAGAACTTCGTTGCCCACAAGGCGCAGGCCGAATTCGTCGATAATTTGCGCAAGTCCGCAACCATCGAGCGCCTCGACAAACCGGCACCGGCGCCGGATCCGTCGCAGCTCAATCCGGCAGCGCCGGCGAAGAAGTAGCGCTAGCGTATCCCGGACGCGGCGCAACGCGTAAGCGGTGCACCGCTGATCCGGGATCGCCACGCACTGTGCGTGTGCTACGATCCCGGGTCTGCAATGCACCACTACGCTTCGCTTCGTGCTGCATTGCGCCCGGGAAGCGTCGCAGAAGTCATGCCCACCCCCATCTCTCCCCTTGCTCCGAAAACAATCCCCGATATGCCGGCGATCGCCGGCGTGCGGCTGGCGACGGCCGCCGCCGGCATTCGCTACCGGGATCGCACCGACGTCATGCTGGCGGTCTTCGACGAGGGCACCAGCGTCGCCGGCGTGTTCACGCGCTCGAAATGCCCGTCGGCGCCGGTGGAATGGTGCCGCGCCAGGCTCAAGGGCGTGCGTGCCCGCGCGCTCGTCGTCAATTCCGGCAATGCCAATGCCTTTACCGGCAAAAGCGGGCGCGCGGCTTGCGCCTTCACCGCGAAACTCGCCGCCGCCGCGGTCGGCTGCAAGACGAGCGAAGTGTTCCTTGCTTCGACCGGGGTCATCGGCGAGCCGCTGCCGGCGCAGGCATTCGACGGCGTTTTGACCAAGCTCGCGGCCGCGGCCACCGCCGATGGCTACGCCGACGCCGCCGGCGCGATCATGACCACCGACACGTTCCCCAAGCTCGCCACCGCGCGGGCGCGCCTTGCCGGAACGGAGGTCACCATCAACGGCTTCGCCAAGGGCGCCGGCATGATCGCGCCCGACATGGCAACGATGCTCGCCTTCGTCTTCACCGATGCGCCGATCGCGGCGCCGGCATTACAGACCCTGTTGCGCGAGGGCGTGGTCGATACTTTCAACGCCGTCACCATCGACGGCGACACCTCGACATCGGACACGTTACTGGCCTTCGCCACCGGCGCCGCGCGCGGAGCGCCGCGCATCGCGCGTGCCCACGATCCGCGCCTCGTGCCGTTCCGCAAGGCGTTCAACGCGGTGCTCGCCAATCTTGCGGAACAGGTGGCGCGCGACGGCGAAGGCGCCCGCAAGCTGGTCGAGATCGTCGTCGAGGGCGCGGCGTCGAAAACGTCGGCGCGCCGCATCGCGCTGTCGATCGCGAATTCGCCGCTGGTCAAGACCGCGATCGCCGGCGAGGACGCCAATTGGGGCCGCGTGGTGATGGCGGTCGGCAAGGCCGGCGAGCCCGCCGACCGCGACCGGCTGTCGATCTGGTTCAACGGCATCCGCGTGGCGCATAAAGGCATGCGCGATCCCGCCTATGACGAAACCGCCGTCTCCGCCGCGATGAAGAAGCCCGAGATTGCCTTGAAAGTCGCGCTCGGCCTCGGCAGAGGCCGCGACCGCGTGCTGACCTGCGACCTGACCAAAGAGTATGTCGCGATCAACGGCGACTACCGCAGCTAGCGCCCAAAACCAGCCAGATGCCTGCCGCGATCAAACACATCCGCACCGCGACGCTCGACGTCGCCTATGAGGAGAGCGGCGCCGCGAGCGGCGCGCCGGTGTTGTTGCTGCACGGTTGGCCGTACGATCCGCGCTGCTACGATGAAGTCATCCCGCCGCTTGTCGCCGCCGGCTGCCGTGTGATTGTGCCTTATCTGCGCGGGTTCGGACCGACGCGGTTTATTTCCGCACAGACGCCGCGCTCGGGCCAGCAAGCGGCGCTTGGCAACGATTTGCGCGAAACGATGGACGCGCTCGCCATCGATCGCGCGGTTCTTGCCGGCTACGACTGGGGCGGCCGCGCCGCCTGCATCGTCGCGGCGCTGTGGCCGGAGCGCGTGCGCGGCCTCGTCACCGGCAACGGCTACAACGTCCAGAACATTCCCGCATCCGCGAGGCCGCTCGAGCCCGTGTCTGAGCACCGGCTGTGGTACCAATATTATTTCCACAGCGAGCGCGGGCGCGCCGGGCTTGAGGCCAACCGCCGCCCGCTGGCCCGCTTGCTCTGGCAACTCTGGTCGCCGCCGTGGAGCTTCGACGACGCGACTTTCGCGCGCAGCGCGGCGTCGTTCGACAATCCCGATTTCGTCGCCGTGACGATCCAATCCTACCGCCACCGCTACGGCTACGCAGCCGGCGATCCGGCATTGGAGGAGATCGAAAAGCGGCTTGCCGCCCAGCCCAAAATTACGGCGCCGACGATCGCCTTGCAGGGCGAGGCTGACGGCGTCCATCCGCCGGAATCCTCGCAGCACCACGGGGCCTATTTCACCGGGCCCTATCAGCGCCGGCTGTTGCCGGCGGTCGGTCACAATCCGCCACAGGAAGCGCCCAAAGCGGTGTCGGATGCGGTGCTTGAGTTGCTCAACGCCGCCCGACCTGAGGCAACGCGCATTAGCCCTTGATTAACCAATGCGCCGAATGCGGCTAAGTAACAGTTCCGATTGAACATGCCTTTACCCTCCACTCACTAGACTGAGCCAAGGCCGTGAGCGTCAGACTTGTCCTCGTCGCCGCCTGCGCGCTGATCGATCCCGACGGCCGCGTGCTGATCGCGCAGCGTCCGCCCGGCAAGTCGATGGCGGGTTTGTGGGAGTTTCCCGGCGGCAAGGTCGAGGCCGGCGAACGGCCGGAGCAATGCCTGATCCGTGAGCTGAAGGAGGAACTGGGTATCGCCGTCAAGGAGGAGTGCCTCGCACCGCTGACTTTTGCGAGCCACCTCTATCCCGACTTCTACCTGCTCATGCCGCTGTACGTTTGCCGGCGTTGGGAAGGCTTCGTCGAGCCGCGGGAGGCGCAGCAGCTCAAATGGGTGCGGCCGCACGAGCTGCGAAACTATCCGATGCCGCCCGCCGACGAACCGCTGATCTCGCACGTTACGACGCTGTTATGATCTGAACGCCACAAGGCCAAAGACCATGTCTAAGCTCGCAAAGTCTAAGCTCGCAAAGTCTAAGCTCGCAAAACGGCCGGTTATTGTTCTCGTGCTGCGCTTCATGCGCGATGACGGCGGCGCCACCGCCATCGAATATGCCATGATCGCATCGGGCATTGCGGTCGCGATCGCCACCACGGTCGTGGCGCTCGGCTCGAGTGTCAACGGCATGTATGCGAGCGTGCTCACGGCTATGAAATAGATTGTCCGTATAGAGCGCGGCTACCCACCTCCTGCTTTCTCACCTGCTGAAATTTCGTTTGTCCGCAATGCGTCGGCGAGCCGCGCCTTGGCCGCGCCCGGCTTGAGCGGCTGTTGCTGGCTGGGATGCGGCGCCCAGCCCGATAGCCAGAGAATCTCGAACGTCGCGCGCACGCGCCCGTCAGCGTCGGCAAAACGCTGCGCGTAGATTTCGGCCATTCGCATCAGCGTCGCGCGCTTGAGCGGCGTGCGGCGGCGCGCGCTGAGCGCGTTGGTCGCGCCCATGCGCCGCAGATCGTGCATCAAATCAAAGGCGGAGGCGTAGCGCACGGTCACGCGATCGACGTCGGTCACCGGCAGGGCGAATCCGGCGCGCTGCAATAGCGCTCCGAGCTCGCGCAGATCGGAAAACGGCGCGACGCGCGGCGAGGCGCCATCCTCGACCTCGCTCTCCGCAGCGGCGAAGGATTGGCGCAGCTCGCTCAGCGTCTCGCCGCCGAGCAGCGCGGCGAGAAACAATCCATCCGGCTTTAGCGCGCGCCGTATCTGAACAAGCACCCCCGGCAAATCATTGATGAACTGCAGCGCCAACGCCGACACGACGAGATCGAGCGTGCCGTCGCCGAACGGGAGCGCCTCTTCGTCGGCGGCGACGAGTTTTTGCGCCCGCGCCGCACCGGACGGCAGTACTGAATAGGCTCTGACGATTGTCCCGACCGAGCCGAGGCGGGACAGCGCCGACCGCACCGCCTCGCCGGGCGTGCCGAGATCGAGCGCCAGATCGAAGCGGCGCAGCACCGCGGCCAGCCGGTCGGCGAGATCGTCGGCCACACGGTCGAGTAAAAACGTCGCCGGACCCAGCGCCGACGCGCGGCGGCGGCGGCGGCGAAGGAGTGCACGGTCGAAGATCGCGGGGCCTTCGGTCATAACTCTCTTGGGGACGATGACATTTCCATTATAGCGCGATAGCGTGGCGTCATGACGTCTTCGGCCGGCATCGCTTTGCCCGTCCAGATCAAACGCGCAGCCGATACGGTGCGCGCGGCGATGGGCATCGCGCTCGATCTCGCACTGCCGCCGCTTTGCCCGGCCTGCCGCGAACCCGTCGAGGGGCGGGGTCTTTGTCCGGCGTGCTGGTCGAAGCTATCCTTCATCACCCGCCCCTATTGCGAGCGGCTCGGTATCCCGTTCGCGTATGACCCGGGGCCGGGCATTTTGTCCATGGAAGCGATTGCCGACCCGCCGGCCTATCGGCGCGCCCGCGCCGCCGTCCGTTTCGACGAGATAGCGCGCGCGCTGGTGCATGCCCTCAAATATGGCGACCGGCTCGACCTCGCACCGATGATGGGGCGGTGGGTCAGCCATGCCGGGCGTGAAATTTTGGCCGAGGCGGACGCGCTCGTTCCGGTGCCGCTGCACTGGCGCCGCTTGTGGGCGCGGCGCTTCAACCAATCCGCCATGCTCGCCGCCGCGATTGCGGCTGAAAGTGGCGTGCCGATCGCCACAGGCGCGCTCAAGCGCGTCAAGCCGACCGCGCAGCAAGTCGGGTTGTCGCGATCCGAGCGAGCCGCCAACGTCCAAGGGGCCTTCCGCGTGCCGCCGGAAGGCAGAGGCGAGGTTGCAGGCCGCCGCCTGGTTCTGGTCGATGACGTACTCACCTCCGGCGCCACGGTCGACGGCTGCGCGCGGGCGCTGCTTCGCGCCGGGGCCGCCAATGTCGACGTGCTGATTTTTGCCAGGGTTGCCGAGCCGGCGCAAACGTCCATATAAGCAATTTACTAGACATTACGCCGTATTATTACGCAGAGACATACGTAGAAACATGGCCGCAATCGACATCTATACCATTCGCTACTGCCCCTATTGCTTCGACGCGAAGGAACTGCTCTCCCGTAAAGGTGTAAGCTTTCATGAGATCGACGTCAGCGGAAACCGGGAAAAACGCAAAGAGATGATCGCGCGCGCTAATGGACGCAGCACTTATCCGCAGATTTTCATCGGCGCGGTCCATGTCGGCGGCTGCGACGATCTCTACGCCCTCGACGAGGCCGGCAAGCTCGATCCACTGCTTGAGCAAGCGACGCAACAGCCGGCAAAAGGACCGCCGGCATGAGCACGGCGAAGACATCACCTTTCAAGGTCGGCCTCGTTCAGATGCGGTCGGGGCTCGATCCGCAAGAAAATCTTGTCGGGCTGTTGGCGGCCGTCGACGAAGCCAAGCGCGCCGGCGCCGATTATGTGTTGACCCCGGAGATGACTAATATCCTGGCGCTCAAACGCGACCAGCTATTTGCCAAAATCGTCGCCGAAGAGCACGATCCGATATTGGCGATGTTGCGCGAGGTCGCGCGCAAGCTCGGCATCTTCATTCATATCGGCTCGCTTGCCATCAAGGCATCGCCGGAGAAAGCCGCGAACCGTTCGTTCTTGATCGACCGCAAAGGCGAGGTGGCCGCCCGCTATGACAAGATTCACATGTTCGACGTCGATCTCGCCGGCGGCGAGAGTTATCGCGAATCCAACAATTACCGCGCCGGCGACATCGCCGTGGTCGCCGACCTGCCATGGGGACGGCTCGGTTTGACGGTCTGTTACGACCTGCGATTTCCGGCGCTCTATCGTGCGCTGGCCGAGGCCGGCGCTTCGTTCCTGGCAATACCGTCGGCTTTCACCAAGCAAACCGGCGAAGCGCATTGGCACGTCTTGATGCGCGCGCGCGCCATCGAAAACGGCTGCTTCGTGTTCGCCGCGGCGCAAGGCGGCAAGCACGAAAACGGCCGCGAGACTTTCGGCCATTCGCTCGTCGTCGATCCGTGGGGCCGTATTCTTGCCGAGGGCGGCATCGAGCCGGCCGTGCTGATCGCGGAGATCGATCCGGCCGAGGTGGCGGCGGCGCGGGCGCGGATTCCGTCGCTGCGTCACGGGCGGCGTTTCGAACTGGTCGAGCCGATGGCCGAGCCGACTTATCTTCACGCCGTGCGGGAGCCGCTATGATCCGCTACGCGCTCGCCTGCGAAAAGGGGCACAGCTTCGAAAGCTGGTTCCAGAATTCGGCCGCTTACGACAAGCAGGCGAAGCGGTCGCTGGTGACCTGCCCGGTTTGCGGCTCGGCGAAAGTCGAGAAGGCGATGATGGCGCCAAGCCTCGCTTCGGGTTCGGCGCGCGCGGAAGCGGCCGGCCCGCAGCCGCCAAGCCCGTCGCCCGCACCGCCGCATCCAATGCCACCGCCGCTGTCCCCCAGCCTACCCTCCCCCGCAAGCGGGGGAGGGATCGGGAGGGGGCTGCCGCCGGTCCCGCCAAAGAATCCGGTGGCGATGATGTCGCCGCCGGAGCGCGAACTGCGGCAGAAGCTGAAAGAGCTGCGCGACCATCTTACTAAGAATGCAAGTTATGTGGGACCGCGATTCCCCGAAGAAGCACGCAAAATCCATTACGGCGAAACCGAGCACCGCTCGATCTACGGCGAAGCCTCGCCGGAGGAAGCCAAGGATTTGTACGAAGAAGGCATCGAATTCCATCCGCTGCCGATTCTGCCGGACGACAAGAACTAATACGCCAATATCAAGAGCACGACGCCGGCGACGACCAGCACCATACCGACGGCTTCGCGCGCCGTGGTGCGTTGGCCGAAGGCAAAGCGCGCGACGAACTGCGCGAACAGGACCTCCGCCAAAGCCAGCGTCCGCACGCTCGCCGCGGTGGCAAGGGCGAAAGCGAGGAACCAGAATTGCGAGGCGAACGCGCCCATGAAGCCGGCGAACAGCGAACGTCGCCAAACGCGCATGATGGCGGGCATGACGCTCGGCGCGCGCGCCGCCAGATAGCTGGAAAGCATCGCCGTGGTGACGACGAGACCGACCGCGAGCGTGAAAGTCGCCGACATCATGTAATTCGGCAGGCGGAGACTGAGGATGCCGCCGCGGTAGCCGATCGCGGAGAGAGCGAACATGCCGCCGGAAGCAAGCCCAAGCAGCGTCGGCTTGATGCCGCCGACCATGCCGCCCGGTTTGGTGGACATGATGACGACACCCGAAGTGGCAACGATGATCGCGATCATCATCGGCAAGGTCACCACGTCGCCAAGGAAAATCAGGCCGAACACCGCGACCTGGATCGGCTCGGTCTTGATGTAGGCGATCGTGACGACGAATGAGCGCTCGCCCATCGCCGCAAGCATTAGCGCAGTCGCCGCGATCTGCGCCGCGGACCCGTCGAGCACCCAGAGCCAGAAGGCCCAGCCGGTCTGCGGCAAGCGCGCGCCGGTCCACAGCATCAGGACGGCAAGGAAGACGAGCGCGAATGGAAAGCCGAACAGGAACCGCACATGCGTCGCGCCGAGCGTGCCGAGCGTGCCGGTCAGTTCGCGTTGCATTGCGTTGCGCACCGTTTGCGCGGCAGCGGCGATGACCGTGAAGACGATCCAGAGCCAGGGATACGCAGTCACGTGAGCGTCACGCCGTCTTGTCCGCGACGACCATGTAGTTGACGTCCATGTCGGCGGAGAGCTGCCAGCGGTCGGCAAGCAGGTTATAGATCACGCCGGTTTGCCCGGCGATTTGCAAGCCGCTTTGCTCGATCGCGATGTCAAGCTCGTTCGGCGTCACGAACTTGTCCCATTGATGGGTGCCGCGCGGCAGCCAGCGCAGAATATATTCGGCACCGACAATCGCCAGCGCAAAGCTTTTTATCGTGCGATTAAGCGTCGCGACAAACAGGAGACCGCCCGGCTTGACCATCTCGGCCGCCACTTCGACGAACAGCCCAAGATCGGTGACATGCTCGACCACTTCCATAGCGAGCACCGCGTCGAAGCTTTCGCCGGCGGCCGCCAGCGCTTCGGCGCCGGTGTTGCGGTAGTCGACCGCAAGCCCCGACTGTGCCGCATGCTGGCGCGCCACCGCGATATTGCGGTCCGAAGGATCGGCCCCGACAACCGAAGCGCCGAGGCGGGCCAATGGCTCCGACAGAATGCCGCCGCCGCAGCCGATATCGAGCACGCGCAGGCCGGTAAGGCTGTCGAGCCGCTTCGGGTCGCGGCCGAAATGCGCGGCCATGCGGTCGCGGATATAGGCCAGGCGGACGGGATTGAATTTATGCAGCGCCGCCATTGGGCCGCGCGGATCCCACCATTGCTCGGCGATGCGCGAAAAGCGCGCGATTTCATCCGCATCGATGGTGCCGGCCGATTTGGGTTGGCGATCCATGGCTGATCCGCTGCTGCCGCCGGTATTCTGGACCATGCCCGATCGGCCCGTGCAAGGGGCCGCTGCGGGCCACGTCCCACCGCCTCGGCGGCGGCGACGCCAACATCGATTGCACTCGCGCCGAACCTGAATGAGGATAGGATTGGGAATACGCTCACTTACCCGAGAGGCCTGGGAGGGGACGATGGATAAAATACTCATTGGACTTGCCGTCTTGGCATTGGCAACTTTTGGCGGCGCGGCCAACGCGCAGGACACGGTCAAGATCGGCATCATCAACGAATATTCGGGACAATTCGCCGACACCGGCGCGCAGATCGACAACGGTATTCAGCTTTACGTCAAGCAGCACGGCGACACGGTTGCCGGCAAGAAAATCGAACTGATCCGCAAGGACACCGGTGGCATTGCGCCCGATGTTTCCAAGCGACTGGCGCAGGAACTCGTCGTGCGCGAGCACGCCGACATCTTTGCCGGTTTCTCGCTGACACCGAACGCGCTTGCCGCCGCCGACATCTCCGCCGAAGCGAAGAAATTCATGGTGGTCATGAACGCCGCGACGGCCATCATCACCACCAAGTCGCCTTATATCGCCCGCACCTCATCGACGACGCCGCAGCTCAACTACACGCTCGGCAGGTGGGCGGCCAAGAACGGGATCAAGACGGTTTACACGATGGTGTCCGACTACGGTCCGGGCATCGACGCAGAAACGTGGTTCCAGACCGGCTTCAAGGAAGGCGGCGGTCAGGTCATCGGCTCGGTGCGCTTTCCCGTGGCCAATCCGGATTTCTCCGCGTTCATTCAGGCTGCGAAGGACGCCCACCCGGACGCGATTTACATCTGGATCCCCGGCGGCGCGCAACCGGGGGCCGTCGGCAAGGCTCTGGCGGAGCGCGGGATCGACGTAGCGAAGACAAAAGTGCTCGGCCAGGACGCGCTCGGCTCGGAAACCGCACTCAAGAGCATGGGCAATGCAGCGCTCGGCATCATCACGGTCTCCGACTACGACTACAATCATCAGTCGCCGATGAACCAGGAATTCGTAAAGGCCTATAACGACGCGTTCCACCGCAATCCCGATTTCTTCTCGATCGGCGGTTACGACGGCACGCGCCTGATCTACGAGGCGCTGAAGAAGACCGGCGGCAAGGCCGACGGCGACTCGCTGATCGCGGCCGCCAAGGGCATGAGCTGGGAGAGCCCGCGCGGGCCCATCAGCATCGATCCGGAAACGCGCGACATCGTCCAGACCGTCTATATTCGCCGCGTCGAGAAGGTCGGCGACGAGCTGCGCAACGTGGAGTTTGACAGTGTTTCGAACGTCAAGGACCCGGCGAAGGCGCGGATGCTGCACTGACGTCGCCAATGCCAAAGACGCCGCGTCAAAACGCGCGGCGCTGTGGACGGTCCGTGAAGTGGTACATTCGTAAAGTCAGCGACGACAATGGGAGGATACAATGAAACGTCTGTTGTTAGCTGGCATCGGCCTACTGGCGGCAAGCCTGTTGCCGGCCGCGGGCCATGCCCAGGGGACAGTCAAGATCGGCCTTATCCTGCCCTATTCGGGCCAGTTCGCCGACACGGCGACCCAGCTCGATGACGGCATCAAGCTCTATCTCAAGCAGCACGGCAACAAGCTCGGCGGCATGAATGTCGAGATCGTCCGCAAGGATACCGGCGGTATTAATCCGCCGGTCGCCAAGCGCCTCGCCGAAGAACTGGTCACGCGCGACAATGTCGACATTCTGGCCGGCTTCGCGCTAACGCCGAACGCGCTCGCCGCCGCCGAAGTTTCGGCGCAGGCGAAAAAATTCATGGTCGTCATGAATGCGGCCACGGCGATTATCACCACCAAGTCTCCGTATATGACACGCACCTCGTTCACCGTGCCGCAGGTCAACGAAACGCTCGCGACCTGGGCGGAAAAGAATGGCGACAAGAGCGCCTACACCATGGTCACCGATTACGGTCCGGGCATCGACGCCGAGACCGCGTTTCAGAAGGCGTTCTCGGCCGCCGGCGGCAGCGTCCTCGGCTCGGTCCGCATGGCGGTCCAGAACCCGGATTTCTCGGCCTATGTGCAGCGCGCCAAGGATCTCAATCCACAGAGCATTTTCGTCATGATACCCGGTGGCTCGCAGCCCGGCGCGTTCGGCAAGGCCCTGGCCGAACGCGGCATTGATCCGAAAAAGACCGAAGTGCTGGGCCAGGCGGAAATCGCCGACGAACACGCGATTGCCAGCATGGGCGACGAGGCCGAAGGCATCATCACCTCGGGCAATTACGACTACAATCTCGACAACCCGATGAACAAAGAGTTCGTCAAGGCTTACAACGCCGACTACAACCGCAATCCCGACTTCTTCTCGGTCGGCGGTTACGACGGCACGCACCTGATCGACATTGCGCTGACCAAGGACGGCGGCAAGACCGACGGCGATTCGCTGATCGCCGCCGCCAAGGGTGCGAGCTGGGACAGCCCGCGCGGCCCGATGTCGATCGATCCGGAAACCCGCGACGTCATCGAGACCGTCTATATCCGCAAAATCGAGAAGGTGAACGGCAAGCTTGTCAACGTCACGATTGCGAGCTTTCCGAAGGTGAAGGATCCGTTCAAGGCGGCGATGAACAAATAACGCGCCGCCGGCAACGACAGTGCTTGAGCAGAAACATGGCGCGGCGGACCGAAATGACTTGGTCCGCCGCGTCCCGATTCGATAGCCTCGCGAACTCTCCATAGGGGCCGTCCCGCCATGCTTCCTCCCATTTTCGGCGTTCTGTTCGACGGCTTCGCCTATGGGATGCTGCTGTTCCTGCTGTCGGTCGGACAGTCGGTGACGCTTGGCATGATGAATTTCATCAACTTGGCGCATTGCAGCTTCGCCATGCTCGGCGGCTACGTGACGGTCGCGTTGATGACCCGCTATGGCTGGCCGTTTTTCGCGACGCTGCCGTGCGCCTTCGTTGTCGCCGCCGTGGTCAGCGTCGGCTTCGAGCGCACGCTCTATCGCCGCCTCTACCGCGCGAGCGATCTCGATCAGGTGCTGCTGACCATCGGCATCGTCTTCATTTCCGTCGCCGTTGCCGCCTATGTCTTCGGCACCGAGCAGAAACCGCTGCCGCTGCCGGAATATTTGCGCAGTTCGTTCACCTTCCTCGGTCTGCGCTTTGCCGTTTACCGCCTGATCATGATCGTCATCGCGCTGGCAATTACGCTCCTTCTGGTGCTCACCGTCGAATACACCCGGTTCGGCGCCAAGGTGCGCGCGGCGGTCGACAACGAACGCATGGCGCGCGGTCTCGGCATCGACGTGGACCGCACGTTTGCCGTCACCTTCGCGCTCGGCAGCGGGCTGGCCGGCCTCGGCGGCGCGCTCGCCGTCGAGATCGTCGGACTCGATCCGTCGTTTGCGCTGACCTATCTTGTTTATGTCCTGATCGTCGTATCGGTCGGCGGCCTCGGCTCCATTTCCGGGTCGTTCGTGGCGGCCGCGCTGCTCGGCATCAGCGACGTCGCCGGCAAATATTACGTCCCCGCCATCGGCGCCTTTCTCATCTATCTGGTGATGATCGTGCTTTTGATGTGGCGGCCGCGCGGTCTGTTCGGGAGACGCTGAGCGATGGCGTTGACGCAGAGCTTGGACGCGCCAAAGCTTTACTTTCAGTCGCGCACGCGCTGGCGGCCGGTTGAGATCGCGTTTTGGCTGGCGACGCTTTTGCCCTTCGCGTTGTTCCCCGACTATCTGATCCTGGCGAGCCAGATCGCCATCACCGCTTTGTTCGCTTTGTCGCTCGATCTGATCCTCGGCTATGCCGGCATTGTCTCGCTCGGCCATGCCGCGTTCTTCGGCGTCGGCGCCTATGCCGCCGGCTTGCTCTCCAAATATGGCTGGGGCGAGCCGATCACCGGTCTTGGTGCCGCGTCGCTCGCCGCCGGGATCGTCGGTTATGCCACGAGCTTCGTCATCTGCCGGTTTCGCCATCTGGCGCTGATCATGCTCACCCTCGGCTTCGGCCTGATGCTGGAGGAGCTCGCCAACAGCGCCGGCTGGCTGACCGGCGGCTTCGACGGCCTGCAAGGCATCGACACCTGGAAGCTCTTCGGCCATTTCGAGTTCGATCTTTACGGCTACGTCGCCTATGCCTATTCGCTCGTGGTGCTGTTCATCTTGTTCGTCTTCGCGCGACGGCTCATTCATTCGCCGTTCGGGCTGTCGCTGCGCGGCATCCGCGAGAACTATGTGCGCATGCCGGCTATCGGCGCGCCGAGCCGCGCCCATATCCGCACCATCTATACGATCTCGGCCGCGATGGCCGGGATCGCCGGCGCGCTGTTGGCGCAGACCACGGAGACGCTGTCGCTCGATTCGCTGGGCTTCGAGCGCTCGGCCGAATTGCTGGTCATCCTCGTTCTTGGCGGCGCCGGCCGGCTGTACGGCGGGCTGGTCGGCGCCGTGATTTACATGATCGCGCGTGACCGTTTCTCCGGCATCGAACCGCAATACTGGTATTTCTGGATCGGCGTGCTGCTGGTGACCGTCGTCATGGTCCTGCCCAACGGCGTCCTCGGCGGCCTCGCCAAGCTCGCCGCGCGCTGGAGCCGCGCGTGACCGCGCCGGCGCTCTCCACGCGCGGCCTCGCCAAGCGGTTCGGCTCGCTGGTCGTCGCCGAGGATATCGCCATCGAGCTGCCGGCCGGCGTGCGCTACGCGCTGATCGGCCCCAACGGCGCCGGCAAGACCACGCTGATCAATCTGATGACCGGCATGCTGCGCCCCGACGCCGGCGCGATTTTTCTCGGGCCGACCGACATCACCGCGCTGGCGCCGGACGAGCGGGTGCGGCGGGGGCTCGTGCGCACCTATCAGATCAATTCGTTGTTCCCGCATCTCACCGTGCTGGAAGCGGTGACGCTGGTGGTCTGCGAGCGGCGCCGCGTGGCGCAAACCTGGTGGTGGCAGCTTGCCGCCTACAGCCAGGAGATCGACGAGGCCTACGAGATTCTCAATGCGCTGACGCTGGGACCGGTCTGTCATCGCGTCACCCGCGAACTGCCCTACGGCCAGCAGCGGCTGCTGGAAATCGCGCTGGCGCTGGCGACCAAGCCGAAAGTGCTGCTGCTCGACGAGCCGGCGGCGGGGGTGCCGCGCGAGGAAAGCAAAGACCTGTTCGCCGCCATCGCCGGCCTGTCGCGCGACATCACCGTGTTGTTTATCGAGCATGACATGGATCTGGTGTTTCGCTTCGCCTCCCGCGTCATCGTCATGGTCGGCGGCCGCGTGCTGGTCGAAGGCACGCCGGCCGAGATCGCCGCCGATCCGCGGGTGCGCGCGGTCTATCTCGGCAAGGCGCGTCACGACGGCGCCCTGCAAAGAAACCTGGCGGGAAACGCGCCGTGAGCGAGCCGCTGTTGTCGCTTGACGACGTCCGCGCCGGCTACGGCCCCGCCGTGGTGCTCGACGGCGTGTCGTTCGACCTGCCGGAGCGCGGCGGGCTTGCCGTACTGGGCAGAAACGGCGTCGGCAAATCGACGCTGCTTCTCACCATCATGGGCTATACCCAGGTCGGCCGCGGCCGCATTGTGTGGCGCGGCGAGGACATCACGGCGCGCCCGCCGCACCGCCGCGCGCAGGCCGGCATCGGCTGGGTGGCGCAGGAGCGCGAGATTTTTCCCTCGCTGACGGTGGAGGAGAACCTCACGGTCGCGGCGCGCGCCGGGCGCTGGGATTTGCCTGCCGTGTACGATCTGTTCCCACGGCTTGCCGAGCGCCGGCGCAATCTCGGCAATCAGCTCTCCGGCGGCGAGCAACAAATGCTGGCGATCGCGCGCGCGCTGATGACCAATCCGGCGCTGTTGTTGCTCGACGAACCGCTCGAGGGCCTGGCGCCCATCGTGGTCGAGGAGCTCGCCGCGGCCATCGCCCGCATGACCAAGGAAGGCACATGCGCGTTCATTCTGGTCGAGCAGCATGTCGAGATCGCGCTGCCGCTGACGCAACAGGCGCTCGTCCTCGAACGCGGCCAGATCGCCCATAGCGGCCCCTCCGCGGCGCTTCTCGCCGACCACGCCACGCTGGATCGATTGATAGGGCTGCGACTCGCGGAGAGGTAAACCTTCCCGCCCCGCGAGAATCATCTCCGTCATCCTGAGGTGCGCGCCAACGGCGAGCCTCGAAGGAGACGGCCGAGGCGCCCGGGCCGTCGTCCCTCGAGGCTCGCTGCGCTCGCACCTCAGGATGACGGGTCAAAGGCAAGCCCCCATCGCCCTCGCGCCGCGCGTGCGCCCGCGAGCGATGTCAAACAGCGTATTTGTTTGCCTCCCCCCGCTGGCGATGACGGGGATCGGCGAGCGAACCAATCCAGAGCGGGTCACTACGAGTTGTTGCGGAGCAACTCTTTGCGGCTCGCTTCCGGCAAAGAAAAGGAAAGCGGAACGCCGGCAGTCGCACTGTCGTCAGTCCCGCACGCAAATACGGCGCGCGGCTCGCGCCACGGAGAAGGCGGCTTGCGCCGCCCTTCCGCTCTCGGGCGCGCTCGCCTGCCGGCGTTCCACCACGGCTCTTGCCAAGGGGTGTGTTGTCCCTTGGTGCGGCCCGGGCCAGGCTTCGTGGACAGGTTGCCCTGCCCACTTCCAGCGACGCACCTCGCACGCCGGTCGTAATGCCGGCAGGCATGATGCCCGGACCGCCCGGGAGCGCAGCTGATGAGGCCTCGCCCGCGGGCACCGCACTCGCCCCCAACCGGCCGGCATCACCCGGACGGCGTCCTTCACGGGGCGAGATGATTTGCACTATGTAACGAAAGTAGGGACCGATGTCAAGGGTGCGTCTCTTCTATGGAGACACGTCCCTGGATATGGAGGCTTTGCGTGCCCCCCCGGCGCAGCTCCGTTTCCGCCTGCCGCCGCGACCAGCGCGAGCGTGGACAATTGCGTAGCCGACGATAACCTTGACGGTGCCGGACGGTGCGAGCCGGTCCGATGCGCGCGCATAAAAACCGAACCGGAGGACGAGGCCTATGAAAACGATCGTGCGACTTTTACTGGCGGCGGCGATCGGGCTGGGCCTTCCGGTTTTGAGCCAGGCGCAAACCTATCCGGCGCGGCCGATCAAGATCATCGTGCCGTCGCCGGCGGGCGCCACGACCGACACGCTGGTGCGCATGACGGCGCAGAAGCTGTCCGAGAAATGGGGCCAGCCGGTGATCGTCGACAACAAGCCCGGCGCTGGCGGCAATATCGGCGCCGAAGAGGCGGCCAAAGCCGCGCCGGACGGCTACACGCTGCTGTTCACCTATCCGGCGCCGCTGGTCGTCAACAAGACGCTTTATAAACAGCTCGCCTACGATCCGGACAGCTTCGTTCCGATCTCGCTTTTGGCCACCGTGCCGCTGGTGCTGGCCGTGCCGCCGAAGCAGGAGGCGACCAGCGTCCAGCAATTGATTTCTTTTGCCAAGGCGCATCCGAACCAGCTGAATTTTGCCTCGCAGGGTTATGGCACCTCAGGCCATCTTGCCGGCGAGCTGTTCAAATCGATGGCGGGGATAAAGATCGTCCACGTCCCCTACAAGGGCAGCGCACCGGCGCTCACCGACATTCTCGGCGGCCGGATCGACATGATGTTCATCGAGCTCTCAACGGTGCTGAGCCAGATCAAAGCCGGCAAGCTGCGCGCGCTCGCCATCGGCAGCGAACAGCGCAACCCGTTCCTGCCCGACGTCCCGGCGATGGCCGAAGTGCTGCCGGGATTCCAGGCGTCGACCTGGTTCGGCATGGTCGCGCCGCCGGCGACGCCGCCGGAGATCGTAAGCAAGCTGTCGTCGGCCGTTGCCGCGGCGATCCACGAACCGGACATGGCACAGCGGCTCGTCGACATGAGCGCCACCGCGGTCGGCGACACGCCGGCACAGATGGCTGGTTTTCTCCGCGACGAACGCCAGCGCTGGGGCGGCGTGATCCGCGCCGCCGGGGTCACGGCCGAATAAATGTAGGGCGAGAAAAATCGCCACGCCTGCGCTACCGCGTGGGCACCGCGCCGAACGATTTTGCCCACGCGGCATGGCCTCACCCCGCGGTGCCCACCCTACTGAGCTAAGCGCGCCGGCAATCTGACCCCCTGCGCCTTCGCGATCGCCTCCAGCTCGCCCCACAGCTTCGCCGGAATCGGAATGCCGGATTTGCGGCGCAAGGCTTCGGTGCGCGACGAGCGCTCGCCGGGCAGCGTGATTTCGTCGAAGCCCGCTTGCCGCGGCAGCGCTTTGAGGATGGCGGCGAGCACGTCGGCGTCGTGGGTGTAATCGGCGAGCGGCCGGAAGCTGGCGATGTCGATGACGAACATCGCAGTATTGCCGGTATTGCGCGTGCGCTTTTCCGGACCGAGCGTGCGCGCCTGGATCGGCGCCGCGGCGAGGACGCTGGCCAAAAGCTCGAACATCAGCGCGAGGCCGGCGCCCTTCGGGCCGCCGAGCGGCAGCAGAATCTCGGCCTTGCTCGGATCCGTGGTCGGCTCGCCTTCGGCGCTGAGCACCGTGTTCGGCGGCAGCGGCGTGCCCGTTGCGCGCGCCTGCAAAATCTTGCCGTTGGAGATGGTCGAGGTCGCCATGTCGAGAACGATCGGGCCGCTGCCGCCCGGCACGGCGATGGCGATCGGGCTTGTGCCCATGCTCGCCACCCGCGCGCCGTGATAGGCCATCAAAGCCGGCCCGGCGCCGATGAGCACGGCGGCGCAGCCGCGCTCGGCGATCCACTGCGCGTAGCGGCCGATGGCGCCGGTATGGGTGGTCTCGCGAATAAGGCCGAAGCAGATGCCGGCTTGCTTGGCCCGCTCCACCGCCAGCGCGGCGGCCTGCATCACCGCGACCGGTCCGAAACCGTGGCCGCAGTCGAGCACGAAACTCGCGCCGCGGTCGTGCACGAGACGCGGCTGCACTTTCGTGTCGATCTCGCCGTTGGCAAGAAGCTTCACATAACGCGGCAGCCGCGACACGCCGTGGCCGTCGCCGCCGCGCAAATTGGCCCAGACCAGGCCTTCGGCGACAACGGCGGCGTCCTGTTCGCGCGCGCCATGAGCGACGAGCACGTCGCGGATGAAGCGGCCGAGCTCGGCGTGGCCGACTAAAACCCTGTCGCTCACCCTGTCTCTCCATTCACTTGAACGTTTCCCGGGCGTAGCGCAGCACGTAGCGTAAGCGGAGTGGTGCGCTGCAGACCCGGGATCGTTACGAACTCCGAGTCCGCGACGATCCCGGATCAGCGGTGCACCGTTTCACGCTGCACCGCATCCGGGAAACGAGCACGGCAAAAGCGAATTTCGACTCACGGCCAATCGAATCACTTGGCCGCCGGAAAATAAACGTCGAGCCAATGGCGCAGCAGCGACCACACCCGCGTCGAGTTTTCCGCAAACAGGAAATGATCGAGGCCGCTGAACAGATGCAGCTCGGCGGGCTGGCCGGCGCGCTTGAACATCTCGATCGACTGCTCGGTCGGCGTCACCGAATCGTTGGCGGCATGAATGAGCAAGAGCGGGCGCGGCGCGATCTTGGCCACCACCTCCTCGGCGCGGAAGTCGAACATGCTTTGCGCCGTCTCGGCGGGGAACATGTCCACGGAATTGGGCGCCAGCATGCCGATTTTCTGCCGCTCCAGGTTTTCGCGCACGTGGCTCGGGATCGGCACGATGTCGTAGCGCGGCACCATCAGCGATTGGCCGGTGCGGGCGCGATGGGCGCGGCCGTCTTCGAGCATCTTTTCGAATTTTGCCCAGGCCTGCGGGGTGGGATGCTGGCCGCGGAATTTGCGCTCGCCGTGGCCCCAGCCGCCGTTGGAGACCACCGCGGCGACGCGCGGATTGGTGCCGCCGGCATAGACCGCGACCGCGCCGCCGAAGCTCGAACCGATGACGCCGATGCGGTCGGGATCGACGGCGGGATGACGGCTGAGAAAGTCGAGCGCGTTACCCAGATCCTCGACCTGCTCGAGGCAGATGACGCGGCCGAATTCGCCCTCGCTCTTGCCGCAGCCGCGCATGTCGAAGCGCAGCGTAACATAGCCGAACTCGCTCAACACCCGGGTCGGCGCCAACACGTTCGGCCCCTCGCTGTTGGAGCCGAAGCCGTGCAGCACCAGGAACGCGGCGCGCCGCTCGCCGCCGCGCAAGCCCTCGGGCACGCCCAGGACGCCATGCAGGCGCAAGCCCGCGGATTGAAAACTCACCGTTTGTTCTTGCACGCGTTTCCTCCTCAGCCGTCGGCGGCGGCCAATGTACCGATTTGTCGGCATGACGGAAGGGGATGGCGCCGTCTCGCGCCGGAGAACAAAAACTACTTCACCACATAGGGCTTGACGATATCGGAGATATATTCGGCGGCCTGGTGCGGCCGCTGCAGCTCGCCGGCGCCGCGCATCATGTCGGCGACGCCCTGCCACTTCGCCGGGTCGATCTCGTAGCTCCAGCGATTGAGCGGCATGTCCTTCAAGAGCGCGACGTCGAGGCCGGTATAGGCGGCGACGTTGGACTTGGCGCGCGCGGCGTCGGCATCCATATAGACGATGGAGTCGCGGATCGATGTGGCGAAGCGCGTCACGGCGTCGGCGTCGGTCTTGACGAAATCGGCGCGCGCATACCAGGCGCCGATCGGCTGCAGCGGCAGCGATTCGACGTAATACCACGACAGCACCTTGGCATAATCGGCGGTGCGCATTTGCGTCGTCCACGGATCGAGCGCGATGGCGACGTCGATCTGCTTCGATTTCAGCGCGGCAGGATGGCTGGAGAACGGCACCTCGAGAAACGTCGCATTGGCCGGATCGACGCCGTGCTTCTTCAGCACCACCTGCGCTGCGACGTGCAACTGGCTGTGCAGATTGGACAGCGCGAATTTCTTGCCGGCGAGATCGGCGACGTTGTCGAGCCCCGAATCCTTGAGCACGATGAAGGCGCCGGCATCCGGCGGCGCGCCATGGGCGGTCTCGTTTTGCGCGATCAGCACGAGATCGAAGCCGCGCTCGTTCGCAACCATCGCCGTGCCGGGAATGGAGAGCACGATATCGACGTGGCCGCCGCGTTGCGCCGCGATCGCCTCATTGCCGCTGCGGAATTGCACCAGCTCCACGTCGAGGCCGTTGCGGGCGAAAATTCCGGCCTGCTGCGCCGCCCACACATTTGTGAGCGCCGAAATCTTCAGCGTGCCGACCTTCAGCGGCTTCTTCTCCTGCGCGAGCGCGGCACGCCCGGCGCCGGCGACCAGCGAGCTGGCGAAGGCGCCCGTCAGCCAGGCCCGCTTGCTCAATTTAACACCGGCCATATCGATCGCTCCCGTTGTTCGTATCCCGCGCGCGTGGCGTCAAGCCGTCTGCTTGCGGTAAGCGTCTATGATTTCCGAGCCGGTGGCAAACCAGACCTTGTCGTGCGCCGCGATATGGCCGAGCGCCCGGTCCAGATAGCGGATGCGGTGCGGCACGCCGATCAGGAACGGATGCAGCGCGATCGCCATCACCCGGCCGCTTCTTTCGCCTTCCTCGTAGAGCACGTCGAAGGTCTCGCAGATGCGGCGATGGAAGTCGTCGATGCCGATGCTCGGCATGTTGAACAGCGGCATGTCGTTGAGCTCGATCGAATAGGGTATCGAATAAAGCCCGTTGTTCATGCGGTAGGGCAGATCGTCGTTGACCCAGTCGCAGACGTAGTCGACGCCGTGCTCGCGCAACAGCTCGAGCGTATGCCAGGTCTCGCTCAGCCCCGGCCCGAGCCAGCCGCGCATCTTCTGGCCCCACTGTTCGATGACGGCGCGCGTCTCGGCGATCACCGCGGCTTCCTGGTCCTTGGCGAGCCCGCTGAGCAGCACCGAATTGGTCAGCCCGTGGCCCATCAATTCCCATTTGCGCCGCGTCGCCTCTGCCATGATGCGTGGATAATAGCGGCCGACCTCGCCGTTGAGCGCAACCGTGCCGCGGACGCCGTGCTTGTCGAGCGTCTCCATCAGCCGCCACACGCCGACGCGGTTGCCGTAATCGCGGCGCGAATGGTTGCGGATGTCGGGCGCCGGATTGCCGATCTCGATGTGAAAGTGCTCGATATTGGGGATCACCCACACGGCGACCCGCGCGCCGTTCGGCCAGGCGACGCGCGGACGATCGACGATCGCCTGATAGGGAAACAGCCGAAATGGATCGGAATCCTGCGACAAGCCCGCCCCCTTTTTCTTACATCGGTTCAGGTTTCGACGCTGGCGCCACGCCAGCGCAGAAGATGTTGCTCGAGTTTGAGGAACACGAAGTTGATCATAAAGCCGAGCAAGCCGAGCGTGAAGATGCCGGCGAACATCGCAGGAATGCGAAAACTGCGCTGCATGTCGAGGATGTAATAGCCGATGCCGCTGTTGCCGGCGATCATCTCGGCCACGACGACCACGATCAGCGCGATGCCGAGGCTGATGCGCATGCCGGTGAGAATGCTCGGCAGGGCGGCGGGGAAAACAATCTGGCACAGCGCCTTGACATGGGAGACGCCGAAGGTGCGGCCGGTATCGATCAGCACCGCATCGACGCCGCGCACGCCGCCATAAGTGTTGAGCAGGACCGGGAAGAGACAGGCGAGGAACACGACGAAGATTTTCATCTCGTTACCGATGCCGAGAAACAGGATGGCAACCGGGATGTAAGCGGCGGCCGGAATCGGCCGGACGAATTCGGTGAGCGGCTCAAGCAGCCGGTAGATTATCGCGATGCTGCCCATCAGAAGACCGAGCGGCACCGCCACGACAACGGCGAGGCCGAAGCCGGCGAAGATTCGTTCGAGGCTGGGGCCGAGCGCCGCGAGCAACTGACCGTCCTCCACGCCGGCGATCCAGGACGACAGGATCGCACTCACGCGGGGAATGGACACCTGATCGATCAGATTGCTCGCGGAGGCATATTCCCACGCCATCAGGATCGACACGAACAGGACGAAACCGGGCCAGCGCTTTTTCATGACCGTATTTTCATGACCGAATTTTCATGGGCGTATCATGCAGGCGGCGCGGCTGCCGGCGCCGGCGCGCCGCTCTTCTCCTGTAAAAATATGCTGGAGAAGAGGCGTTGCCGCAGCACGGTAAATCGCTCGTCGTCGCGCGTCCTGATCTGATCGCGCGGATACGGCAGATCGATCGGCAGGTCTTCGCGGATCGTCGCCGGCGCGCGGCTCAGCGACAGCACGCGGCTCGACAGGAATACCGCCTCATCCACGTCGTGGGTGACGAACAGAATGGTGACCGGGATCGTCTCCCAGATCTTCAAAATAAGCTCCTGCAGGATCGCCCGCGTCATGGCGTCCACTGCGCTGAACGGCTCGTCCATGAGCAGGACGTCGGGCTCGCAAATGAGCGCGCGCGCAATGCACACGCGCTGCTGCATGCCGCCCGACAATTGATAGGGATGGTAGTGCTCGTAGCCGTCGAGCCCGACCAGCCGGATGTATTCCAGGCATTTGTCGCGCGCTTCCCGGCGCGGCAGCCTTTTAGCGGTGTTGAGGCCGAACTCGACATTCTGCATCACCGTACGCCACGGGAAGATCGACTTGGTGTATTGCTGAAAAACGTAGATCATGCCCTTGGCCGGGCCGCGGACCGTTCGCGCGTTGAAGGTGACGGCGCCGCGCGTCGGTGCATCGAGCCCCGATATGAGCTTGAGCAGCGTCGATTTCCCGCAGCCGGACGGCCCCACGATCGAGAGAAAGCTGCCCTTCTCGACGCGATAGCACAGGCTGTCGAACACCGTCAGCGCGCGGCCATTGACCGCGAACACCTTTGCAAGGTTGTCGAGTTCGATGATCGGCGCGCCCAAAGCCGGCTCCGGCTTAGCTTAAGTTCGTCGGCGCGATAGTGTTCGAGCGACGCCGCCGATGCAAGCATCGGGCCGGCGCTGTTGGAGCATGTCCTTTTCGCAAAACCGGGGTCCACCCCCGGATCAAGTCCGAGGGCAAGCTTTTGCGGAACATGCTCTAGGCGCTCGCGGCCCGGCCGGCCGTGGCCACCGCCGGGCTTGGCCACCGCTCGTGCGTGAGCGGCACGGTCAGTTTCACGGCCAGCCCCTTGCGCGAGAACGAGCGGATCACCTCGCCATTGAGTTGCCGCTCGATGACCAGATCGATGAGCCGCGCCCCAAAGCCCGTCTTACGCGGCCGCCGCGCCGGCGGGCCGTTCTTTTCCACCCAATCGAGCATCAAGGTGGCGCCGCGCTGCGTCCGGTTCACCGACCAGCGCAGATCGAGCTGACCCCTGGCGCGCGACAGGCTGCCATGCTTGATCGCGTTGGCGGCAAGCTCGTGCAGCGCCGCGCTGAGATTGAAAACCGGATCCGGTTCGAGATCGATATTCGGCCCGTCCAGCGCCGTCCGGTCGAGGTAGGGACCGAGCACGACATAGAGCAGTTCCAGGAACGGGATCGATTGCCAACCGCCCTCGGTGATCAGCCGGTGGGCGTTGGCCATGGCCAGCACGCGGGCCTGGTACTTGGCGGCGAGATCCGGAATGCTTTTCGAGGTCCGCGCCGTCTGCGAGAACAATGCCAAGAGCTGTGAAAACAGATTTCCGGACCGATGGCGCATATCGCGGATCATCAGTTCATGGCGCTGCTCGAGCTGACGGCGCTGAATGGCGCCGGCCAGAAGATTTCCGACCGCGGCCAAGAAAGCGGTGTCCTGCAGATTGAAATGCCGGATCGTTGCGGTGCAGACGCCGAGGATGCCATAGGCGCGGCCGTCTCGGCCGGCGATGGCGACGTTCATGCCACTGGTGCAGGCGTGGTCCTTCACATAGCGCGGAACTTCGAATCTGTTTTCCTCCGCAAATTCGGCGATGACGACCGGAACGGCGGAATCCAACGTGAAGCGGGCGAAGCTATCCGGCTCGCTCGTCGTCAAAATCGTGCCGACGAGGTCGCTGTTCCAACCGCAGCCGGCGCGCAGCATAAGTTCGCCGTTGCCGGGAAGAAGTTCCAGGATTTTGACCAAATCGACCGCCAGGGTGACCGCGACGGTGCTGACGGCGTCGTTTAAGAGCCGTTCAATATCGGGCTCGGCCAGCGCCCGCTCGCCGAGCTGGGCCAGCGCTTCCTGCTGCTTGGCGCGGCTGCGCAGTTCGTTCTCGAGATTGACCCGCCCGGTGACGTCATAGCACAGCCCATACATCGTCTTCGGCGCATCGTTATCGGGCGCGCCGTTTTCCACGAACGTTCCGGTCGCCTCTATCCAACACTCATCCCGGCCATCTTTATGCGGCGCGCGGTAGCGCGCGCGGAACGCCGAGCCGGTGCGGAGCGCCTCCTTGAGCGTGGCTTCGACGCCCGACCGATCGCCGCCGTGAATGTTGCCGAGGAAGCACGCCCAGCTGCCGTCGAAGCTATTGGGCGGCACGCCGTGAATCGATTCAAGATTGCGCGACCAGGTTACCGTATCGGCGGCGACATCCCAGGACCACACGCCGATCTGTGCCGCTTCCAGCGCGGCACGCACGGTGCCGAAATTGGCAAAGAACTCTTTTGCAAAATGTTCCGGCACCATGTGTTCCGGCACCATGTGTTCCGGCACCATGTGTTCCGGCGCGGTGCGTTCTGCTTCGACTTTGACGGACTTGTTTTGATCAGGCATGTCCATGCCTTAAACACTTTCACTTTAAACCCAATGCGTAAAGATCGTTATTGGTTGCGGCAAAGAAAAGAGGCCGGAACCCGCCAGTATCGGATTCCAGCCGCGCAACGAAGCTTCCTAGTGCGGAGCTTAGGGTAACTCAATAGATGCCGGCCGTGCCAAACCCTTGCGGCGATACGCTCCCTTGCGGCGATACGCTGCGCGGGTCCTGCGGAATTTCCCGGCTGGCGACACGGCCGCCGTCGTCGATCGCAGCTTGTCCGCCATTGTTCGGCAGCACGACGACCTTGGTGCCGATGCCGACGCGATTGTAGAGATCGATCACGTCCGCATTGAGCAATCGAATGCATCCGCTCGACATGTGCTTGCCGATCGACGATGGATCGTTGGTGCCGTGGATGCGGTAATCGGTATGGCCGAGATACATCGCGCGGGCGCCAAGCGGATTGCCGGGACCGCCGGCGACGAAGCGCGGCAGATAAGGCTGCCGCGCCACCATTTCCGCCGGCGGATACCAGTCCGGCCATTCGGATTTGCGCGTGATGCTTTCGACGCCCGACCAGGTAAAACCCTGGCGCCCCACGCCGATACCGTAGCGCAACGCCTGGCCGCCGCCGAGCGTCAGAAAAAGGTAAGCGTGCGCGGTGTCGATGATGATGGTGCCTGCCGGTTCGGTGGCCGGATACGGCACCACCTGGCGGCGCAGCGATGCGGCAAGCTCGTCGGCGTCGCCAGGCTGCTCGGTTTGCGGCGCATATTGCGGTAAAGCGGCAAACACTTGCGCCGCAGCGGGCGTGACCGGCCATGCCAGCACCCCGACGACGAGCATCGCGCAACAAATTGCCGTTCGCTTACAAATTGCCGTCCGCTTATTTGTCCACATGGGACGCTCCCGTGTCGAAATGCCGTTCTCGATCGGAACAATTGTCGACGAAGTGGAAAGGTTCCTTGCCGCGGACCAAACAATCATCAATCGACAAAGAAACGCCTACAAAAATTCAGCCGCTTGCGCGGCGGTGCGCAAATCGGCGTTAACGGTGTTTCGATGAGAGCGAATCGAGGTGAAAAAGTTCGGTAAAGATTTTCGCGGCGGCAAGCAAACGTCGCATCAAAACGCCGGCAGTCGCACCGCAAATACGATTCAGCCGTTTAGCCTATCACTTCCAACCACGACAGCTGCCTGCTTCCGACTAAGACAGGCAACGGCCGTAGACATAAGCCAGCCGTGGCGCAGAAATCGGAGAGAACGAAGGGTCGCAGGCAAACGGAATTTCATGCGGCATTCGCGCGCCGACCTGAGAGCCGAACGCCGTTTGCCCAACTGACGAATTGAGCGCGGAATGAATTGGCAGGCGATCGCCCTTGAATTCGCGGTTCACTGTGACGCCCGAGGCGCTAGGAACATAACCCGCGCCGGCGGTCGGAGCTGCGCTCAGAAATGGCACGAGACCGAGGAAAAACAGCGCCAGCGACGTCACTCCCAGGACGCCCGCAGTGCGAACAAACAACTTGGCCATTGGATTTCTCCGCGCCGCCCAACCGGTCTTCGTGCCAACCGATCGGACACACCGAAATGCCCCCAAGCGGACCGCAACACCATTCCATCAACGTGCGCCGCCAAGCCTGGTTCCGCGGGCGTTTCCCAGTCACTGAGTCGTGATTGCTTGCCGCACCGACCCGCAAGCCCAGTGATGGGAAAGGAACAAACACGCGGTACGAGGCTTGTCATGGCGGACGGCCATTCTTCCCCCCTCCCCCCGTGCTTGGCCGGCCATGTTGGGCGCAGCCGATATGCCGATCGGCTGCGCCCTGACTTTTTTCTTCCGCAGATATTTTTTCTTCGCGGCTTGTTCGCGGCAGCGATGCCGCTTCGGCGGCGCGACCCAAATAAAACGCAAATAAAACGAATGGCCGGAACAGGTCCGGCCACTCACTCATCCATCGCGCGTGAAGTTTTGACGATTACAGCGTGGCCTGACGCTCGGTTGGCTTGCGCTCGCGCTGCCGCGCCTTGCGTCCGAAGAACAGCGCCTGGCTCACCACCGCGGACACGACCGCGACTTGGAACGGCTTGGCGATCAGAAAGGCCGGCTCCGGCCGCTGTCCGGTCAGGAAACGTTCAGGATACGCGGTGATGAAGATGACCGGCACTTCGAACGAGCCGAGCAATTCGTTGACCGCATCGAGGCCCGAACTGCCGTCGGCAAGCTGGATATCGGCAAGAATGAGTCCCGGCCGCTTCTGCTTTGCCAGCGCCAGCGCTTCGCTGTGCGTGCGGGCGATGCCGATAACGTTATGACCGAGGCTTTCGACCAAGGCCTCGATATCCATGGCAATGAACGTCTCGTCCTCGATGATCAGGACATCGGTCGCGATCTCGGCGGCGAGCTCGCGGCCGGATTCCTCGACAAGGCCGCGGAGCGTCTGCAGGTCGCAATCGAGAACCTCGGCGGCGTCTTCTTCCGAGAAGCCTTCGAGCGCCACCAGAAGAAATGCTTGGCGGGGCCGCGGCGTGATGTGGGTCAGGTGCTGCTCCGGCGGCAGGATGACCTCGCTTGCTTCGGCCTTGCCGTTGACCGCCACGGAATTCCAGATTTTGGTGAACAGCCGATACAGCGCGACCCGCGAATTGGAGGCTGCTGCCAGGATTTTCGGACTGGCAATCAGCGACTCGACGGTAGCGACGACATAAGCGTCGCCCGAGGCCTGACTGCCGGTCAAAGCGCGGGCATAACGGCGCAATGACGGCAGATGTTGGAGTACGGCTTGCGAAGTGGACACGGTACCCTCCCCTTCCATAGTGCTGAGGTTACTGGCAAAAACGCCGCAGCGCAAAAAAAGTTCCAGTCCGATGTTAGCGGCGGAACAATGGGGCCTCTCAGTGCGTTAGCGCACGTTAAACAGGGGACACGTTAAACAGGGGAATCGAGGGATGGGTCGGCAATGGGCGAACGGGGAAAAGACGACGCTATGAAGCACCGTAAGACCAACCTTGAACCGTTGGAGCCGGTCGCGGAGAAGCCGGAGAATCAGGATCCGATGGCCACGCCAGCCGCCGCACACCACAAACCCGAAGCCCGCCTGGGCCGGGAAGTTCAGGCGCGAATCGGCCAACAGTTGCGCGCCATGTACAACGACGTGGTCAATCAGGGTGTGCCGCAGCACCTCACCGATCTGGTTCGCCGGCTAAGCGACCAAGACCAGGATTGATGGTGGATCAGGCAGCAATGAAGCTCGACCCCGCGATACGCGACCAGGTCCTCGCCACCGTGCCGAGCCTGCGTGCGTTTGCCATCTCGCTGTCCGGCAACATCGACCGCGCCGACGATCTGGTGCAGGAAACGCTATTGCGGGCGCTCGCGCATATCGACTCGTTCGAGCCCGGCACCAACATGCCCGCATGGCTGTTCACCATTCTGCGCAACCTGTTCCGCTCCGAATACCGCAAGCGGCGCCGCGAAGTGGAAGATGCCGACGGCCGTTACGCCGAGACGCTGAAATCCCATCCGGAGCAGACCGGGCGGGTCGAATTCGAGGAGTTCCGCGCGGCGCTGGCGAAACTGCCGTCCGATCAGCGCGAGGCGCTCATCCTGGTCGGCGCTTCCGGCTTCTCCTATGACGATGCCGCCGCGATCTGCGGCTGCGCGGTCGGCACCATCAAGAGCCGCGTCAACCGCGCGCGCACGCGCCTGGCCGACTTGTTGGCCATCGATAGCGTCGACGATTTCGGACCCGACCGCGCCACCCGCGCCGTCCTCGCCGGCGGCGGCCGGAATTAATCGTCATTTTGGAGCGCGGCGCGCTCCTGTAAAAGCAATTCCAATTCAATCGATAAAATTGTTCGCAATCGCGTGGCGGTTGCTACAGGCTATTTGCATGATTTATGGCAAAATGCCTACGCATTAATACGACCGCAGCGACGGCGGGGTTATGGCGTCCTGAACAACAAACCGGGAGAGAGCGCGAAAGCGCCGGACCCGGCAGTTCGGGGACGTCAAAATGTTGCGTTGCGTAGCGGCGTTGTGCTTTGCTGCATCCATCGTTGGCTGGCCGGCCTATGCCGGCAGCGACACCGATACGTTTTGGAGTACGCCGTCGGCGGCCGTACTCGCCGCGTGGGCGCCAGCAGCGCCGGCGCTCACGCTAAGTCCGGCGCCACAGGCGGTTGCCGTTGCCGCCGATGCCAAAGCGGACGAACCCGCCGACGACAAAACCGAAACTCAAATTGAAAATCCTGCGCACGCCCAGAATCCTATTCACGCCGACGCGTCGCGACACATTGCGGCGCTCGATCCGCTCCCGCCAGCCCCTCAGTCACCGCCGATATCGGAGCCGTTCGGCGTGGCCACCGCGCCCATCGCGTTCGGAGGCATCGTGGCGAAGTGGAATGGCGTCAGGGAGAAAATCCACGCCGACAATGAAGTATTGGCGGATTGCCGCGACAACATGCAAATCTGCCCACAGGCCGCGCAAAATTTCCTGTCCATCGTTGCGCAAGGCCGAGCGCTGACCGGCCGCGCCCGCATCGGCGTGATCAATCGCGCCGTCAATATGGCGATCGAGCCGATGAGCGATATGGCGCAATGGGGCGTACCCGACCGTTGGAGCGATCCGCTTGAGACCTTCACCACCGGCCGCGGCGACTGCGAAGACTATGCCATCGCCAAATACGTGGCGTTGACGGCGGCCGGCGTGCCGGCGCAGGACGTCAAGCTTGTCGTGGTGCGCAATACCGCCGCCGCCGAGGATCACGCCGTCGTCGCGGTTCGCTACGACGGCAACTGGGTCATGCTCGACAATCGCTGGCTGACGATGGTCGATGACGTCGAGATGCCCAAGGCAATCCCGCTGTTCGTGCTCGACGAGGGCGGCGTGCGGGAATTCGTGTCCCCGACGCTCACCGTCGCGCGGCAGACGGCGGCGCCGGCCTCAGTCGGCTTCTAGCTTTGCAATCGAGCATGATCTTTTCCAACCTTCCTTCGCCCGCGGAAGCGGGCTTCGCCAAGGCGGAAACCGGTATCCAGCCTCGGATCAAGTCCGAGGGCAAGCTTTTTCGGGATCGCGCTCTAAAGCACCGCTACTTCGATTCGGCTTCGTAGACGCCGTCCCAATCCGGTCCGGGCGGATCGGCGCGGTAGGCTGCGATGCGCTCCTCGTACATATCGTAAAGTCCGGCGACCTCGAAACCGTCGGCGGCTTTGCGACAACGAACGATCAGATCGAGCGCCTCATCCCATTCCTGCTTGCGAAAACGAGCGAGCATTTGGGCGGTAAGCTCGCGTAATTCCCGGCAACGCGGATCTTGCTCGACTTCGGCACGGCCCAGGACCGCGAATACCGCCTCGGGCTGCGTTTTACCCTTCACCTGGATGAGATCGATCTCCATGCTGGCGAACTTCTGCCTGGCGCCCTCCGCGGTGCGCGAGCCGATCACCAGCGGCAGGCGATAGTCCTTGGTCCGCGCTTCGAGCCGCGACGCAAAGTTCACGGTGTCGCCGAGCACCGAATAATTGAAGCGGAAATCCGAACCCATATTGCCGACGACGCATGGCCCGGTATTGAGCCCGACGCCGATGCGCAGCGGCATGTATTTGCCGCCGTTGGTCTCGGCCTCGCGCTTGAGCTCGACGTTCAGCGCCGCGGCGCGCGCTTGCATTTCCAGCGCGGCATCGCAGGCATTGGCTTCCTGCTCGTCGTCGTCGACCGGGGCGTTCCAGAACGCCATGATGGCGTCGCCGATATATTTGTCGATGGTGCCCTTGCGCTCGATGATGGCGTTGGTGAGCGGCGTGAGAAACCGATTCATCAGCCGGGTAAGCCCCTGCGGATCGTCCTTGTAGTGTTCCGAAATGGTGGTGAAGCCGCGCACGTCGCTGAACAGGATCGTCATGCGCCGCTCTTCGCCGCCGAGCACCAGCTTCTCCGGCGAGCGCGCCAATTGCTCGACCATGTGCGGCGACAGGTAATAGCCGAAGGCGGAGCGGATTTGCTGGCGTTGCTTCTGTTCGCGGAAATAATTCACGAATGTCAGCACCAGATAGATCAGCCAGCTCGAAATCAGCGGATAGGTGAAATCGATGAGCAGATTTTGCGCGACGAACAGGTAAAGCGACAACCCGATCAGGCCGGCGACGACGACGGCGCCGAGCAGCACGACGACGGTCGCCGACAGCATCGGCGCGGCGACGATGATGCCAAGCCCGATCAAGACCGCGACCGCCAGTTCGGCGCCGATAGCATAGTCCGGATGGACCAAAAGCGACTTGTTCAGCACGCTTTCGAGGATTTGCGAATGCACTTCGACCCCGGGCATCGCCGCTTCCACCGGCGTCGTCTTCAGATCGAGCAAGCCGGTCGCCGACGTGCCGATGAGCACGAGCCGGCCGCGGAAGCGGTCCGCAGGAACGTCGCCTTGCAGCACGTCCTTGGCCGAAACGAACCGCGCCGGATCGTGCTTGTTGAAATGGACCCAGAACTGGCCGTTCTGGTCGGTCGGCACTTCAAGCCCGGGCACCGCCACCGACTGCACGCCGGCATCGTCGACGCGCACCAGGATGGCGCCCGATTGGCTGACGACCCGCAGCATGTCCATGGCGAGCGAGGGCACCAGCGCGCCTTGCGCTTCCATGATCACCGGCACGCGGCGGATGATGCCGTCGCGCTCGGGATTGATCGAGAATAGGCCGCGGCCGGCCGCCGCCGCCTCGATCGGCAGGACGTTGCGCAGCAATCCGGGAAAAGTCACCAGATAAGGCGCCGGATTGGGTCCGCGAACGGCGAAGCCGGTTTGCAGCGCCGCCTCGGCCGGCGTTGGCGGCGCCGGGGTCGCAGCGCCGGCCTGACCGACCACGACATGCGAGTGCTTGATCGCGTCGGCTAGAACTGCATCGTTGCTCGGCAAACCGTCGAGCTTGGCGCGTGTCTCCGCATCGATACCGCGAAAGCTTTGCTCCGCGATCGCCGGCGACATGCGGTCCGGCTCAGGGAAGATGATGTCGAAACCGATGACGAGCGCCCCGAGCTGGGTGATGCGGGTGACGAGATCCGCCACGGTGGTGCGCGGCCAGGGCCATTGTCCGATCGCCTTCAGACTGGCCTCGTCGATATCGACGATGACGACCGGATAGCCCTGTTGCACGCGCGGGCGCAGGACTTGGTAGAAATCGAAAGTGCGCAGCCGCAGTTCCTGCAGCGGCCGCGGATCGGCCAGCCGCAGCGGGATGAGCGCGAACAGCAGCACGAGGCAAACCGCGCGCGCCACCCCGAATTGGCGCGCCCAGCGGGCTATCCTGGTCATGGCCTTGAGAGTCCCCGCAACACGGGTGTCATTCTACCCTACTCTGCGCGGCGCGGGAGGATGAAAAGACGCTTTATTTTTCCCGGAACGATCGCATGAGCTGATCGTGTAACGGCTTAATCAGATAGGACAGCAGCGTGCGCTCGCCGGTCTCGATGTAGGCTTCGACCGGCATTCCCGGCGTCAGCTTGACGTCGCCGAGCCGCTTGATCGCGTCGTTGGTCATCGCGATGCGGACCAGATAATAGGTCCGGCCGGTACGCTGATCGGTGGTGGTATCGGCGCCGATCCGAATCACCTTGCCGTTGATCTCGGGCGTCGTGCGTACGTTGAAAGAGGTGAAGCGCAGCACGACGGATTGATCGAACTGCACGTCGTCGATGTCCTTGGGATCGACCTTGACCTCGACCTGCAGCTTGTCGTCCTCGGGCACGATCATCATGATCGGATCGCCGGCGGCGATGACGCCGCCGACCGTGTTCGCAGTCAATTGAAAGACGATGCCGTCTTGCGGCGCGCGAATGTCGGTGCGCTTGAGCTGATCTTCCGCGGTAATTTTGCGCTCGACATATTCACCGATCTTGCTGTCGGTCTCGCGCAGCTCCTTGGCGACGTCGCTGGCAAGGTCTTGATCGACCTGAATGATCTGCAGCTGCGTCTCGGCGATCTTGCCCTTGGCCTCCGCGGCTTGGGCTACAAGCTGACCGCGAGCGCCCTCAAGCTGCGCTTCGTCGCGCTCGAGCGAGGTGAGCCGATTAAGCTGGACCAAATTTTTCGCATACAGATCGCGCACGCCCTTCAGTTCCTGCTCGATCAGCGCCACTTCCTTGTCCTTGGCGTCCTGTTGCGCGGTGAGCCCGGTGATTTCCTGCTGCAACTGGGTGACCCGTTCCTGCAGCTGCTTCTTCTGGCCGGCGCGGGCTTGCCGCCGCAAATCGAGCAGCTTGCGCTCGCTGGTCAGCGCCTCCGTGACGTCGGGATTGTCGACATGATCGGCAAGCTCCTTCGGCACGGCGACCGTATCGGCGCCGTCCAGCTCGGCGACGAGCCGCGCCTTGCGCGCATAAAACTCGGTCAGCCCTTTGGTGACGATCGCCAGATTGGCTTGAGTCACCGTCTCATCGAGCTGAATAAGAATTTGCCCCGCCTTCACGTGGTCGCCGTCATGCACGAACAATTTGCCGACCACGCCGCCGGTGGGGTGCTGCACCTTCTTGATATTGGAATCGACGACGATGTCGCCTTGCGCGATCAAGGCCCCGGAGATTTCGGCGGTCGAGGCCCAACCGCCCAGCCCGAACGCCAGGACCCCGACGAGGATACTGCCGGCAATGATATGGCGGCGGATCGATTCGCCCGCGCCATGCGCCGGGCCGGGTTCGCCGAACGCCCAGTGCAGCCCCGATCGGGCCGTGCGGATCATGCTCATGACCGGGCCGGTCAGCCAAGGCAGCCGGGCATTGATGCCGCGGCTTCGTTTTTTTCCGGCGCCGCTCATCCTGCGCCGCCTTGTTCCGCCACTTTCAAGGCCCGTGGCGCCGCGTTCGGCGCCGTCAGACGGGATAGGATTTCCTCTTTCGGACCGAACTGCTGCTGCCGGCCCTTGCCCATGATGAGAATATAGTCGACGCCCGCGATCGCGCTCGGACGATGCGCAACCACGATGGTGATGGCGCCGCGCGCGCGCAAGCCGAGGATAGCCCTGGTCAGGGCTTCATCGCCTTCGGCATCGAGATTGGAATTGGGCTCATCGAGAACGACCAGGAATGGATCGCGATAAAGCGCGCGTGCCAGCGCGATGCGCTGCGCCTGCCCGGCAGAGAGCGCGCCGCCCTGTTCGCCGACGGTCGTTTCGTAGCCTTCGGGCAGATTGATGATGAGGTCGTGAACGCCGGCCGCATGCGCCGCGGCAATGACGGCGTCCGCATCCGGCGGATCGTCGAACCGGGCAATGTTCTGCGCCACCGTGCCGTTGAACAATTCGACGTCCTGCGGCACGTAACCGATATACCGGCCAAGCGCCTCCGGCGACCATTGATCGAGTGTCGCGCCGTCGAGCCGGACGGTGCCGCGCACCGCTCCCCACACTCCGACCAACATGCGAGCGAGCGAAGATTTTCCCGACGCCGTCGGTCCGATCACGCCCAGCGCCTTGCCCGCCGCGAGGGTGAAGTTGACGTCCTGGCAGACGATCCGTTGGTGGCCGGGCGGCGCCACGGCGGCGTTCTGAACCATGAGCATGCGCGCCGGCGGCTTGAGCGGCATCGGATCGCTCACGGGGGGCAGATGGCCGAGCAGTCGCGACAGGCGTTGCCAGCTTTGCCGGGCGCCGACAAAACCGCGCCAATTGGCGATCGCCAGATCCACCGGAGCCAGAGCGCGCGCACCGAGGATGGAGGCGGCAATCATGATGCCCGGCGTCGATTCCTGATTGATCACGAGCCAGGCGCCGACGGCCAGGATCGCCGACTGCAGCAGCATCCGGAACACCTTGGAAAACGCGCCGAGACCGCCGCCGACGTCGCTGGCGCGCCCGCTCGAAACCACGAAGTTGCGATTGAGTTCGTTCCAGCGTTTGGAGATGCGGCCGGCCATTCCCATCGCCGTGATCGCCTCGGCGTTGCGCCTGCTCGCTTCGAGAAGCGCATTGCGCGCCACCGCGAATTGGGCGGCGCTGCGGGTCGGACGCCGGGTCTTCACCTCGGTGACGACCGTCAGCGTAATGAGGATGATGGCGCCCATGAGCGCGGTGAGACCGAGCAAGGTATGGAACAAGAAGCAGATGGCGAGATAGACCGGCATCCACGGCAGATCGAAAAAGGCAACCGGCCCAAGTCCGGACAAGAAGCTGCGCACCGAATCGAGATCGCGGATCGGCTGGGTGCCGTCGCCTTTGGCGCCGATCTTGAGCGGCAGCCGGACGATGGCGTCGTAAACCCGCAAACTCATCGTCTCGTCGAGGCTATGACCGATGCGCACCAGGATGCGGCTTCTGATCATGTCGATGAGGCCCTGCGCGCCGTAGAGCCCGGCCACCAGGATCAACAGCCCGACCAGCGTCGGCACGCTGCGGCTGGGCAGCACCCGGTCGTAAATTTCGAGCATGAACAGCGCGCCGGCGAGCATCAGAATATTGCTCATGCCGGAAAACAGCGCGATGGCGACAAACGCCCGACGACAGGCGCCGAGCGCGGCGGCAAGTTCGGAACTCGCGGGCTGCTGCCGCAGCGGACCGGGACTTTGGCTCATGAAGCGTACGTACCATCATAGCGGGCGGAAATCCGCGCCCGCGAAGGACCGGCAGCGGCTATCCTGCGCCGGAACTTGCGATCCCCCGACCAAATCAGGATCATTATACCCTGAATTTCATGAATTTACATCCGCATTGGGGCGAGTTCACGGCCGTTAGTTAATCCCGGCGGCCGGAAATCGCAGCGCCTGGCAGGTGACGCACGCCACCCGACGCGGACATTATTCCTATCCAGCGATCGCGGCCTACCCTGTTACCGTGTTTGGCAACGGGGCGCGCTAACGACGGCTGCCCAGCGCATCGCTTCGCCAACAAACAAACATATGTTGCGGCGTCCCGACCTCTGCGATTCAGAGGCCGGCGCCGAACGCTTTCAAAGCACGTGTGCTGCTGAAAATCAGGAACGGGAGTCGAGCGACAACCCGATGCTGAAGGCCTTCTGGCGCGTGGCGCCCTCGGTCCTTCTCAGCTTTTTGGCAATTCGCGACGCCGACGTTTTCTTGCGCGCCATCGTCTTCAGCTCACGGACTTCGCTTGAAGTCCACGAACGCCGCTTCTTCTTCCTCTTGGCCATAATACCTCCCTTTCAAGAAAGCCAGCTTGTATCCCTTACGGATGTAAAAGAAAAGCTGTTCGGTTGGATGGAGATCACCTTTGAGACAGCCGAGCAGGTGTCACATATGCGATCATGGAACTCACGGCAATAGTGACGATCGCCGACCGCACATACGGTACGCGAGTTAACAAATGCTTTTGTTAGATCGTTCTTAGCGCGCCGGAGCACAGGATGCAAATCGAATGCTTGCAAATCTGCTGTTCCGGATGTTTGAAATTTGGAGCAAGATAGGGCCGCGCTTGACGCGATTCAGACCCATTGTCGGTGGGCTCTGTTTCGACACGGCGGCGGACGCCGCCCGGGGACCATGATGCGCAGACCTGTACATGCATTTTTGTCGTTGCTCGTTATAATTGTTGCATTGCTGCTGGATCAGCGCGCCGGCGATGCGGCCGAGATGCGTTCTGCGCTGGTGATCGGCAACGATCAATATCGCGCCGCGCCCCTAGCAACGCCCGCCAACGATGCCGGCCTCGTTGCCGACGCCTTGCAAGCCGCAGGCTTCACCGTCACAGGCGCGCGCGACCTCGATCAGGCAACGCTGCGCGAAACGTTTCGCGAATTCCTCGACCAGGTTTCCGCCGCAGGACCCGATGCGGTCGCCGTCGTTTATCTCGCCGGCTACGGCTTTCCGCCGTCACCGCCACATCCGGCGCCGGCGCCGAAGCCGGCTGCCTGCCCGCCCGGCAAATCGCCCACGCCGGCGGGATGCAAATAGTGCGGGCGGTGCGCGTCGCGTTCGTGGCAGCGCTCGGTATCGTTATGCCGGTGGCGCCGCAACCTGAGCTTGGTGCCCAGACCGCGGCGCTGTCGTGTTCCGGCGCACAGCGATCCAAACAGGTCGCCGAGCTTCTGTTCGGCCGCAACATCGGGCGCAACCTCGGCGTCAGCGAAGCGGCCTGGGCGCATTTTGTCGCTCGCGAGTTGACGCCGCGCTTTCCCGACGGCCTGACCGTCACCGATGCAACCGGGCAGTGGCGCAATCTCACGGGCGGCGCGCCGGTGCGCGAAGCAACAAAACAGGTCGAAATCGTGCTGCCCGGCAACGCCGACGACCAAGCGCGGCTCGACGCCGTCGTGAAGGCTTACAAGCGCGAATTTCATCAGCACTCGGTCGGCGTCATTGTGCGGCCGGCCTGCGTGTCGTTCTAACGCGCTGCGGCAAGCCGCGACGCGCAGGGGCTTGCGCGTTGCCGGCGGCCTTCCTAGCTTTGCAAATGCAGACGTAAGCGCACTGACGGGGCACACATGGATACGTGCACGGACGAACTTAAACTCGTCGCCCTCGACAAAGACGACATCGAGGTCGTGTCGGCGCACTTGCAGGACGCCATGGTCAAGGTCGGCGATATTTTCTGGCAGCCGCGCGAGCATCGTTTCATGATGGCGCTCAATCGCTTCGACTGGATGAGCGCGGTCGACGCCAAGGATGCCAAGGATGCCAAGACGGACAAAGCGGATTACCGGCGCTGCCGGACCGCACTGCGCTTCGAGCGCGTCAACGCCTGCAAGTGCCGCAATCTCGACCAGACCAACAAAGACGCGCTGCTTAATCTGCTCGCCGTCGAATTTTTCGAGAACGATTGTCCGGCCGGCGTGGTGTCGCTGATTTTCTCCGGCGGCGGCGTCATTCGTCTCGACGTCGAATGCCTGGAGGCGGAACTGGCGGATCTCGGCGAGATTTCGGTCGCGGCTCTGTGCCCGGATCATTTCACCGCCGGATCGGCAACGACTTAGAGCGGGATGACTTTTCCTCGAATCGCCGTCCCGCTCGGGCTATTTGCTTGAGCATGTCCTTTTCGCAAAACCGGTTTCCACCCCCGGATCAAGTCCGCGGGCAAGCTTTTGCGGGACATGCTCTGGCCATTTGTTTGCGCATGTCCTTTTCGCAAAACCGGTTTCCACCCCCGGATCAAGTCCGCGGGCAAGCTTTTGCGGGACATGCTCTAGCTATTTGTTCGCGCATGTCCTTTTCGCAAAACCGGTTTCCACCCCCGGATCAAGTCCGCGGGCAAGCTTTTGCGGGACATGCTCTAGCTATTTGTTTGCGCACGATCTTTTCCGACCTTGCTTCGCCCGCCGAAGCGGGCTTCGCGAAGGCGGGAAACCGGCGGCCACCCCGGATCAAGTCCGGGGCGGGCTTGTTCGGCATCATGCTCTAATTCAGGCGGTCCGCGGCTGCTGCGCCGACGGCGCGGCAAAAATCTTCATCAGCACGCCGATGGCGCCAAGCGTCGCCAGATAGACAACAAGCTGCATGGCGGTCGGCTGATCGACATAGCCAATCAATGTATGTAGCGCCCGGCCCAAAAAACTGGAATCGCTCAAAATCCAGGACGTGTTCCACACTGTCTCGTCGAGCGCGGTGAGGATATTGGCTTGTTCGAGGAAAGCGATGGCCTGCGCCGCCATGCCCGCGGCAAGCAATGCGATCAAGGCGCTGGTCACGCTGAACAGATATCGCGTCGGGATGGTGATGAGGCCGAGATAAGTCAGCAGGCACACCGCCGAGCCGAGGATCAAGCCGACAAAGCCGCCGGCCACCATGGACCAGCTCGCGCCGCCTTGCGCGGCGGCGACGCCATAGAGGAAAAGCACGACCTCGGAGCCTTCGCGCAGCACCGCGATCGCCACCACGATGGCGAGCGCCAAAAGCGATTTCGATCCGGCAACCACCGCCTCGCCGGCGGCGCGCAGTTCGGCGGCAAGTTCGCGGCCATGCCGCGACATCCACACATTGTGCCAGGTCAGCATCAGTACCGCGAAACCGAGAATGCCGGCGTTGAACACTTCCTGGCCGCTGCCGCCGAACAGGTCCGACAATCCGGTCGTGAACAGCGCGACCACGCAGGCGCCGAGGACGCCGGCGGCGACGCCGCCCGCGATCCATAACGTGCGGCCGGCGACGCCAGCGGTCACGGCCATGACGATGCCGACGATCAAGCCGGCCTCGAAAACTTCGCGGAATACGATCAGCAGCGCGGCAAGCACGGCGACCTCACGACAGAACTTTCGTTTGACGCTTCATGACATGTTTCACGGAACGACCAGATAACCTTGCGTCGCATGGTGAAAATCGTCGTAGAAATTATAGCGGCCCGGCTGCAGCGGCCGCACATGGACCACGGCCTGGCTCCCGGCCGGGACGATTTTCTCGAAGTGCAGATCGGCGCTTTCGAATTCGGACACGATCGGATTGAGATTCTTGACCTGGATTTCGATGGCCTGACCGGGTGGCGCATGCAATTCGGTGGGATCGAATCGTTGATCTTTGACCGTGATCGAGAGCTTGACGGTGTCCTCGGCGCGCGCGGCGCTTACCGTCAACGCCAGCGTCGCGACGAGATAGAGCAACGGCAGGAACCGCCGGCCGAACCCATCGTGCGCCCAAGTCTTCATCGCCGGCAATGCGCCTTTCGTACGCCGTGAACGATCACTCCAGGAGTTGGGGAACGGCGGACTTTTTGTCAATCTAAAAGCCGAATATTAGAATTGTTATAATTAGAGCGGGCTGCTACTGAGCGCTGCAAAGCCGGCAAAATCAGTACTGACGCCGGCTCCAGTCGAGAATCCAGTTCAGATCATGGCAATCCACCTCGACAGCCGATCCGGCGATTTTGCCCAGAAATTTCGCGCCTTTCTCGACACCAAGCGCGAGGCGGCAGCCGACGTCGAAAGCACGGTCCGCGCCATTGTCGCCGACGTCGCCGCCCGCGGCGATCGCGCGCTCAAAGACTACACGCTTCAGTTCGACAAACTCGATCTCGACCGCGTCAGCGTTAAAGTAAACGCGGCCGAAATTGCAGCGGCGGCGGCGGCGTGCAGCCGCGACGCGCTCGATGCGCTCGAACTCGCCCGTGCCCGGATCGAAACCTATCACCGTCGGCAAGTGCCGCAGGACGATCGGTTCACCGACGCGCTCGGCGTCGAACTCGGTTCGCGCTGGACTGCGATCGAGGCGGTCGGCCTCTACGTGCCGGGCGGCACCGCCGCTTACCCGTCCTCGGTGCTGATGAACGCGGTGCCGGCCAAGGTCGCCGGCGTGCCGCGGATCGCGATGGCGGTGCCGGCGCCGGGAGGCGACCTCAATCCCCTCGTTCTGGCGGCGGCCAAACTCGCCGGCGTCGACGAAATCTTCCGCATCGGCGGCGCGCAGGCGATTGCGGCCTTGGCTTACGGCACCGCGACCGTCGCGCCGGTCGCCAAGATCGTCGGGCCGGGCAACGCCTACGTCGCGGCCGCCAAGCGCATCGTGTTCGGCAGGGTCGGCATCGACATGATCGCCGGCCCGTCCGAAGTGCTGATCGTCGCCGACGGCACCGGCAATCCCGATTGGCTCGCCGCCGATCTTTTGGCGCAGGCCGAGCATGACGCGAGCGCGCAGTCGATCCTCATCACCGACGACGAACAGCTTGGCGGGGCGACCGAACGCGCCGTCGAAGGTCAACTTCGGGGGCTCGCGCGCGGTAAAATCGCCGGCGCGTCGTGGCGGGATTTCGGCGCGGTGATCCTCGTGCCTCGTCTCGATGACGCGGTGCCGCTCATCGACGCCATCGCACCGGAACACCTCGAAATCGTCGCCGCGGACGCCGAGCGGCTTGCCGGGCGCATCCGCAATGCCGGCGCGATCTTCATCGGCGCGCATACCCCCGAAGCGATCGGCGATTATGTGGCCGGTTCCAACCACGTGCTGCCGACGGCGCGCTCGGCCCGTTTTTCTTCCGGTCTTGGCGTGCTCGATTTCATGAAGCGCACGTCGATCCTCAAATGCGGCCCCGATCAATTGCGTGCGCTCGGCGGCGCGGCGATCACGCTCGGCAATGCCGAAGGACTGCAGGCGCATGCCCGCTCGGTCGCGATCCGGCTCAACCGCTGATGCCGCGAAAAGGCCCACAGAAGGAAAATACCGGCCGCCTTACCGCGGTCACGCTCGATGAAGCTTCGCTCGGCAGTTCCAACGACGACGTCGAGCACGAGCGCAGGGTCGCGATCTACGATCTCATCGAAGAAAACCAATTCCGCCCGGTCGGCCACGACGGCGGCCCCTACACCCTGCAACTGGGCATCAGCGGCAACCGCCTTGTGTTCGATATCCGCCTGACCGAGGGCGCGCCGGTGATTGCCCACATGCTGTCGCTGGCGCCGTTCCGCCGCATCGTTAAAGATTACTTCGTCGTCTGCGACAGCTATTACGCGGCGATCCGCACGGCGACGCCCGATCGCATCGAGGCGCTCGATATGGCGCGGCGCGCTTTGCATGACGAGGGATCGCGCCTGGTGGTGGAGCGGCTCAAGCGCAAGGTCGATATCGATTTCGATACGGCGCGGCGGCTGTTCACGCTGATTACGGTCTTGCACTGGAAGGGTTGAGGGCGCGATGCCGCCGGCAGCGAGGCCGCCTTTGGCCGTTCTGTTCGCCTGCAGGAGCAATGCGGTGCGCTCGCCGATCGCGGCGGCGCTGTTCACGCAGATTTTCGGACGCGCCGTCTATGTCGGATCGGCCGGGGTGCGCAAAGGCGAGCTCGACCCGTTCGCGGTCGCCGCCATGGCGGAGATCGGGCTCGATATTTCGCGGCACAAGCCGCTCACCTTCGAGGAGCTGGACGAGTGGGAGGGTCTCAATTTCGATCTCATCGTCACGCTCGCGCCCGAGGCCCATCACCGCGCGCTCGAACTCACCCGCACCAGCGCCGTGGAGGTCGAATACTGGCCGACCGCGGACCCGAGCGCCGCCGAAGGCAGCCGCGAGCAACGGCTCGATGCCTACCGCGAGGTGCGCGACCAGCTCTTGGCGCGCATCCGGGCGCGTTTCGTCAACCGCGGCATGGCTAATGAGTAATGGCGGTTCAGGGCCCGCCAATACGGTTGTGAAGCGGCCCGTCATCCGCTAGGTTCCGCGAAAATTTTGGCCGGGGCTCTTTAGCGTATCTCTCTGTAAGGTCGCGGCCGGATAGCAACCCTTTCCGGGAATCGAATGGCGAAGGAAGAACTTCTGGAGTTTCCCGGTGTCGTGACGGAACTGCTCCCGAACGCCACCTTCCGCGTCAAGCTCGAGAACGAGCATGAAATCATCGCCCACACCGCCGGACGCATGCGCAAGAACCGCATTCGAGTCCTTGCCGGCGACAAGGTGCTCGTGGAAATGACGCCTTACGATCTGACCAAGGGCCGGATTACCTACCGGTTCAAATGATCGGCCGCCAAAAATTGGTGCTCGCTTCCGGCTCGCCGCGCCGGCTCGCGCTCGTCAACCAGGTCGGCATCGAGCCGGACGCGCTGCGGCCCACCGACGTCGACGAAACGCCGAAGCGGGGCGAACTGCCGCGCGCCTGTGCCACGCGCCTTGCACGCCTGAAGGCGGAAGCGGCGCTTGCCATGGTGCGCATCGATGACGAGCTGAAAGGCGCCTACATCCTGGCCGCCGACACCATTGTCGCGGTCGGTCGCCGCATCCTGCCCAAGGCGGAGTTGCTCGACGAGGCGGCGCAATGCTTGCGGCTGCTGTCCGGCCGCAACCACCGCGTCCACACCGCCGTCTGCCTGGTGACGCCGAAGGAGACGTTCCGGCAGCGCTATGTGGAAACCCGCGTTCGCTTCAAAAGACTTTCCGACGAAGACATCGAGGCCTATCTCGCCTCCGGCGAATGGCGCGGCAAGGCGGGCGGCTATGCGGCGCAGGGGATTGCCGGGAGCTTCATGGTCAAGATCGTCGGTTCCTATTCCAACGTCGTTGGCTTGCCGCTCTACGAAACCACGACGCTGCTCGCCGGCGAGGGTTTCCCGATCCATTTCGGCTGGCTCAATACCGTGTGACATTGGCGCGTTACAGCATGATCCGGAAAAGTGGAAACCGGTATCCCGAAAAGATCATGCTTCGCCAAAATCTTAGAGCGCCAATCGAGTCCTCCGAAGCGATTGCGCTCTAAGTCGCGCGCCCCATATGGCCGTCATGGCGGACGTCAAGAAACGCGCAAAGTGCCCGATCTGCGGCAAGCCGGCCGACGAATTGTTCCGCCCGTTCTGCTCGAAACGCTGCGCCGACGTCGACCTGCACCGCTGGTTCTCCGGCAGCTATGCAATCCCGGTGACGGAGGACGAAGAAGAGGACGAGCGGCGCGAGGCCGACGACGAGACGCCGCAATGACGCGATGACACCCGGCGCGGGCCTATTCTGGACAGCGCGGAATCCAGCCTCTATAAGCCCCGTTTCGTGGGCCCAGGTAGCTCAGTTGGTAGAGCACTGCACTGAAAATGCAGGTGTCGGTGGTTCAATTCCGCCCCTGGGCACCATCCAGCATTATTTCATAGCCCCCGATAGGCCGGCGGCAGCAGGCGCGCCAAGCGCAGCGCCCAGTCGCGTTGGCTGTCTTCGTCCGCGATCAGATCCTGGCGGATCTCGATCAATACGTGATGCAGGCCGCGGCGCTCGGCGTGCACCGGGATGGTGTAGTCGGTCGCGTCGCTCACCGTGTAGGGCGCGTTGTCGCCGATCGTAAATTCCTTTTCCGCGTTCAAGAGCGCGATGAGGCGGTGGGCAAAGCGCGGATCGCGATTGTACAGCACGGCGGCGTGCCAGGGGCGCGCCACGCCCTTGAACACCGGCGTGAAGCTATGCAGCGAGATCAGCGCCGTGATGTGGCCGGCCTGCCGCCGCCAATCCAGCTCGGCGTCAATGCGGTCGTGGTAGGGCCGGAAAATCTCGTTCGCACGCGCGGCCTTGTTTCTTTCATCCAAGCCGACATTGCCGGGGATCGAAGTAGCCTCGCTGATCTCCGGAATCGAAGAAGCCGCGTCGAGCGGCCGGTTACAATCGATGACGAGGCGCGAGTAGTTTTGCTTGATCAGCGCCGCGTCGAGCGCATCTGCCAACAGGCAGCCCAGCCCGGCAATGCCGATGTCCCAGGCGATGTGCCGTTGCAGTTCGGCTTCTGATACGCCAAGGCGGCCGAGCGCGCGCGGGATCAAATTACCGGCATGATCGGCGACCAAAAGGAACGGCGACTTCCCATCGGAGTTATAAACGGTGACCGGCGCCGGATCGTCCACAGCCAATAATTTTATAGACCGTTCGCTCATCGATACTCACGGGCGCCAAAACATGCACAATATCTGGCCCAAGAAATGCATGTCTCAAGCAATGCATATCATCCGGCCTTGAACGTCGCAGCAAGAGTCATGACGGCCGCCTTGGACATCGCACGGGAACCCGCCGCCATAAACCGAAGACGTTAGCGATGAAGATTCACGCCGGCTACGAAATTTCCTACGACTGTCCGCAGCCGACGCCGATGATCCTGACGCTGAGCGTCCATCCGTCGCGCTTTGCCGATCTCATCACGCTCGATCGCATGCGGCTCGATCCGCCGATCGTGCCCAACACCTATCACGACAGCTTCGGCAATTTCTGCCATGTGATCCGCGCCCCGGCCGGCCGGCTGACCATGTCGGCGGATTTCGTGGTGGCGGACCAAGGCGAGCCGGACGCGACGGCCCCGCAGGCGCAGCAGCATCCACTCGAAGAGCTGCCGGTTGAGGTTCTGATCTATCTGCTCGGCAGCCGATACTGCGAGACCGATCGCTTGTCGAACACGGCGTGGTCGCTGTTCGGCCAGGTTGCGAAAGGCTGGCCGCTGGTGAAGGCGATCTGCGATTACGTCCATGCCCGCATCAAATTCGGCTACGAGCACGCCAGCCCGACCAAAACCGCCTGGGATGCGTACAACGAGCGGCGCGGCGTGTGTCGCGATTTCGCCCACCTCGCGATCGCGCTATGCCGCTGCATGAACCTGCCGGCGCGCTACTGCACCGGCTACCTCGGCGACATCGGCGTGCCGCCTGATGAAACGCCGATGGATTTTTCCGCCTGGTTCGAAGTCTATCTCGGCGACCGCTGGTACACATTCGACGCCCGCCACAACATGCCGCGTATCGGGCGCATCCTGATGGCGCGCGGGCGCGACGCCACCGACGTCGCGATCGTGACCTCATTCGGCCCGTGCACGCTCTCCAGCTTCAAAGTCATGACCGACGAAGTGCCGTCGGACGGCTCGGCTTCAACGTGATCGCTGGTCGTGCGCTCACCCTTTCAAGATTGGCGCTAAAGCGCCGGCAACACCGCACGCGACAAATAGAGAAACAGCGCGACGCCCAACAGACCGAGAAGCACGGCCAGTCCGACATCGAACCGCTCGCCGGTGCTCGGCACTTCGTTCTCGCTTTCGATGTCCTTGGCGGTCCGCACAAACCGCCAGCCCGCAAGGACGATCATGACGATGCCGATGCCGATAAAGGCAAGGCCGGCGGCGTTGGCGAAGAGTTGCCCGTGCGGACTGATCTGCCGCTGCGCCTGCGGCGCAACGACCTGCAGGAATAGATCGAATCTCTCGATCACAAAGCCGAACGCCATCACCGCGATGGCGGTGCGGACCCAGGCGAGAAAGGTTCGCTCGTTGGCGGCGTGGTCGCTGTAGCGTTTGATCATTGAAGCATCCCGATGCAATGGAAGGCCACTATAGCGCCGTAGCAACCGACGCGCTTGCCGAGGCGGCTGCAAAGGGGCAGGCTGCCGCACTAAGCCAGGCAAGAAACGCATCGATAGGGAGTGAAACTATGGCCGATGCCGCACCGTCACGTCTAAGCCGCGGTCGCTGGTACGTCCTGCTGCTGATCAGCGCGATGTACCTCATCACCTATCTCGATCGCGTCAATATTTCGACCGCGGCGCCCCAGATCAGCAAGGAGTTCGGCTTCGACAAGATCACCATGGGCTTCATCTTCAGCGCCTTCGTGTGGGCCTATGCGCTGTTCCAGGTCCCCGGCGGCTGGCTGTCCGACCGTTTCGGCGCGCGCGGCGTGCTCACCGGCGTCGTCGCCTATTGGTCGATCATGACCGCCGCGACGGCCGCGGCTTTCAGCGGCGCCTCCTTCATCGTCGTTCGCTTCCTGTTCGGCGTTGGCGAAGCCGGCGCCTTTCCCGGCGCGACCCGCGCCATGCAACTGTGGTACCCGCGGCGCGAACGCGGCTTGGTGCAGGGCGTCACCCACAGCGCCAGCCGGCTCGGCGCGGCGATCGCGCCGCCGATCGTGGTCTTGATCATGAGCGAGTTCGGCTGGCGGCCGGTGTTCTACATTTGCGGCGCGGTCGGGCTGTTGTGGTCGGTGTGGTGGGCCTTGAGCTACCGCAATCTGCCCGAAGAACACGGACTGGTGAACCAGGCGGAGCTCGAGCTCATCCGCGGCCGCGGTCCGAACGGCGAGATCAATCCGCCGCCGATGGAAAAGCAGACCAATGTGCCGTGGGCGACCCTGGTCGGCTCCGGCAATATGTGGGCGATCATGTTCGCCTATTTCACCTACGTTTATTGCCTGTGGATTTTCCTGAGCTGGCTGCCGTCCTACCTGATCGAGGTTCGTCATTTCACGCTGATCAAGGTCGGGATATTCGCCTCTCTGCCGCTATTGGCCGGCGTCGTCGGCGACACCGTCGGCGGCGTGGCGACCGATTGGCTGTTGAAAGCGACCGGCAGCGCCAAGATCGGCCGCCGTGCGGTGGCGATCACTGGCTTGCTCGGCTGCGCCGTGTGCATCGTCCCGGCGGCGCTGACTGAGGATGCCTATGTCGCCGTCTATTGCCTGACGGCGTCGATGTTCTTTCTCGAATTCACCATCGGACCGTCTTGGGCCGTGCCGATGGATACCGGCGGCAAATATTCCGGGACGGTGTCCGGCATGATGAATATGGCCGGCAATTTCGGCGGCGCACTGTCGCCGATCGTGTTCGGTTATCTGGCCGAGGGCGGTAACTGGCAGGCGCCGTTTATCGTCGCGGCTGCCCTGCTGGTGATCGGCTCCGCGGTATGGGCGTTTTGGCTCGACCCGGACAAGCAAATCCTCGCGGCCTGATCTGGAGTTTCGATTTAGTCTTCATTAACGGGCCGTCAATCGATGTCGGCTACCAACTCGGCGAGGTCCATACCCGATACGTAACCGGCACGAGGCACGATGTTCCGGGTCCTCAACTGCTTGATGACCCAGCACGACTGGCGCTTGGTCGTGGTCGCGGGCGTCGTCTGCTTTCTGGCGAGCCTGACCGCAATCACGCTATTCCATCGCGCGCGCTCGACGACGGGCCACGCCCGCGCGATTTGGGTTGGGGCTGCCGGCGCCGCCACCGGCTGCGGCATTTGGGCGACGCATTTCCTGGCGATGCTGGCCTACCATCCCGGCATACCGATCGCCTATGACATCAATCTGACGATCCTCTCGCTCGTGGCCGCGGCAGCGGTCACGATGGCTGGCCTGGCGATTGCGGTTGCCTTTCCGGTCAGATGGGGCGCGCCGATCGGCGGCGGCGTCATCGGCGCCGGCGTTGCTTGCATGCATTATATCGGCATGTGGGCGCTCGAGGTTCCCGGCCGTGTGACATGGGATGCTTCGCTCGTCATAGCGTCCATCGTGCTCGGGATGGTGCTGGCGATGGCGGCCCTGGCCATTGCCGTGCGCGGGCAGAGCTGGCGCACCCTGTGCGCATCCGCTCTTCTTCTCACGCTTGCCATCGTGTCGCATCATTTCACCGCGATGGGGGCGGTAGAAATCGCTCCCGATCCCACACGAACAATCGCCGAACTTTCTTTATCGCCGGGACTGCTTGCCATCGCCGTCGCCAGCGTGGCCGTGGCAATCCTGGGCATGTGTCTGATTTGCGCCGTCGCCGATCGCCGTTTGGACGACAAAGATCACCTGCTAGCCCTGGCGCTGAACAACATGAGCCAGGGCGTCGTGATGTTCGACGCCGCCGGCAGCGTGGTCGCCTACAACAATCGCTATCTGGAAATCTATGGACTGTCGCCGGACGTCGTGAAGCCCGGCGCCAAGCTCATGGACGTCGTTCGATATCGGGTTGCAGCGGGGACCCTCGATCGCGATCCCGAGCAGTACTGCGCCGAACTTATGGATCTCATGAGGTCCGGAAAGGAATTGAGCTTCGTGTCGGAGCTGCCGGACGGCCGTTCCGTCGCCGTGGTCAATCGCGTCATTCCAGGCGGGGTCTATTGGCTGGGAACGCATCACGACATTACCGCGCGACGTGCCGCGGAGAGGAAGAGCGCGCTGTTGAGCGAGCAGGAATCGCGGCGCGCCATCATCGAAGACGCCATCGTCTGGTTTCGCGGCAGCGTCGAGGGCGTACTCAAAACCGTCACCGACAATGTCGCGGCGATGAAATCGACGGCCGCCGCGCTTTCGGCCACGTCGAACGATACGACCGCGCGCACTGCCGGGGCCGTGCGCACGTCGAACGACGCGTTCGGCGGCGTCGAGAGCGCCGCAGCGGCGGCGGATGAATTGTCGAAATCGATCGCCGAGATCAATCGCCAGGTGGTCAGCGCCGGCGAGGTGGTGCGCGCAGCGACGGCCGAAGCGCAATCGACCAACGAGATCATCGCCGGGCTTGCGCATGCGGCGCAGAAAATCGACGACGTGGTCAAGCTCATTCAAGGCGTCGCCGGGCAAACCAATTTGCTCGCACTCAATGCCACGATCGAAGCGGCGCGCGCCGGCGCGGCCGGCAAGGGCTTTGCGGTGGTCGCTTCCGAAGTGAAGGCGCTCGCCGTGCAAACCGCGAAGGCGACCGATGACATCGCGTCTCAGATCGCGGCGGTGCAATCCTCGACGCAAAGCGCCGTGCGCGCCATCGGCAGCATTACCGGCCGCATGGAGGAAATCCGGCGCTTCACCACCGCGATCGCGAGTTCGGTCGAAGAACAGCATGCCGCCACCGGCGAAATCTCGCACAACGTCACGGCCGCCGCGGTCGGCACGCGATCGGTGGTTGGCGTGCTGGAGCGCGTCTCCGGCGCCATTGCCGATATGCAGAGCTCGGCGGATACGGTGCTGACGGCCTCCGCGGCCGTCGAGAAAGCCGCCGAAAGCCTGCGCGGCAGCGTTGACGGTTTCTTGCGCAAAGTAGCGGTGTAAGCTCGCTCCGCTCGCCCCTCAAGGCGACGGCCGCATCGGCTCTATCGCGACACGCGCGAAGGTCGAGATGATTGACAAGCCGGCGGCAATCGTCCCACGCACCGAACCCGCGACTTTCGGCCGGCCGCCGAGACGGCGCCGGTAAGCGACCGGCAGTTCGAGGACGCGAAAGCCGGCGCGCGCCACCCGCATCTGCATTTCGAGATTCCAGCCGAAAGTCATCTCGCGCATGCCCAGCGCGAGCAGGGTGTCGCGGCGAATGGCGCGGAACGCGCACATGTCGGTGTAGCGGACGCCGTAGAGGAGTTTCGTCAGCCAGCCGGCAATGAGGCCGGCGAGGAGCTGATGCGACGCCATGCTGCCCGCCTCGCGCTCGCCGCGCGCGCGCGAAGCGATGACGAAATCGGCGTTGCCGGCGCACAGCGGCGTCACCAGTGCCGCGAGGACGCCCGGATCGTCGGCGCCATCGCCGTCCATGAAGACGATGATTTCGGCATCGTCGGCCGCCTGCGCGCCGGCGCGGCAAGCGAGGCCATAGCCGCGGCCGACCTCGATGACTTCGGCGCCGGCGCCGCGGGCTCGCTCTTGCGTACCGTCGTGACTGCCGCCGTCGGCCACGATAATCCGGCCGACGATGTCGCGCGGCAATTCGGCGACGACGGCGGCGATGGACTCCGCCTCGTTGAAGGTCGGAATGACGACGGCAACGCGCGTGACTGACCTCCCGACCCCCACCCCTAACCCCTCCCCACAAGCTTGCACTCGGGCGCGCGCGAGCGCGGCCCGGCTGGGGGAGGGGAACAAAAAATATCCTACAAGCTCCAGCGCAATCCGCAGCCGGCGCAGGCCGCCGGCGGCGTATTCGATTTGAGCGCGTTGCGGAAATCGGCGTAGGCCGGACCGGTCCAGATTTCGCGTAAGCTCTGCTGGGTGGCGTCGCCGAGCGTGTAATTCTCGTAGCCGCGTTGCGAAAACGGCGCGATGCAGCACGGCAAGGCGCGGCCGTTTGCGGTGAAATACATCACCGTCCACGGCCGCCGGCACAGCGACCACGGTGAGCCGGATCCCGCCGCGCCATGAGCGCTGCGCTTGAGACTGACGCCCGGTTCGGTGGCGCCGCCCGACGCACTGAATTGGATGCCGAGCGTGCGGGCGAGCGCCGCGGCGCGGTCGATATGGAGCGCTTCCGCGGCCGTCAGCTGCTCGTACAGCGCCTGATCCGGCCGCGCCAAGCCGACGGCTTTATCGGTGAAAAAGACGAGCCGCTGCAGATGCACTTCCGTCACCCCGGTCTCCGCCGCAACGCGGACAAAATCCGGCAATTCCTCGATGGTTTCCCGCAATCCGGTCAGCCAGGCCGAGACCCGCGGCTTGAGATGGCCTTCGCGCATTTGCAGCTCGCGGAAGGCGCGCACGTTTTTCAGGATGCGGTTGAAATAATTCTTGCCGCGAATGGCGAGATAGGACTTTGCATTCGCCGCGTCAAACGAAACGCGCAACTCATCCAAGCCGGCGGCGATCAGCGCGCGGCCGTTTTTCTCATTGAGCACCGTGCCGTTGGTGTTGAACAGAACGTAGCTGCCGCGATCTTTCAGGTAGCGCACCATGCGCGGCAAATGCTTGACCAGCATGGGCTCGCCGACGCCGTGCAGCACGGCGCGCTGGAGCTGCGGGATCTGATCGACGATCGAGGTGAACAGCTCCCAGCTCATGTCGGCGGGCGGCTCGAGCTCTTCGTAGGTGCGCGGGCAGGTCGTGCACAGAAGGTTGCAGCGGTTGGTCGTCTCCAGATAAAGGCAAACCGGCTCGTGCTCGGGGATTTCGCCGTCCGCCGTCACGCTTTCGAAATAGCGTTGGGGATCGATCGCCCGTTTTGTTGCCGCCCGCTGCATGGTCTCTCGCCGGTGAAATGACGCTCGGTATCGTGGTCGACTTAGGCGCGCGCTTCGTCGATTTGCATCAGCCGATCGATACGGTCGCCGAAATCGCGATCGCGCGCCAGCCGCCACATCAATTTTGCCGTCTGCGCGGCAAAGTGCGGAGAAAGTCCATCGCGCCGGTGTTCGTCCTCGCCGCTCAGTTCGGCATTGAGCCGGCGCAAGCCGTCGACGTCATCGACATCGTACCAGACCGGCAGGGTATGAACCTCGAGACCGATTTCACGGGCGCGTTGCAACGTCTGTTCGGCGACGCGGTCCGTACTCCAATCGATGTTCTGGAACATGCGTTGGTGCGCAGCCTTGAGCCCCAGCAGATAATAGCCGCCGTCAGTGGAGGGGCCGAGCACGGCGCGGTCGCCCGGCCGCGCCAGGCTTGCCGCAGTTTCGATCAAGAGCGCGGTTGGCAAAGTCGGGCTGTCGGAATTGAGTACGACGGCCGAGCCGTGTCCGCGTGCAAAAAGCTCGCCTACGGTGTGGAACAGGCAATCGCCGAAATTGGGCAGCCAAGCGCCGATCAGGCCGATCGATCCCGGCAGGGTGCGGCGAAAGAAATCCACCGCTTCGGTGGGTCCGAAGGCGGCGTAGCCGGCAATGCCGCCATGCGGCGCCGCGTGACGGGCGGCGAGCAGCACGTTATCGGCGACGTCACATAGGAACGCGGTATTCAGCGCGGCGGCCTCATCGAAGGTCAGTGGCGGCACCAGGCGAGTCTTGGCACGCCCAGGCGCCGACGCCTTCGCCATGAATGCGATGCCGCAGGAAGCCAGGGCTGCGGGGCCCAGCGAATCGGAATTGCCGTTCAATCGACGCGTGCCAACCATGCGATGCCCCCTGTAATCAATCCAGCAACGCAATATGATTTGCTTGCCAAAGTGAGCGGCCAAGCGCCAATCACTTCCGCCTCAGACCTACCAAGTGTCGAAACACCAAAAAGTTATCGCACTCACAAAGTCGTGATCGGATAAGCGTCTCTTAGCGGCGGGCCAGCGCGACGCGGACGCTGTCGTCGTTCGCGACCGCCGTATCGCCGGTGTCTCGCCACGTCGGCGCGGCGGCATAGTCCTTCGGCGGCATATCGAGCGAGGCGAGCTGTCGCCCCAAAATACCCACCGCCTCGATCGGCACGGCGACCGGTCGCCTGCCCCAACCGAGGAAGCCGCCATAGGCTACGATCAGTTTAATTTTACCCTGCGGCGTGCGCACCACTCGCGTGACATGGCCGAGGATACGGCTATCGTCGTCAAGCACGGGCAACCCGATGAGATCGCCGACGCGCACGGCCTGCGGAAATCGCCGGCGCATGCGCTCCTCCCCCGCCATATCCTGCGCCGCCATTGCCATGTCCTGCGCGCCCATGCCGGTCGGCGGAATCATCGCCTGCGCCACGACGAATGGCCGATCGAGCGTAGCCGAACGCGCCGGTGCGGCCGGCGCCGCGAGACTGCTTGCGCAGACAATCGCCAACCCGAGCACATTCATTTGCAATCGCATCTGCGTGCCTCCCGATCAAAAATTCCACGCGATTTTGTGAAGCGGTCCGCCTTGCGCACCAAATACCGTAACCGTAGTGTCCGCAAGTCGCCATTGCGGAATAGCCGATGCCAACGTCGTCCGTTACTGCAGACGCATTGCAGCCGCGACTCCACCCGCTGCCGCTGCGCATCATGCATTGGATCAATGCCGCCGCTATTTTCATCATGATCGGCAGCGGATGGAAGATCTATAACGACGATGTGATCTTCGGCTTGCTGCATTTTCCAGACTGGATCGTGATCGGCAAATGGGCGCAGTACGGACTGCAGTGGCACTTCTTCGGCATGTGGATTTTCGTGCTCAATGGGCTCGCTTATCTCGCCTATGGGATCGCGACCGGCCGCTTCCGGCGCAAGCTGTTTCCCATCTCCATGCGCGAGCTTTTTGCAACGATCGGCGAGGCGCTGCGATTTCGCCTGCACCACGACGATTTGACGCATTATAACGCGGTGCAGAAAATCCTTTATCTCGGCGTCATGCTGGTCGGCGTGCTCATCGTGATTTCCGGCCTGGCGCTGTGGAAGCCGATCCAATTCTCCGAACTCGCCGGCTTGTTCGGCAGCTTCCAGACGATCCGGCTCGTGCACTTTCTTTGCATGTCCGCCATCGTCGCGTTCATCCTCGTTCATGTGACGCTGGCATTGCTGGTGCCGCAGAGCCTAGTTGCCATGCTGACCGGCGGACCGGCGGTTGCCGACGGCAAGCCGCACGCCGCCCCCGTCGCGCCCAAAATCGAAGCCACGCCATGATGCGGTGACACGATGCCGATTCGATTCCCCAGGCCGTCGATCTTGCGACCGCGGCAGCCGACCATCAGGCACGATTCCGATCGGCGCAGCCTTTTGCGCGGCGCGGCCAGTCTCGGTGCGCTCGGCCTGCTCACCGGCTGCGACGTCAGCGAGGAACCTCCCGTGCAGTCGTTGCTGCGCACCGTGTCGGCGTGGAATGACGGCGTCCAGAAGACGATATTTCGACCGCACCATCTGGCGCCGACATTTTCACCGTCGCAGGTGGTCAAGCCGCCGCGGTTTAACGCCTATTACGATATCGAGGACGTCAAGCCAGTCGACGGCGCAACCTGGAAGCTGGAACTGGCCGGCCGCATCGCCAACAAAGAGCCGTGGACGGCGCAGCAGATTTACCAGTTGCCGGAACAGGAAATCATCATCCGGCACATTTGCGTCGAGGGCTGGGATTACATCGGCCAATGGTCCGGCCCGAACTTGCGCGATTTTCTTCAGCGTGTCGGCGCCGATCTGACCGCCAAATACGTCTATTTCATTTGCACCGACGATTATACCGAAAGCATCGACATGGCGTGCGCGCTGCATCCGCAGACCATCCTCGCCACCAGATATGCCGGCGACATCATCACCGATCCGTTCGGCTATCCGCTGCGGCTGCGCACCTCGACCAAGCTCGGCTACAAGAACGCCAAGTGGATCAGGGCGATCGAAGTGAGCAACGATTTTCGCGAGACGTTCTGGAGCAAGCAGGGTTTTAATTGGTTCGCCGGGATTTAGAGCATGTGCGGGCCGGAGTAACGCAAAAATCCGTAGCTGGACAATTAAATCACAAGTTGTTCTCCCGCTTAAGTTGTGATAGGGAGGAAGTTGGGTGTTAGCTGATTGATCGCGTCATGCGCCAAGTGGTCAGAATCGTCTGCTCCGCGGCCTTAGTTATTGCATTCGCCGCCGCTTCGCTGATTTTTACGCAGGCGCTTGCCGACAATGATTCTTGCACTAGCAACGCCGATTGCCATCCGTGGCAATACTGTTCGTCAAATCACCAGTGTACGGACTATCCTGATGTTCACCATGATGTGCACGGCCATAATCCGGAAGGTGGAGAGGAATGTTGGGATTATGTGAAATGCTTATGTCAACAATTCGAACACCCCTCAGGTCCAACCTGCGCCCCATGTTCATACGCGGGACAAGAAACAGTTTGCCGAGGTCAATAGTTTTTTAAACGACAACTGGGCGGCTGCGATTACTTTGCTAGAAAGGCAGCTTCTGACCTCACATAGATCCGCCACCGGCCGGCGCGCGTCTCCGCCAAGCGATAATCCGGGCTCGAGGCGAACAGATCCTTGTTCCAGGCGCCGTCCTGCGGCACCACGACCACGACGTCGCAGGCAAATTTTGTCGCCATGGCGTCGACATCGCCCGCGCTGCCTTGACCGGCGAATACGCGAATAAATTGCGCGTTGATCGCCTCGCGGCGATCCGGCGGCAATGGCGCAAAGGCGAGCGCCATTTCGCGGCCGGCAAAACATGAGCTGCGATCGGCAAGCAGTGCCCAGGACATGTTCGCCGGCCACGGCGTCAAATTCTGCAAGGACAAGGGATTATTGGCGACGCGCATCCCCGGCGCTGCATAGTGGCGCACCGCGGCCCATAACTCCGGCGCCTGAGCAAAAGTCCGCGCGTCCGCTGCGGGACTTCCGACAACGTTGGAGCGGACCATCGCAACCGTGTCGGGCAGGCTGAGAACGAGACCGCCCAACGCCGTGGCGGCAATCAGCGTGCGACAGGGGACGCGCATCATTCCCACTGCCGCGCCGACGATCAGCACCTGGGCGGCGGGCAACACCGCGCGTAGGCCAAGATCGTTGTTGTCGCCCAACGTGCTGACCAGAAGCCACGCGACAAAAAGGCCGGCGCCGGCAAGCGCGATGAAGATCGCAACGGCGGTTTTTTCCAGCCCCGCCGCGAGGGTCCGCTGCGTCACAACGAGCGCAATCAGGCCTGCGACAAAAGTCGCCGGAAACTCGATCGGCAAAAGGATGAACCAATAGGCCGGCACGTCGAGCACGCGGCGCAGACTGTGCGGAAACAAATCGCCGAGTACGGCAAAGTGGTCAATGACGATCGGGCTGCCGTCGCCGCGCGACGCGATCGCGGCGAATTGATCGCGGATGAACGGCGCGGCAATCAATGCGGCGAGCACGGCAGCCGCCGCCAGGCCGCCGGCAACCGCCGTGCGCCGCACCGGCCTCACGGCGGCGAGCAGGATAGGCGCCGCAACCACAGCTGCGGCGGCGAATGTAAGCCCACCGACAAAGGCCGAGCTTTCGAAGCCGGCAACGACGATCAAGACCAGCGTCAGAAACCGCGCCGGACTGGGGCGCTGCGCATAATGGACGATCAGCACCATGGCCGCGACCACGCATGACGCCGACATGAGATGCTGCGGCACCCAGGCGGATTGAAACAACCAACCGGCAAACCCGTTGGGCGACGCCATCAACGGTTCGAGCCCGTAGCTGCCGAACAGATGGCTTAGCGCCGTTCGCAGCGACGCCCCGGCGGCGACAATGACGACCAAGATCGCGGCGCCAGACCGTTCGCTGAACCAGACGGCAAGACCCATCATCAAGGTCAGCGACGCGAAAGCGGTAAACCACGTCAGGCCGATATCGGCTTCCCAGCCGCTGATATGCAGCGGCAGCGCCAGCTCCGCCGCGCTGAAGTGCCAGAGGTAATAGTAGGCCAGGCGATCCGGCGCGCCGAGTTCGCCGAACACCGGATCGATCGGCGGCAAGCCTTGCCGCGTCATGGCGTCGATGATGGCGATCTTGGCGTGATCGAATATAGGGTCGGCGAGATGCACGCCGCTGGCGGAATATTTCGGCACGATCGCGCTCGCGGGCACGACAGCGAGGAGCGCGGCAGGCGCAAAGCTCCATAACGGAATAGTCGGCTTTGGGGCCGCATCGTCGTTGGCACTGTGCGTCATCAGCGCACCGCCGGCGATGACGAGAAAAAGCGCGGCGATGCCGGCGACCGCCGGCGAAGAAAACCCGACCAGGGTCAGGACCGGCAGCGTCGCAGCGCTGAACGCCGCCCAGCCGACGACGGGCGCGGCGCCGAGCGCGAGCACGCGCGGCAAGACATGGCGGCCGATCGCATAGCCGAAGGCGGTAAAAAATGCAGTCGCCACCAGCGCGCAAAGAGCAGCATTGACAGCCGATGCCATGGCAGAGGCAAACCCCCGACGCTGGTGAGACGGATGGCGCTACGGCCGCTTATGCCGCGTGCAGGAGCGCTGCCACTTTCGGCCACGGATCGGGCGCGAGATTGCGGAACGGAGCCCAGTCGCTCTCGGTCATGCGATCGAAGATCGTCGCCTTGACGGACGGCCGCGCGCGCATCCGCGTCCACCAATCGCCGATGGCCGGATAGCCATCCCACATGCCGGTGAGCTTGAGCAATTCGAGCCGCAGGATATAGGGGACCACGGCGCAATCGGCGTTGGAAAAGCTCCCGCCGGCAAGATAGCGGCCGCTTTGCAGCGCCTCATTCATCCATGCCAACAACTTTTTATGCTGATTGATCGCCTCGACGACGAATTCGGAATCCAACCCGTGCTCGATGACGCTGCGCTTATATTCCGCACGGCGCTTGAGCGGCGATTTATTGACCTCGGCCAGCCAGGCCTCCCGCGGCAACTTGAGAAAGTTCGGGCGGAACGCCGTCGCGAAAGTGAGGATCATGCACGAATTGTGCAGATATTCGTCGATCAGCTTGTTGTAGAGCCGCACGCGGTGACGAAGCGTTGGCTCTTTCGGCATCAGCGGCGGAGCGGGAAAGGCCTCATCCAGGTAATACAGGATCAGCGAAGATTCGACGATCGTGTTGCCGTCGTGCACGAGGGTCGGCACGACGCCATTCGGATTGAGCTTGAGATAAGCGGGATCGAACTGGTCGCCGCGCAGGGTGAGAAGATGCTCCTTGGCCTCGAGGCCCTTCTCGTTGAGCGCGATCCGCACTTTCTGGGCGCAGACCGAATTGATATTGTGATAGTGCTCGAGCACGCCATCCTCCCGCCGCGTTCGTGTTCGGGAAGGATCATGGTCTCGTTCTTGGCGGGAGTCTAACGATTATTCTACCCGCATCGGGCAGCGCCTCATCACGCAACGGCGTGTCCGCCAGCGAGCCCGGAAGCGGCAGATTTTGGCGCGAGCTTAGCGCGCCCGATGCGTTCCATCGTCGACCGTGTTGACGATTTCGGTCCAATGATCGACGGCTTGCCGGGCATTACGCACCGCCTCGGCAAACGCTTCTTCCTTTTTGTAGTACTGACGCCACTGACCCTTGTCGTACATTTCGACGAGATGCGCCAACGCCCGCCGGGCCCCGAACAGTTGCCGTTCGGCATTGTGGCGTTGTACTTCTGCTGTCAGGCTTTTGGTCATAAGCCGGATACTGGCGAAGAGACGTAAAAATAGAATCAAAATTGTCGTGTTTTCCACGCAAAGCGCAGCACCGCCGACGAATTCGTCGGTGTTCCATTCCCGCCATGATGAATAAAGCGTAAATTCCGGCATAGGCAGACGGCACAGGCTTGACCGGATCGCAAAGCCGCTATGGAACTTGGAACCCGGACGGGCGTATTCTGTGGCCCTGGAGGCCGACATGAGCCGCCCCGACCGGTGGACCGGAAAGTTTGTCAACAACGGTTTCGCGCGCAGTGTTTTTGTTTGCACTGCGAGTGCTGCATTGCTCGCCAGCCCCGGCGTCGCCCATAGCGGACCCTGCACGACGCAAATCGCCGCCCTTGAGCAGCAAATCGACGCCGCAACCCCCGGCCCGAAAAGCGGCCCGACCTTTTCGCAGACGCTCGGCGCCCAGTTGCATTACCAGCCGACGCCGCGCGACGTCGAGCACGCCGAGCAAGTTGCGAACACACGAGCCCGCGCCGCGCTCGATCGCGCGCGCCAGGCGGATGCCGCGGGCGACGCCGCCGGCTGCAATGCGGCGCTCATTGAAGCCAAGCGCCTCTACGACATCGGTCAATGAATTTCGGCGAGATGAGGAACCCGGCGCGGGTCCTCAATACGCCTCTTCGGCATAGATCGGATCGACCGAGCCGTTCCACGGGCCGTAGAACTTATCGAGCAGATCCTGCGCCGGTGTGGTGCCGCGCGCCAGGCGATCTTCCAGGACTTCGAGATAGCGTGTCTCGTCCTGTCCCCCCGCATCGAGACGTTTGCGGCGCGCGAGCCCAGCGCGCGCCAGCTTGAGAACGTCGTTTGCAATCTCGAACACGGTGCGGCCGCGAAGCGTCGCCGCGAGACCCTGCTTCGGCACGTCGTCGCGGAGCTTTTGATGCTCTTGCGCAGTCCAGTCTTTGACCAGATCCCAGGCCGCATCGAGGCTGGTATCGTCATAAAGGATGCCGACCCACAGGGCCGGCAGCGCCAGCAGATTCGGCAGCGAGCCGGAATCGGCGCCGCGCATTTCCAGATAGCGCTTGAGCCGCACCTCCGGGAAGATCGTGCTGAGATGGTTCGCCCAATCCGAGATGGTGGCGCGCGCGCCAGGCATCGCCGGCAGCTTGCCCGCCAACAGGTCGCGGAACGATTGACCGGAGGCGTCGACATAGTCGTCGCCGTGCTTGACAAAATACATCGGCACGTCGAGCGCATAATCGACCCAGCGCTCGAAACCCATGCCGGGCTCGAAAACCCAGGGCAGCATGCCGGCCCGCGCGTTATCGGTGTCGCGCCAGATTTCCGAACGAAACGACAGATAGCCGTTGGGCTTGCCTTCGGTGAACGGAGAGTTGGCGAACAGCGCCGTCGCCACCGGCTGCAGCGCGATCGCGACGCGCAGCTTCTTGACCATGTCGGCTTCGGACGCAAAGTCGAGATTGGTCTGCACGGTGCAGGTGCGATACATCATATCGAGGCCGAGCGTGCCGACTTTCGGCATGTAGGCGGTCATGATCTTGTAGCGGCCCTTCGGCATTTTCGGCATTTCGGCGCGCGTCCAACTTGGCGTCATGCCGATGCCGAGAAAGCCGATGTGCAGTGGCTCCGCCACTTCGCGCACTTGCGCGAGATGCGCCATCAGTTCGCTGGCGGTCTGGTGCACGCATTCGACCTGGGCGCCGGACAGCTCGAACTGGCCGCCGGGCTCGAGCGAGATCGCACCGCCGCCGGTGACATCGGATAGGCCGATGATGTTCGGCCCCTCCATGATCGGCTGCCAGCCGAGCAGATGCTCCATGCCTTCCAGCAGCGCGCGAATGCCGCGGCGCCCCTCATACGGCACCGGCCGGTGGTCCTCCAGCGTGAAGACGAACTTCTCGTGCTCGGTGCCGATGCGGAATTGCGATTTCGGTTTGGCGCCCTCTGCAAGCCACTTCACGAGATCGTCGCGCCGCTCGATCGGCGTCAGGTCGACTTGATCACGCGCCATGCAGGGTCCCGGGAAAAATCGGCCGCGACCTTATACGCGGCAGGCCTGGAAGGGCAATGTGGCGCACTAGACGTTACGCAACCGCCAGGCGCTGCGGCGGCGGGAAGCGGCGATAGAACGTCTCGCCCTTTTTCGCCATGTCGTTAAGGAGCTTGCACGGCTTGAAACGCTCGCCGCAATCCTTGGCGAGAGCGTTGCAGAGATCGACAAAGGCTTTCGTTCCCATGCCGTCGATATAGGAAATGGTGCCGCCGGCGAAAGGGGCAAAGCCGAAGCCGAGGATCGAGCCGACGTCGGCTTCGCGCACGTCGGTGACAACTTGCTCCTCGATGCACCGGGCGGATTCGAGCGCCTGGATCGCCAAGAGCCGACGCTCCAAAACCGCAATATCGATGCTGTCGGGATCGAGCTTGGTCGGCTGCAGATCGCCAAGCCCCGGCCACAGCCGTTTCGGCGCGTTCTGCGGATAGTCATAAAAGCCTTTGCCGTTCTTGCGTCCGTAGCGTCCGCGCTTCTCCACCATCTCCTCGAGCAAGGTCTTTTGCCTGAGATCGATCATCTTCGCGCCAAGGTCGGCCTCGGTTGCTTTGAGGATCTTCCAGGCGAGGTCGACGGCGACCTCGTCGTTGAGAGCGAGCGGTCCGACCGGCATCCCGGCCATGCGCCCGACATTCTCGATCATGGCCGCCGGCACGCCTTCGGTTAGCAACAAATGGCCCTCGCGGATGTAAGTCCCGACCACCCGCGACGTATAGAAGCCGCGCGAATCGTTGACGACGATTGGCGTCTTGCGGATGGCGCGCACGTAGTCGAGCGCGGTTGCCAGCGCTAAGTCGCCGGTCTCCTTGCCCATGATGATCTCGACCAGCATCATGCGCTCGACCGGCGAGAAAAAGTGGATGCCGACGAAACGGGCGCGGTCCTTGAACGCGGCCGCCAGCGAGGTGATCGGCAATGTCGAGGTATTGGAGCCGAAGATCGCCTGATCGCCGAGCACGTTCTGCGTTCGGGAAATAGCCTCTTCCTTGACCTTGCGATCTTCGAACACGGCTTCGACGACGAAATCGCAGTCTTTCAACGCGACGAAATCGGCGGTCGGATGGATGCGCGCGAGCAACGCCTCGCGGTCGGCGGTGGTGGCGCGTCCGCGATTGATCTGGTCGGTCATCAGCTTCTGCGAATGCGCCTTGCCCTTTTCCGCCGTTTCCGGATCGCGGTCGATCAGGACAACGTCCAGCCCGGCAAGCGCGCTGACATAAGCGATGCCGGCACCCATGAACCCGGCGCCGAGCACGCCGATCTTTTTCAGCGGCCTTGCCGGCACGGCCGGACGCCGCGCCCCTTTGTTCAGCTCCTGCATCGAGACGAATAGCGAGCGGATCATCGCCGCCGCTTCCGGCGAGCGCAGGATTTTTGCGAACCAGCGCGACTCGACCCGCAGCGCCTGGTCCATCGGCAACTGCAAGCCCTCATAGACGACCTGCAATATGGCGCGCGCGGCCGGGTAATTATCGTAGGTTTCGCGGCGATAGATGGCGTTGGCCGGCGGGAAAACCATCATCCCGGCCTTCGAATAGACCGGCCCGCCCGGCAATTTGAAGCCGTCGATGTCCCACGGCGCCTTGGCCGTGCCGCTCGATTTGATCCAGTCTTTCGCCGCTTTGACGAGATCGTCGGGCGGCACCACGGCATCGACGAGCTTCATCGCCTTGGCGCGACTGAGCTGCAACTGGTCGCCTTTGAGCAAAAACTGCAGCGCATCGGCGGGCGGCAGCATGCGCGCGACGCGCTGGGTGCCGCCGGCGCCCGGGAACAGACCGATCTTGATCTCAGGCAGGCCGAGCCGGGTTCGCCCGTTATCGGCGGCGACGCGGTGATGGCAGGCGAGCGTCAGCTCGAAGCCGCCGCCGACCGCGGTGCCGTTGATCGCCGCGACCCAGGGCTTGCCGCAAGTTTCGATGCGGCGATACAGCAGCGACAGCTTGCGGCTCTCCTCGAACAGCTTGGCGTTCGCGGCTTCCGCGCCCTGCGACGCCGCGAGATCGGCGAAGCTGCGGCTCAAGGCTTCCAGCATCGTAAGATCGGCGCCGGCGCAGAACGTGTCCTTGCCCGAGGCGATCACCGCGCCCTTCACTTCGCCGTCGGCGACCAGTTGCTCGACGATGGCCGAGAGTTCCTCGATCACTTTCATGTCGATGACATTCATCGTGCGCCCCGGCGCCTCCCAGGTGACGAGCGCAATGCCGTCGCCGTCGACGTCGAGCGTGAAATTGGTGAAGGTCGTCTTGCTGTCAGCCATACGGTTCGCCGTTCTTGTGGGTGTATCGCATGCCCTTGTCGTCGCGTACGACCATCAGGTCGACGTCGGGATATTCGACGCGCTCATGCTTGGAGCGCGTGCCAATCTCCAGATAGATCGCGTCGCGATCGCTTCTGTTGACGAGTTGATGGCCGTTGCGGTTGTTCGCCTTGAAGCCGGCGGTGTCGCCGGCTTTGAGCACGCATTCGCCGTCGTCCTCGACCAGCACGACTTCGCCTTCGAGAATATAGATCAATTCGTCTTCCTTCTCGTGCCAGTGCCGCAGCGCGGAGGCCGCACCGGGTTTCAGCGTCGTCAGATTGACGCCGAACTGATCGAGGCCTGCGGCATTGCCGAGCCGCTTGCGCTCGCGGCCGGCGACGACGCGATCGAACGGCGCCGGGTAATTGGTGCGGGCGTCGACGGCAAGTTTGGCGACGTCGATCTTCGGCATCGGCTCACACCCGCTCGATGATCGTGGCGGTGCCCATGCCGGCGCCGATGCACAGCGTGACAAGCCCGGTCGAAACGCCGCGCCGCTCCATTTCGTCAACCAGCGTGCCGAGGATCATCGCGCCGGTGGCGCCGAGCGGATGGCCCAAGGCGATGGCGCCGCCGTTGACATTGACCTTGGATGAATCGAGAGCGAAGGCTTGCAGATAACGCAACACCACGGCGGCGAATGCCTCGTTGATCTCGATGAGATCGATGTCGGCGATCGTCATGCCGGCGGTCTTCAGCACTTTTTTAGTCACGTCGATCGGACCGGTCAGCATCAGCGCCGGATCGGAGCCGATATTGGCGAAGGCCCGCACCCGGGCGCGCGGCTTCAAGCCGGCCTTCTGCCCGGCGGCTTTGCTGCCGACCAGAACCGCCGCGGCGCCGTCGACGATGCCCGAGGAATTGCCGGCGTGATGGACGTGGTTGACATATTCCACCTCGGGATGCGCCTGAATGGCGACGGCATCGAAGCCGCCGAGCTCGCCCATTTGCACGAACGACGGCTGCAGCGCGGCGAGCGACTGCATGGTCGTGCCCGGCCGCATGTGCTCGTCCTTGGCCAAGATGGTCAGGCCGTTGACGTCCTTGACCGGCATCACCGAACGGCTGAAGCGGCCCTCGTCCCATGCGGCCGCGGCACGCATCTGGCTCTCGACCGCATAGGCATCGACGTCATCGCGCGAAAATCCATATTTCGTCGCGATCAGATCCGCGGAAATGCCCTGCGGCAGGAAGTAATGCGCGACCGCGATCGAAGGATCGACCGCCCAGGCGCCGCCGGCCGCGCCGATGCCGACCCGGCTCATGGATTCGACCCCGCCGCCGACCGCCATTTCCTGCTGCCCGGACATGATCTGCGCCGCGGCGAAATTTACCGCATCGAGGCCGGAAGCGCAGAAGCGGTTGATCTGCACGCCGGGCACGCTGTCGCCAAAGCCGGCGACCAGCGCCGCGGTCCGCGCGATATCGGCGGCGGCTTCGCCGACTGGATCGACCACGCCCAAGATCACGTCGTCGACCAGAGCGGTGTCGAGTTTATTGCGGCTTTTGATGGCGCCGAGCGCCTGACTGGCGAGATTGAGCGCGGTCACTTCGTGCAGCGCGCCGTCGACCTTGCCGCGGCCGCGCGGGGTGCGCACGTGATCGTAGATGAAGGCGTCGGGCATGAATTCCTCTCAAAGACGTCACCGCAGACACAAAAACACTCTGACGAATAGCTAGAACGCCTCCGCCGGCAATTCCATGGTCGTTGTGGCGCCCGCCTTGATACGCGCGAGATGCGTTGTCGCGGCCGGCAGCATCCGTTCCATGAAAAACCGTCCGGTCGTCAGCCGCTGCGCCATCCGACCTGCCGCACCGTCTCCGCCACTTGCGGGCTTGGCCTTCGCCGCTTCCGCGATCAGGCACCACATATAGCCGAGTGCGACCAGGCCGAAGAGGTGCATATAATCAGTCGCGCCGGCGCCGGCATTATCCGGATTGCCGAGCGCGTTCTGCAAAAACCACATGGTCGCCTGCTGCAATTCGCCGAGCGCCTGGCCGAGCGGCGTGACAAAAGGCGCCATGCCGGCATCCGCGCCATGTTCCTTGATGTAGGCCGTGACCTCGGCGAAGAAAGCCTGCAAGGCGCGGCCGCCATCTTTCGGCAGCTTGCGGCCGACGAGGTCCAACGCCTGAATGCCGTTGGCGCCCTCGTACAACATGGCGATGCGCGCATCGCGCACGAACTGCTCCATGCCATGCTCGGCGATATAGCCGTGGCCGCCGAATATCTGCTGCGCCGACACCGTATTGGCGAAGCCCTGGTCGGTAAGCACGCCTTTGATCACCGGCGTCATCAGGCCCAAGCGATCGTCCGCCGCCTGCCGCTCTTTGGCGTCTTCGGAGCGGTGCGCGACGTCGCTTTTGAGCGCGGTCCACAATACGAGCGCACGCGCCGCCTCGTTGAAGGCGCGGATCGTCATCAGCATGCGGCGCACGTCCGGATGCACGACGATCGGATCGGCGGGTTGTTGCGGAAATTTTGCGCCGCTCAAGGCGCGTCCGGCGAGTCTCTCCTTGGCGTAGGCCGCGGCATTCTGGTAGGCGACCTCGGACAAAGCGAGCCCCTGCACGCCGACCCCGAGCCGCGCCTCATTCATCATCGTGAACATCGCCTGCAAGCCGCGGTTTGCTTCGCCCATGAGCCAGCCGGTCGCGCCGTCGTAATTCATCACGCAGGTGGCATTGCCGTGGATGCCCATCTTCTCTTCGATCGAGCCGCAGGACACCGCGTTGCGAGCACCGAGGCCGCCGCCGGCGTCGGGCAGAAATTTCGGCACGATAAACAGCGAAATTCCGCGCGTCCCTTGCGGCGCGCCGTCGATGCGAGCGAGCACGAGATGAACAATGTTCTCGACGAGATCGTGCTCGCCGGCGGAGATGAAAATCTTCGTGCCGGAGATCTTGTAGCTGCCGTCGGGCTGCAGCGTTGCGCGGGTGCGAACCAGGCCGAGATCGGTGCCGCACTGCGGCTCCGTCAGGTTCATGGTGCCGGCCCATTGCCCGGCGATGAGCTTGGGCAGGTAAAGCGCTTTCTGCTCCGCCGACGCGTGGGAATAAATCGCAGCGATCGCGCCCTCGGTCAGACCCGGATACATGCCGAAGGCCATGTTCGACGAGCAGAGAAACTCGTTGACGGCCTGGGCCAGCACCATCGGCAGGCCCTGGCCGCCGAATTCGGCGGGCGCCGAGATTCCGATCCAACCGCCGGCGGTGAGCTTCCGATAGGCGTCCTTGAAACCCGTCGGCGTCGTGACCGAGCCGTCGCCATGCCGGCGGCAGCCCTCCTTGTCGCCGACGCGGTTGAGCGGTGTGAGCACCTCTTCGGCGAATTTTGCCGCTTCCGCGAGCACCGCCTCGATGAGATCGGGGGAGGCTTCGGCGAAGCCCGGCAGATTGTTGTAGCGGTCGATATGGAACACGTCGCCCAACAGGAACATCACGTCGTCGACGGGAGCCTTGTAGCTCGGCATGACGTCCCTCCCCGCGTCCGCCGGCGGCGGATCGACCCATAAACTACCTGATTCATGCCGGCGTCACGACGGCGATTTACGGGATTCTGCGTGGCGGCGGGAAGCGCCGGAACCCGCGCGGAATGCCCACCGCCGGCGGATTAACCACTTGTTTACTCTAATCCGGAAAAGTCGCTGCCGAGGACAGGAGACCGCGCCCTCCGCTTCGTCTGTTAACGAGCCCCAGCTCAAATCAGGGCCATCTCGTTCCTCCCGGAGTGGCTTGGCGCGCAAATGAAATCTGGCGGTCCGTGGAATTTGAGAGGCCTCCGTCCAGAAACGCGCGAAGCCGCCCGCGACGCCGCACGCAGGTCCGGCATGTCGGTCGGGGAATGGCTGAACAACGTCATCCAACAGGGCGGCGACGAGGATTACGGCGAGCCGATGCGGTCCGCTGATTACGACGACGATGACGAAGACTGGCGCGAAGACGTCCGCCGCGAGTCGCGTCACGATTATCGCCGCGACACCGGCCGCGCGGCCCGCTATGAAAATCATGAGCCGCCGCGGCGCCGCCTGCGCCATCGCGAAGTCGAGCTTGAGCGCGAGGCCGCGCTGGCCCGCGAAGAGTTCGGCGAAGTCCATGCTCGTCTCGACCGGTTGACGCAACAGCTCGAGCGCATGGCGCAAAGTAGTGCGCCGCGGCTGACCGGCGCTCCGGCGCCGCAGCCTCGTCGGCGGCCGCCGCCGCGGCAGAACGGCAACCACACAGCGACCGGCGGTGAGCCGGTCTCCGTCGACGACGCCGTCGCCGAGATCGCCCAACGCCAACGCGTACTTTACGGCGATGACGCGGTTGCTCCAATCGCTCCTGCCGGGCCACCGCCGGAGCCGGCGGCGACGCCGGCGTCTTCGCCGATTAATCCGAGCGCGCCACGGATGTCGGAGCCTCCCGTCGACATCAGCAATCTGGAGGAGCAGCTGCGCTACATCACGACGCGGATTGAATCGCTGCGGCCGTCGAGCGATCTGGAAAAGGTCATCAAATCGTTTCGCAAGGACCTCACGGAAATCAGAGAGCAGATCACGGAAGCGCTGCCGCGCCACGCCGTGGAATCGCTAGAAATCGAGGTGCAGGCGCTGGCGCAGCGCCTCGATCATTCCCGCGAATCCGGCGTCGATTTGGGCGTGTTGGCCGGGCTCGAACGCGGACTGAAGGAGGTTCGCAACGCGCTCCGCAACTTGACGCCCGCCGAAAACCTGGTCGGGTTCGACGAAGCGGTGAAGACGCTCGCGCAAAAGGTCGACCTGATCATCGCCAAGGAAGACCCGGCCACACTGCAGCAGCTCGAAACCGCGATCGGCGCGTTGCGCGGCATCGTCTCGCATGTCGCCTCCAACGATACGCTGACCAAAGTGGCCGAGGACGTGCGTTCGCTCGCCGCCAAGGTCGACGGCCTCGCCGTTAGCGCAGCCAGCGGACAGGCTGTTTCGGCACTGGAGAGCCGGATCGACACGCTGGCCAATGCGCTCAACGCTTCGAGCGAAGCGGGCCACGCTGTGCCGCGCGAACTGGAGAAGCTCCTCTCCGGGCTGATCGAAAAGCTCGAATGGGTTCAGCTTACCCATACCGATCACGCAGCGCTTGGTGCGCTGGAGGACCGCATCGCCCAATTGATAAAGCGGCTCGACGCCTCCGACGCGCGGTTCGGCAATCTGGAAGCGGTTGAGCGGGGAATCGCCGATTTGCTCGTGCATATCGACCAGATCCGCGGCGGCAACGGCGCTGCCGCAGCCGGCACCCCGCGCAAACCCGTCGCCGTCATCGAGCGCGAAGTCGCCGAAATCAAACGCAGCGAGCGGCGCACGCAGGATTCGCTCGAAGCGGTCCACGGTGCCGTCGAGCACGTGGTCGATCGCTTGGCAATGATCGAAAGCGGCATGCATGAAGGGGCGACAGCGGCGGAAGCGTCAAGCGCTGTACCGTCGACGCCCGAGTCCGTGCCCGATGGTCAAGCCCGGCCCGCGATCCCATCCGAACCGTTACCGAGCGCCGCGGCAGCCACACCGACGCAGCTCGGCGCGGAGATGCCAGCGCGTCGCGGCAATGCGCCCCGGCCGCCGATCGATCCGAACCTGCCCCCCGATCACCCGCTCGAGCCCGGCTCCACCGGCGGTCCGCGGGCGATGCCATCGGCCGCCGAACGCATCGCGGCGTCGGAAACCGCCGCCGACTTCGCTAAGCCGCCAGTCCTGTCCGAGCCGGGTGAAAAGCCGAATTTCATCGCCGCGGCGCGGCGCGCGGCGCAAGCCGCCGCGGCGGCGCCGCCCGAGCGCCTAGCGCGGGGCGAAACCACCGGGTTTCGCGCCACTCTGTCGGAGAAGCCTTCGCGTCTGCGCAAGCTGCTTGTAGCCGGAGGCGCGGTGCTGGTCGCCGTCGGCTTCCTGCACGTGGCACTGCGCATGCTCCAAGACCGCGCAATTCCAAATAACAGCCCGGCCGCATCGCCTGCGCCATCGCCACAAAGCGCACCGCCCACAGTTCTGCCGGAATCGGATTCCTCGAAGGCGGCACCGCAATCGGGACCGCTGGTCCTGCCGGTCCCCGGCGCCTCGTTCAACACGGCGCCCGACACGCCACCGGCCGCCGCGTCCGGCACGGCACCCGGCGTCTCGTCCGGCCCAACGCCGGTCGTGCCACAGAGCGCTGCGCCCAATGCGCCTCCTGGCGCTGCGCCCAATGCGCCTCCCGGCGCGGCTCCCGCAGCGCCGGTCGCAACCCCGCAACGCCAGTCGTGGCTGCAGAACTCTACCGATATAACCGGCTCGTTGCCACATCGCGTACCGCCGCCGCCTCAAGCACAGCCGCCGGCCAGCATCGCGCCGGTGCAAACTCCGCCAGCCGCGGCACACGCTATGGCGGTCGAAAAGCTGCCGGCCACGATCGGCGGACCCAAATTACGCGCAGCTGCTATAGCGGGGGATGCCGCAGCGGAGTTCGAGGTCGCGACCCGCTTTACCGAGGGCCACGGCGTACCTCCGAGCGATGGCGAAGCGATGCGCTGGCTCGAACTCGCCGCCCAGCAAGGACTGGCGCCCGCGCAATTCCGTCTCGGCGGCTTCTACGAAAAAGGCATCGGAGTGAAGAAAGACCTGGCGGTGGCGCGCGACTTCTACGCCGCCGCCGCCGCCAAGGGTAACGCCAAGGCGATGCACAATCTCGCGGTGCTCTATGCCGAAGGCATCGACGGCCCGGCCGACTACCGCACCGCCGCGCAATGGTTCCGCAAGGCGGCCAATCGCGGCATTACCGACAGCCAATACAATCTCGCCATCCTCTACGCGCGCGGCATTGGCATGGAGCAAAACTACGCGGAGTCCTACAAGTGGTTCGCACTGGCTGCCGGCAAGGGCGACAGCGACGCGGCCAAGAAGCGCGACGAAGTTGCTTCACATCTCGATGCGCAAGCGCTCGCCGCGGCGAAACTCGCGGTGGAGAAGTGGGCCGCCGAGACGCAGCCGGAAGACGCCATCAACGTCAAGGCGCCGCCGGGCGGCTGGGATCTGCCGGAGCACGCCGAGAAATCGAAGGCACGGCCGACAGCCGGCAAACCTGCCGCGCCGGAATACAAGCTGAACTAAAGCATCAATCGGCAAGACAGCGCGCGGCGGGGACGGCATAGAGCCGGCCCGTGCCCAGCATGTGCGCGGTAAACGACAGCGCGCCGAATAAAGACACGATGGCGCGGTCGCGCACGTTCAGCCCGCCGGCATAGGCGCCGAAGGCCGGCATGACGAGCCGCCGCGCATCGCTCGCGAAGCAGCGCCGGCTCACCGCACGGCCGCGCCGCGTGACACGGGCCATCGGATGCAAATGGCCGGCAAGTTCGCCGCCGTTCGGGCGCGGTGAAGGTTCATGGCGAAAGGTCAGCGCGCCGAGTGTCAGGATATCGGCGAACCGGCCGCCGATATTGTTCGCCGGATCGGGATCGTGATTGCCGGCGATCCAGACCCAATCGCGGCCGCGCTGCAACGCTTGCAGCGTCACGCGGCTCAAGTCGTCCATCCGCGCCGGACCGCCGCCGTCATGAAAGCTGTCGCCGAGCGCGATGACCAGACGCGGCGCATAGCGTTCGATGAGGCGCGCCAGCCGCGCCAAGGTCGTTGCGGTGTCGTAAGGCGGCAGCAACACGCCGCGCGCGGCAAATGCCGAACCTTTTTCGAGATGCAGATCGGCGACCGCTAACAGCTTTTCGTCGGGCCAATACAGCGCGCCGGCGGGGTCGGCGACGAGGGGGACGCCGGCGAGCGTGATAGAGTTTTCATCCGCACGTCCCCGCGATGGGGCGCCCCGTTGCGGGGACCCAGCAGCTGGATTCCCGCTGGCGCGGGAATGAGCGGCAGAAGCGTCACCCCTCACTGCATCGCCTCCTTCACCAGTTCGGCCTCGGTTTCGGCGAGAAGCGTGTCGGCCGCTTCGCCATAGACCGCCTCGCGGCCGATCTCCAGCATGACCGGCACCGCCAGCGGCGAGACATGGTCGAGCGCCTTATGGACGATTCGGCCCTTGATGCGCGAGAGCATTTCGCCGAGCCGGCGCACGTCGAGCAAGCCCGTGGCGGCATCGGCCCGCGCCGCGCGAAGCAGCACGTGGTCGGGCTGATGGCTGCGCAGCACGTCGTAAACCAGATCGGTCGAGATCGTGACCTGCCGGCGTGATTTTTCCTGACCGGGGAAACGCCGCTCGATCAGCCCGGCGATGATCGCGCAATTCCTAAACGTGCGCTTCATCAGCGCCGATTCGGCGAGCCAAGCCTCGAGGTCGTCGCCGAGCATGTCCTCGTCGAATAGAGCGGCAAGCGAAAGTTCGCCATTGGCGATGCGCGCCGCGACGTCGCCGATACCCCAGACCGCAAGCGCATATTCATTGGCGACAAAACCCAACGGCTTTAATCGCTCGCGCTCAAGGCGGCGCGTCAACAGCATGCCGAGCGTCTGGTGCGCGAGCCGCCCCTCGAACGGATAGCAGACCAGGTAATGCTTGCTGGCGCGCGGGAATGTTTCGACCAAGAGCTCGTGGCGGCCCGGCATTTGCGAGCGCCATTGCTGGATTTCGAGCCACTCGCACACTTGCGTCGGCAGTTGCCGCCAGGCGCGCGGGTCGGAAATGATGCCGCGCACGCGGTCGGCGAGATAGGTCGAAAGCGGGAATTTGCCGCCCTCATAGGCCGGCACTTTGGGATCTTCCGAGGCCGAGCGCGAAACGTAAACTTCGTCCTCGACGATGGCCTCGTATTTGAGGATTTCGCCGGCGAACACGAAGGTGTCGCCCGGCACCATGGTTTCGACGAAATATTCCTCGACCTGGCCCAGGAGCCGGCCGCCGCGCGGAATGATCCTCGAAGCACGCGAGCGAACCAGCCGCACCCTCAGCATGTCGGCTTCGACGATAGTGCCGACATTGAGCCGGTAGCGCTGCGCCACGTTGGGATGCGCGATACGCCAGCGGCCGTCCTTGCCCTGCCTGATCCGCGCGAAGCGCTCATAGGCCTTGAGCGCATAGCCGCCGGTGGCGACGAAATCGACGACGGCGTCGAAATCCGCCCGGCTGAGCGTCGCGTAGGGCGCCGCGCTCTTCACCTCGGCAAAAAGCTCATCGCTCCAAAACGGCTGCCCGCAAGCGCAGCCGAGAACATGCTGGGCCAGCACGTCGAGCGCGCCGATGCGCGAGGCCGGCGTGTCCTGCGCGTTCGCCGCGATGGCGTCGAGCGCCGCGCGGCATTCGAGAACCTCGAAGCGGTTGGCCGGAATGAGCACGCCTTTCGACGGCTCGTCCATGCGGTGATTGGCGCGGCCGATGCGCTGCAACAGCCGCGACGCCCCCTTCGGCGCGCCGACATTGACGACGAGATCGACGTCGCCCCAGTCGACGCCGAGATCGAGCGAGGAGGTGCACACGACCGCGCGCAGCCGGCCGCTCGCCATCGCGGCTTCGACCTTGCGCCGTTGCGCGACGTCGAGCGAGCCGTGATGCAGCGCAATGGCGAGATTATCCTCGTTGCGATGCCAGAGTTCCTGGAAAATGCCTTCGGCTTGGCTGCGCGTATTGACGAAAACCAGCGTGGTGCGATGCGCCTTGATGAGCGCATAGAGTTCGCCGAGCGCGTAGCGCGCCGAATGGCCGGCCCAGGGTAGCCGCTCGTCGCTGTCGAGCATGACGACATTGGGCGCGGCGCCGCCCTCGGCAAGAATAAGATCGGCGCGCGCGGCGCCGCCGCGCTGCGGTACCATAAAGCGGCAAAGATCGTCGGGTTCGGCGACGGTCGCCGAAAGGCCGATACTGGTCAGATCGGGAGCGAGGCGGAACAGCCGCGCCAGACCGAGCGAGAGCAGATCGCCGCGCTTTGACGTCACCAGCGCATGCAGCTCGTCGAGAATGACGCGCTTGAGCGAACCGAACAGATACGGCGCGTCGGCGGATGCCAGAAGGAGCGCCAGCTGTTCCGGCGTCGTCAGCAGAATGTCCGGCGGATCGCGGCGTTGGCGCTGGCGCTTCGAGGTTGGCGTGTCGCCGGTGCGGGTCTCGATGCGGATCGGCAGCCGCATTTCCGCAACGGGCGTTTCCAGGTTGCGCGCAATATCGACCGCGAGCGCCTTCAGCGGGGAAATGTAGAGGCTATGCAGCCCGCCGGCGCGGCGGACGCCGCTCCCGATGGAGATAAGTCGGCGTTTCTCAGACCGTGCGGCCTGCGGCTCCCCTCCCCCTTGTGCGGAGGGGATGGGGG
>Ga0207416_1000082_pt1 | contig 168736 bp, 151 predicted proteins | sample PaiPotPPM11metaG_FD_184107 | JGI IMG/M metagenome (GOLD analysis project Ga0207416, IMG submission 184107) | Iron sulfur acid spring bacterial and archeal communities from Banff, Canada, to study Microbial Dark Matter (Phase II) - Paint Pots PPM... ...
CCGCAGTCGCTTGATCGCGACCTTGCGATCGCGTTTGGTGACCCGGCAGAACTCATCCAAGAGCCGGCTCTTGTCACGGCGTGAGGCCAGGCGATACCGAGGACGAAGAGATGCGGCGTATTCGCGTACACTGAAGGGACCCACGTTGCCTCCTGGGCGCCGGTGTCCGGCATTTTGAGGCAACAGTCTTCGCTTCGGTGTCGATAATTTTGAGGCACTTCGCGACATCGTATCTTTACATAATTCACAGTAAAATAGCGCTAAGAAGCGCGGGGCCGGCGGCCGGGCCGCACCATCCCGCCGCCGCGACGCCGCGGAACGCGGGGTGACCGACCCATGACCATCTCCAAGACGCGGGGGTTTTGGGCGGGGGTGGCCGGCGGCGTGCTCGCCGTGGCCGTCCTCTTCGCCTACCGCTACGCCACGAGCATGCCGACGCTCCAGGAGGCGCTCGCCGAGCGGTTGATCCGCCTCCTGCCGTATCCGGTGTTCGGGTTCATACTCGACCGGCTGCAGCATCTCGCCAAACCGCTCGGCTTCGGGATGGCGATCCTGACGATCCTCATCGGATTCGGATTGGCCGGTGTGCTCTACGCCGTGTGCGCGGGCCGCGCCCGGTGGTCGCCGCTGCGCGGCGCGATCGTCACCGCGGTCGTGGCGTGGGTCGCGCTGACCTTCGGCTTCCTGCCGCTGATCGAGGGCGGCCTGCTCGGCACGCCGCTGACGACGATCGTCACCGATCCGGCGGTCCCCATGGCGCTCGCGTGCATCGCGTACGCGCTGGTGTTGGCGTCGCTGGTCCGCGTTCCGGCCCGTCCTCGGGTGGGCGCGGGACGGCCGGCCTCGGCGGCCGGCTCCGCGGCGCCGGTCTCGCGGAGGGCCCGCGCCCTCGCGACGCGCCGCAGCCTTCTGCGGCAGTCCGCGCTCGCCGTCGCCGGCGCCGCGGTCGGGACGCGGCTGGCGCTGTGGGCGACGTCCGCCGCCGGGTACGTCGCCGCGGCGGCCGCCGCCGCGTTCCGTCTCATCAAGGGCATGCCGCCTGAAGTGACGCCGAACGGCGCCTTCTACCAGGTGTCCAAGAACTTCTTCGATCCGACGGTCGACGTCGGCAAGTGGCGGCTCGAGGTGACCGGGCTCGTCAACACCCCGCTCAAACTGTCGCTGGACGAGCTCAAAGCCTTGGCTCCCGCCGTCGAGCGATACCAGACCTTCGAGTGCATCAGCAATGAAGTGGGCGGCGACCTGATCGGCACCGCGAAGTGGAAGGCGGTGCGCGTCAAGGACGTGCTCGAGCACGCCGGCGCCAAGCCGGGGGCGACGACGGTCATCTGGCGCGGCGCCGACGGCTTCTCCGAGTCGATCGCGTTCTCGATCGCGAACGATCCGCAGACGCTCCTCGCCTACGAGATGAACGGGGAGCCCATTCCGCAGAAGCACGGCGCGCCGCTCCGCGTGCTGCTGCTGAACCGCTACGGCATGAAGCAGCCGAAGTGGCTCACGAGCATCGAGGTCGCGAATCACGACTACACGGGCTACTGGGAGCAGCAGGGCTGGAGCAAGGAAGCGATCGTCAAGGTGAACAGCGCGTTCACGGTCGAGCAGCGCGAGGGCGGTATACTCGGGCTCGGCGGCTGGGCCTACGCGGGCAACCGCGGGATCTCCAAAGTGGAGTTCAGTCCGGACGACGGCAAGACGTGGCTCCCCGCCGCGGTCAAGGAGCCGCTCAACGTGAACTGCTGGCAGTTCTGGTCGGCGGAGTGGAAGCCGCCGGCTCCCGGGGAGTACACCCTCAAGGTGCGCGCCTACGACGGAGCCGGCAAGATGCAGCCGGCCCAACCGAAGCCGACGCTTCCCGACGGCGGCCAGGGCTACCACACGGTGAAAGTCAAAGCGTAGCCGGCCGTTCCGCCGCGCGCGAATAGGGCACGAGGCCGCCCTGACAGGACAGGAGGCGCGAAGGCGCCGGGGGTCCTGCGAAAGACAGGAGAACGTTTCGACCGCTCCCAAACAGGTATCTCGCCTATGCCGAGACCTGTGAGTCCCTCGCCGCGGACGCCGCCCGCGCCGCGCGCCTCCAACCGCAACGGACAGATGGCCGTGCCCGGCCCCCGCGGGCGCGTGCGGCGCATCGTGACGGTCACCGACGCCGCGGGCGCCGTGCTTCGCCGGCGGAGCCGCGCGGTGCCTCAGGTCGACGCGGCGATCCGCCGGCTCGTCGCCGACATGGCGGTGACGATGCGGCACGCGGAAGGCGTCGGGCTCGCCGCGGTGCAGATCGGCGTCCCGCTGCGGATCGTCGTGGCCGATACCGGGCGCGGCCTGCTGGCGCTGGTGAACCCGCGGCTGCGCCGGCGCTCCGGCGCCCAGGTCGGGGAAGAGGGCTGTCTCAGTATCCCGGGCGTCGTCGCCCCCGTCCGCCGCCCCCTGCGCATCACCGTCGACGGCACGCTGGTGACGGGCCAGCGGGTCGGCCTGCGCGCGACGGGGTATATCGCCAGGATTTTGCAGCACGAGATCGACCACCTGAACGGGGTGCTCTTCCTCGACCGCGTGCGCGCATCCGCGGTACGGCGGCGCACGCTGCGCCCCGCCGAGCGGCGGAGGGGCGTCAAGACGGCGGCCACGAGGCTCACCGCCGCCGGGGAAGCGGGCCGGGCGCGCCGGCGTTCTCCCGTGCGGCGCCGTTCCGCGGCGGGACGGTCCCGCCGTCCCGTGAATCCCTGGGCGGGCAGCGTCCTCACCGTGGCGGCATCCCCCCGGCGGCCCGCCGCCGGCACCGGCTCGGCGCGGAGCTGACGCCGGCGATGCGGTACTTCACCGTACCGGAAGCGCAGGCGCTCCTGCCGCGGCTTCGCGACACGCTGGACGCGCTGCGCCGCACGCGCGACGAGGCCACGCTGAAAAAGACCCAGATCGAGATGCTGTGGAAGCGCCTCGACGCGGGCGAGGCCGTGCTCACGAGCGTCGGCGAGGAGCAGAAGCGGCTGGACGCGCTCGCCGGCCGGCTCTCCGCCATCGCGCGCGATGTCGAGCAGGTCGGCTGCTTCCTGCGCGACGTGGACGCGGGGCTGGTCGATTTTCCGGCGCGCGTCCGCGGGGGCCGCACCGTGTTCCTGTGCTGGCGGCTCGGTGAGCCGGAGATCGCGTTCTGGCACGGGACGGGCGAAGGCTTTGCCGGGCGCAAGCCGCTCGCGGAGCTGCCGCCGGATCAATCCTGAGCGCGGGGGGCCCCATGGAGTCGTTTGATCTCGTTGTCGTCGGCGGCGGCCCGGCCGGATACGTCGGCGCCATTCGCGGCGCCCAGCTCGGCCTGCGCACGGCGCTCGTCGAGCGCGACAAGGTCGGCGGGACCTGCCTGCACGTCGGCTGCATCCCGACGAAGGTGCTGCTCCACACCGCGCAGCTGCTGGAGGACATGCGCGGGGCTTCGGAGTTTGGGATCATTGTGGACGCGCCGCGCCTGGACATGGCGGCTTTGCACCGCCGGCGCGAGCGCGTCGTCACCACGAACTTCCGCGGCGTCGAGTATCTGATGCGCAAGAACGGGATCACCGTGCTCGCGGGCGACGGGCGGCTGCTCGATCCGACGCACCTCCGCGTGACGGCGGCGGACGGGGCGACGACCGACGTGCAGGCCGGCGCGATCCTGCTCGCGACCGGATCGACGCCGCGCAGCCTCCCGGGCGTCACGATCGACAACGAACGGGTGCTCGACAGCACCGGCGCGCTGCGCCTCGTCGAGGTGCCGGGGTCGATCGCGATCATCGGCGCCGGCGCCGTCGGCTCGGAGTTCGCGAGCATGTTCGCGGCGTTCGGGGCCAAGGTGACGCTGATCGAGTACCTGCCTTCATGTCTGCCGCTCGAGGACGAAGAAGTGGCCGCGGTGCTGACGAAGGCGCTGCAGCGCCGCGGCGTGACGGTTAAGACCGGGACGGCGGTGACGGGCATCCGGTCGGAGGGAGGCGGCGTGCAGGTCGCGCTGCGGGCGGGCGACGCGGAGGAGACGGTCGCCGCCGACTACGCGCTCGTCGCCGTCGGCCGCGCGCCGCTCGTGGACGGGCTCGGGCTCGACGCCGTCGGCCTCGCGGTCGAGCGCGGCGCGCTGCCGGTCGACGCGCGGATGCGCACCTCGGTCGAGACGATCTACGCGGCGGGCGACATGATCGGCGGCCTCTTGCTCGCGCACGTGGGCTCCGCCGAAGCGACCGTGGCCGCCGAGGCGATCGCGGGACACAACCCGGCGCCGCTCGATCCGCTCCTGATGCCGCGGGCCACCTACTCGATCCCGCAGGTCGCGAGCGTGGGCCTCACGGAGCGGCAGGCGAAGGAAGCCGGCCGCGACGTCACGGTCGGCCGCTTCCAGTTCATGGCCAACGCGCGCGCGGCGATTCTCAATCACCGCGAAGGCCTCGTCAAGATCGTGGCGGACCGCGAACTGGGCGAGATCCTCGGCGTGCACCTCGCCGGGCCCGAGGTCACCGAGCTGCTGCCGGAGGCGGTGCTGGGCAAGAGCCTCGAGGCCACCGTCCTGGAAATCGGACAGGCGGTTCACGCGCATCCGACGCTGTCGGAAGCGGTGCACGAGGCGGCGCTCGGCGCGCTCGGCCGCGCGATGCACGGGTAGCCGCCGGTGCGGCGCGGAGGCGGCACTTGGCGGGGTCCCGACGACTGGAGGAGCGCCCTCGAAACGCGGGGAAAGTCTACACGTAGCCCTCTATGAGCATCCCTAAGACCAGGGCGGCCAAGCCCCGCGAGGACGTCACGCCGAAGAGCCTTGGGCTCAGCGAAGCCGACGTTCTCGACATGTATTACTATCTGCGCCTCGCCCGCGCCGTGGACGACCGGATGTGGGCCCTGCAGCGGTCCGGCAAGGCCGCGTTTGTGATCTCCGGCCAGGGACACGAAGGCGCGCAGGTCGGCGCGGTCTACGCCCTCAACCGCGAGAAGGACTGGCTGGTGCCGTTTTACCGGTCGGTGGCCGCGGTGCTGACCAAGGGCATGCCGGCGGCGGAGATCTTTCTGATTCAGCTCGGCAAGGCGCCCGACCCGAGCAGCGGCGGCCGGCAGATGCCGGGCCACTACGGTCACCGGCATTGCAAGATCCTCTCCACGAGCAGTCCGGTCGCGACGCAGTGTCTCCACGCGGCCGGCATCGCCTACGCGGCGAAGGTCCGGCAGACGGGCGAGATCGCGCTCACCGAGCTCGGCGACGGCTCGACGAGCGAAGGCGACTTTGCCGAGGCGCTCAATTTCGCCGCGATTCACCGCCTCGGCGTGATCTTCATGGTCGAGAACAACGGGTACGCGATCTCGGTGCCGCTCAGCAAGCAGATGGCGGTCCCGAACGTCGCGGTGCGCGCGGCCGGCTTCGGGCTGGCCGGCGTGACCGTGGACGGCAGCCGCGTGCTGCACGCCTACGCGGCCGCCCGCGACGCGGTGGCGCGCGCCCGGCGCGGCGAAGGGCCGACGCTGCTCGAGGTCATGGTGCCGCGGCTCACCGCGCACAGCAGCGACGATCAGCAGGAGAAGTACCGGCCGGCCGATGAGATCGCGCGCGACCGGTTGCGGGACTCCGTCCACGTGTTCAGCGAGGAACTGCGCGGCTGGGGCATCCTCACCGACGTGCGCGAGAAGGAGATTCTCTCCCGCATCCAGCACGAGATCGACCTTGGGACCGAAATGGCGGAGGAGGCGGCGCTGCCGGACCCCGCCACGGCGACGCGGTACGTGTACGCGGAGCCGCCCGACCCGCGGTTCCGCGCGTAAACCATGGCTGATAAGCGCTATCTCGACGCGATTCACGACGGGCTGCACGAGGAAATGGTCCGCGACGGGCGCATCGTCGTCCTCGGCGAGGACGTCGGCCGGAAGGGCGGCGTCTTCGGCGTCACGGAGGGGCTCTACGAGGCGTTCGGTGAGGCCCGCGTGCTCGACACGCCGCTCGCCGAGGCGACCATCGTCGGGGTTGCGCTCGGGATGTCGGTGAACGGCCTGCTGCCCGTGCCGGAGATCCAGTTCGCGGACTTCATTCACCCGGCGTTCGACCAGATCCTGAGCGAGGTGGCCCGGCTCCGCTACCGCTCCAACAACGACTACGAATGTCCGATGACGATCCGGGTGCCCTGGGGCGGCGGCGTCCACGGCGCCCTCTACCATTCACAGTCGATCGAGGCGTTTTACGCGCACATCCCGGGTCTCAAGATCGTCGCGCCGGGCACCCCGGAGGACGCGAAGGGCCTGTTGAAGGCGGCGATCCGCGATCCCGATCCGGTCATCTACCTCGAGCACAAGAAGTTGTACCGGTCGATCCGCGGCGACGTGCCCGACGGCGATCACGTCGTGCCGATCGGTCCGGCGGTCGTCCGCCGGCCGGGCCGGGATCTCAGCATCTTCGCGTACGGGCTGATGCTGCACGAGACGCTCGCCGCCGCGGAGACGCTGAGCCGCGAGGGCGTGGAGGCCGAGGTCGTCGACCTGCGCACGATCAAGCCGCTCGACGCGGAGACGATTCTGGCGTCCGTCGAGCGGACGAACCGGGCCCTCATCGTGCACGAGGACAACCGGTTCGCGGGCTTCGGCGCCGAGATCGCGGCGATGATCGCGGAAGAGGGGTTTCGCTTCCTGGACGCCCCGCCGACGCGGCTCGGCGGGCCCGACGTGCCGGGCGTGCCTTTCTCGACGCCGCTCGAGAACTGGTTCATGCTGGACGCGGAGAAGATCGCGGCGGCCGCCCGCAGCGTCGTCGCGTACTGACACACCCCGGGCAGGCGATCCCCATGGCGACCGAGATCAAGATGCCCCAGCTGGGCGAGAGCGTGCACGAGGGTACGCTCGGCCGGTGGCTCAAGCAGGCCGGCGACACCGTCGCCAAGTACGAGCCGCTCGTCGAGGTCATCACCGACAAGGTCAACGTCGAGATGCCTTCTCCGTACGCGGGCGTGCTCGAGCAGATCGTGGTGCAGGAAGGCCAGACGGTGACCGCGGGCACCGTGATCGCGACGATCCGCGAAAGCGGCGCGCCCGCGCGCGCGGGCGCCCAGTCCGCGACCGCGCAGCCCGCTGCCGCTCCCCAGTCCTCGCGCCCACAGGCGCCGCAGCCCGCCCCGATGCCGTCGAGCGCTCCGGCGGCTCCCCGGCCGGCGGCGTCCGCCCAGGCCGGGGCCGCAACGCGCGGACGCGATTCGCTCCGGCTGACGCCGCTGGTTCGCCGCCTCGCGGAGGAGCACGGCCTCTCGCCGCAGGACCTGGAGCAGATCCCCGGGACCGGGACGGACGGCCGGATTACGAAAGACGACGTGCAGCGCTATCTCGCCTCGCGCGGCGGTGCCGGCGGACCATCCGCGACCCAGGCCGCCTTCAATCCGGCGGCCGCGCCGCCGGGGACGGCAACCGAGCGAGGCGCCGCGTCGGCGCGCGCGGCGGGGGACGAGGTGCGTCCGCTCTCCGCGCTGCGCAAGACGATCGCCGAGCGGATGGCGCGCAGCAAGCGCGAGATTCCGCACGCCTACGGCGTGATCGAGGTCGACGTGACCCCGCTCGTGCGGCACCGCGAAACGCACAAGGCGGTGTGGCGCGTCCGCGAGGGCGTCAACATTACGCTCACGGCCTTCATCGTCCGGGCGGTCAGCCGGGCGCTCCGCGACATCCCGGTCGTGAACTCGTCGTTCACGCCCGACGGCGTGCTCTGCAGGCACGCCATCAACATCGGCATCGGGGTCGCCATACCGGACGGGCTCATCGTCCCGGTGATCAAGGACGCCGATCAGAAGAGCGTCGCCGGTCTGGGGCGCGACTTGGAAGCGCTGTCGGCGCGCGCCCGCGCCGGCAAGCTGACGCTCGACGACGTTTCGGGCGGGACGTTCACGATCACCAACCCGGGCGTCTTCGGCTCGGTGTTCTCGATGCCGGTGATCAACTATCCGCAGGCGGCGATCCTCTCCACGGACGCGGTGGTGCGCCGGCCGGTGGTCCTCGGCGAGGGCATCGCCATCCGGGAGGTTATGCACCTGGGCCTGGGCTTCGATCACCGCGCGTTCGACGGGGCGGTGGCGATGCAGTTCCTGAACCACATCAAGAGCCAGCTGGAGTCGTTCTCGCCCACCGGCGACTCCCCGGAGTTCTGAGATGGGGGTCGCGCGGCGCCCCGAGTGGCTGAAGGTCAAACTGCCGGCCGGTCCCAACTTCCGCGATCTGGTCGGCGTGATGCGCACGCAGGCGCTGCACACCGTCTGCGAGGAGGCCCGCTGCCCGAACATCGGGGACTGCTGGGAGCGCCGCACGGCGACGTTCCTGATTCTCGGCAACGTCTGCACGCGCCACTGCGCCTACTGCGCGATTGCGCACGGGCTGCCGACCGAGCTCGACGCCGAGGAGCCCGAGCGGGTCGCGTCGGCGGTCGCGGCGATGGGGCTCCGCCACGTCGTCGTCACGTCCGTGGACCGCGACGATCTGCGCGACGGCGGGGCCGGGATGTTCGGGCGGACGATCCGGCTCATCCGCGAGCGCGTGCCGCGCTGTTCGATCGAGGTCCTCATTCCGGATTTCAAGGGCGACGGCGCGGCGCTCGACGTCGTGCTCGAGGCGGCGCCGAACATCCTCAACCACAACATCGAGACCGTGGCGCGCCTCTTTCCCGCGGTGCGCAGCGGCGGCCGCTACGGCCGCTCGCTCGAGCTGCTGGCGCGCGCCAAGGCCCGCGGCACGCGGTGGCTCACGAAGAGCGGCATGATGGTGGGCCTCGGGGAGTCGACGGATGAGGTCGTGCAGACGATGCGGGATTTACGGGGCGCCGGCTGCGACATCCTCACGATCGGCCAGTACCTCAGTCCCGGCAGGGACTACGTCCCGATCGTCCGCTACTACCATCCGGACGAGTTCGCCGCGCTCAAGGCCGAGGGGCTGGCGATGGGCTTCCGGCACGTCGAGTCCGGGCCGCTCGTGCGCAGCAGCTACCACGCCGACGAACAGGCCGTCGCCGCCGCCACGACCTAGACCTCAGGGCTTAGGCCGTCGCGGGTGCTTTTTGCTTGTGGACGTCCTGGCTGCTGCTGTGCCCCGGGAAGACGCTTGCCTTCGGGTTGATGTACTGGGCGGCGTTGTTGACCGCCGTCGCCGCTTCACCAAAACCCGTCGCGATGAGCTTCACCTTGCCGGGGTACACGACGATGTCGCCCGCGGCGTAGACGCCGGCGAGGTTGGTTTCCATCCGGGTGTTCACGCGGATGCTGTCGTGCTCGAGCTCGAGACCCCAGTCCGCGATCGGTCCGAGCGTGCTGAGAAAGCCCAGCGACGCGATCACCGCGTCGACGTCGATCGCCTCCTCGGCGTTGGTCTTGTTGTTGAAGATGACCGCGCGCTCCAGCCGGTCCTTGCCCTCCAGCCGGCGCAGCTCGTAGAAGACCTTCACGGTCACCGGAGAGTTGAGCATCTTCTGCACGGAGTCTTCGGCCGCGCGGAACTGGTCCCGCCGGTGGATGAGCGTGACCGAGCGCGCGATGCCGACCAGGTTGTTGGCCCAGTCGACCGCGGAGTCGCCGCCGCCGGCGATGAGGACCCGCTTGCCGGCGAAGTCCTGGAAGCTCTTCACGAAGTAGTGGAGCCCCCGGCTCTCGAACGAGTCGATCTCCGGCTTCTTGAACGTCTTCGGGTGGAAGGCGCCGATGCCGGCGGTGATGACCAGCACTTTGCTCGCGTGCGTGGCCCGGTTCGTCGTCAGGCGCAGCGTCCCGTCCGGCGCGCGCTCGAGCTTCTCCACGGTCTCGCCGGTGCAGACGGTGGGATGGTACTGGTCCGCCTGCTGGACCAGGTTGTCGACCATCTGGCGTCCGATGATTTTCGGGAACCCGGCGACGTCGTAGATCGGCTTCTCCGGGTACAGCGCCGTGATCTGGCCGCCCAGCGCGTCGAGGCTTTCCACGATCTTCGTGCGGAGGGTCCGGAATCCGGAGTAGTAGGCTCCGTAGAGGCCGACCGGCCCGCCGCCGATGATCGTTACGTCGAAAAGGTCACCATCCGGACTCATGCCCTGCACACCTCCCACACCACCGCGCCATTATAGCACCGGAACTTAGCGGCGCCATCCGCTCAGGACCGCACGCGCATCGAGTCACGAACCGATTCGGCCGGAAGTATCCGCGGGCCCGAGGCGTTTACCCCTACACGCTATACAACGGACGCGTTCCCCTTCTATTAGAGAACGCGCCGGCGGCATCCCGGGGTTTCTTGACAGGCCTCGGCGGAGCGCCTATCGTATCGTAAAATAGATGTACCCGAAGTGTGGAGGGATCGCATCGTGGCGACCAAGGTGAGGGAACAGGCCCCGCTCCTCAACGACACGCAGATGGAGCGGTACGGCCGGCAGGTCATCCTCGAGGAGATGGGGCTCGAGGGGCAGGCGAAGCTGCTGCGGTCCAAGGTGCTCATCGTCGGCGCGGGCGGGCTCGGCTCGCCGGTCGCGCTCTACCTGGCCGCCGCGGGCGTCGGCACGCTCGGCATCGTCGACGGCGACCGGGTCGACCTCAGCAACCTGCACCGGCAGATCCTCCATCCGACCCCATCACTCGGCCAGGCGAAGACCGAGTCGGCCCGGCGCACGCTCGCCGGCGTCAACCCCGACGTCAACGTCGTGCCGTACCAGACGGTGCTCACGAGCGCCAACGCGCTCGACATCGTCCGCGAGTACGACGTCGTCGTGAACGGGAGCGATAATTTCCCGACGCGCTACCTCGTCAACGACGCCTGCGTGCTGCTCGGCAAGCCGCTCGTGGACGCGAGCATTTTGAAGTGGGAAGGTCAGGCCACCACCTTCGTGCCGGGGCAGGGCTGCTACCGCTGCCTGTTCCCGACGCCCCCGCCGCCCGGGATGGTGCCGAGCTGCGCGGAGGGGGGCATTCTGGGCGCTCTGTGCGGCCACATCGGCTCGCGCCAGGCGCTGGAAGTCTTGAAATTGCTCCTCGGGGTCGGGGAGACGCTCTCCAACCGCCTGCTCATCTTCGACGCGCTCGAGGGGGAGACGCGGGTCGTCCGTTGGAGCCGGAACCCCGAGTGCCCGGTCTGCGGCGACGCGCCGACGATCACGGCGCTCATCGACTACGAGCAGTTCTGCGGCATGCCGGCGCACGACCGCGCCGCGGCCAAGCCGATTCCGGAGGTCACGCCGGTCGAGGCGAAGGCGATGCTCGAGCGCGGCGGTATTCAGCTGATCGACGTGCGCGAGCCGTGGGAGTACGAGGACGCGCACATTCACGACGGCCGCCTGATCCCGCTGGGGCAGGTGCCCGAGCGCCTGGCGGAGATCGATCCCGCGACGCCGGCGATCATCTACTGCCGCTCCGGCGGGCGCAGCGGCAAAGCCGTGGGCCTGCTCCGCGAGCGCGGCTACGATAAGGCGGTGAACCTCAAGGGCGGGATTCTCGCCTGGATCAACGCGCAGCTGCCGACGGAGTAGGGGACGGCCGCGCGGACCGTTCTCGGGTAGCGAGAGGCAGGCGGGCGGGACCGGCCGGTGACGGCCGGTCCCGCCGTCTTTACGTGCGGATCGGCAGCCGGTCGCGCGCGGGAGCGAGCGCGCGCACGACCGTGTCGACGATACCCTCGGGCGTCAGGCCGGCCTCGGCGAGGAGATCCTGCCGCTTGCCGTGGGCGAGAAACCGCGGCGGGATGCCGAGATCCCGTACCGGGATGTCGACGCCGGCGTCCCGCAGGGCCTGCGCCACTGCGGAGCCGGCCCCGCCCGCGCGAACGTTGTCCTCGATCGTGACGATGAGACGGTGCTCCGCGGCGAGCGGCGCCAGTTCGGCGGGCACGGGCTTCACCCATCGGGGATCCACGACCGTCGCGCCGATCCGAAGCGCCGCGAGCCGCTCCGCGGCCGCGAGCGCGATCCCGGCCATCGCGCCGACGGCGACGATCAGCACGTCGCGGCCGCCGGCCCGGTGCAGCACGTCCACCGAGCCGGCCCGGTCGACGGTCGGGATGTCGGCCGGGACGCTGCCCTTCGGAAAGCGCACGACCGTAGGGCCGTCCCCGATTGCGACCGCCTCGCGCAGCAGCTCGCGCAGGCGGGCGCCGTCCCGCGGCGCCGCGAGCCTCAGGCCCGGGACGGGCTGCAAGAATGACAGATCCCAGATGCCGTTGTGGCTCGGGCCGTCGTCGCCCGTAATGCCGGCGCGGTCGAGCACGAAGGTGACGCCGCAGCCGTGGAGCGCGACGTCGAGGAGCAGCTGATCGAGCGCCCGGTTCAGGAACGTCGCGTAGACGGCCACGACCGGATGCAGCCCGCCCATCGCCAGCCCGGCGGCGGAGGTGACGGCGTGCTGTTCGGCGATGCCCACGTCAAACACCCGGCCGGGGTAGGCCTGCGCGAACGCGTCGAGGCCCGTCGAGTGCAGCATCGCGGCCGTCACCGCGACGACGTCCGGCCGCTCCCGGCCGATCGCGACCAGCTCCTCCCGGAAGATGGACGTCCAGGTCGTCGCCGGCGCCGCGACCGGCCGGCCCGTCGCGGAGTCGAACGGACCGGGCCCGTGGAGGTTGTCCACGTGGTCGGTCTCCGCGGGAGGATAGCCGAAGCCCTTGCGGGTGAGACAGTGGACGATCACCGGCCGCTCGACCCGCGCGGCCTGACGCAGCGCGCGCTCCACCGCGCCGACGTCGTGGCCGTCGACCGGGCCGATGTACTTCAGCCCGAGATCCTCGAAGAGCATCTGCGGTACGAGGGCTTCCTTGAGGCCCTTCTTGACCGCCATGATGGCGCGGTATATCGCGTGGCCCACGATCGGCGTCTGGTCGAGCGCCGATTTCGCCGCCGTCAGCGCCTGCTCGTACCGCGGGTTGGTGCGCAGGTCGTTCAGGTGCTGTGCGAGGCCGCCGACGGTAGTCGAGTAGGAGCGCCCGTTGTCGTTGACCACGATGATCACGCGGCGCTGCCCGCCGGCGAGGTTGTTGAGGGCCTCCCACGCCATGCCGCCGGTGAGCGCGCCGTCGCCGATGACGGCGACGATCCGCCGGCCGCGGTCCCCCCGCAGCGCGTAGGCCTTCGCCAGCCCGTCGGCGTAGGACAGCGCGGTCGACGCGTGAGAGTTTTCGATGACGTCGTGGTCGGACTCGGCCCGCGACGGATAGCCCGACAGGCCGTCCCGCTGCCGCAGGCGCTCGAACCCGCTCCGCCGGCCCGTCAGCAGCTTGTGCACGTACGCCTGGTGGCCGGTGTCGAACAGAATGCGGTCGCGCGGCGAGTCGAAGACGCGGTGGAGCGCGATGGTCAGCTCGACGACGCCGAGGTTGGGACCGAGATGGCCGCCGGTCCGCGAGATCGTCTCGACCAGGAACGCGCGGATCTCCTGGGCGAGCTCCGCGGTCTGCGCCGGGGTGAGCCGGCGGAGGTCACGGGGTCCGCGAATGCTCTCGAGGACGCCCATACGGTTAGAGCAGCGGCTCCATCATCGCGCGCACGTCGGCCGACGGCGCCACCGGCACGATCTCGAATTCGATCAGGTCGCTCCAGCCGGCGACCCACTGCTGGAGGAGACGCGGGTCGTCGCACTCCATGAGCTGCCAGCACCGGTGGAAGTTCGCTTCGATCCAGCTGCCGACGTACGTGAGGCCGTCCGGCATCCGGCGGCCCTCGCGCAGCCGCCGGTAGATCGGTTTGGGGTCGCGCCCCTTGAAGCGTTCCACCACCATGAACAGCACGCGCGCCGCCCCGGCCGCTAGGCGCCCATGACCTGCACGTGGATGCGCCGGGTCTGCGGGCCGTCCAGCTCGCAGAAGAGGATGCGCTGCCACGTGCCGAGGACGAGCCGCCCCTGCTCGATCGGAATTTGGACCGTGCGGCTGAGGAGCACCGCGGCGAGGTGGCTCCAGGCGTTGGCGCGGTTGCAGTCGGAGACGCTCGGATCGTTGTGCCGGTAGGCGCCGTCTTCGGGCACGAGGCGCCGCAGGAGCGCCCGGACGTCGTCCAGCAGCGCGTCCTGGGCCTCGTTCACGAACAGCGCCGTCGTGGTGTGAAGACTGTGCAGGAGCACCGTGCCCTGGGCGATCTCGTCCAGCCCCGGGAGCGCCGCCACCTGGTCCGTGAGATCGTGAATCTCGACGCGGCCGCCGGTCGGCACCGTCACGGTGCTCGTTACGAGTTTGAGCGGGGCGAGGGTACGCGTGGCGCTCGAAATGTCCACCCGTTACCTCCGAAGGCCGCTCGGCGGCCCGGGTCTGCAACGCGAGCCGAGTGTATCATTCCCGGTGTTGTTTGACAAACCAATCCGGCCGCCCGTAGAATAATATAGATAAGGTGGCGACACAACGGGCGGCATGCCGGGAAGCCGCGCCACCTCAGGAGGGACGCTCCTTCATGATTACGCTGACCGACCGCGCCGTGACCAAGGTCAAGGAACTGCTGGCCGAGCAGAACGACCCGAAACTCAGCCTGCGGGTCTTCATCACGCAGGGCGGATGCGACGGCTACTCCTACGGCATGACTTTCGACGAGTCGAAGGACGCGGAGGACCAGGTGTTCGAGCGCGGCGGGGTACGGGTGCTCGTCGACAAGGCGAGCTCGCAACTCCTCGACGGCGCGGAGATCGACTACGTGTCGTCGGTGACGGCGCAGGGCTTCGCGATCCGCAACCCCAACGCGGTGTCGACGTGCGGCTGCGGTCACTCGTTCCACACGCGGGAAGAGGCCGGCGCGCCCCAGGAATGCGGCCAGGAGACGGAGGCGAAGGCCTAATGGACCAGGTTACGAGCCCCGCGGCCGACCTCACGTTGAGCGCGCGCGTGCAGGAAGTGCTCGACCAAATCCGGCCGCACGTGCAGGCGGACGGCGGCGACCTCGAGCTCGTCGATATCGTGAACGGCGTCGTGCAGATCCGCCTCGCCGGATCGTGCGTCGGCTGCATGTACTCGATGATGACCCTGCAGGCCGGCGTGGAGCGGATGCTCAAGGAACGGGTCCCGGAGATCAAGGCGGTCGAAGCGGTCCCGCTCTAGGCACGTCGGCACCGGCGACGGCGGCGCATCTCGCCGCCTAGTCCCCGCAAGGGGGAGAGGAACCCTGAGCCTCTCGTGGAAGGCACGGGAGGCTTTTGGTTTGCGTGAGGGCGCGATGGCGTACGGAGCAGCGTGTGCGGTTCGACTACACTGAGGAACAGCGGCTGATCCACCGGACCGTCCGTGAGTTTGCCTCACGGGAGCTGCGGCCCCACGCGCGGCGCTGGGACGCGGAGAACGCGTTTCCGGCCGCGCTCGTCCCGAAGATCGCGTCGCTCGGCCTCTGGGGGATGACCGTGCCGGCGGACGACGGCGGCTCGGGCATCGACGCGGTGGGCATGGCCCTCGCGATCGAAGCGCTCGCCTGGGGGGACGGCGGCATCGCGCTCAGCGTGGCCGCGCACAACTCGCTGTGCACCGGGCACATCGCCCGCTTCGGGTCGCCGCCGCAGCGGCGGGCATATCTGCCGCGGCTCGCGTCGGGTGCGGCCCTCGGCGCATGGTGCCTCACCGAACCGGCGTCCGGAAGCGACGCCGCGGCGCTGACGACGCGCGCGGAGCGGCGGGGCGGCCGGTGGGTCCTCGATGGGACGAAGGTCTTCGTCACGCAGGGCAGCGTCGCCGGGGTGTACGTCGTGATGGCGCGGACCGGCCCCGCGGCCGGCCGGCGCGGGATCTCCGCGTTCATCGTGGAGCAGGGGACACCGGGTCTGCGGGTCGGCAAGCACGAGGACAAGCTCGGCATGCGTTCGAGCGACACGGCCGAGGTCGTCTTCGAAGAGTGCGCCGTGCCGGAGACGCAGCTGATCGGGACGCCGGGCGAGGGCTACGAGCAGGCGATGCAGGTCCTCGAGGGCGGCCGGATCGGTATCGGAGCGCTCGCGCTCGGGTTGGGACGGGCGGCGCTCGACGCGTCGGTCGACTACGCGCGGAGCCGGCGCGCCTTCGGGAAGCCGATCGGCGAGTTTCAGGCCATTCAGTGGATGATCGCCGACACGGCGGCGGAGATGGACGCGGCCGAGCTGCTGGTGATGGACGCGGCGTCACGGGCCGGCCGCGGCGAGCCCTACAAGCTTGCGGCGTCGATGGCCAAGTTGTACGCGTCGGAGGCGGCGTCGCGGGCCGCCAACCGCGCCGTGCAGATCCACGGCGGGTACGGCTTCATCAAAGACTACCCGGTGGAGCGGATCTACCGGGACGTGAAACTGTGCGAGATCGGCGAGGGCACGTCCGAAGTGCAGCGGATGATTATCGCGCGAGAGGCGCTCGCGTGAGAACGCGCACGCTGCGGTCCGGGCGCACTACAGGGTGGGGGTGCACGGCGTGAAGACCACGGTCATCGGCAGTTATCCCAAGATTCCGGATCCGCCCGCGCCGGGCCGCTGGCGCTCGAGCGTCGAGAAGCTCCAGCGCGGCGAGATCACGCGCGAGGATCTCCACCGGGTCGAGGACGAGGTGACGGCCGAGGTGCTGCACGAGCAAGCCGACGCCGGCGTGGACCTGCTCACCGATGGGCAGATTCGCTGGGACGACGGGTTCACGTATTTCGCCCGCGGTCTGAACGGGTTTACGATCAACGGCCTCCAGCGGTACTTCGATACGAACGTGTACTACCGCCAGCCCGTCGCGACCGCCGAGGTGTCCTGGCGCGGTCCGATCACCGTGGCCGACTACCAGTTCGCCGCGTCGCACAGCACGCGGCCGGTGAAGCCTGTGGTCACGGGGCCGTTCACGCTCGCCGTGCTGAGCAAGGACGAATTCTACGGCACGCTCGACCAGTTCGTGATGGCGCTCGCCGCGGCGCTCAACAAGGAGCTGCGGGCGCTCGCCGCCGCCGGCGCGGCCGTGATCCAGGTGGACGAGCCGGGCCTCCTGACGCGGCGGGACCAGTTCCCGCTGTTCCGGCGCGCCTCGGAGGCGCTCTGGGACGGGATCACCGCGACCCGGGCGCTCTATACGTACTTCGGCCATCTCGACGGGCTGTATCCGGCGATCCTGGACCTGCCGGTCGACGTGATCGGGGTCGACTTCGTCGCCGGGCCGCGCAACTGGGAACTTCTACGGAAGGCGCGGTTCACGAAGGCCCTCGGCGCCGGTCTCCTCGACGCCCGCAACACCCGGCTCGAGTCGCCGGACGAGATCGCCGCGCAGTCCCGCAAGGCCGCCGAGATCGCCCCGGCGGAGACGCTGCAGGTCGGGCCGAGCGCCGGGCTGGAGTTTCTCCCGCGCCGGGTGGCCCGCCGCAAACTCGAGGCGCTGGTCTCCGGCGTGCGCCTCGCCAACGGAGGTGCCGCATGACCCCGCCCGCCGCGCCCACGGCCGTCGCCACGCTCCTGCCGACGACGACCGTCGGCAGCTTCCCGAAGCCGCCGTATCTGCGCGAGGCGCGCCGCAAGGTCGCGCGTAAGCAGATGGCCGCGGCCGACCTCGCGGCGCTCGAGCGCAAAGCCACGGAGGAGTGGATCCGGCGCCAGGAAGAGCTCGACATCGACATCCTCGTCGACGGCGAGATGTACCGCGGCGACATGGTCGCGTTCTTCGCCGATCAGATGGACGGCTTCGAGATCGCCGGGATGGTGCGCTCCTACGGCAACCGCTACTATCCGAAGCCGGTGGTCGTCCGGCCGGTGGGCCGGCGCGCCCCGCTCACGGTGGATTGGTACAAGTTCGCGCAGGGCCTCACGCCGCGGCCCGTGAAGGGCATGCTCACCGGCCCGTACACGATCGCGGAGTGGTCGTTCAACGAATACTATCCGTCGCGGCGCGAGCTCGTGATGGAGCTGGCGCGCGCGATTCACGACGAGGCGGTCGACCTCGAGCGCGCCGGCGCCCGCTACATCCAGATCGATGAGCCGGCGATCCACACCCGGCCCGACGAAGACTTCGACCTCGCGGTCGAGGCGATGGAAGTCGTGACGAAGGGGCTTCGCTCCTACACGATCACCCACGTCTGCTACGGCGACGTGCCGAAGATCTACCCGGCGATGCTGCGCCTCGCCGTCAACCAGATCGACCTCGCGCTCAAGAACGACGACTTCGCGCTGCTCGAGACGTTCCGCTCGCCGCGGTTCACCAAGGACATCGGCCTGGGCGTGCTGGACGCGCACAGCCACCGCGCGGAGACGCCGGAGGAGGTCGTCGACGGGATCCGCCGGACGCTGGACGTGATCCCGGCCAAGCAGATCCAGGTGTCGCCCGACTGCGGCCTCAAGACCCGCACGGTCGACGAGACCATGGCCAAGCTCGCCTCGATGGTCGAAGGGACCCGGCGCGTCCGGAAGGAGCTCACCGCATAGCCCCGCCGGTCCCGCCGCTCGTCATCGTCGTCGAGGCGCACCGGATTCTGCGCGCCTCGCGAGAGCACGCCTTCGCGTTTCTTGCCCACGCGGAGCACCTGCCGCGGTACGGAGCGCCGCTGTGGCTCGCCGCCGACCTCGACGATCGCCGCGCCGGCGAGCCGCTCATCACGCTGCGGGGGTACTTCGCCGGCCTGCCGGTCGACGCCGTGATCCGGGCCGTGTCGCGCTCGCCGCAGAGCGTAGAGCTCACGCAGGTGCGCGGCACGCTGCGGGGCTTCTCGCAGCGCTTCACGCTCGAATCCGACGACGAGGGCACGGTGCTGACCTGCCGCGTCGAGGCGGATCCCGGCATCCCGATGGTGTCGGACGAGGCGGCGAGGCACTTCCTCACCCAGTACGTCGAGCGGATGCTCGACCGCCTCAGGCTCGCCGCGGAGCGCCGCGCGCCGTCGCGGCGGCCCCGGCCCGTGGCCAAGGAGGCCGCGGACGCCGGCGAGGCAGAAGCCGCCGATGCGGCGGCCGATGAGAGCACGGGCGTCACCGAGGCGGCCGAAGCAGGTCACGAGCCTGTGGACGCGGCCGCGGACGGCGTGGGTTCGGAGCCGCCGGCTTCGCCCGAACCCGCGGCCCGACCGGCGCACGCGCCGCGACGTCCGCAACGGCCGTTTCCGCCGCGGAGACAACGCCCTCAGCGCCCGGGATCGCCGCAGCCTCCCAGGTCAACGCAGCCTGCGCCGGACGCGGGGGCCCCCGCGGCAGAGGCCGCGCCGTCCGATCAGGCCGGTGCGGCGGACGCCGCGGCCGGGGGACAAGGACGCCGCCGCAGACGCAAGCGCCGCCGTCGCGGACGGGGTACAGGCGGAAGCGGTCCGGCGGGCGGCGCGCCGGACGCCGGACCGGCCGAACACCCCTAGCTAGATCCCCAATACGGGAAGTCCGTGGGCCTGCGCGCCAAGCGCGAGAGCCGCGTCATGGGTCGCCATGACCAAATTTGCGCGAGTTTGGTCTTTGAACAGAAGAGCCGTGGCAAGATGAATCGCGTCGAGGGTGCCGAGCTCCGTCGGCATCGGCTGCGCCGCCCGATCGAGGACAACGGCGTCAATTTCAACGATTTGCAGTGCGGCGACGAGCGCGAGGATCGTCGCCCGGCGCGTTGCCACATCCGCATCCGAGAGTTTCGTACGAAGCCGAAGTCGATCCAGCGTCCGCAGACACTCCGCGGTGATGAGGGCGCTCGCCACCCCCTCGTCGATGTCCCGCCACTGCGGCAGCGCGTCGGACTGTCCAAGGGCGACCCGGAGGAGCACCGACGCGTCGACGTAGGCGATCATCGATGTCCCTGACGCTCCTCCAGCAGCAACTGCGCCGCGTCGATCGAGTGCTTTGTCGGTTTGGGGACTGGTACACGGTTCAGCGATGTTGACTCGGGCGCCGGCTTTCGGACCCTCAGCGCGGACGTGACCCGCACGGGCACGATCTGCGCAACGGGCGTCTCACGGTCGAGAACGGCGATGGTCTCGCCGCGGCGCACCGCGCGCAGGTACTCGCTTAGGCGCGCCTTCAATTCCGCAATGCGCACCTGTTTCATAGTCATATCATAACCATAAATGGTCATATTGCCAAGGCCCGCCTTCCGGTGGTGGCCTTATTGACAAGCGGTTCGCCCCGCCACTATTCTGGTCTAGGCTGAGAATTGTTCTCACCGGGCCGGTCGGTGCGCCCCGACGCGCAGCAACTCCGGCCGCCGTTCCCGTGGTTTGCACAACGCGAACGCCCGCGGCCGGACACCGGTGCGCGCGGTGCGGCGTGGGCGAGGGACCGGCGGAGCGGGCCGGGCGAGAGAACGCAGGCGGTAAAGACGCGAGGAGGCTACTGGATGGCGGCACGATCCGTCGCGGTGACGCGCGAGCAGGTAGTGGACGCGCTTCGCGACGTCATGGATCCGGAACTGCACAAGAGCATCGTCGAGCTCAACATGGTGAAGGACGTCGAGATCCGCGGCGGCGCGGTGAAGGTCGACGCGCTGCTGACGATCAGCGGCTGTCCGCTCCGCGAGACCATCACCAATTCGATCCGCGACAAGGTCAAGGCCCTGCCCGGCGTCGACAGCGTCGACGTGCAGCTCGGCGTGATGACCCAGGAGCAGCGGCAGGCCCTCGTCGGGCAGCTCCGGCCCGGTCCGCAGAAGCAGTCGCCGCTCCTGTCCCCGACGTCCACCACGCGCATTCTCACGATCGCGAGCGGCAAGGGCGGCGTGGGCAAGTCCACCGTCACCACGAATCTGGCCGTCGCGCTGGCCCGGCGCGGCCGCAAGGTCGGCATCGTGGACGCCGACGTCTACGGGTTTAGCATTCCGAAGATGCTCGGCGTCAGCGGCAAGCCGACCATCATCGATCAGATGATCATCCCCCTCGAGCGCTGGGGGGTACGCGTCATGTCGATCGGTTTCATGGTCGACGAGAACGAAGCGGTGATGTGGCGCGGCCCGATGCTGCACAAGACGATCACGACGTTCCTCGGCGAGGTGTACTGGGGCGATCTCGACGACCTGCTGATCGACCTCCCGCCCGGCACCGGCGACGTCGCGCTCACGATCGCGCAGACCCTGCCGCGCGCGGAGATGCTCATCGTGACGACCCCGCAGGAGACGGCGACGGGCGTGGCCTACCGCGCCGGCCGGATGGCGGAGAAGGTCAACACGCCGGTCGTCGGCGTGGTCGAAAACATGTCCTACTACCTGTCGGCGCCGGACGCCGAGCCCGTTTACATCTTCGGCCGCGGCGGCGGCGAGCGGCTGGCCGGCCTCGTGCAGGCGCCGCTGCTCGGGAAAATCCCGCTCGACCCCGCGATTCGCGAGGCGGGCGACAGAGGACAGCCGGTGACGGCGATGGCGCCGGACTCGGCCTCGGCGCAGGTATTCTACGAGATCGCCGACGCGCTGCTGAAAGAATGAGCATTCCCGCGAAGACGGAATCGGCCGCGGCCCTGACGCCGGCGCAGATCAACACCGAAATCGAACAGCACGTCCGCCCGCAGACCTTCCCGCTCGGGATCCGGATGCTGCGCGCGGGCGAGCCGCTGCCGGACAAGGTGCGGCGCCCCGCGGAGATGGGCATCAAGGTGGCGATCTGCCAGACCTTCTCGATCGCGCGCCGCTACGGCTGGGCGCTCGCGGCCGGCCGCGACGATCTCAGCTGCCCGCTCGCCAAGACGGCCTTCGGATTCGAGCCGGTGCTGCCGTACTACGCGGAGGGGAACCTGGCGTGCGGCATGTATGTCGAGAGTCCTGACGCGGCCGCGCGGACGGAGGCCGAGGTCCCCAAGTTCGCGCTGGGAGAGTACGAGCGGATCCTCGTGGCGCCGCTCGGCCGCGCGGCCTTCGAGCCGGCCGTCGGCCTGGTCTACGGCAACTCGGCCCAGGTGATGCGGCTCGTCGCCGCCGCGCTGTACCAGCGCGGCGGCCGGCTGCGCAGCAGCTTCTCCGCGCGCCTCGACTGCGCGGACGCCGTCATCGAGACGATGCAGAGCGGGGAGCCGCAGGTCATCCTGCCGTGCTACGGCGACCGGATCTACGGACAAACCGAGGACCACGAGATGGCGTTCGCGTTTCCGTGGGAGCGCGCCGCCGAACTGGTGGACGGGCTGCGCGGGACGCAGCGCGGCGGCGTCCGGTACCCGATCCCGGCGTATCTCCGCTACACCGGCGAGTTTCCGGAGAAGTACCGCCGGCTCGACGCGATGTGGCAGGAGACCGCCGAGCGGCCGGCAGGAGACCGCGAAGCGGTCGGAGGTCCTGCGCCGGACAGGGAGGTCCCGCGTAAGACAGGGGAAGAGGAGCGCAAGTGAAAGGGCCGATCGTTCCGGGCTGTTCCATGAGGACGGTGCCGGGGCGGGACGCCCAACCTTCAATGGGGGTGAGTGAGCGTGGCTAAGCTCGTCAACGATCTATCGATTCGACTCGCCGGAGAGGCCGGCCAGGGCGTCGAGTCCGGAGGCGCCGGATTCTCGCAGGCCTTGAGCCACGGTGGGCTCTGGCTGCATACCTATCCCGAGTACATGTCGCGCATCCGCGGCGGTCTGAACTTCTTCCAGATCCGCGTCTCGGAGCACCCCGTCTGGAGCCATCACGAGGGCATTCACGTGCTGCTCGCCTTCAGCCCCGACGCGATTGCCGACTACGCGAGTCACGTCATGCCCGGCGGCGCGCTGCTGTTCGACGAGGGCCTCAAGATCGACACGGCCGCGGCCGTCCGCCGCGGGGCGCAGCTGTTCAGCATGCCGCTGTCCAAGGTCGCGCAGGAGCTCGGCGGCAACAAGATCATGGCCAACACCTGCGGCCTCGGCGCGCTGACCGGCATCGTCGAGTATCCGTTCGAGTTCATCGCCGACGTGATCACCCAAAACTTCAAGCGCAAGGGCGACGCCGTCGTCGAGGGCAACCTCAAGGTCGCGCGGGAAGGCTACCGCATCGCGACCGAGCGCTACGCGAAGTCCTTCGATTGGAAGGTCAGCCCGCTCGCCGACCGCCCCGACCGGCTGCTCATCAACGGCAACCAGGCGCTCGCGGTCGGCGCCATCGCCGCGGGCTGCCGGTTCATCTCCGGCTACCCGATGACGCCGGCCAGCTCGGTGCTCGAGTTCATGGCGTCGCACGCGCGCAAGTACGACATCGTCGTCAAGCAGACCGAGGACGAGATCGCCGCGATCTGCTTCGCGATCGGCGCCGGGAACGTGGGCGCGCGGTCGATGACCGCGACGAGCGGCGGCGGCTTCGCGCTGATGGCGGAGGCGCTCGGTCTCGCCGGCATGGCGGAAGTGCCGGTCGTGATCATCGAGGCGCAGCGGCCCGGCCCCTCGACCGGCATGCCGACGAAGACGGAGCAAGGGGACCTGCTGTTCGCGCTGTTCGCGAGCCAGGGCGAATTCCCGCGGATCGTCCTCGCGCCCGGCACGCAGGAAGAGTGCTTCGACGCCGCGGTGCGGGCGTTCAACCTCGCCGAGAAGTGGCAGTGCCCCGTGATCGTGATGACGGAGTTCTATCTGACCAACACGATGCGGACGCTGCCGACGTCGGAGTTCCCGATCGAGAAGGTCACGATCGACCGCGGCGAGATCCTGACGCCGGAACAGCTGGACAAGCTCGGCGAGCCGTATCTGCGCTACAAGGACACGCCGAGCGGCGTGTCGCCGCGGGCGTTCGCGGGGCACCCGAAGGCGCTGCAGCAGGCGTGCAGCGACGAGCACGACGAGTACGGCCACTTCGAGGACGAGGACGCGGCCAACCGCCTGCGCATGGCGGGCAAGCGCATGCGCAAGTCCCACAACATCGCGGAGGACCTCAGGGCCCCCGTGATCTACGGGCCGGAGCGGGCGGACATCACGCTGATGGGCTGGGGCGCCACCTACGGCGCGCTGCGGGAGGCGGTCGACCTCCTCAACGCCAAGGGCCGGCGCGCGAACCTGCTCCATTTCGTCGACATCTGGCCGTTCCCCGAGAAGAAGGCGGCACCGCTGATCGAGGCGGCGCGGGAGCTGATCGCGGTCGAAGGCAACCAGACCGGCCAGTTCGCGCAGCTCGTCCGGGCGATGACCGGCCGGAAGGCCGACCGCATGATCCTACGGTGGGACGGCCGCCCGCTGTCCGCCGAGTACATTCTGGCGCAGCTCGAGGAGGCCAAGGTCCATGCTTGATCAGAAGCTCTACAACAACTCGATCAAAGTCACGTGGTGCCCCGGGTGCGGGGACTACGGGATCCTCAACGCGGTGAAGAGCGCGCTCGCGCAGCTCGAGATCCATCCGCACGAGGTGATGTTCTTCTCCGGCATCGGCTGCGGCAGCAAGCTGCCGGACTACCTGAACGCCAACGCCTTCACGACGATCCACGGCCGGTCGCTGCCGATCGCGATGGGCGCCAAGCTGGCCAACCACGACCTGCACGTGATCTGCGTCACCGGCGACGGGGACGGGTACGGCATCGGCGGCAACCACTTCATGAACATCCTCCGCCGCAACCCCGACATCGTGCACATCGCCGAGAACAACATGGTGTACGGCCTCACGAAGGGCCAGTACGCGCCGACGAGCCCGCGGGGCTTCCAGACCAGCACGACGCCCGAGGGCAGCATCGAGGTCGCGTTCAACCCGCTATCGACCGCGATCAACGGCGGCGCGACGTTCGTGGCGCGCGGGTTCTCCGGCGATCCGAAGCACCTCACCAAGCTGCTCATGGCGGCGATCCACCACACGGGCTACGCGCTGGTGGACGTGCTGCAGCCGTGCGTCATCTACAACAAGATCAACACCTACGACTTCTACCGCGACCGCGTGTACAAGCTCGACGAGTCCGGGCACGACGTGACGGACCGGACCGCGGCGTGGCACAAGGCCCACGAGTGGGGCGACAAGATTCCGATCGGCATCCTCTACCAGGTGCAGGATCAGCCGACGTACGAAGATCAGGTCACCGAGCTGAAGGCCGGTCCGGTCGCGAAGCGCACGCTGGCGCCGCTCACGACGGTCCAGGCCGACGCGCTGCGCCGGGAGTTCTTTTAGCGGAGGCCCTCGGGTGGCGATCGCGTCCAACAAGGTTGGGATGCGGTCGGCGGCGGTGACGGGTGCCGGCCGCCCGACGCGCGGCATGGGACGCGCGCCGCGGAGCGGTGTGTCCACGCCCCGGCGCCATCAGCCGGGCAGCGTCGCCGCGCACCTTCGCGTCCTGGAGCGTCAGGGCTACCGGGCGACCCCGCAGCGCCGGGCGATCCTCCAGAGCCTCCTCGGTACCGGGCGGATGAACGTGCCGGCGGAGGACGTCTGCCGGCGCGCCCGCGCGCTCTGTCCCACGGTCAACCTCGCGACGACGTACCGCACGCTCGAACTGCTGGGCCGGCTCGGGATCGTGAGGCGGCTGACCTACGGGGACGGCCGCGCCGTTTTCTGCGCGAACCCGCAGCCCCACTACCACGGGACGTGCCTCCGGTGCGGCGCCGTCGTCGATCTGCCGCAGGGCCGGGTGGCGGAGGCGCTGGAGCGGGAGCAGTCCGGGCTCACCGATCCCGCGTTCGGCGTCGTCAGCCACCGCATCGAATTTTACGGCTACTGCGCGTCGTGCCGCGGCGCAGGGGTCGACGCGCTGCCCTCCGGCGGTCAGGCAGGCCGAGGGTGACGCGTGTCCGCTTCGGCGGCGGGACGGCGATCGCGGCCGTCGCGCTTGCGCTGAGTCTCGGGGGGCCCGGCGTGCCCGCCGCGCGGCCCGCAGAGGCCGCGTTCGCCCCGGCGCCGGCGTCCGCCTCACCGTTTCCCGCGCTGCAGGGCCCGCTCAACATCACCGCGGATGAGGTGGTGGTCGACAACACCGGCACGGGGCTCATCGCGCGCGGGCACGTCCGCCTGACGTATCAGGCCGGCGTGGCCCTGGCGAACGTCCTGCATCTCCGGCGCAACGAGCGCACGGCCGAGCTCAGCGGCAACGTGACGCTGACCGACCCGCAGGGCAAGGCGGCGGGCGACGACATCACGGTCACGTTCACGGCCGCCAATCAGGTCAGCCGGATCATCATGGCGGGCAACGCCAGCGCCGAAACCAAGGATTACGCGCTTCAGGCCGACCACATCGTGGCGGACCGCGCGGTGGGCCGCCTGGTGGCCGACCGCCACGTCACGATGTTCATGGCGCCCGACCTGATCGTCAACGGGGACCGGGCCGTCTACAATCAGGCGGCGCACTACGGCGTCATCAGCGGCCACGTCGTGGCGTCCAACCGCGCGGGGCGCATTATCGGCGACTGGATCGAATTCTACCAGCAGAAGCAGCAGGCGACGGTGCACGGGCCGGTGACCGCCGAGGTCTACGGCGCGACGATCACGAGCAGCATCGCCCACGTCGACTTTGTGAAGTCGAGCGCCGTCTTCGTGGGGCACGCGGTGGTCGTCCGCCGGCAGGGGACGCTGAACGCGGATCGGGTGACGATCTTCTACAACTCGCGGCGGCTCATCGCCGAGGGGACGACGCACGTCCATTTCACAGACCTCGACAGCAATAACCCCTAACCGCGCGGGTGGGCCGGCGAACCGGAGGCGGGGCCGAGCGGCCGGCCGCTGGTTCCTCGCCGTGGCCGCCGGCGCCGCGGTCTTCGAGGCGATCGACGCCCTCAGCGCGGGCGGCGGGTCCTCGCTCAGCGGCGGCTCCGGCGGGCCGCTGTCGGGCCTGCTCTTGTGGCTGCCGGTGGTCTCCCCCGGGGCCGCCGGGTTCATCGCGGCGTGGGTGGCTCCGCCGAAGGCCCGCGCCGCTCTCCCGGCCGCGGTCGCGGCGGTCTGGGCGCGGATCGGCGCGGACCGTCTCGTCGGGATACTTCACGGCGCGCAGCTCCCGCCGGAGACGGGGGTGGTGCTCATCCTCGCGTTCGGGCTGCCCTGGACGGTGACGGCGCTTCTCGGCGGTCTGGTGCTCGTGGCGGGCCGGGCAGTGGTGCGGTCGCGGGTGCGCCCTTAGGAACGTCCGTCAAGAGCGATGCTCCGGAATCCGGATTGCCGGATTCCATTCAAGCGAGTACAATCGATCCATGGACATCGTGCGATTAGGCAAGAAGGGGCAAGTTTCGCTTCCCAAAGCGGTGTTAAAGCGTCTCGGTCTGGAAGGCCAAGCACTCTTGTTGGTTGACGTGACCCCGGCCGGCGGCATTTTGCTGAAACCCGCCGGGGTCTATCCTATCGAGGTCTATAGCGAAAAGCGAATCACAGAAATCCTGACGGAAGATCGCCCGAGCCGAGCGGAGCAGCGCCGTGTTCAACGCAAGATCCGTTCGGCCGGTTAATGCGTGTCTTCTTGGACGCCAACGTGCTGTTCGCCGCCGCGATCAGCGCGGAGGGACGGTCGGCAGCGCTGTTTCTCCTTGCCGAGCACGGAATGTGTGAGTTCGTCACCTCGTGGCACGTTTTGACAGAGGCACGCCGCAATGTGGACGCGCGGTATCCAAACGCGCGCCGGCGCCTCGAGCAGCTGGTCCGCCGCACGACGATCGCGCCGGAAGCATCATCTTCACGCGTCGCGCGGGCCCAACAGGAACGAGTGCCCGAGGAGGACGCTCCGATTCTCGCTGCGGCAATCGACGCCGGGGTCGACGTGTTTGTGACCGGCGACCGCAGGCACTTCGGTCACCTTTTCGGCCGGACAGTTGAGCGAGTGCGCATTCTCAGTCTCGCTCGAACCCTCGCGCTTCTGGTGGAATAGCGAAACGGATGCCGCCTAGGGCTCCTCGCCGCGCGTGATGTAGTTGTAGAGGGTGCGGTCGCGATAGGCCAGGTTGAACTGGACCGCGGCGTCCCGGCTTCGGCCGGTGCGGTAGTAGGCCGACCCCAGCATGTAGTGGAGCACGCTGTTGCTCGGGTCGAGGCGGATGCCTTCTTCCCACTGCGCGACCGTGTTCTTCGCGTCGTTGCGCGTCGAGTACACGTAGCCGAGGTAGCCGTGGTTCATGGCGTTGCCCGGCTCCTGGCGGGTCACTTCGAGGAACTCGCGAAACGCCGTCTGGTGATCGCCCGAGACCCACGAGGCGAAGGCCAGCGAGTACCGCGCGAGCAGATCTTTGGGGTTCTTCCGCACGTCCGCCGACGACCGTTCGATGATCCCGCGCTCCAGGGCCGGCCGTCCTGATTCCCCGCCCACCATGCGGTCGATCTGCTTCAGCACGTGCCAGCCGTCGATCAGCATGCCCTCGTGCGCGTAGACCATCGCAAGCCGGTAGGACGTTTCCGGGTCCGGATGCTGCGCGATCTTCGCCTTGAGCCCGGGGATGAGCCCGCGCCAGCTGGCGCCTGCCTGTTGTGCCTGCGCCGAGCGGCCGGCCGCCCCGACCAGCGCGGCGAGCAGGACCAGCACAACCGCGACGGACACGACGGACCGCACACGGCGGAGATTCGAACGCCAAGTCATCGTTGCGTCCTCCTGTCGATCAGCCCTTTCAGTATAACGCAGGGCGGCTCGCGCGGCGCCGAGAATTAGAATCGGCGATGCGCGCCGTCCGGTTCCACCAGCACGGGGGTCCCGAAGTTCTCACCTACGAGGACGCTCCCGACCCGGTTCCGGGTCCCGGTCAGGTTCTCGTCCGCGTGCGCGCCTGCGCGATCAATCACCTCGATATCCACGTTCGGCGCGGCATTCCGGGCATGAAGCTGCCGCTGCCGCACATCCTCGGCAGCGACGTCGCGGGAGAGATCGCCGCGGTCGGGCCGGGCGTCACCGGCTACAAGGCCGGCGACGCCGTCGTGGTAAACCCCGGGGTCAGCTGCGGTCACTGCGAGGCGTGCCTCTCGGGCGACGACAATCTCTGCCGGCGCTACTCGATCCTGGGCGAGCACATCCCCGGCGGATACGCCGAGCTCGTCGCGGCGCCCGAGGCGAACATCCTGCCGAAGCCGGCGCGGCTCTCGTTTACCGACGCGGCGGCGGTCCCGCTGGTCTTTCTGACGGCGTGGGACATGCTGGTGGCGGGCGCGCGCGTCCGGCCCTCGGAGACGGTGCTCGTCTGGGGGGCGGGCAGCGGCGTCGGCAGCGCCGCGATCCAAATCGCCAAAGAGTTCGACGCCCGGGTGATCGCGATCGCCGGCGCGGACTGGAAGCTCGAACGGGCCCGCGCCCTCGGCGCCGACGAGACGATCAACCACGCCACGCAGCAGGTGGGCGACGAGGTCCGGCGGCTGACCGACCGCCGCGGGGTCGACGTCGTCTTCGAGCACGTCGGCCAGGCGACGTGGGAGACGAGCCTGCGCGCGCTCGCCCGCGGCGGCCGCCTCGTCACGTGCGGCGCGACGAGCGGCTTCGCGGCGCAGACGGATCTGCGGTACGTCTTCGCGCGCCGCATTCTGATCCGCGGTTCGTTCATGGGGAGCAAAGGTACCATGCACGAGATCATGCGGCTCGTCGAAGCCGGGCGGCTGCGTCCGGTGGTGCACGACGTCCGGCCGCTCGAGGACGCGCGGCGGGCGCATGAAACGATGGAGCGGAGCGAGCAGTTCGGAAAGCTCGTGCTGGAGCCGTAGCCCGTCAGCGCTTGGGCGCGGGAGCGGGGGGCTCGGACCCGATCCACGCGGCGCCGCCTTCCCACACTTCCTTCTTCCAGATCGGCACCGTCTGCTTCAGCGTATCGATCGCGTAGCGGCCGGCCTCGAACGCCTCGCCTCGATGGGGCGCCGATACGGCGACGGCCACGCTCGGCTCGCCGACCCCGAGCCGCCCCGTGCGGTGCGTGATGGCAACCCGCGTGACCGGCCAGCGCTCGGTGATCGCCGTGGCGACCTTCGCGAGTTCCCGGCGGGCCAGCGCCTCGTAGGCTTCGTAGACGAGATGGTCGACGCGGCGGCCCCGAGCGTTGTCCCGGACGACGCCGAGGAACAGGACCACGGCGCCGGCGCGCGGATCGGCGACCGCGCGCAGAATCCGGTCCGTGGAGATCGGCGCCTCGGTCAACTCGACCGTGACGATCCCGTCGTCCCCGCCGCTCACCGGCGGAATCAGCGCGACTTCCGCCGCGCCGCGGAGCGGACGGTTGCCGCTCACGTATTCGTCGTCGATCGCGTACCCCGACGGCGGCGGCAGGGTCCGCAGGCCGGGGTACCGGGCGGTGAGGGCCGTCCACAGCGCGGCGCCGTCGGCGTCGTCGTGCAGCGGGAGTTCGACTTGCGAGGCGCCCACGGCTTCCCGATACGAGGCAAAGAGCCGGACCTTGATCTTCACGGCCACGATTGTAGCATAGGAACCACACGGCCCCGCGGTGCGTTACGATGAGGTGGGCGTCCGGGAACATACGGGACGCCGGGGGACATGAGGGGACGGTAGGGCGTGTTCAACCTTCGACGTATCGCGATCGTCGCGCTCGTGCTCGCGTTCGTGACCGCGGGCGCGTTCCCGGTGGCGGGGCCGGCGCCGGCCGCCGATGCGGCGCTCTTCAGCGTGAGCGAGCAGCAGGAGATCCAGATCGGACGTGAGGTCGAGCGGCAGCTCGCCCAAAAGCCCGGCTTCGTCGACGACCCGGGGTTGACGGAGAATCTCACCGAGATCGGGCGCAGGCTGGCCGCGGTCTCGGAGCGGCCCACGCTGCCGTGGACCTACCACATCCTGCGCGACAGCAGCGTGAACGCGATCGCGGCTCCCGGCGGGTACATCTTCGCGACACGCGGGTTGTTCGGGTTCGTCAAATCCCAGGACGAGCTGGCCTTCGTGATCGGACATGAGACCACGCACGTCGCGCACCGCCACGCCGTCGATCTGGCGCAGAAGGACATGGAGCTGCAGTTCGGCGCGTTGATTCTCTCGCAGGTGCTGTTCGGCGGCGGCTGGCCCGCCTACATTATCAGCCAGGTCGGCCGCAACATGATCGACGCGAAGTTCTCCCGCGACAAGGAGTACGAGGCGGACCACTACGGCGTCATCTACGCGCGGAAAGCGGGATACGACCCCACGCAGTCGATCGCGTTCTTCGACCGGCTGCGGACCCAGGAGAAGGCGCAGCCGGGCCTCGCCCGCGCGTTCGAGAGCCACCCCGAGACGCCGGCGCGCATCGGCGCGCTCTGCACCGAACTGACCGGGATGGGTTACCATATCGCCTGCCCGGTCGCCCCGGTCTCGGCCGGACGTCCCGCCGCTCCCGGGCCCGCGGGATCGACGCCGGTGCAGCCCGCGGGCACGCCGTCCGTCACGCCGGCGCAGGAGCACAACTAGCCCGCCGGGAGTCCGCGCGGAGGGATCGGTCGCGGCGCGACCCGAAGTTCCCGGCGTGAGCCGCGCCCGGATCGCCGACCCGTACGCCGCGCCGGGCACGTATCGTAGAGCCCAACTGCACTGCCACACGACCCGCTCGGACGGCCGCGACGATCCGCGCACCGTCCTCGACCGCTATCGCGCCGCCGGCTACGCTTTCGTCGTGTTCACGGACCACAACCGCGTGACCGTCTGCGACGAGCTGAACGACGGCGCGTTCCTGGCGCTCCCGGGCGTGGAGACCACGGTGCCCCGGCCGTTCCGGCCGCTCGGCCCGCACATGGGGCGGCTCGGCGCGCCCGGGGCGCTCGACGCGCGCGGCGCGCAGGCCTGTATCGACGCGACCGCGGCCGCGGGCGGCGTCGTGTCGCTGCATCATCCGTCGTGGACCGGCAACTTCGGGACCGGACGATGGCCGCTTCCGGAGATGCTGGCGCTTCGCGGCTACCACCTTGTCGAGATCAGCAATCACCACAGCGGGACCCAGAGCGACCTGCGCCGCTGGACCGCGGTGCTCCGGCACCGCGGCCGGGCCGGGGCGGTGGGGGCCGTGGCGGCGGACGACCTGCATCGTCCTCGCGATCTCGACACGGGCTGGGTCATGGTGAAAACAGGCGCCGTGGCCGCCGGCCCGTTTCTCGACGCGCTGCGGTCGCTGGCGTTCTACGCGTCGACCGGACCGGTCGCGGAGTTCGGCGTTCGCGACGGGACGGTCGCCGTCGAAACCGACGCGCCCACGATCAGGTTCCTCGACGCCGCGGACGTCGTGCGCGCCGAGGCGACCGGTCCGGCGGCGCGCTACGAGCCGGCCGGCGACGAACAGTTCGTCAGGGTGGAATGCGTGGGGCGCTCGATCACCCGCATGGGCGTCCCGGCGACCGCATGGTCACAGGTATTCTGGCTCACGGGAGGCTGATGGGTCGTGGCGGCCAAGCGTAAAGTGACGTTCAGCCTTCAAGGAGGCCTGTTGGCCGATCTCGCCGCAGCCGTGGCGCAGGGCGAAGCACCGAGCAAGAACGCCCTCGTCGAGCGTGCCCTTCAAAATGAGTTGCGGCTTATACGCCGTCGGACATTACGAGCCCGCTGGGCTGAGGCGGCCAAGGATCCGGCATTCCTCCGGGATATCGAGGAGACTACGAACTGGTTCGCGGCCGCGGACACAGAGGCGGCTGATTTGGTCCAGTGACCTCGTCCGTCCGCGAACAAGTACGGCGCGCGCTGCAGGAGCATCTGGACCTGGGCTAGCGGCGTCGCCGGGCCCCGCGCGGCCGGGCCGGACGCGCCGCGGCCGTTCCTCCCGATCCGGCGCGCGGCGCCGCGACCCCGAGCGCTAGGCGAATGTACGTCGTCAGCATGTGGTTGATCGCCAGGTGCGCGTCTTCGACGACCTGATAGTCGTCGCTCGGCACCACGATCGCGTGGTCCGCCAGCGCCCGTACCGCGCCGCCGTCGGCGCCGAGGAGCGCGAACACGCTCGCCCCCGCCTCATGCGCGGCGTGCGCCGCCGCGACAATGTTCGGCGAGTGTCCGCTGACCGAAAGCAGCAGGACGGCGTCTCCCTCCCGGGCGAGGGTCGCCACCTGCTCCGCAAAGGCCGTCTCGTACGCATCGTCGTTGGCCCAAGCCGTCATTACACTGGACGCGTCGCCGAGGGCGACGGCGCGAATCCGGGGGGCGCCGGCGCGGGGCGGGCGGCCCAGCGCCGCCTTGCCGAGGTCTACCGCGATGTGGGAGGCGTTCGCGGCGCTGCCGCCGTTCCCGGCGATGAGCACGAGGCCTCCGGCGCGCCCGATCTGCCAGAGCCGCTCGGCCAGCGCGGCGAGATCCGAGGTGTCGACCGCGGCGAGGGCCGCGCGGAGCCGGAAGACGTGGTCGTCCATCGCGGCGCGGGCCGCGGCGGGCGCCACGGTCATGGCGGCGGAGGAAGGCCGCTTCGCGGCCCGTCGAACGGCCCTGCGCGGGCGGTTATTCTTCGACATAGATGATCCGGCTCCCAAAGGGTTCGAGGTGCATCGGGATCTGCCGCAGCTCCGGCAGGCGTTCGACGATCCGCGCGTGATCGCGCGGCGCGGCAAACAACAGCAGGAAGCCGCCGCCGCCGGCCCCGACCACTTTCCCGCCGGATGCGCCCGCGGCGCGCGCCCGCTCGTACCAGTCGTCGATCTGCGGGCTCGAGATGCCGCTCGCGAGCCCGCGCTTGATCTTCCAGCCGGCGTCCAGGATCTCGCCGATCGTGTCGAGCCGGCGGTCGAGGATCGCGGCGCGGAGGTCGATCGCCAGGTCGCGCAGCCGCGCCGCGTCGCTCAGCGCCGCGGCGCCGTCCTCGAAGTTGCGCTGCTGCTCGGCGAGAATCGAGTCGGCGCGGCGGGTGAGCCCGGTGTAGAGGAGCAGCAGATGCTCCTCGAGGTCGCGCCGGAACTCTCCGCCGGGCAGGAGCGGCTCGACCAGGACGCCGTCCGGCTCGAACCGGATGAACTGCAGTCCCCCGTACGCGGCGATGTACTGGTCCTGCTTGCCGATCGGCCTGTCGAGGCGGCCGAGCTCGATCTCGCAGGCTTCCTCCGCGAGCCGCTTCGCCCCGACGTGGCGGCCGGCGAAGGCATGCAGCGCGTGCAGCAGCCCCACGGTGTAGGTGCTCGACGAGCCGAGCCCGGTGCCGCGGGAGGGGATGTCCGAGATCGAGGTGATCTCGATCCCGCCGGTGATCCCGGTCATCCGCAGCGCTTCGCGGATCAACTCGTGCTTGAGGTCGTCCACGCGGTCCACCATCTCCGTCATGGAGTAGCTCGCGCGGATCTTCTCGTCGAACTTCCGGTTGACGGTGATGTACATGTACTTGTCGATCGCGGTCGCGACGACGGCCCCGGATCCGCGCTCGTAGACCGCGGGAAAGTCCGAGCCGCCGCCGGCGAAGCTGATGCGAAGCGGGGTGCGCGTAATGATCACGGCGCAACACATTCGCGCAGCGGCACGATTTGCTCCTCCCGCGCGGCCTGCCGTATAATCCATGCGTGATACGCCGTCCCGCGGAACTGATCATCGTCTCGAGCGGGCCCGGTGAGGTCTCCACGTGGGCGGTCCCGATGGCGCGCGCCGCGGCGGCGTGGGCCGCCGCCCGCGGGCAGACGCTCACGCTGTCCCTCGCGCTTCCCCCGTGCCAGTTTGCGAGCGGCCAGGAAGCCGCCTTCGCCCGCCGTCAGGGCCTCTTTGCGCGCGTGCTCGGCCCGCGGGACTGTCTCGCCGTGGTGACCGGCCTGCGCCGCCTCACGCTCGCCGGCAGCGGCTGCGTGCTCCACCTGGGCGGCGACCTGTGGTATTCGTCCACGCTGGCCCGCCGCGCCGGGGTGCCCGCGTACGCCTACGTCGAGACCCCGCTGATCCGCTCGCGGGCGCACCGCTTCGCGCGGATCTTCGTGCCGTCGCAGGAGCTGGCCGGCGCCCTGACGTCCGCGGGGGTGCCCGCGGGCCACGTCGTGACCGTCGGCGACCTGCGCGTCGACGCGCTGACCCAGGCCCGGCCGGCCGTACGGCCGCCGCGCGGCGGCGCGCGGGTCGCGCTGTTCCCGGGCAGCCGGCGGTGGATTGTGGGCGGCTTCCTGCCGTTCTTGCTCGAGACCGCGGACGCGATGCGCGCGCGCCGGGGCGACGTCGAGTTCGCGCTCATCGCCTCGCCGTTTCTTCCCCGCGGGGCGCTCGCCGCGACGCTGAACGGCGAGCGGGCCACCATGGAGCGTCTCGGCATCACCGTCGTGGACGGCGACGACCTCGCGGCCGGGGCCGGGACGGACCTCGCGATCACGCTGCCGGGCACCAACACGGTGCAGCTCGCGGTGCTCGGCGTGCCCATGCTCGTCGTGCTGCCGCTCGACCACCCGGGGCGCATCCGCACCGAAGGGTTGAGCGAGTGGCTCGCGCGGATTCCCGGTCTCGGCGGCGCCATCAAGGGCGTCATGGCGTGGCGGTTTCTCCGGCGGCCACATGCGCTCGCGTGGCCCAACCGGGAGGCCGGGCGCATGATCGTACCGGAGATGGTCGGGCACGTCGAGCCGAACGAGGTGGCGCGGCGCGCGCTCGCGATGCTCGACGACGGGGCCGCGCTCGAGGCGACCGCGCGCGATCTCCGCGAGGTGTACCGTACCCCGGCCGGCGTCGCCGAGCGCATGCTCGAGGTGATGGGCGCGGCGCTGACCAGTCCGGCCGGGCGCCCCGCGGTCCCGGCGTGACCCGGCGCCTGCTGATCGTCAGCAACGGCTACGGCGAGGACCTCGAGGCGGCGCAGATCGTCCGGGCGCTGCCGCCGGCCCGCGTGGACGTCGCCGCCTATCCGCTCGTGGGCTTCGGACACTCGTTCCCGCAGGGCGTCGAGCTGCTCGATCCGCGGCGCGACTTCCCGAGCGGCGGCTTCGGCATCCGCGCCGGCTGGCAGAGTATGTGGGCGGATCTGCGGGGCGGCTGGCTCGCGTTTTGGCGCCGGCAGCGGCGGACGCTGCGCGCGCAGCGGGGCAGGGCCGGGCTCGTGCTGGCGGCGGGCGACGTGTACTGTCTCGGGATGGCGGCCGCGGCGGGCGGGCCGACCGTGTACCTCGCGCTGCCGAAGTCGGAGTACGTCTCGCGGCACTCGCCGTTTGAGCGGTCGCTGATTAGACGATACGCCGCCCGCGTCTTCGCGCGCGACGAGGTGACGGCGGAAGCGCTGCGGCGGCAGGGGATCGACGCGCAGTACGTCGGCTTCACGCTGATGGACACCCTCGCGCTGACGGGGGAGACGTTCGGCCTGCCCGACGGGCGCCCGGCCGTGACGATCCTGCCCGGGAGCAAGCCGCCCGCCTTCGACAACCTCGTCCTGCTCCTGCGGGCGATGGACCTCGTGGCGGCGCGCATGACGCCGGCGCCCGCCGTGCTCGTGGCCTGGCCGCCCAACCTCGCGGGCGAGCGGCTGCGGCGGACGGTCGAGGCCGCGGGCGGGACCTGGACCGATCCGCGGCACTTCCGCGCCGGCCCGCTCGACGTCACCGTGACCTCGGAGCACTTCGCCGACGCGCTGGCGCGCGGCACGGTCGTCTTCGGGATGGCCGGCGCGGCGCACGAGCAGGCGGCGGGCCTCGGGAAGCCGATCGTAGCGTTTCCGGGCGCCGGCCCCCAATTCACCCCGTCGTTTCTCGCGGAGCAGCAGCGCCTGCTCGGCGAGGCGCTCGTCGCGACCCGCTCCGCTGAGGAGGCCGCGCAGGCGATTCTGCGCCTCTTGAGCGATCCGGCCGACCGCGACCGGCGGGGACGCGCCGGCCGCGAGCGGCAGGGCGGGCCCGGCGGCGCCGCGGCGATCGCCCAATATCTGCTCGAGCGGCTCGCGGCGTAGGACACAGCGCCCGGATGCGGAACCGCGAGCGCGTGTGGGCGGCGGCCGTGCTGGCCGCCACGGTCATTCTGACCTTCTACCGCCTCGGCGCCGGCACGCTCTGGGATCAAGACGAGACGAAGTACGCGCAGGTCGCGCGCGAAATTCTGGACACCGGCGATCCCATCACGCTCCACGTAAACGGCGGCCCGTGGTACGTGCACCCGCCGCTCTACATGTGGCTGGTCGCGGCGACGGGCCGGATCGCCGGGTTCAGCACGCTTACCGTGCGCCTCTGGTCAGCCGTAGGAAGCGTGGTCGCCGTCTACGCGACGATGCTGCTCGGGCGCGCGCTGTTCAACGCGCGCACCGGCATCCTCGCCGGCGCGGTCCTCGCGGTCACCTTTCACTTCCTCGTGCAGTCGCGGCTCGCGGTCTTCGATACGGTGCTGCTCGCCTTCATGCTGCTCGCCACCTACCGCGCGGTGCTCGGCTACCAGCGGGGGCGGGCGGCGGACTACCTGTGGTTTTTCATCTTCGCCGGCCTCGCCACCCTGACGAAAGGCCCGATCGGCCTCGTTCTGCCGGGCCTGGTGATGGTGGTGTTCGTCACGATACGGCGGGCGTGGTCACGGTGGCGCGAAGTGCCCTGGGCCGCGGGACTCGTCCTGTACGCGCTGATCGGCCTGTCCTGGTACGCCGCGGAGACGCTGCTGCACGGCGGGGTGTTTGTCCGGACGGTGCTCGGTTACTACGGCGTCGGGCGGTTCTTCGGCGTCGTCGAGAACCAGGCCGGACCCTGGTACTACTACGTTCCGATCCTCGCGCTCGGCGCGTTTCCGTGGACCGCGTTTTGGCCCGCCGCCGCCGTCTGGCACGGCCGGCGGCGGCGCGACGACGGCAGCCTGTTCGTCGTGCTGTGGTGCGCCATCGTCATCGTCTTCTACTCGGCCGCGCAGACCAAGCTGCCCAACTACGTCCTGCCGGTGTATCCGCTGGCCGCGGTCGGTGTCGCGGCGATGTGGGATCATGTGCTCGAGCCGAAGCCGGGACTACCGGCGCGGTGGTTGACCGCGTCCGCCGTCCTGCTGGCGGTGCTCGTGGTCGCGCTCGAGGCCGGGATCGCCCATTACCTCTCGGGCCTGTATCCTCAGCAGTACCACGAGTTCAGCCGGGTCCTGATTCCGCCCGCGGCCGCCCTCGCGGCCGGGGTCGCCGTGGCGGTTGTGCTGCTGATGCTGGGACGCCGTGCTTGGGCCTTCGTCGCGCTCTGCGCCGCGATGGCCCTGACCTGGCTCGGCGTGATCACGTGGGTCATGCCGCTCGTGGAGGCGCAGAAGCCGATGCCCGTCGCGGCCCGCGCCATCGCCGCGGCGTGGCGCCCCGGCGACCGCATCCTTGGCTACCGGCTCGACATCTACTCGTCGTTGATCTACTACTCCGGCCATCGCGTGCGGTGGGTCGACACGCCGCCAGAATTGGCCAACGATGCCTGCCTGCCGGGCCGGGCGTTTATCGTCATCACGAACGCCGAGCGGCCGCATGTTGCGCTTCCGAACGGGCTGACCGTGCTGTCGGCACCCGATGGCGTGGACGTGCTGGTGAAGCCGGAAAGTCTACGGTGTCCGTGACCGGCGGCGAATGACGAGGATGGCCCTTAGTACTACAACGAGACTTTAGAGCGTGATAAACTCGGGCCATCGATCCCAATCATCGCCGCACACGTCGCAGCAGGAGTCAAACTCATGGCGCGGACGGTCCGCACGGCGTTATCCCCACTTCCGCCCGTCAATTTGGCCCCTCGGGACGTCGAGGGGCTACTGGATGAGTTGCGAGCTTACCATGCGTATTTCAGCCCACTGTTTGCGCGTCGCGAGCAGCGCGGGTGGGGCCTGCAATACATGCAGGGATTGCTCGCGGATCTTCCACGCAAGTCCGTGGAGCCGATGGCACTGGCACTGCCGGAAGGCAATGTCCGGGCAATGCAACAGTTCCTTGGGAAGGGGGCCTGGGACGATCGCGCGATCCTCGCGGCGCACCAGCGCTTGGTGGCCGAGACGCTGGGCGAGCCGGACGGTGTCTTGATCGTGGATGGCAGCGATTTCCCCAAGCAGGGCACCGCCTCGGTCGGGGTGGCGCGTCAGTATTGTGGGGCGCAGGGAAAGGTTGCCAACTGCCAAGCGGGCGTGTTTGTGGCCTATGCGAGTCGGAAAGGCTACACGTTGTTGGACCGCCGGCTGTATCTGCCGAAAGCATGGTTCACTGCGGTCGCGCAGGCTCGGCGGCGGCGGTGTCGGATTCCGCGAGACGTCCGCTTTCGCACGGCCACAGAACTGGCCGGGGAGCTGATCGCGACGCTGCCGGCAGTGCTTCCCATCGGCTGGGTGACCTTTGATGAAGGATTCGGGCAAAACCCCGGCTTTTTGGCCCACTTGGAACAGGTGAGGTTGCGGTATCTTGCCGAGGTGCCCTGCCTGACACGGGTCTGGCGCCAGCGGCCGTCGGTGGTCCTGCCGCCGGGCCGAGGCCGGGGACGGCCCCGCAAGTATGCGGGCGTGGCACCGGGAGGCCCGCGCCCGCAACGCGTGGACGACGTGGCGCGCCGTCTTCCTCGCGCGGCGTGGCGCACGTACGTGATCAAAGACGGCGCCAAAGGCGTGATCCGCGCCGCGTTTGCGTTCCTGCGAATCTATCCGGTCCGGCAGCGCGTGCCCGGGCCGCAGAGCTGGCTGGTCCTGCGCCGCACGTTGGGGGCGCGACCGGAAACAAAGTACTATCTCAGCAATGCCCCGGCCGGCACGCGGCCGGACACGTTGGTCAGAGTCAGCGGGCAGCGGTGGCCCATCGAGCGCGCATTTCAGGAGTGCAAAGGCGAGCTCGGGATGGATCACTACGAGACACGCACCTGGTGCGGATGGCATCATCACCAGACCCTGGTCATCCTGGCGCATCACTTTCTCGTGCGGCTGCGCCTACGGCTTAAAAAACCATAACGGCAAAACTGGCATCCGGCAGTACACCAGTCACCGGAGTCCGGGAGGGGGAAGACTCCTTGCATACTCGGCGCTGACGCGCAGAGAATCTACTGTGTCGAGCGCTCGCGCTGAACAGTAGTCATCGTACGCCAATCCAATTCCGGCCCGAAAGCAACGCTGGTGGGTCGCTTCGCGGGAGACTTACGGGGGCTGGCTCGGTGCGCAAGTCTGCCAGAGCTGTTCCAACCGGTTGAGAAATTCTTCAGGCGCTTTGCGGTACCGCGCTCTTTGACGGCGCGGTTCCTGACGAGCGGTCCAACGTTTCATCTCCTCGCGATATTTCTCGGTAGGGACTTGCGCGAACCAATTGATCAGCACGTCCGGAGGCAGATCACCCGCGTACACCGCCAGTGTGCCATACCGCATGATGTAGCCGTCCCATGATGCGCGGCCCGTGGTTCGGCGGTGGGCGCTCTTGGCGTGGCGCAAGAACCGTTCCAGGTCGTTGTTCGTCCGTGGGATCTTTGGGTGCAGAAAACAGGTGAACAGGGTGTCGCCAAACCCTTGGGTGTACTTGCGTAACGAGTCCGCGAACGGCGCGTGTGCCGGCTGAGTCGCGGCAGCGTGCACAACAGTGGCCGTGACTCTGTGCACGCCGGCTTTCGCCTGCGCGGCGGCATCAGCGGGCGACACGTCAGGATAATGCGCTGGATCAATGATCCCGGCGAGGTCGCACAACCATGTATGCTGCTGCTTGAGCCTGGCGTAGTCTGCGTCGTACGCGTGATGGCGCGCCGTAAGGTGGGCCAGAGTCAGCAATGTGGGCACGGGCCGGGCCGCAATACACCGTTGCAAGGACGCCTCAATGCGATCCAGATTCTCGTAGGCGCGGACGCCGCCCGGCTGCAGCGGGGGCAGGCCATCGTCCAAGAGCACGCTCCGGAGGGCGGTGCAATAGCCACGCACGACCTCGGCGTCCGTGTCGTCCCGCCCCGTCACTTTCTCCTCCACCGTCAGGATGCCACGGATCTGCTTGCGGACATCGGTGCGCAGTGTGCGGTCATCGTTCGAAAATGGCAACGCGACATCCCGGAGGTAGTGAAACTGACAACACTGATGCGGCACCGTGGGTAAGGCCGCCTGGACCGCCAGCCGGATCGAGTGTTGCCCGTCGCTGATCACGCCCAGCACGGGAAATCCGAGGGCGACGACCGGTTGCAGCAGTTCTTCCTGCAACCGTTTCGCACTGGCGCTGATCACGGTCGCCGCGGTGAGCACCACGCCGGTAAGGACTTCTCGCACCACCCACAAGGCATCGTTCCCCTTCTCCGGTTGGATCCCGTCGAGGGAAAGGATCAGCCCGCCGTTCTGCTCGATTTGACGGCGGACCGTCTCGATTTGCTGGTCGGCCGTACAGCTCAGGAGCGCGAAGTACGCGTCGTAGAGATTCTGGACATGGCGCGCACAAATGGGGATCCCTCGCTGCCTGAGTTCGGCGTGGATTTCAGCCCGCGTGCAGTGCTCCACGGTCCGGAGTCGGCCCACCATGACGAGGACGTCCATGCCGTAGGTCGACCCCTTGAGGCTCAACCCTTCAGCTTCGGCCGAGCGGACGACGCGGTCCTGGCAGGCGGCCGCCGGACACCGATACCCCAAGCTCTCAGCCCACAGGATTTCGGAGAGCCCGATGATGTGCTTGCGCCAGACCGGATGACTGTACGCCAGCGGCACCCCGCATACCGGACAGGTCCGACATTCAGGGCGGAAGCACACGCGCCGTGGAGTCGGAAGCACACGCGCGCATCTCACGGGCGCTTGCGGATCACCTCCGCGGGATCGAGTTGGTCCGCCAGCCGAAGGCGCTCCAGGAGCCCCTGGAGCACAGCATCGAGCGCACGCAGGCGCCGGATGCGCGTCCGCCATCGCCGATATGCGCGGGCTGCACGCCTGGCCCGCACCGCAGTAGTCGGGGTCACGGGGAACACGCGTGGCGTGCCCGCCCGAAACACGGAGAGGCACCAATACGGGCCGTGTTTCTTCCCCCGCGTGCAGCGGCACCCGGGCTTTCCGCACACCCGGTAGCGCTTGAACAAGGAGCCGGTCAGGGTCGGCCCGATCGCCAACGCCTCCTCCAAGACGGCGGCTCTCAGTCGGTTCACCGCCTGCACCTTGGTGCGCAGGGCCTTGGGATCCATCTCTCACCTCCGTCTTCGCATTCTGGCACTATTATTCCTTCTTATAATGCCAGATCGCAGGCTAAAAAGGAAGGAGCACATGAAGGGAAGCGCTGCGGCCTCCGGTCACCTGCTCCAGTGGCTCTCTATGGCTGTGATGCTGCTTTTGCCGTTATGGAAAAAAAACCGTGCTCACCGTCCCGCAAGCCTGCCTGCTGCTCAACGCCGTGCTCCCACGCCGCGCGCTCGATCTGGCCGCAGCCATCGCGCTGGTCAATCGCCTTCAGCGCACGAACTACGCAGCCTACCGATCGCATCATGAGCGTCGCCGACGGAGACGGCGGTGAACCGAAAGTCTCGTTGTAGTATTAGGTCCCGGGGTAAAAAAAGGCTCTTGACGCTATAACGTTTTGATACTATCCTACCGATATGAAGCCCAGGCGGACCACAGTCTATCTTGAGTCGGATCTGCACAAGGCGCTCAAGGTTAAAGCTGCTGAGACCGATCAATCTGTCTCGGAGCTCGTAAGCGGCGCTGTGCGTCGCAGTTTGCTTGAGGATGCCGAGGACCTGTCGGTCTTCAGGCAACGTGGGCGGGAGCCCAATGTGGCGTTCGAAGCCGTCCTCAAAGACCTGCGGCGGCGTGGACGCTTATAGGCTCTTTATCAAGCCCTCTGCCGCGAAAGAACTGGCAGCGATCCACGGGGAAAACCGACGGCGGATTGTTCGCCGGATTGAAGGTCTGTCGACGGATCCAAGACCTTCCGGATGCGAGAAACTAGCAGGTGACGATAAGTATCGGATCCGGCAAGGGGATTATCGAGTAATCTACCTCGTAAGCGACGATCGCCGCGAGGTCGTCGTGTTCAAGATTGGTCACCGCCGAGAGATCTACCGATAGCATGGACGCTCAGCGTCCCTCGCTTCGTCCCGCCGCCGGCTCCCGGTACGCGGCGTCGCTGCGGCCGGTTGCCGGACGGACGGGGGCCGGCGCCGCGGACGTGCTTGCCGCCGCGTCGGGCGACCTGAGCGCCCGGAACACGCCCTCGTAATAGGCCTCCCACAAGAGAAAGCTGTAGCACTCGTTGAGAATGAGGAGCCGGCCGCGCGCCTCCGCCCGAGGCACGATCCACCAGATCAGCGGCGTGATCAACGGCGTCCGGTAGACCAGCCACTTCACCGGCAGCATGAACGGCGCGATCTCGAGAAAGATCCCGATGCGCGGCGCGCGGCGGTACTTGCGCCAGAAGTACACGGCGCCGGCGCCGGCCTGACGGAGCTTCTCGCGCACGCCCACCAGGTCTTCGACGTGGTGATGATACCCGAGCGCGAGCGGCTCGTACTCGAACCGCACGCCGCGTTCGTGCATCCGGATCGCGAGCTCGATGTCCTCCCAGCCGTAGCCGCTGAACGTCTCGTCGAAGCCGCCGGCGTCCAGCACGTCCTGCCGCAGCATCGAGCAGTTGCGCGTCGTCACGTGAAACGGGGAGAGGTCGCGGCGCCGGCGGATCGTGAGGTCCGGCGTCATCTCCTTGACCTTCATGAACGGCGTGACGCGCGACTCCGGATGCGTGATCGTCCGCCCCTGGACGCCCCGGCCCGCGGCGCCGTCCGGGTAATGCCGGTGGTGCTCGGCCAGCAGCGTGGGCGTGGCCCACAGGTCGGAATCCAGGAAGACGACGATGCGCCCCTCCGCGCCGCGGACGCCGAGGTTTCGGGCCGCCGAGCGGCCGCGGTTCGCCTGGGTGACGGAGCGGACCGCCGCGCCCGGGACGCGTTGCGCCTCTGCCAGTATCTCCGCGGTGCCGTCCGTGCTGCCGTCATCCACCACGACGATCTCGTACAACTCGGGCGCCAGGGTCTGCTCCCGCAGCGCCCGGATCGTCTCCCGCAGCACCTCGCGGTTATTGTACGTGGGGATGATGACGCTAATCTCCATGGGCCCGGCTTCCCGGCCGCATCTGGCCGTTTGCAAGGAGATGTGCGAGGTAGTGGGCGTTGAGCACGCCGGACAGGAGGACCCGCCCGAGGCCCGGCACGCCGGCGCGGTCGGCCCAGCGGACGCAGGCTTCGACGTTCCCCGGTCCCACGAGGCCGAACAGCCGCTGCGCCGTATTGAGCGCGAGGTGGAACGGCGTGAACTGCAGCGCGAAGCGCGCCTCGAGCGTCGGGTGCTTCTCGTAGAAGAGCCACGCGGTGCGGGCCCGCTCCGCCTCCTTGGTGAGCAGCCCCTCGAGGCTTTCCGGCGAGACCTCCTCGTGATAGTGGTACAGCGCGGCGTCCCGGCGGTAGACGCGGCGCAGCCCGAGCGCGCGCAGGCGGAAGCCAAGGTCGAGGCCCTCCCAGCCGTAGGGGGAGAAGACCTCGTCGAAGAGGCCGACCTGGTCGAGGTGGGTGCGCCGCACCGAAGCGTTGTCGGTGTCGAAATACGCCGTCGTGAGGTCGAGCAGACCGCCGCGGACGGCAAACGGCTGCTCGTACGACCGCGTGAGGATGACGGGGCCGCGGCCGACGGCGTTCGGGTGCGCCTCGTGAATCGCCACGTGCGCGGCCAAAAACGACGGCGCCGCGAAGTTGTCGCTGTCCACAAAGACGATGACGTCCCCGTGCGCCTCGCGGATGGCATGGTTCCGGGCACCCGGCACGCCCCTCCGTTCGCGCAGCCACAAGGGCCGGACCGCGCAGCGCGAGGTCCGCACCGCGGCCTCGACGACGGTCCGCGTCTCGTCGGTGGAGGCGTCGTCGACCACCAGGATCTCGTACCGGTCCGGCGCCAGCGACTGGGCCGACAGGTAGTGCAGGCATCGGGCCAGCATCGCGGCCCGGTTGCGCGTCGGGGTGATGACGCTGGCGGTGAGGCTCATGATGAGGGGGCGGACTTCATGGTGGCCCGCCGGCCCGCCGGTACCGTCACGGGCACGGCGGCTTCTTCGAGCAGCTGGCTTCGGACCAGCCGGCTGTACGGCCCCTCATGCGACGCGAGCTCGTCGTGCCGGCCCGTCTCGACGATCTGTCCGTCCAGCAAAACGATGATCCGGTCCGCGCTGCGCACGGTCGAGAGCCGGTGCGCCACGACGAACGTCGTGCGCCGTTCGGTGAGGCGCGCCATCGCGTCCTGGATCGCCTCCTCCGACTCGGCGTCGAGGGCGGAGGTGGCCTCGTCGAGGATGTAGATCGCCGGGTCGTTCAGCACCGCCCGCGCGAGCGCGAGCCGCTGCCGCTGTCCGCCGGACAGCTGCATGCCGCCCTCGCCGAGGTCGGTGTCGTAGCCGCGCGGCAGCGCCGCGATGAAGCCGTGCGCGTTCGCGACCCGCGCCGCCTCCTCGATCTCCGCGCGGGAGGCCGCGGGCCGGCCGTAGGCGATGTTCTCCGCGATGGTGCCGGCAAAGAGGATGGTCTCCTGCGGCACGAGGCCGATCTGCGCCCGCAGCGAGGCGCTCTTGACCCGCCGGAGATCGTAGCCGTCGATCTCGACGCTCCCGGCGGTCGGATCGTAGAAGCGCGGGATGAGGTTCACGAGGCTCGTCTTGCCGGCGCCGCTCGGTCCGACGACGGCGACGTGCTCGCCCGGCCGGACGTCGAACGTGAGGTTGCGGAGCGCGAAGCGGTCCGGCTCGTACGCGAGGGAGACGTTCGCAAAGCGGACGTGCCCCTGGATGCGGGGCATCGTGACCGCGTCGGGCGCGTCGCGCACCGTCTCCGGGACGTCGAGCAGCTCGTAGACGCGCTCGAGGCCGGCCATCGCCTGCCGGGCCTCGGAGTAGAGCCGCGTCAGGCTCATCGCCGGATCCATGGCGAGGGCGAGATACCCGAGGAACGCGAGCAGCGAGCCCGGGGTCATCTCGTGGCGCGCGACGTACTGCGCGCCGGCCCACAGCACCAGCACCAGCGAGAGGGCGGTCAGCAAGCTGACCAGCGAGACCTCGACGGCGATCAGGCGGCGGATGCCGTAGTTGGCCTGGAAGGTGCGCTCGTTCTCGCGCCCAAACCGCTGCTCCTCGCGCGATTCCTGGACGAACGCGCGGATGACGCGCGCGCCGATCACCGACTCCTTGATCAGCGCGGTGAGCGAGGCGACCTGGCGCTGGGCGCGCGTGGAGATCTTGTGCACTTCCCGGCCGAACAGCCGTGCCGCCAGCACGAAGGCCGGCAGGGCGACGAAGGTGAGCGCCGCCAGGCGCCAGTTGATGAGGAACACCATCACGATGATCCCGGCGAGGGTCAGCCCGGTTGTGATGACGTCGACGATGCCGCCCAGGAGGCGCTGCTCGATCAGCTGCGTGTCCTGGATCGTCCGCGAGATGACCTCGCCGCTGTGCCACGCGGCGAACCGCGCGAGCGACCACCGCTGCACGCGCTGGAAGATTCGCGCGCGCAGGTCCGCGACGAGCCGGTGCCCGACGAACGCGAGCAGCGACAGCTGCACGTACAGGCACACGCTCCGGAAGGCGTAGATCCCGAGGACAATGAGCGCGGCGCGGTTGAGGATGCCGAGGTTGCCGGTCTGGATGATCCGGTCGGCCTGCTGACCGAGGTAGCGGGGGACGTACAGCCAGGCGACGGCCACCAGGACCGCCGCGCCGACGCCGCCGATCAGTTGGACCGTGTACGGGCGCAGAAACGCGGCGAACCGCCGCAAATCGGCCATGGGGCCATTATACATGGGGGCCGCCGGCGCGGGCCAGGACGCGCTACGGCTTCGGCGCGAGGAGCGGGTGCGTGGCCAGCGCCAGCACCGCGACCGTGCTCAGGATGACCGCGCCGCCGTCGCGGATGGCCGCGGCGAGCTCCTCGACGGTCAGCAGCAGCATCTCCGTCTCTTCGAGGTCGTCCGTGGCGCGCTCCGCGACCCGGCGAACGCCGCGCGCCGCGAAGAAATGGGCGGTCCCGCATCCGTAGGTGCCGTTGGGGACGAAGGTGCCGAGCGGCCGCCAGTCGTCGGACGCGTACCCCGTCTCTTCCAGCAGCTCGCGCTGCGCGCAGGCGAGCGGATCCTCGCCCGGCTCCCGCATGCCGGCCGGGAGCGTCAGCGTGACGGCGCGGACGCCGTGCCGGTACTGCCGCTGCACGATCACGCGTCCGTCGGGCGTCTGCGCGAAGATGACGACGAACTCCGGCAGTGTGACCTGCCGGTAGTCGTCGATGACCCGGCCGTCGGGAAGCCGCACGCGGTCGACCGAGACCGTCACCCAGGGCGGCGCGGAATAGACCTGCGTCGTCCCGAGGACCGTCCACGGCTCGAGCGCGCGGCCGCCCTTTCGCGCCCCGGCCTTCATCGGCGCGGCTCGGCCTCGGGCACGGCCGGCGCCCGGCGGTCGCGGACGAGCCGCGCTTCCCGCCGCCAGTGCTCCAGCAGGTCCGCGAGGCTCTCGTCAAAGCCGATCTCGGGCGCCCAGCCCGTTTCCGCGCGGAACTTGTCCACGCAGGGGATCTGGAGCGTGACGTCCTTGGGCCGCAGCAGCGCGGGATCGAGCCGCCTCCGGACGGGGACGCGGCTGAGCGCGGTCAGCCGTTCGAGGCACTGGCCGACGGTCATCGTCGTCGTGCCGCCGATGTTGTACGCTTCCCCGGGCCGGCACCGCAGCAGGGCGATCCAGTAGGCGCGCATCGCGTCGCGGATGTCGATGAAGGTCCGGACGGAGTCCAGATTCCCGTGGGTGAGCTCGTCCTGCAGCCCCTCTTCGATCCAGGCGACCTGACGGGCGAACGACGTCGCAAAGAGGTCCGTCCGTCTCGGATTGAGATAGGTGAACATCCGGGTGCGGACGATGCGCATCCCGTAGCCGGCGAAGTAGCTCCAGCCGAGGAGATCCTGCGCGGTCTTGGAGACGGCATAGGGACTGACCGGCCGCAGCGGCGCCTCCTCGCGGATCGGGACGTCCTTGGGGTCGACTTGGCCGTAGACTTCGGAGGTGCTGCAGAGCTGGATCAGCGGGTCGAGGCCCAGCCGCCGGACCGCTTCGAACAGGTTGCTCGTGCCGACGATGTTGTTCTGCAGCACGATCCCCGGGGTGTCGAACGACCCGCGCACGTTCGCCAGCGCGGCGAGGTGGAAGATGCCGTCCGGCTTCGCCCGCTCGAGCACCGACAAGACGGCGCCGAAGTCCATCAGGTCGCACTCGTGGACGGTCACGCGTCCGGCGAAGAGATCGCGGTACCTGTCGGCGCTGTGCCAGCGGGCGATGCCGTGGATCTCGACCCCGGGCTGGGTGTTCAGAATGTACTCGGCGAGGTAGCTGCCCCCCGATCCGGTCACACCCGTGATGAGAGCGCGGCGGATCGCCGGCGTCACGCGGCCTCCATCACGACGCGCGCGATGAACTCGACGTCGCGCGCGGACAGCGACGGGTGATTCGGCAGGAAGAACCCCGTGTGGTGAATGCGGTCGGCCATGGGAAAGCTCGCCCTGCCGTACCGCTTCACCCAGAACGGGTGCAGGCCCAGGTTGCCCGCCGAGAAGATCCGCGTCTCGATCCGGTGGCGGTCGAGCGCGCGTACGATCCGCCGCCGGTGCGCGACGTTGTCCGCGAGCAGGCCGAAGGAGATGCTGCAGACGCGCGACCCCGCGACCGGCTTCTGGGTGTAGAAGCGGCCGCCGAGCAGGCGGTCGTAGATGCGGTGGTTGCGCTCGCGGGTGCGGATGATCCATTCGAGCTTGCGCAGCTGCCCGAGTCCAATGTATGCGTTGAGGTCCGTCGATCGCAGGTTGAACCCCGGCTGGTAGAAGACGAAGGGCCGGTGAAAGTCGTCGATGCGGTGGCGGCGGACGAGCGCCAGGTGCCGCCGGCCGTTCAGGTCCTTGCTCCAGCCGTGCGCGCGGCTGAGCCGCAGCAGATCGTTGAACCCGGCGTCGCCGGTGCTCACCATGCCGCCTTCAATGGTCGACATCTGGTGGCCGAAGTAAAACGAGAAGCTGCCCATGTCGCCGAACGTCCCGACCGGCCGTCCGCGGTACTCCGCGCCGACCGCGGCGCAGGCGTCTTCGATCAGGAAAAATCCGTACCGCTCCCGCAGCGCGCGCATCTCGCGCATCTTGTGCGGCACGCCGAGGACGTGGACGAGCATCACCGCGCCCGGGCGGTGCTTCTTGAGCAGCCGTTCGAGGTGGTCGAGATCCAGTCCGAAGGTCTCCGGGTCGGCCTCGCAGAGCAGGGGCTCAAACCCGAACTGCAGGGCCGGCGCCACGGAGGTCGCCCATCCGACCGACGGCAGCACCACCTTGCGGTTCTTGAGCCGTCCGGACGTGAGGAGCGCGTAGAACATCAGCAGATTCGCCGAGGAGCCGGAGTTGCAGAACACGGAGTACCGGCTGCGGAAGCGCCGGCTCCACTTCTGCTCGAACTCCGACACGCGCGGGCCCTGCGTGAGATGCGGCATCGTTCGCAGCCACCGCACCAGCCGCTCGATGTCGGTGCGGTCGATCGTGTCCTCGGCGAGGTGGTACCGGATCACCGGCAGGGCCGGCCCCTCACTCGTCGGTACGAGGCCGGCCGGAGACCAGCTCCCGGAACGGGCGCAGCATCCGGCCCGCGCGGTCTCTCTCCTCGGCCGCGTAGTCCTCCTCCGGCTCGAAGAAGATGACCTGGCTTCCCGACGCGGCGAACCGGAAGGGCACGTGGAGCAGCCCGCTCAGCCGTTCGCGGACCCGCCGGCGATTGTGGGGCTCGACGAACAGCAGCATGAAGCCGCCCCCGCCCGCGCCGGTGAGCTTTCCGCCGATCGCGCCGGCCGCCCGCGCCTGGCTGTAGAGCTCGTCCACTTCGGAGTTCGAGACGATCGGACTAAGGCTGCGCTTGGCCTCCCATGCGCGGTGGAGCAGCCGGCCGAATCGGATCAGATCGCCGCCGTCGCCGAGGATGCCGAGCCCTTCGTCCACCATCTCGCCGAGCGCGCGCATGTGCCGCTCGTTGTTGTCGATGTTCTGCAGGTAGCTCTCCGCCACTTCCGACGCCGTCCGCGTGACCCCGGTGTAGAAGAGCATGAGGTGGTTGTTCAGCGCGTTGATGAGATCCGCGCTGAGCGTCATCGGCTTGACCGAGATCTCGCCGTCCTGCGCGAACGTCACGTGGTTGAAGCCGCCGTATGCGGCGAGCACCTGATCCTGCGATCCAACCGTCTCTTTGAGCAGCTCCTGCTCGATGCGCATCGCTTCGAGGGCGAGCTGCCGTTTGCTCGGGATCTGTCCCCGCAGCGCGTAGAGGGCGTGCAGCAATCCCACCGTGAACGAGGAGCTCGAGCCCATGCCGCTGCGCGCGGGGAGGTCGCCGTCGTGGTGGATCTCGACGCCGCGATCGAAATTGAGGTGCCGCAGCACCTCGCGCACGGCCGGGTGCTCGATCTCCTCGGGCGTCTGGCAGGACTCGATCTTCGACCAGACGACGCGGAAGCGGTGCTCGAAAAACGGCGGCAGGTACCGGCATGAGAGGTAGCAGTACTTGTCGATCGCCGCCGCCAGCACCGTCCCGCCGTTCCGGCGATACCACGCGGGATAGTCGGTGCCGCCCCCAAAGAAGGAGATGCGAAACGGCGTCCGGGTGATGATCATCGGGCGTCCCCCCGGGCACCCGGCGCTTCACGCCAGATGCCGCGTTCGACGAGGTCACAGAGCGCGTGCTCGATCGACAAATGAGCCTCTTGAATGTGCTGGGTGTCGGTGCTGGGCACGGCGATTACGACGGAGGCCACCCCGCCGAGACGGCCGCCGCCGCCGGTCAGGGCGATCGTTTTCATCTTCAGCCCGTTGGCCGTCTCCACCGCTCGAATCACGTTCCGCGAATTCCCGCTGGTGCTGATGCCCACGAGCACGTCACCCGGCCTGCCGAGCGCCTGGACCTGGCGCTCAAAGACGCCGTCGAAGCCCGAGTCGTTGGCGAAGGCGGTGAGAAACGACGTGTCGGTCGTCAGCGCCAGCACGGCCATTCCCGGCCGCTCGAAGTCCTTGGTCAGGCGATTCATGAACTCGGCGGCGAGGTGCTGACAGTCGGCGGCGCTGCCGCCGTTGCCGCACAGGAGCACCTTCCCTCCGGCGCGCAGGGCTTCCGTCATCACGTCCGCGGCCTTCAGGATGGCGTCGAGGCACACGTCGCCCGCCCGCCGCGTGACCTCGGCCGAGGCGGTGAGGTGCGCCCGCGCCCGCTCCGAGCGCGTGTCCGCACGTGTCTGCATCGCCGCCGTTCGTCTCCCCCTTCGCCGGTCCCCGGGCCGTCGTGCTTCGACCCTGTTCCTACGACCGACGGCCGATTATCCCCTGCAGGGGCAGGAATGGCAAGCCCATCAATGAACCCATCCGCGATGATCGGGGGGACACGTGGCCATCGCGGCCGGCACACTTAGACATTTCGTCCGGCGTTGGACGACGCCGGACGCCGGCGCGAGACTCACCCGGTACGTTCTTCCCGCCGCGGCGTTCCTCGCCTTGTGCGCCGTCTACAACGCGGGGGCGCTTCGAGAGGGGCTCGGAAACCCGGACAACGTCAGCTTCGTCATCGAAGCGCAAGAAGTGCTTCGCGGCAACTGGAATCTCCACGGGTGGACGATCGTCAACTCGGCGTGGTGGCCGATCCAGCCCGCCGTCTATGCCGCGCTCGTGCTGATTCGAGGGCCGGTCGGGGCGCCGCAGGCCGCGGCCGCGCTGGCCTGGGCGACGGTCGTTGCCTGCGCCGTTTGGGCCGCCGCGCGTTCGTTTGGTGGCTGGACGGCAATCGTCGCCGGCGCCGTCGCCTTTCTGCTGGTGGGACTGCCCTCGGTGGACACGATTACCGCGCCCATCGGGCACATCGCCACCGCGCCGTTCGAGGCGCTGACGACCGCCGCCGGGCTGTTGTCGCTGGTCCTGTTTACGAACGCGGTCTTCCGCCGGCCGGAGCACGACGAAGGCATCCTGCTCCGCACGGGCGCCGCCGTCCTCGTCGCCGGATGCGCGGTGGCGGGAGACACCCTGGCCGCCGCGACGGTCATCGTCCCGGTCCTGGCGCTCGCGGCGCTCGACGTCTTTCGGCGCGGCCGGAGAGGACGGGCCGCCGCCGGCGCCGCGTTCGCCCTGCTCGCGTTCGGCCTTTCACGGTTTCTGCTCTGGGTGTTGAGCGCGACGCACGGCGAGCGGCTGCTTCAGCCGGTCAACTGGATCTCATTTGCGCCGTTCGAGACCTTCTTCTCACGGAACCTGCCGCTCGCCCTGCAGGGCCTGATCGGCTTCTACGGCGCGTATTGGTTCGGGCGCCCGGTGCTCGATCTCTCGACGCTGTACGTGCTGGTTCATCTGGCCGCGCTGGTCTTTGTGCTCTACGCGGTGGGACGGGCGCTGCTGGCCGTGGGCACAGGGGCGAAGCTCGACTGGCTCACCGGCGTCCTGGTCCTCGGATTCGTCGCCAACCTCGGCGCCTACGCGTCGAGCACGCTGCCCGCCAGCCTCTACACGAGCCGGTACCTGCTCGCCGTGCTGCCGTACGGCGGCGTCGTCGCCGCTCGGGCGTTCGGTGAGATGTTTCAGGACGCCGGCCTCCGGAAGCGGCTGATGCTCGGCGGCATGGTGGTGGTCCTCGCGGCCGCCTCGCTGTCGTCGTTTGCCTTATGGTTTGAGGATTCAGTGTACGTCTCGCCCCGGACGAAGGTGATCCGGTGGCTCGTTGATCACCACCTGCGTTACGGATACGCGCAGTACTCGGACGCGGCGGCGCTGACCGTGGAATCCGGCGGCCGGCTGATTGTGCGCCCCGTTGGACAATGGTCGGATCTCAGGGTCGGGCCCATCCCGTACTCCGCGCGGCATTGGTACACCGAACCGACGACGTTTGTCGTGTTCCACGACGAGGACGTGACGGGAGTCAGCGTTCTGGCGGCGGAGCGCACCTTTGGGCGCGATCACGGCCTCAATACAATCGGACCCTACCGGGTCGCAGTGTGGCCGCACATTATCCACGTTCCGGGACCGTAAACGAGACTGAGCCAGACTCGTCTGTAGACATTGCGGGAGGGTTGCGGTAGCCAAGTGCGGTATCTGTGAGAGTTCGCGGACACGATCGTCATGCAACCGGCACGCCCGCGATCGATGGCCGCGGAAGCACATTGGGAGGATGCATGGTTACTGCAACGCGCGCCCTTCGGGGCGTCGTACGGCGGTGGGCGGCGCCCGCCGCCGGCACGAGGCTGTCACGGTACGTCCTTGCCGCGATCGTGTTCCTCGCCCTTTGTGTCTTTTACAAGGTCGCGGCTGACCGGGAAGGGCTCGTCAACGCGGACAGCGTGAGCTTTGTGGTGGCAGCGCAGGACCTGCTTCGGGGAAACTGGAACCTGCGTGGCTGGACGATCGTCAATTCCGCATGGTGGCCGGTTCAGCCGGTTGTGTACGCGGGGACCCTGCTCGCACGAGGACCGGTCGCAGCAACGCCGTACGTAGCGGGGCTCGCGTGGGCGACGATGGTCGCCTGCGCCGTCTGGGCCGCGGCACGGCCTTTGCGGGGCGTCAACGGCCTCATCGCGGGAGCCGTCGCCTTTCTCTTTATCGGCCTTCCCGCGGTCGACACCGTCGTATCCGCGGTGCCGTACATCACCGGTTCGCCCTTCGAAGCCCTGACGACCGCCGGCGGCCTGCTGTCGCTCGCGCTCTTTTGGAAAGCCGGCTCGGCGGGGCCTGGAGAGGAGGCGCCCGGTCGTCTTCGAACAGGCCTCCTCGCAGCGGCGGCGGTGGTCATCGCCGGATCCATCGTTACGAGCGACGCGCTGGCGCTGGCGACGGTGATCGTTCCGGTTCTCGCGCTCGCCGTTCTCGCCGTGTTTCGGGATCGTTGGGACAAACGCATCCTCGCCGGCGCCGCGTTCGGAATCGTTGCGTTCATGCTGTCGCGGTTTCTGCTTTGGCTTCTGCCCGCAACGAACGGGGAGACCGTGGTTCAGCCGGTCAACTGGGCGACCTTTGCGCCGTTCGATCAGTTTTTCTCACAAAACCTGGGGTTCGCCTTTCAGGGCGTCGTGGGGTTCTTCGGCGCCTATTGGTTCGGCCGCCCGGTCCTCGACTTGGCGACGCTCTACGTACTCGTGCATCTCGCCGCGCTGCTCTTCGTTCTCTGGGCGGTTGGGCGTTCCGTGGTGGCCGCATGGCGGGGATGGAAGCAGGATTGGCTCCTGGGCGTGCTTGCTCTGGGGTTCGTGTCGAACCTCGGCGCCTACGCGGCGAGCATCTTGCCGGCCGGTCTCGAAACCAGCCGGTACCTGCTGGCTCTGCTGCCGTACGGCGGCGCGGTCGCGGGCAGAGCGTTCGGCGAAATGTTTCGCGATGCCGGCGGGCGGGGCAAGATCGTCCTCTGCGGGGTTGTGGCCGTCTTCACAGTCGCCTCGGTATCCTCATTTTCCATCTGGCTCCGATACGCGCCGTATGTCTCGCCCCGAACTCAGTTGATCAATTGGCTCGTCGGCCATGGCCTTCGTTACGGATATGCGCAATATTCGGACGCCGCGGCCCTGACCGTCGAATCCGAAGGCCGGCTGCTCGTGCGGCCCGTCGGGAGTTGGGCGGTGGACCGCCTCGGTCCGATCCCATACTCCGCGAGCCAGTGGTATTCCGAGCCGATGAGCTTCGTCGTCTTCGACGATCAGAAGGGCACAGGAGTCAGCGTCCCCGCCGCGGAGCGCACCTTTGGCGGGGGCTACACGCTCACCCAGGTTGGGTCGTATCAGGTCGCGGTGTGGCCGCAGCCCTTCCACGTGCCCGCGCGGTAAGATCGCGCGACCGGGGGCTCCGATCACACGTTTTGGAAGGGTCCCCTCGGCAGCATGCGGTACCCTTTGAGGAGCTCCTCGATGCCGTCGTCGAGGGACCGGCGCGCCTCGAACCCGGCTTCGCGCAGCCGCGCGTTGGACACGGTGTAGTCACGGCGATCGACGTCGCTGCGGAACGGCGAGAATTGGATCACGAAATCCGGGACGTGCTCCTTGACCTTGAGTGCGAGCTGCTCCTTCGACATGTTGGCCGCGTCGAGGCCGAAATTGTAGCGTCGCCCCGCGAGGCGCTCGCCGTGCTCGAGGCAGTAGACGAAGCAGTCGGCGACGTCCCGGATGTGCACGTAGTTGCGCCGGAAGTCTTTTTCGAACAGGACGATGTAGCCGTCCGTGACGGCCGCGTAGACGAAGTGGTTGACGAGGAGGTCGAGCCGCATTCGGGGTGACGTGCCGAACACCGTGGCCAGCCGGAGCGTGACCGCGTTCGGCGCGGCGAGCAGCTCGGCTTCCGCCTGCGCCTTCGTCCGTCCGTACAGCGAGATCGGCTCGAGCGGCGTCTCTTCGGTGCAGACCGCGGTTCCCGTACGCGTGCCGTATCCGCTGTTCGTGTTCGGGAACACGACGAGCTGGTGCGGGCTGCGCAGGCGGTTCAGCAGGCGCACGGCTTCCACGTTCACGGACTCGGCGAGGCGCGGATCCCGGTCGCACGCCGGCGCCCCGACGATCGCGGCCAGCGGGACCAGGGCGTCGGCTTTGGCGATGAGTGGCCGGATCACCGTCTCGTCGCGGACGTCGCCCGCGACGAACTCGAACGACGGATTCGCGCAGAGGTGCAGGAGGGGGTGCTGACGGTACATCAAATTGTCGACCGCGGTGACCTGCCAGCCGGCGTCGAGCAAATGCTCGCACAACACCGAACCGAGATAGCCGGCTCCGCCTGTTACCAGTACCGACCGGCCGCGCGCCGGTTCGCGCTCACCCATGGCGGGCGGCCGACACCGGTGTCTCGTGCCGGATGCGGCGGTCGAGGAGCCATGCAAAGATGCCAATGACACCGGCGATGGCGCCGAGGCGCAACCCCCACTCCATGTGCCGGTCGCGATAGATGAAGCGGACTTCGTGCCGGCCGGCCGGAACGGCGACGGCCCGGAAGAGGTAATTGGCGCGATAAATCGGCGTCGCGCCGCCGTCGACGAACGCCTCCCAGCCCGGGTATTCTAGGTCGTTGAGCAGGAGGAACCCGGGATGGACAAACGCGGCGGCGACAGTCACGCGGTCCGCCTCGTAGGACGAGATGCGCAGATCGGCCGGCTGAATAGGCGCGTCCGGCGCCGGGAGGGCGCCGGACGGCACGGCCGGCGTCTCCTCGAGCACGAGTTCGCGGCGAGGATCGTATCCTGCCCGGCTCAGCTCGCGCAGAATGCCGATGCGGTCATGCAGGACGACGTAGCCGTATGAGTCGAGGATGCGCGGCTCGACTTTGGGCATGGTGTAAAGCAGCGTTCCAGGAGCCAGTTCGGTGATGCCGGGGACGCGCCGGAATCGCGCCGCGTCCGCTCCGCTCAAGGGGAGAAAGACGTATTTCACGTTCAAGAGACTCATGAGCGAGGATCCGAGTCCGCGGTGAATGAGGACACCGTGTATTCCCCCCGGTCTGACCATCGTGTCGAGACCGTAGCCCTGCAGGAAGTTGGTGTACTCACTATAGCGCGCCGGCAGGAGACCGGGATCGCCCTCGACGTCTTGAGCGCCGAACACCACGGCGCGATCGAACAGGCCGCGCTCGCGATACAGCGACCGGTCGCGGGCAAGGAAGCGCGTGATCGCGTCCTCCCCAAGCACGGCGCGAATATCGGTGCCGGCGGTCGTGACCGGCAAGCCCGCGCAGAGGAGATCGACGACGATGAAGGCCGTCGCTGCGCCGGCCAGCCACGCCGGCGGGTTCACGGCGTACCGCGCGCGCAGGCCGAGCAGACCCGCCGAGAGGCTGAAGGCGACGCCGACGAAGAGGAGGCTCGCGCCGGCGTCCCCCCGGACTTCCCGTAGGGCGAGCAGCCAGCTTCGGTGCGCGTACCACGTCCACCCCAGGGTGAGGCTCCACAGGATGGCCGCGGCGACGAGCACGAAGAACAGGATGGTGCGTGTCTTGCTCCAGGTTTCACGGGTAGACGTGCCGTCGCGGTAACCGTCCAACCCGAACCCCGCGAGGACGGACGCGCTGATGGGCAGGAGGATGTTGATGTTTTCGATGTCCCGGAAGCTCTTGAGCAGCGGGACGTACATGACGGCGCGGTAAAGAATCCCGAATCGTCCGAGCGCAAGCCAGAGAACGGCGACGCCGAGCGCTCCGAAGAACCGTACATGCCAGCGGTCCCGCCTCCCGAGCAGGGCGATAATGATCAGGGCGAGGGTGAAGAAGCCGACATAAAACGTGGATGCGTGAGGGTAGAAGTCATGCGCGCGCAGCACGATCTCGCCCCACGAGCCGCGCACTTCGTCTCCGAAGAAGTGGGGCGCCAGGAAGGACACCAGCCCGAGCGGCGGGACGGATCCCAGGAGCGCAAAGCCCGGGGGCAATCCTCTCCGGTTCGACAGCATGAACAGCTGCCATGTTGGAAGCGCCTGCGCGGCGGCGAAGCAGGCGGCGAAGCCGAGCATGGCCGCGAGCAGCAGCGCCGGTCCGACGATATCGGTCGCCGGAAGACCGGCGCCGGGGCCGCCGTGTCCGCGCCGGCGGTTGACGAGCCGGCAGACGGCGTACGCGAGGAGGGCCAGGGTCGCGTACGCGAACGTCTGCGGGTCGCCGGCGAAGAACTGGCACGCCAGCACGAGACCGCCGAGCAGCGCCCCTCCCGCGCGCTGCCGTGCCTGAACGATCTCCTCCACCAGATAGAACAGCAGCGGGATCAGAGCATAGGTGCCGAGACGCTGGGGGTCGCCAGCAAAAACGCGTTCGGCGGCGAATCCCGAGAGCATGTAGACGGCGCCGCCGAGGAAGCGGGCCGGACGCGACAACGGTATGGTGCCCAGGTACAGGTACATGAACCAGCCGGCGAGCACAAGCTGCAGTACAATGATCGTATTGACCGCGTCCCGGACCGAGAATATCATGAGCGCCGGGACCGTGGCCGGGTAGAAGAACATGGTCGTTGGGTCGGCGATCTCCGGGTAGCCGGAGACCATAAAGGGGTTCCACGACGGCCAGGCGGCCGCCCGGACCTGCCGGGCCACGAACGATAGGAGCGCATAATAGTGGACGATGCCCTCGTGACTGATCAAGTCTCCGCGAACTATCGGGGCGGCGACGAGGCCGAAGCCAAGGGCAGCGAGGACGAACAGTTCCGGCGGCCACCGCAGGGCGCCCAGAGCGCGACGTCGACGCCCCCGTGCGATGGCCCCATCGAGGGCAACAGGCATCGGGCCGAAATTCGGTGACTATGACGGTAACCCTGCTGATTCCGACCCTCAACGAGATTGAAGGCGTGCGCGCCATCATGCCCCGCATTCGCCGTAACTGGTGCGATCAGGTGCTGATTGTCGACGGCGGTTCGACCGACGGCACCGTCGAATATCTCACGGGGCAGGGCTATCAGGTTGTCACCCAGCGCCGGCGGGGGCTGCGCTACGCGTTCCTCGACGCCTGGCCCCATGTCACCGGCGACGTCGTCATCACCTTCAGCCCAGACGGGAACTCCGTGCCCGAGGCGATCCCGCCGCTCGTCGCCAAATTGCGCGAAGGATATGATATGGTAATCGTGTCGCGGTACACGGGGGGCGCGAAGAGCGAGGACGACGATTTCGTTTCAGGCCTCGCCAACCTCGTGTTTACCTTTACGATCAACCTGCTGTTCCGGGCGAAATACACCGATTCCATGGTGATGTTTCGCGGCTACCGGCGGGCGTTGATCGAGGAACTGGACCTCGACAAGGAGTGGTCCTACCGGCCTGAAGAAACCTTCCTGCGGACCACCGTGGGATGGGAGCCGCTTCTCAGCATTCGGGCGGCGAAGCGGCGCCTCCGGGTTGCGGAGATTCCCGGAGACGAACCCTGCCGGATCGGCGGGCGCAAGCAGCTGCACGTGAAATGGGGGTTTGCGTACATCTTGGAGATCGGACGCGAGCTGGTGTCATGGCGGTAAGAGGCGGGGCGTCTCCGGACGCCGGGCTGACCTCGCGATTCTACCGGATGCTCTTTCGGATCCGGCGCGTCGAGGAAGAGGTCGCCCGGGTCTATCCCACGGACAAGATCAAGAGTCCCATCCACCTATCGATCGGGCAGGAGGCGGTCTCGGTCGGCGTCTGCGCCGCCCTGCGCGAGACGGACGTGGTCTTCGCCACCCTGCGGGGGCACGCCGCGTATCTCGCCAAGGGCGGCGATTTGAAGAAGATGATCGCCGAACTGTACGGCAAGGCCACCGGTTGCGCGAAGGGCAAGGGCGGCTCGATGCACCTGATCGACGCCGCGGCCGGCATTATGAGCACGGGCGCGATTATCGGCACGATCGAGCCGCAGGCCGTCGGCTACGCGTGGGCGCTGAAGCTTCAGGGGAAGAACGACGTCGCCGTCAGCTTCTCGGGCGACGGCGCGTGGGAGGAAGGCTCGGTCTTCGAGAGCCTGAATTTCGCCGCCCTCAAGCGCGTGCCGGTGCTCTACATCTGCGAAAACAACAATCTCGCGATTCACAGCCGCCTCGGCGCGAGACAGCCGGTGTCCAATATCTACGAGCGTGCCCGGGCCTACGGCGTTCCCGCCGAGCGGATCGAGGACATGGACGTGTTCAAGATCTACGAGTGGACGCGCGCCGCGGTGGCCGATCTGCGCGCCGGCCGGCCGGGGCCGCGGTTCCTCGAGTGTCTGACGTACCGCTGGCGCGAGCACGTCGGCCCGAACGAGGACTTCAACGCCGGCTACCGGTCGAGAAGCGAGGCCGAGCCGTGGTTTGCGAACGACCAGGTGGCGCGCCTCGCCGCGATGGTGCCGGCGGCGGAGCGCGAGGCGATCGAAGAAGAGGTGCTGGCCGAAATTCGCGACGCCTTCGACTTCGCGGAGCGCAGCCCGTTCCCCGAGGCCGAAGAACTCTACACCGATGTCTTTGCGGATGAGCGACATGGAACGGCTGCTCACGTACGCTGAAGCGATTCGCGAGGCCACCTGGCTCGAGATGGAGCGGGATCCGTCCGTCATCGTGTTCGGCCTCGGCGTCGACGACCACAAGGCGATCTTCGGGACGACGAAGGGCCTGATCGACCATTTCGGTCCGGACCGGGTCTCGGACACGCCGCTCGCGGAAGAGGCGATGACCGGGGTCGCCGTCGGGGCGGCGCTGGCCGGGATGCGTCCGATCCACGTCCACGCCAGATTCGACTACCTGCTCGTCGCGATGAACCAGCTGGTCAACGTGGCGGCCAAGACGCGCTACATGTCGGCCGGCGCGCTGCGCGTGCCGATCGTGGTGCGCGCGACGATCGGCCGCAGCTGGGGGCAGGGCCCCACGCATTCGCAGGGTCTGCACGGACTGTTCATGCATGTGCCCGGTCTGAAGGTCGCCGCGCCGAGCTCGCCCCACGACGCGAAGGGCCTGCTCATCGAGAGCATCCGCGACGACAATCCGGTGATCTTCGTCGAGCACCGGATGCTGCACTCACAGAAGGGCCCTGTGCCCGAGGGCGACTATACCGTGCCGTTCGGAAAGGCGCGCGTGCTGGCCCGGGGGTCCGACGTGACGCTGGTCGGGATCTCCTACATGGCGCTCGAATGCCTGCGGGCCCAGAAGGCGCTCGAGCCGGCGGGTATCAGCGCCGAGGTGATCGATCCGGTGTCGCTTGCGCCGCTCGACGTGGACACGATCGTGGAGTCCGTCGGGAAGACGGGGAGGCTCATCGTGGTGGACACCGCCTGGACGTCCTGCGGCGCCACCGCGGAGATCCTTGCGCAGGTGGCCGAGCGGCTCGCCGGGACGCGGTCGGTGCATGTCCACCGCATGGGGCACGCGCCGGTCAGCTGCCCGACGACCCAGAACCTCCAGAACCTCTTCTATCCTACGCCGCACCAGATCGCGGCGCAGGCCTACCGCCTGGTGCGCGGCGGGCACGAAGCGTGGATGCCGCCGGCCGTCGAGGCGCCTGAGATCGCGGCGTTCAGGGGGCCGTTCTGATGCCGGCGCACAAGCGGGGACAGCTGGATCTGGTCCTGGTCAATCCCGGCGACCGCAGGCAGATCTACCAGGCGCTCGGCGAAAACCTGAGCGCGGTCGAGACGCCGGTGTGGGTCGGGTTGATGGCCACGTTTGCCCGGCGGCGCGGCTTCTCGGTCGAGGTCATCGACAGCCACGCCGAGGAGCTGAGCGCCGAGGCGACGGCGCAGCGCGTGGCGGAGATGGCGCCGCGGCTCGTGGCGGTCGTGGTCTACGGGCACCAGCCGTCGGCTTCCACCCAGAACATGACCGCGGCCGGCGCGGTTTGCCGCGCGGTGAAGGACCTCGCACCGTCGCTCAAAGTCTTGCTGGTGGGCGGGCACGTGGCGGCGCTGCCGGAGCGCTCGCTCCGGGAGGAGCGCTGCGACTTCGTGTGCGGCGGTGAAGGGCCGCACACCCTCGTCGATCTTCTGGAGGCGCTGGCGCACGAGCATTCCGATCTGTCGAAGGTGCGGGGCCTGTGGTATTGGGACGGCGGTGCGCCCCGCTCGACGCCGCCGGCGCCGCTCGTGACGAACGTCGACGACGAAATGCCGGGCCTCGCCTGGGATCTCCTGCCGATGACGGCGTACCGCGCCCACAACTGGCACTGTTTCGGGCATCTCGAGCGGCAGCCGTACGCCGCGATCTACACGACGCTCGGCTGCCCGTACCACTGCAGTTTCTGCTGCATCCAGGCGCCGTTCAAGAGCGGCGAGCAGGTGCTCGGGTACAAGGAGGCGGTGAACAGCTACCGCTTTTGGAACCCGCAGGCGACGGTCGCGCAGATCGACACGCTGGTCAACACCTACGGCGTCCGCAACATCAAGTTCGCGGACGAGATGTTCGTGCTCAACGTGCGGCACGTTCACGGCATCTGCGACTTGTTGATCGAGCGCAACTACGGCTTGAACATCTGGGCCTACGCTCGCGTGGACACGGTGCGCGGCGAGGGTACGGTGGAGAAATTGAAACGGGCCGGGATCAACTGGCTGGTGCTCGGCATCGAGGCGGCGAGCGAGCGCGTCCGCACCGACGTCGACAAGGCGTTCCCGCAGCAAGAGATCTTCGACACCGTCGAGCGGCTGCGCGCCGGCGGCATCAACGTCCTCGGCAACTACATCTTCGGGCTGCCGGAGGACGACGTGGCGTCGATGCAGGAGACCCTCGACCTCGCCCAGGCTCTGAACTGCGAGTTCGCCAACTTCTACTCCGCGATGGCCTACCCGGGGTCGCGGTTGTACGACATCGCCGTCCAGAACGCCTGGCCGCTTCCTGAAAAGTGGTCCGGCTACTCACAGCACGCGGAGAACACGCTGCCGCTGCCGACGAAATACCTCTCCGGCGCCGAGGTCCTGCGCTTCCGCGACCGCGCGTTTCAGGTTTACTTCGGCGACCCGCGCTACCTCACGATGGTGGAGCAGAAGTTCGGCCGCCCGACGGCGGAACATGTCCAGACGATGGCGTCCCGGACGCTCACGCGCAGCGCGCTTCGGGCCTGACGGCGAGCCGGTCAACATGTTATAGTAAAGAGCGCGGTACCGGGCGGTAGCCGGCCGGCGCGCGGTGGGGGATTCGATGGTTCGTCCGCTCCGCTCTCTCGTGGTGCTCGCGGTCCTCGTCTGCGCCGGCGGCCTGCTGCTGCCGGCCGGGGCGCAAACGCACCAGACGACGTCCACGGCGGAACTGCGGACGCTGTTCTCGCACCTGCTCGGCGATCCCCCGCTGATCCACATGGAAGCCGTGCCCGACATTTACGACGGCGGCTACGCGCGCGTCAGCGTCTACGGGCGCCACGTCTTCATCAAGGGCATGCTCATCGACGAGCTGTGGATCCGCCTCGTCGGCGTGTCGTTCGATCCGGCGGAGCTGCGGCACGGCGTGCTCAAGGTCACCGACATCCGCGACAACGCGATTTACGGGAAATTGTCGCTCGCGGCCGTCCAGGATTTCCTGAACAAGCAGGCGGCGGTGCAGGACGTCCGCCTCGGCGTCAACGCCGAGGCGATCACCGGCGCCGCGACCGTCGTCTACAACGGCATCCCCACGCGCGTCCGGATGCAGGGCATCTTCCAGGTGTACGGCGATCCCGAGGTGTTCTTCCACATCCAGGCGCTTTCGGTGAACTCCATCCCGGTGCCGTACATTCTCGCCGCGAACCTCGAGCGGCAGATCAATCCGGTCGTGGACTTCCGGACGTGGCCGGTGCAGTTCAAGATCCGCACCTTCAAGCAGACGCCGGAAGGCTTCGTGCTCAGCAGCCAGCGCGACTTCGCCCAGCCCTGCAATGCCTGCGGGGGACCGCCGCTCCAACTGATCCCGTGACCCCGTCTTCGCGGGGCGGCTCGGCGGCCGGCATCGTCCACCCGTTCCGCGCCCGGCTCCAGCGCGGACCGCTGCTGTGCGACGGCGCCATGGGCACGCTGCTCTACGCGAGAGGCGTGCCGTTTGACCACTGCTTCGACGCGCTCAACCTCGCCGACCGCGAGCGCGTTCTCAACGTGCACCTCGATTATTTGCGGGCCGGCGCCGAGATCATCGAGACCAACACGTTCGGCGCCAATGCCTTCAGGCTGTCGCAGCACGGCCTGGCCGATCGGGTCCGCGACGTCAACCGCCAGGGCGCCAAGATCGCGAAGGAAGCGCGGGACATCTTCGGCCGCGCGTTCTTCATCGCGGGCTCGGTGGGTCCGCTCGGCCGTCCGATGGCGCCGTTCGGCCGGATCACGCCCGCCGAGGCGCGGAGCGCCTTCCGGGCCCAGATCGACGGCCTCGTCGAGGGCGGGGTGGACATCCTCATTCTCGAGACGTTCGCGAACCTGAGCGAGCTGCTCGAGGCGGTCTCGGCCGCGCGCGAGGCCTGCGATCTGCCGCTCGTCGCGCAGATGACGTTCACGGAAGACGGACGGACGCAGTACGGCCACAGTCCCGCGGAGGTCGTCACGGCACTCGAGGGGGCGGGGGTCGATCTCGTGGGCGCCAACTGCAGCGTCGGCCCCGTGCCGATGCTCGAGGTCATCCAGCAGATGGCGTCGGTGGCGCGCGTGCCGCTCTCCGCGCAGCCGAACGCCGGATTCCCCACGCTGGTCGACGGACGCTACCTCTATCTCTCCTCGCCGGAGCACATGGCGACGTACGCGAAGAAGATGGTCGACGCGGGCGTCCGCCTCGTCGGCGGCTGCTGCGGGACGACGCCCGAGCACATCGCGGCGATTCGCCGGGCGATTGCCGAGGCCGGCGCGGCGGCCGAACCGGCCGCCCTCGAAGCCGTCCACGCGGTCCCGCGCGACGAGGCGCTGCCGGCCGTCGACCAGCCGAGCGAACTGGCCCAAAAACTGCACCGGTCGTTCGTCATCAGCGTCGAGGTGGATCCCCCGAAAGGCCTCGACGCGACGAAGGACCTCGAGGGCGCGCGGCTGCTCAAAGAGGCCGGCGCGGATGTGATCGACGTCGGCGACAGCCCGATCGGCCGGGTGCGGATGAGCGCGCTTGCGATGTGCTATCTGATTCAGCAGCATGTCGGAATCGAAACCATCATTCACTTCACGACCCGGGACCGCAACGTCGTCGGCCTGCAGGCCGACCTGATCGGGGCGCACGCGATGGGCGTGCGCAACGTGCTGGCGCTCACCGGGGAGCCGCCGCGCGGCGACTATCCCAACGTCACGGCCGTCTACGACGTGGACAGCGCCGGGCTCATGCGGATCATCAAGCGCTTCAACGAGGGGCTGGACCTCGCCGGAAAGTCGATCGGACACCCGGCGCGGTTCCTGATCGGCGGGGCGCTCGACATGACGACGGCCACCCTCGACCGTGAGCTGCCGAAGATGGAGCGCAAGCTCGAGTCCGGCGTGGACTTCTTCATGACGCAGCCGATCTACGAGCCGGAGACGCTCGACGCGTTCGAGCGGCGGGTCGGCCGGCTGCCCGTGCCGGTGCTGGTCGGCGTCTTGCCGCTGCAGAGCTTCCGCCACGCCGAATTTCTGCACAACGAGGTGCCGGGCATCACGATCCCGGACTGGATCCGGGACCGCATGCGCCTTGCCGGCAGCGGCGGGCGGGACGAAGGGTACGGGCTCGCCCGCGAGCTGCTGGCGGGTCTGGTCGACCGGATCGACGGCGCCTACCTGATGCCGTCGTTTGGCCGGTACGAGGTGTGCGCGGCGCTCGTGCGGGAGATCCGCGCGCGCGTCGGCACGACGGCCGGCCGGGCGCGGCCCTGAAAGCGCAGCAGCAGTTACGCGCCCGACCAATATGCGACGCACGCGAGGAAGACGGTCGAGGCGGGCGCCCGGGTGGCGCCGGCTGGGGGGCCTATCCGAGATATTGCGGTGGAACGGCATCCGCGGGCGCGAGGGTGACTCCGTCCAGTACGCGCCACAGTCCGGCGGCACGCGCTGAATGGTCCGCATCCCATCGAATGCGCTCTCCGGCGACCACGGCGAGCACAGGGAGGCCGGTCACGCGGGCAAGCGTGTCGGCCCGGCGCTGGGCGCGCACGACGTCGAGTTCGTTGACGGACCCGGAGACTTCCGCGACAAGGTAGCACTCACGCTCATCGGACCGGGAAATCCCGCGGATCACCACGTCGGCCAAGCCAAGGTCGCGGTGCTCATCGATCGTGATGGCGGTCCTACGCTCTGCATCGTCCATCAACGCTTCGAGTTCCGACGCCGACGGAACGGAGATCCGGCGAAGGATCATCTGGAAGAACGAGGTGGCGTGGTCTCGATAATGCCGCTCCAAGTCGCGCCCAAAGAGCCCATCGACTCGTTGGTCAATGCGATCCACACGGCCGATGAGTTGCCGGAGGGTCTCCTCGGTCCGCCGCTGGGCCTCCGCGAGCTCGCGTACCTGCCCCGCGAGCTCGCGTACCTGCCCGGCGAGGTCGCGGAGTTCAGCCTGGGTCTCCTCCTGAGCCTCAGCGAGGCGTTCCAGCGCCGCCCTGACAGGGTCGATACGCGGCTTGCGGGATGGCGTTGTCTTCGCCATAGCACCACTCATTCTCTCACGGGCTCCTTTAGAGGGTCAACAGAGAAGGCGTCGCCGCGTCGCCGAGCGTCGCACGCTTTGAGGCGTATCGCCCGAACGGCTACGAGAGGAGCAGTTCGAGGTCTTCGCGGCGCAGCGTGCGGACGAGACTGTTGTCGGCCGTGATGATCGCGTCGGCGAGGTCGCGCTTGGTTTCCTGCAGCGCCAGGACCTTTTCTTCGACGGTGTCCCGCGCAATGAGACGGTAGGCGAAGACCGCGCGGGTCTGGCCGATCCGATGGGTGCGGTCGATCGCCTGGGCCTCGGCGGCGGGGTTCCACCAAGGATCCAGCAGGAACACGTAGTCCGCGGCCGTGAGGTTGAGTCCGAGCCCGCCCGCTTTGAGGCTGACGAGGAACAGACGGCACCCGTCGTCCTCCTGAAAGCGCCGCACGCGCGCCCCGCGATCCTGGGTCCGGCCGTCCAGGTACTCGTACGGTACGCCGCTTTCGTCGAGCCGGTCGCGCACGATCGCGAGCAGACTGGTGAATTGCGAGAAGACGAGCGCCTTGTGCCCGCTCTCGGCGACCTCCGTGATCCGCGGGAGCAGCACGTCGAGCTTGGCGCTCGGTTCGTTCCGCCGCGACCGGTCGAGCAGGCCGACGTGGCACGCAGCCTGCCGCAGCCGGAGCAGCGCCTCCAGCACCTGCAGCTTGGTCCGGTTGAGCCCCTCGCGCTCGATGCGGCCGAGGAGCGAGCGGCGGTAATGCTCCCTGATCTCGTCGTAGACCCCGCGCTGCGGAGGCGGCAGTTCGCAGTAGAGCGTCTGCTCATGCTTGGGGGGCAGGTCGTGGATGACCTGCTCTTTGGTGCGCCGGAGGATGAACGGGCGGAGTGATCGGGCGAGCAGCGCGCGCGTCTCCGGTGACGGGGCGCGGCCCTCGGCACCCGCGAGGCGGAGCGAGGCGGCCCCGCCCAGCATGCCCGGGTTCAGGAACTCGAACAGGCTCCACAGCTCGCCGAGGTGGTTTTCCACCGGCGTGCCGGTGAGCGCGAGCCGGTAGGTACCACGCAGTAGCCGCACGGCCTTGGCCGTGGCGGTGCCGCCGTTCTTCACCGCCTGCGGCTCGTCCAGCACGACGTAATCGAACTCGAACCCGGCGAGGCCGGCGATGTCCCGGCGCAGCGTCCCGTACGTGGTGAGCACGACGTCGTAGTCGCGGAAGTGGTCTCCGGGCTGCGCCCGCGCGATGCCGGCGTGCTCAAGCACCCGGAGCGCCGGGGCGAACCGCGCGGCCTCCTGCTTCCAGTTGAAGACCAGCGACTTCGGCACGACCACGAGCGACGGCCCGGCAGAGGCGGCGCGGCGCGAAGCGAGCAGCGCCAGCACCTGGACCGTCTTTCCGAGCCCCATGTCGTCGGCCAGGCAGCCGCCCCACCCGAACCGCTGCAGGAACTGGACCCACCCAAGCCCTTCGCGCTGATAGCCGCGCAGCGCCCCGGCAAATCCGGACGGCGGGCCGGCCGGAGTGACGCCCTCGAATCTGCGCAGCTCGTCCCGGGCCCGGGCAAACCCATCGTCCCACGTCGCCTGCGGCTGCGCGGCCAGGAGCGCGTCCAGAACCCCAACCTGACTACGGCGAAACCGGAGGCGGCCGTCCTCCGGCGTCCCGAGCCCTGCGAGGAGACCGTACTTGGCGAGCCAGTCCTCCGGCAGCATTCCGTACGTCCCGTCGCCCAGGGGCACGATCGACTCGCCCCGCCGCACGGCGGCGAGTACCGCCGGAAGCGGAGCGGCGGTGTCGCCGAACTCCACCGTTCCGTGAAGATCGAACCAGTCGATGCCGGATGTCACCTCGATCCGAAAGTCGCCGGGCGAGCGGTAGAGCTTGCCCTCGGCCTCGACGCGCCATCCGTCCCGCACGAGGGAGCGGACCGCGCGGGGGAGGCGGCCGGGAGCGAGCAGCAGCGTCGGGGCGTTGGGCGCATGCCGGGCGGCGGGCCGATAGGACGGCCGGAAGCCGAGATCGCGCAGCCGGGCCGCCGCCTGTTCCTCGGCGGCGGGGTCGCGAAGGATCAAGACGCGCTCCTTGGCAAGGAATGCGCCCCGCACCGGATCGCCGGCCCTGATCGCGATCCCCGCGTAGTCGAACGAGAGCGTCCCTTCCAGGTACGCACCTCTTTGATCGCGGCCGGGCGCCCGCACGGCGAGGCGCGGCATCGGCGTGCCCGTGGCCTCCTCGTACTTGAGCTCATTTGGGAGCACAAGCCTGGGGAGGTGCGGCAGCCGGAGCAACGCGGCCAGCAGGTCGTCCCCGTGCGCGCGCGGCGCCGTGATCGGACCGTCCCGGCGCAGGTGCGTGACCCACTCGAACGCGCCAAAGTGCTCGAGCCGCGCGCACCGGCCGTCGTGAAACGCAAACCCGCTCTCCAGCAGCACGGCCGGCGCACGCAGCTCGATCCGCTCTTCCGGACGCCTCAGCGAGCCCGTGAGCACATAGCCGCCGGTGCGCGTGTCGCGCGTCACGTCGAGGGCGAGCTCCCACGACGGCCCATCATCCCACTGCACGAACGTCAGCGCCTCGGCCTGTCCGCTCGGCGCCAAGCCCTTGGGCGATAGCGCGCGCAGAGACGCACGGCCGGTGCGGCACAGCAGCGGGATCAGCGTCACCTGCAACGGATTCGGGATGATGTATCGGGGTCGCCCTGTGCTGTGGTAGCTCCAGAAATACGCGGGCGAATACCCGTGGGGGTTTGTGGCGCCGGCCAGGAGCGAGAGAATTTCGCGATCGGCCGGATCCGGCAGCCGCGCGATGTCGCCCGCGGGGATCCTGGCCGATGCCAGCATCTGCCACTCGCCGTTGGCTCTTCGTTTCCGGGCCGCGACCTCCAGCACGATTTCGCCGCCCGTGACCGTCGAGGGCGGTTCTAGCACGTAGACGATCTCCCGCCCGCCCGGCCACGCGTCGCGGGAAGGAGCAAGCCCAGCCGGTCCCCGCAGCGTCTGCTCCACGAGCGCCAAGCGCCGCTGCCAGGCGTCCGCCTGCGGCCGGCGCGGGCCGGCGGGGCGTTGCGGCACGTGGGGTTTGCCCTGCGCGTGCGGGTGCGCCCGGTCCGGTGCCGGAAGCGCGAGTCCAGCCGCAGGGCCGCTCGCCGGCCCAGAGACCGAGGTGGCAGCGTCCAGGAGCCCGGCCGCCGCGAGCCAGGCCAGACCGGCGGCCACGCAGTGCTTGCAGAAGATGCCGTCGCCCCCGAGCGGACACGTGCAATCGTAGGCGAGTCCGCCGCCCTCCGCCCGCAGCGTGACGTTGTAGCGCTGCGAGCCGCGGACGTCGGCGGCGATGGTGTCCTGGCGCGCGTCGAGGGCCAGGACGCGGTCGGCGGCCCAATATTTTAGGCCGCGGTCAAAGGAGCGCCCGCCGGCCATCTGCCGCAGGCACCGCCGGGTCAGTATCTGACCGAGGGACGTCACGCTACCACGAGGGCCGATGGGACGAGGGGAGAGGCGTCGGGTCTGCCGTCGCTCCGTACCCACTCCGAGCGACGCATGTGAAACGCGTGGTGATGCTCCCAGGATGCATCGATGAGCGCCGTTGTCCTGCGCTGTTTCTATACGCTGCGGCTCACCCGATCTCCTGCTGAACCTCCGCGCCGTCGGGGTACGTGCCGACGCCCCGAACGGATGCATGGGATAATGGCTGCTGCGATGCCAAAGTCAAGAGCCATATCCCGTAGGCCCCGTATTGATCCCATCCAGGCGGCTCTGGTGCGTCTCGCTGAGGCCAAGTCTGGACTTCTACGGAGTCGGGCGGCCGGACGGCCACCAGGTTACGGTTGTCGGTGGGGCCAAGAGCCGGATTCATGGCCGGGATGTTGAAGTCCTCAGCGAACGTGCAAGGCAGTTGGCGCCCGGATCGACGGGGCCTGCCTGATGCCGTCGTTCGGCCGCTACGAGGTGTGCGCGGCTCTCGTGCGGGAGATCCGCGCCCGCGTCGGTACGGCGGCCGGCCGCGCGCGGCGCTGAGCGTCCCGCGCCCGGCCGCGGGAGCCTACGGCGCGCCGAACCTCACCGTGGTCGACACGCCGGGCAGCGTGTTGATACCCAGCGTGACGTACCACCGGTTCGTCTGCGGCGAATACGGGAAGGTCTGATACAGCACGCCCAGCGCAAGGCAGTCGCAGGTCAGGTTCACGACGTAGTCGATTTCGTTGAGCTGCCGCAGCGTGTAGTTGTACTGGATGTTGGTGCCGACCTGGATCGATGGGCTGACGTTGAAGGTCGCGTACAGTCCGTACGTCGTCTGCTGCGCCAGAAAGTCATAGGTGTCGCTGATCGTCGCGTTCGCCAGCAGACCGCCCGGATAGTAGCTGTAGCTGAGCGCGAGCGAGCTGTCAGTCCCGACCCCGTCGAACAGGAACGGGCTGGTTCCAAGGACCGTGGCGAAGTTGTATGCCAGGGTGGCCGAACTGCTCGACGTGAGCGTCTGCGTCATCGCCGCCTGCGCCGCGGTGACCTGGCGGTTCTGCCCCGTGCCGTACGAATCCCATCTCAAGTATCCGGCGGCGGAGACGTAGAGCTGCGGGGCGAGCTTGAACGTATCGCTCATGATGTTCACGATCTCTTCGGTGCGCGAGGCGCCCACGCGGCTCTCGCTCTCGTAGAAGGTGCCGGTCTGCACGATGCCCTGAAGCGACACCGGCAGCCAGGGAACCCGCCAGTAGTTGCCCGTCGCGTCGACCGTGTTCTGATCGAGGTTGAACTGGTTGCCGGTTTGATCGAACGACACGGCGCGGCCGAAGTGAAAGTTGATCAGATAGTCGGGGAACTGCCGGAAGAAGATTCCCTCGCCGGACCACCCGGACCGTGACGCATCGCGGATCCGGACCTGGCCGGTCCAGTCGCCGATCGGAACGTACTGTGTGTACTCGACCCAGTACCCGTTGAAGTTGTCGTACCCGACGGTCGGGCCCGCGTTACCTCGGCCGGGCTTGAGCGAGACGGTATACACCGGCACGTACATGATCGGGACGCCGTAGACGTAGAGAATCGCGTCGTAGGCCTTGAGATAGTCGTCGAACACGATGAAAACCTTGCGCGCCGTGACGCGGAACGCGGGCCGGCGGGGATCGCAGGGCGTCATGGACGACCAAAGGGCGGTGCCCTGGCGGGCCGCGGTCGTCATGGTCTGGCCGGTCACGGTCCAGGGCGGGGATTTCGCGACCGCGTGGGTGATCTCGCCGGCCCGGGTGCGGTAGTTGTACCGGAGCTGATCGCCGGTCGCGGTTTTTCCCGGCTGGGTCAGGACCACGTGTCCCGACGCGAGCACGTCGCCGGTTTTGAGGTTGCCGGTGAGGTGGTCGGCATTGATCGTCGAGCCGCCGCGCGTCGCGACGACGTGGCCGTCGGCCACCACGTTTCCGGTTTGGCTGTCGTACTCGATATGATCCGCCGTCAGCTCGATCGGGCCCTGAGGCGTCGCGGCGGGACTCTGCTGCGCCAGGCCGGGCGTTCCCAACGACAGGATCACCGCGGCACACGTCAGGACGGCCGCGACGCCGCGCAGGAAGCGGCCGTTTACCACGAGACCGGAGCGACCTCAGGATGCCGCCGCAGCGCCTCTGTCAGGACGCTTTTCGCCCGCGCGAGCGCTTCAGGGGTCGTTCCCTCCGCGCGCACGACGAGGACCGGCTGGGTGTTGCTGGCCCGGACCAGCGCCCAGCCGTCCGGAAACACGATCCTGGCGCCGTCCACGTCGATGACCTCGTACTTCGACCGGAACTCCCGCGTGAGGGCTTCGACGACCGCGAACTTCCGGTCGTCCGGGCAGGCGACCCGGGTCTCCGGGGTCGCGTGGTAGCGCGGGATCTCCGCGGCGAGCGACGACAGCGGCCGGCCGGCGCGCGCGAGCATGCGCAGCAGCCGGCCGGCCGCGTAGACGGCGTCGTCGTAGCCGTAGTATTCGTCGGCGAAGAACATGTGCCCGGACATCTCCCCGGCAAATACCGCGCCGACCTCGCGCATGCGGGCCTTGATGAGCGAGTGGCCCGTGCGCGTAAACTCGGGCCGGCCGCCGAGGCGCCGGATCTCGTCGATCAGGGCCTGCGAGCACTTCACCTCCACCAGCGCCACGGCCCCCGGATGCGCGGCCAGAATCTCGCGCCAAAAGAGCGCCATCAAGAGGTCGCCCCACAGGATCTCCCCGCGGTCGTCCACCACCCCGATGCGGTCCCCGTCGCCGTCCAGGCCGATGCCGGCGTCCGCGTGATGCTCGCGCACGGCCCGGATGAGGTCCGTGAGGTTCTCGGGCGCGACCGGATCCGGGTGATGGTGCGGAAACGAGGGGTCCGGCTCGCAGTACAGCGGCACCACCTCGCAGCCCCAGCCGCGGAAGACGTCCGGGGCGAACGCGCCCGCGGTGCCGTTCCCGCAGTCGAGCACGACGCGAAGCGGGCGCGAGCCCCGCGACTCCAGGCGGATGCGTTCGAGCAGCGTTTGCCGGTACGCCGGGAAGACGGCGGCCTGTTCGGCCGTCCCGGTCCGGCCGGCGGCTTTCCGGCCGGCGATGCCCTCCGCGAGCGCGCGGACCTCCTGGATCTGCGCGCCGTAGAGGGTCCCCGTGCCGAGGCAGAGCTTGAACCCGTTGAACTCCGGCGGGTTGTGGCTCGCCGTGACCATGACGCCGCCCTGGACCTCGAAGTGCCGGAGCGCGAAGTAGAGCATCGGCGTGATGGCCAGACCGACGCCGATCGTGTCGCATCCTTCGACGGTGAGGCCGCGGGTGACCGCGGCGTACAGACCCGCCGAGCTCGCGCGGTTGTCGTGGCCGACGGCCGCGCGTCCGACGCCGGCGCGGGCCAGGTAGATGCCGAAGGCCCGCGCGATCTCCTCGGCCGCGCCGGCGTCCAGGTCCTGACCGACGATGCCCCGGATGTCGTATTCGCGGAAGATGTGCGGCGATGGGTGCATGAACAAAGACTTTGTCTCCGTGCGCGGCTCCCCCTACTTGACTCGCGGCGCGCCGTTACCCGGCGGCGCCGTCACCCGCCGCGTCACGGACCGCGGCCATCACGGCGTCGACGTGGGCGTCCCATGAAAACTGCCGCGCCCGGACGCGTCCGGCCGCGGCGAGGCGCCCCCGCAGCGCGCCGTCGCGGGCCACCCGCGCGGTCTCGCGGGCCATCGCCGCGGGGTCGCGGGGAGGATAGTAGACCGCGGCCTCCCCGCACATCTCCCGGTTGAGGGGGAGGTCGGCGGCGACGATCGGCAGGCCGGTGGCCATGGCCTCGACCAGCGGGAATCCGAACGATTCGCAGAGACTGGGATACACGAAGACGTCCGCCGCCTCGTAGACGCGGTGGACGGCGCCGTGCGGGATGCGGCCGAGCAGCCGCACCTGGGGCGCGAGCCGGTGGCGCTCGATGAGCGCCAGATAGCGGCCGAAGCCCTCGGGCCAGTCTTCCGGCGCGATCGTGAGCCACGTGGTCGCGTCCAGGCGGACCTCGTCACGCAGGACGCGCGCCGCCTCGAGCAGCAGCTCGATGCCTTTGTAGGAGGCGGCGTGCGACACGTAGAGGAGGCGCGCGCCGGACGATCCGGACATCGCCGCCTCGGCGTCCGCGGGCAGCGGCGCCTCGCGCCGGAACGCCCCTTCGCCGAACCCGTGCGGAACCACGCGGAACTTCGCCGCGGGCAGGTCCGGGTACCGGACGCGGATCATGTCGCGCATCGCGGCGGACGGCGTGATCACCCAGCGGGCGCCGCGCATCACCGCGTGGGCCAGCGCGCGGGTTGCCGCCACCTCGACCGCTCGGGTTCCTCCGAGCGTCTCGAGGTAGAACGGACAGAAGTATACCGGGTTGCGTTCCAGGATCACGTGCGGCACCCGCGGCCGCACCGGGCCGAAGTTCAGCAGCGACAGCAGGACGTCCGCGCGCTCGCGCGTCACCGTCCGCGCGACGCCCCACTGATCCCAGGCCGCGTGCGCGAGGCGGTTGCGCAGCGCGCCCGCGTCGACGACGCGGATGTTCGGCGCGAGCCCCGGGAGGCGCCACGCGGAGTTGACGCAGACCACGAAGGTGTCGCCGGGATACCTCCGTCCTGCGGTGTCCAAAAAGTTCGGCAGGTGCGTGGCGGCGCCGCCCATACGCGCGGCCACCGCGTTGACGACGACGCGCAGCGGCCTGGTCACTCCCACACGGTGATGCCCGGCCGCCGCCAGGCGGCGCCCGGCGACCAGAACGGGACGGCGTCGTCACGGTATCCGCCGAGGTCCGCGATGCGGGTGCGCACGTGCGCCCACGCGGCCGGCGCGATCTGCACGTAATGATGCCGCGCGAGCTCGTCGCGCAGCGCCGTGTCGATCGCGTAGTACGGCTCCTGTCCGTGTCCGTAGTCGTTGAGCACGATGTAGTCGTACCGCTCGTCGTCGATCTTCCAGCGGACGTCGCCGCCGGTGATGTCGATCCACGCGGGGTCGCCGCCGGCGTAGAACATGGTCTGCGGGGTGTCGGCGATCGTCCGGCCGCGGGGCAGCGCCCCGACGATGCGCGCGGAGTAGAAGGGCGCGGGATCGATCGGCGCCGCGTGCGCCATCGACGCCCGCGCGATCCGGTCGGTCATCGGGTCCCACACGTCGTAGGCCGCGGTGATGCCGGCGACGACCACGAGGCCGGCCACGAGCGCGCGCCAGGACGCGTCCCAGGGCGCGTGCCGCGTCCGGCGGGCGGTCCACTGCCAGAGGCCGATCGCGGCGACGACCGTCAGCAGGTAGGTGGCGGCCAGGTCGTAGTAGCGGTTTACGAGGCTGTCCCACGGCGCGAAGATGTAGAGGGCGATCCACGGCACGCACCAAACCCAGACGGCCGCCAGGGGCGCCCGCGCCCGCACGGCGGCCACGACTCCGACGACGAGCAGGAGGAAGATGGCGGCGAAGAGGTGCGCCTCCACGGCGAGCGGGATCTCGGAGAGCGCCTTCACGATGCCGCGCAGGTCCCAGTCCCGGAAGAAGAACCGCTTCGTGAAGCCCGACGACGAGGAAAAGTTCAGCCAGCCGCTCACGATCCAGAGGAAGCTCGGCAGCGCGGTCGCCGCGGTGAAACCGGCGACCGCGGCCGCGGCGGCGAGCGGCCGCCGAGGCCGGGCGGGCCACCACAGCACGAGAAAGGCGGGGTAGAGGAGCATCGTCGTGAACTTGAGCCAGACCGCCACGGCCAGCCAGAGGCCGGCCCACACGGCGTCGGCGCGGCGGCGCGTGTCGCGGTAGCGCAGCATCATCGCCGCGGCGGCGAGCGCGCAGCAGATGCTCGGCGTGTCGAGCTGCACGTTCTGCGCGAAGTAGACGAGCCCGGGGGCCACCGCGACGAAGACCGCCGCGGTGAGGGCGACCTGTTCGCTCCGGACCAGACGCCGCGCCACGGCCGCAAGCAGCGGGATCGCGGCGACGCCGAAAAGCGCGATGGGCAGCCTGGCCGCGGCCTCGGACGGTCCGAAGATCTTCATCGACGCCCAGATGAGCCACGGCACGCCGGGGGAGAAAGTCCGATCGACGCCGAGCTCGTTGTGCTGCGACCACAGCCCGTAGCGGCTGAAATTGAGGGCGATCATCGCGTAGTGCCCTTCGTTCCAGGCCATCAGGCGGTTGAACGGCCGGGCGAGGTGCGCGACGCGGAGCGCCGCGCCGGCCAGCGTCGCCAGCGCCACGCCCCACCGGTAGACGCCGGCGGGAAGATCGGCGCCTTCCCAGGGAACCGGACGCTCCGACGGCATGCCGTCATTATACAGCGCGCGGTCGCGGGCAGGGGACACACGGTAGGAAACGAACTGGATCGTGTGTGACGCCGCCCAACGCGCGTGTCGCCTACATCCGGTGGGCGGCCGTCGCGACAGTGCTCTGCTACACCGCGGGATACGCCACGATCGGGTTCGGTCTGATGTTCTTCGGCGCGGCATGGACCCTGCTGCGCCACCGGTCCTTCCCGTGGCGGCCGACGCCGCTCGATCCGCCGCTCGCCGTGTTCGGGATCGTGCTGCTCGTCTCCGCGATCGCCTCGCCGTACCGGTCCGTCGCGCTCGTCGTGACCCCGGCGCTGCTGCTGTCGGGGGCGATCTACTTCGGCTCGTTCGCCTGGCTGCTCGAGCACGATCCGGGCTCGCGGATGACCCTGCTGCGCGCCTGGGCCCTCGGCGCGCCGCCGGCTGCGCTGATCGGCCTCGCCACCGTCGTCCTCGGGCACGCCGAGCGCGCTTCGATTCCGCGCGGGGTCGGGCCGAACGGCCTCGGCACGACGCTCCTCCTCGGGAGCCTGGTCGCGCTGGGCCTGGGTCTCACCCCTCGGGCGAGGCTGTGGGAGCGGATCGTGTGGCCCGGGTGCGCCGCGGCGGGGCTCGCGGGCCTGCTGGCCTCCGGATCGCGCGCCTCCCTGCTGGGCTGGCTTGCCGGCGCGGTCTGGCTCGGCTGGCACCACCTGCGTCCGCCGGCGCGCGTCGTGGTCGCGCTCGCGGCGGCGGCGCTGGCGGCCTTCGGCGTGGCCGCGGCGGTCTCGCCGGACGTGTACGACGCGACGGTCGCCCCGCTGCTCGCGCGGGCGGAGGACGTGGCCCCCGACATGACCGACCGGGCGCTCAACGCGCCGTACGACATCGCCGGCAATCGGCTCAAGATTTGGGGCACCTCGCTGCGCATGCTCGCGTCGTCGCCGTGGCTCGGCACCGGCTTCGGGACGTTCGAGGCCGCGTACGCGCACTGGAAGGACCCCGACATGAGCAGCGAGCCCTTCGCGTTCAATCTCGTGCTGAATCTCGCCGTTGAGACCGGCGTGCTCGGTCTCTACGCCGCCGTGTGGGCGGCGCAGGCCGGCATCGTCGAATGGCGGCGGTGGGGGCGGGCGCTGCCGCCGGGGGCGGATCCGTCGCGGCCGATCGTCGCCGCGCTGTGGGTCGGGCTGCTCGTCGACCAGTTCGCCGACAACACGCTGTTTTCGATTTCCACGAGCGCCGCGCTCTGGCTGCTGCTCGCGCATCTGGCCGTCCCGTCCCGTCGCGGAGCGGCCATTGAGCCGGGCGCGGCGGGCATGGTACCATAATGGTTATGCAGTTGAGCGTCATCGGCACCGGTTACGTCGGTTTGGTGACCGCCGCCTGCTTCGCCGATCTCGGTCACCACGTCATCGGCATGGATCGCGACGCTGAGCGCATTCGCATGCTGCGCGACGGCGACGTGCCGTTTTTCGAGCCGGGCCTGGCGGAGATGCTCCAGCGGGTGCAGCAGGCGGACCGGCTGCAGTTCTCGACGAGCATCGGCGAGGCGGTGGAGCACTCGGACGTGATCTTCATCACCGTCGGCACCCCGTCCAAGGAGGGCGGCGACGCCGATCTGACGGCGGTCGCCTCGGTCGCCGAGGGCATCGCCGGCGCGCTCACCGGCTACCGCCTGATCGTGGAGAAGAGCACCGTGCCGGTTCGCACCGGCTCGCGGATCCGCGACCAGATCAGCCTTCTCACGCGCGGGGCGGTGCCCTTCGACGTCGCCTGCAACCCGGAGTTCCTGCGCGAAGGGTCCGCGATCCACGACTTCATGCACCCGGACCGGATCGTGCTGGGCGTCACGAGCGAACGCAGCGAGCGGCTGCTGCGCGACCTGTACGTGTCGTTCGCCTGCCCGCTGCTCGTGACCGATCTGACGACCGCCGAGACGATCAAGCACGCCAGCAACGCCTTTCTGGCGATGAAGATCTCGTACATCAACGCCGTCTCCGCGATCTGCGAGCGCGTGGGCGCGGACATCCGCCAGGTGGCCGACGGCATGGGGTACGACCGCCGCATCGGCCGCGCGTTCCTCGACGCCGGCGTGGGATACGGCGGCTCGTGCTTTCCGAAGGACGTCGCCGCGTTCATCCGGATCGCCGAGGAAGCCGGCTACAAATTCCGCCTGCTCGAAGAGGTGGCCCGGATCAACGACGAGCAGCGGGAGACGCTCGTGCGGCACCTCCAGGACGCGCTGTGGGTGCTTGCCAACCGGACGATCGCGGTCTTCGGACTGGCCTACAAGCCCAACACCGACGACATCCGGGACGCGCCGTCCGTGGCGATCATCGACCGGCTGCTGCGGGAAGGCGCGGCCGTCCGCGCGTACGACCCCGTCGCCGAGGCCAACGCCCGTCAGCTCATGCCGGCGGTCACGTACTGCCCGACGCCCTACGACGCGGCGAGCGCCGCCGACGCCGTCGTGATCCTCACCGAGTGGGACGAGTTTCGATCGCTCGACCTCGCCCGGCTCCGGGAGGTCATGCGCCGGCCGGTGCTGATCGACGGCCGCAATGTCCTCGACCCGCAGGCGGCGCGCGCGCTCGGCTTCCACTACGCCGGCATGGGGCGATAAGCGCCTAGCATGTGCGGTATCTGCGGCGTCTACGAACATCCGGCCGGCGACCCGGCCGTGCTTCAGGGCGCCGCCGAGCGTATGACGGCCTGCCTCGTCCACCGCGGGCCGGACGACGGCGGCGTCTGGGTGGATCGCAACGGCCGGGCCGCGCTCGGCAACCGCCGCCTCGCGATCATCGATCTCTCGCCGGCGGGACATCAGCCGATGGTCGCGCCGGACGGGGACGTCGTGCTCACGTACAACGGCGAGATATACAATTTCCAGGAGCTCCGCGACGCGCTCGTCGCCGCCGGGTATCCCTTCCGCGGCCGCTCGGACACCGAGGTGATCCTGGCGCTCTATCTCCGGGAGGGGAAGGAGATGTGCCGGCGCCTCCGCGGCATGTTCGCGCTGGCGATCTGGGACGGCCGCTCCCGCGAGCTTGTGCTCGCCCGGGACCGTCTCGGCATCAAGCCGCTGTACTACGCGATGCGCGGCGGCCGGTGCGTCTTCGCGCAGGAGATCCGGGCGATCCGCTCGTCCGGCCTGCTGCCGGCGCCGCCGAATCCGGCGGCGCTCGCGGCGTTCCTGCGCCTCGGATCCGTGCCCGCGCCGATGACGGCGTTCGCCGGGGTGGAGGAGCTGCCGCCCGGCCACGTGCTGACCATGCGCGACGGCCGCGCGGTCGTCGAGCGCTATTGGGAGCTGCCGGCGCTTCGCGCCGGCGACGGCGACCCGGAGGCGGCCGCGGACGTGATCCGCGAGCGGCTGCGCAGCGCCGTCGCGAGCCACCTGGTGAGCGACGTGCCGCTGGGCGTGTTTCTGAGCGGCGGCATGGATTCCGCGGCGATCGTCGCGCTGATGCGCGATGCCGGGCACGACCGGATCCGGACCTTCTCCATCACGTTTCCCGAGCGCGAGTTCGACGAGGGGGCGGACGCGGCGCGCCTGGCCGCCCACTATCAGACGGAGCACACCGCCTGCGAGGTGCGCGGCGACGACCTGGCCGCCGATCTCGACCGCATCATCGCGGCGATGGATCAGCCGACGGTCGACGGCGTCAACACCTACTACGTGTCGCGCGTCACCCGCCAGTCCGGCACGATCGTCGCGCTGTCGGGACTGGGCGGCGACGAGCTGTTCTGCGGCTACCCGTCGTTCCGGCTCGCGCCGCGCGTGCTGGCGTGGCGGCGCCTCACCGGCCGGATCGCGGCGGCCGGGCCGGTCCTGGCCGCCGCGCTCGCCGCGGTGCCGTCTCCGCGCTCCGCGAAGCTGCGAGAGAGTCTCGGCATGCCGCCCACCATTCGGTCGGCCTACCTGACCGTCCGGGGTCTCATGAGCCTGGAGGAAACCGTCGGCGTGCTCGCGCCCGGCCCGCTGTCCGACGCGGCGAAGACATTCGATGCCGCGGCGGCGATCGGCGCCCTCGCGCCGGACATCCCCGCCGATCCCGTCGCCGCGACGGGCGTCCTCGAACTCCGCGGCTACATGCACAATCAGCTGCTGCGGGATACGGACGTCATGAGCATGGCCCACAGCCTCGAGGTGCGGGTGCCGTTTCTGGACCACCCCCTCGTGGAGTACGTGGCCGGGCTGCCGGGATCGTTCCGCGCCGACGGCCACGCGCCGAAATGGCTCCTCCGGAAGGCGCTGGGAGACTTGGTTCCGGAGACGGCCGGCGTGGTGAAGCGCGGGTTCACGTTTCCGCTGGGCCGCTGGCTGGGCGGCCCGCTCCGTCCCCGCGTGCAGGACGCGCTACGCGACGGCGGTCTGTTCCGTCCGGCGGCGGTGGCGCGCCTCCAGTCCCAGGTCGACCGGGGCCGCGCGCATTGGTCCCGGCTCTGGGCGCTCGTCGTCCTGTCCGAATGGATGCGCGCCGTCGCCGGCGGGTCGGAGGCGCTCGCCGGATGACGGCATGAAGGTGCTGGTGCTCTCGACCCGATACTTCGGGCTGGGCGGGGCGGAAGCGTACACGCGGCTGCTCGTCCGGGCCGCGGCCGAGTCGGGCGCCCAGGTCGACATCCTGTCGCTCCTCGGCGGTTCCGCCGAGGACGGACGCGGTTGCGGCCGCTATCTCGGGGACTTGGGCGACCGCTCGACCCGGTGGACGCACGGCCGTTTTCTTGCGCGGGCGCTGCGGCTCGGCGGCGGCTACCAGCTCGTGATCTGCGCGCACGTCGCGGTCGCGCCCGTGGGCCTCTTGCTGTCGCGTGCGTTTCGCGTGCCGTATCTGGTCGTCGGCTACGGGATCGACGTGTGGGGCCCGCTCGGCGCGCTTCGCCGGACGGCGCTGCGCCGGGCCGCCCAGGTGATTGTGATCAGCCGGTTTACCGGCGGCATGGTGACGGCCGTGCACGGCGTGCCGCCCGCCCGGATTCGAATCATCCATCCCGCGGTGGACCCCGCGCTCCTCGCGCTCGCGTCATCCGCCGGCGGCGCCGCACCCCCGCGAAACGGGGGGCCGCTCACGCTGCTCACCGTGGCGCGGCTGTCCGCGCAGGAGCGGTACAAGGGCCTCGATACCGTGATCGGCGCGCTGCCCGAGGTCGCCCGGGCGGCCGGCCCGGTGCGCTACGTCATCGTGGGCGGCGGCGATGACGAGCCGCGCCTGCGCGCGCTGGCCCGCGAGCGCGGGGTCGCGGACGCGGTGACGTTCGTGGGACACACGGACGCGGCCGGCCTCGCGGCGCGATACCGGGAGAGCGATATCTTCGTCATGCCGTCCCTGTGCGAGCAGCGGCCGGATGGATGGGCCGGGGAGGGATTCGGCATCGTCTACATCGAGGCGGCGGCCTTCGCGCGGCCGGTCGTGGCCGGGCAGGGCGGCGGCGCGCCGGAGGCCGTTCAAGACGGCGTGACCGGCCTGGTCGTGGACGGCCGGAGCGCCGAGGCGGTGGCCGGTGCGCTGGTGCGTCTCTCTCAGGACCGGACCCTGCGGGCCCGGATGGGCGAGGCCGGCCGCCGTTGGGTTCAGGCGCAGTTCACCTACGACCGTTTCCGCCGCGACGTGGAGCGGGCGATCGAGGTTGCCTGAGTGAGCCGCGACGGCCGCCGCGCGCCCACCGCCGGCTTCTACAACGCCGCGGACGAAGACCGCTACGGCCGCACCGACCTGCCGGAGGAAGTGCAGGCGCTGCGGCGCCTCTTGGCGCGCCACGGCATCGGCGCCGAGGAGCTGGTCGTGGACCTGGGCTGCGGGAAGGGCCCGCTGCGCGGATTGGGGCCCCGCTACCTCGGCCTCGATCTCTCGCATTACGCACTCAGCCGCTTTCGCGGCGCGCAGTGGTCCGTGCAGGCCGACGCGCAGGAGGTGCCGGTTCGCAGCGGCGCCGCGGCCGTCGTCGTGTCGACCGCCACGCTCGAGCACCTGCCGGCGCCGGAGCGCTGCCTGGCCGAGATCGACCGGATTCTGCGCCCCGGCGGCCTGGCGTACCTGGCGCCGGCGTGGTTCTGCCGTCCATGGGCCGGGCGGGGCGTGGCGGTCAAACCCTACGCGGCGCTGCCGCTGCGCGACCGGATCACGAAAGCGCTGCTCCCGATCCTGGACCACACGGTGATCCGCGCGCTGTGGATTATCCCGGTCCGGATGCTCCGCGAGATCCGCCTCCGGCTGCGGCGCGGTCCTCTGCCGCTGGCGTACCGCCCGCTGGAGGCGAACCTGAGCGAGTACCTCTGCGCCGACTCCGACGCCAGCGCGGCGATCGACCCCCACGCGGTCATCGCGTATTTTCTGTCCCGCGGGTACGACGTGCCGAGCGCGCCGTCGCTGCGCGACCGCGTCCTGTGCGGCTACGCCCCGGTCGTCGTCCGGAAGGGTACGCGGACGCGGCCGTGACGGCGCCCGGGTATCGCGCGCGCCTGTACCGCGCGTATCTGTCCACGCACTTCGAGAACTATCGCCCGGCGACGCCCGAGTCGTTGGAGCGGGACCGCCGCCTCTTCCGCGCCCTCTACCGGCGGTTCTTGCCGCGGTCCCGGGACGCGGAGATTCTGGAGGTCGGCTGCGGGACCGGCAGTTTCCTCGCGTTTCTGAAGGACGAGGGCTACCGGCACGTGCGCGGGATCGACGCCGGGGAGGAGCAGGTCGCGCTCGCGCGGCGGCTCGGAGTGGACACCGCGGAGGTCGCCGACGCGATGCCGTATCTCGCGGCCCACCGGGAGCAGTACGACTTTCTCGCCGCGCTCGACGTCATCGAGCATTTCACCAAGGACGAAGTGCTCGAGTTCCTCGACCTCGCGCACGGCGCGCTCAGGCCGGGCGGACGCCTCCTCCTGCGTACCCCCAACGCGGACAGCCCGTTTCACTCCTGGATCCGCTACGCCGACTTCTCCCACGAGGTCACCTTCTCGCCGCGCAGCATCACGCAGGTGCTGCGGGTCGCGCAGTTCAGCGGCGTCGAGGTGTATCCGCTGGAGCCCTACGCGCACGGGCTCGCCAGCGCGGGCCGCCGCCTCCTCTGGCTCGGCATCAAGCAGCTGATTCACCTCTATCTGCTGGTGGAGCAGGGGACGGCCGGCAGCGGCGTCTTCACGTCCAACCTCTGCGCCGTCGCGGAGAAGCGATGACGCCCTACCGCGTCGCGTATCTCGTCTCCCATCCGATTCAGTACCAGGCGCCGATGCTCCGGCGCCTGGCGGCGCATCCGGAGGTGGCGCTGCAGGTCTATTTCATGGACGATCAGGGGGCGCGGCTGTACCAGGACCCCGAGTTCGGCGTCCCGATCCAGTGGGACGTGCCGCTGCTCGACGGCTACGCCTCGCGGGTGCTGCGCAACCGCTCGCCGTGGCCCGCGGGGGATCACGCGCTTCGCTTCATCCACCCAGAGATCGCCGGCGCGCTGCGCCGCGGGCGCTTCGACGCGCTCATCGTGCACGGCTACGCGCACGCCACCGAATGGCTCGCGTTCGCCACGGCGCGCCTCATGGGTACGCCGCTGCTGATCCGGGGAGAGTCCATCCTGCTCGGCCGGCCGGCGACGTGGCGCGGCCGCGTCAAGCGGAGCGCACGGGCGGCGCTGCTGCGCCGCGTGCAGGGCGCGCTGGCGATCGGGGTGTTGAACCGGGAATTCTACCGCGCCCACGGCGTGCCCGACGACCGCATCTTCTTCACGCCGTACGCCGTGGACAACGACCGCTTCACCGGGGACGCCGACCGGCTGCGTCCCCGCCGGGACGCGCTCCGCGCCGAACTGGGGTGGCCGCGCGAGGCGCCGGTGATCCTCGCCGCCGGCAAGCTGATCCCGCGCAAGCGGCCGCACGACGTGCTCGAGGCGTATGCGGGGCTGGCCGGCGAGATGCCCGCCGCGCTCGTTTTCCTCGGCGAGGGCGGCGAGCGCGCGCCGATCGAGGCGGAGGCCGCGCGGCGCGGGCTTCGCCACGTCTACGTGACCGGGTTTGTGAACCAGGCCGAGATCTCCCGATACTACGCGGCGGCCGACGTCGTGGTGCTGGCGTCGAGCCACGAGCCGTGGGGGCTGACGCTCAACGAGGGGATGTGCTTTGGACTTCCCGTTGTGGCAAGCAGCATGGTGGGCGCCGCGGCCGATCTCGTCCGGCCGGAGGAGAACGGATTCGTCTATCCGGTCGGAGACGTCCCGGCGCTGAGGGCGGCCCTGCGGGCGGTGCTTGCCGACCCGGACCGGCGCGCGCGCATGGGAGCGCGGTCGCGGAGCCTTATCGCGGGATACTCATACGATGCCGACGTGCGGGGAGTGCTCGACGCGCTTCGCGCGGTGTGCGCGCCGCGCGCCTACGGTGGGTAGTCGCGGAGAAAATTAGTCAGCTGGTTGGTGCTGTACGGCACGACGACCCGCTCGGCCTGGATGTTCTCGATCAGATGTGTCAGGATGGCATCCGCGTCGCGGGCGCGCGAGTCATCGGCGTGGCCGTGCAGGAATCCGATCAGCGGCACGCTCGGCTGCGGCCGCGGATACGTGAGGCCCCAGAGGAAGTGGTGCGGAAGCGCCGTGCCCGACAGCAGCTGGCCGACCAGGTGGAGGGCGGCCAGGTCCGGCCGCTCGATCACGCTGGTCAGGACCTGGTCGCTCCACGGCTGCTTCTTCGGGCGCTCGCCGGTCCGCAGGGGACTCCGCGCGATCAGCCAGCGTCCGCGGCGCATGGCCGCCCGGTAGATTCCGGCGTTGGCCGGCCCGGCGTCCGCGTAGATGATGTCCGCGCCGAGATCGTACTGCGCGAGCGCCACCTCTTCGGCCTTGCTCGGATCGTGGGCCGCCGGCTCGGCGGTGCCCGCGTACCGGGCGGCGGTCCATGAGGGAGGGAGGCCCTTGATCAGCGGATCCAGCGCCCCGCTGACGCCGACAAAGTCCGCGACCACCCGCACGCGCGGCCTGGTGTAGTAGGCGCCCGCCCGGTACGCGAGCTGCTGCGGGCCGCGGTCGACCGGCTCGATAAATCCGATCAGCCCCGTCCGCGTCTGCACCGCCGCGGCGGCGCCGGCGATGAACGCTTCCACCGTGTCCGCAAACGAGCCCTCGCTCAAGTTCGGCGGCAGCGCTTTCAGGTACATGTAGCTCACGAGGACGAACTGCACCGCGGGGTGGCGCCGGGCCGCGTCCACCGCCGCGTCGGCCAGCGGATCGCCCCATGCGATCACGAGGTCCGCGGACCGGGCCGCGCGCTCCAGGGCATCGCGCAGGGACGCCGGACTGCCCTGCGCGGCCACCAGGGCCGTCTCGCTGGTGCTGAGCGACGTCCACGAGACGTCGAGGCGCCCGCGCAGCGCGGTCCGCGCTTCCGCCAGCCCGCCGACGGCGTCTTCGATCGCTTTCGTATCGTCGTCGGAGAAATACGCTGCGACCATGACGACGCGCTTGACGGACGACGCCGGACGCGGCGCCGGCGACGCCGGCCCGCCGAGCGCGACGAGGATCGCCAGCACACCGGTGGCGCCGGCGAGGCAGAGGACGCGTGCCGTTCGGAGTAGACGAAACACGACCCGAATGGATTCGCGGCGACGCGGCGCGCTCCTCCGGCCGCATCGCATGTCAAGGAAATCCGCGGCGGCTTCCCGAATTGTGACTTTCCGCGTACGATGGAGACCGTACGGTCCTGGCACCGCTTCGCTGCGCGCTCGGGGGAACGTAATGGCATCCGGCTTTTGGTCGGGGAAACGGGTACTCGTCACCGGCATCAGCGGCTTCGTCGGGCCGTATCTGGCGCGGGAACTGCTGGAGCAGGGGGCCGAGGTGCACGGGACGCTGCGGCCCCGCGCCGACCGCTCGCTGTCGCGCGGGCTGCTGGACCGGGCCGTCGGCCGGTCCGTCCGGCTGCACGAAGGCGCGCTGGAAGAGGTCGCGGGGCTGCTCCGGATCGTCGACGAGGTCCGGCCGGACGTGGTCTTTCATCTCGGCGCGCAGTCGTTCGTGAAGATGTCGTTCGACAGCCCGCTCGTGTTCGCGCGCGACAACTGCATGGGGACGGCCAACCTGCTCGAGGCCGTCCGCCTGCGGGCGCCGCAGGCGACCGTCGTCTTCGCAGGCAGCAGCGAGCAGTACGGCCTCGTCTTTGCCACCGCGGACCAGTACGCGGCGGCCTGTAAGAAGTACGGCGGCGTCTTTCCCGCGCCGGAGCGCCTGCCGGAGCTGCCGATCCGCGAGACCAATCCGATGCGGCCGATGTCTCCCTACGGCGCGAGCAAGGTCTACGGCGACTACCTGGTGCGCAACTACGCGTGCTCGTTCGGCGTCCGCGGGATCGTTTCGCGCGCGTTCAACCACGAGGGCGCCGGGCGCGGCATCACTTTCGTGACGTCGCAGATGGCCTATCAGGCCGTCCGGTTCGCCCTCGGCGAGGCGGACCGCATCCAGCTCGGCGACGTGAACAGCTTCCGGGACTGGTCGCACGTGCGGGACATCGTGCGCGGCTACCTCCTGCTGGCGGAGCGCGGACAGCCGGGCGAGGTGTACAATCAGGGGTCGATGCGGACGAATTCGGTCTTGTCCTACATGCTGCTCGCGCTCGAGGAGGTCGGGTGGCCGGTGCGCGGGCTGCGGACGCTGCGCGGGACGAAGTCCGTGGACCGGCCCGCCGAGATGCGACGGCTCGGCCTCTGGGGGCTCGAGTTCGATGCGACCCGCGTGGACGAGCTGATGCTGACCGAGGGATTGAGCTTCGCGCTCGAAGACGAGGGCCTGCTGATCGCCACGAGCCGCGGCGACGTCCGCGTCGTGTTCGATCCGGAGCGCTACCGGCCGTCGGAGGTGCCCATTCTATTGAGCGACGCCTCCCGCGGCCGGTCGCTCGGGTTTCAGAGCCGCGCGGGGCTGCGGGACATCGTCCGGGATCAGGTCGAGTACTACCGGGACGCGCAGCACCGCACGGGCTACTCGCTGCCCTGACCGGCATGCTCGTCAGCATCATCGTCCCGACGTTCAACGAGGCCGGCGACATCCGCAGGACGCTCGACGCGCTGGTGGCGCAGACGTACCCGCGGACGGAGATCATCGTGGTCGACGACTCGACCGACGACACCCCGCGGATCGTCGGCGAGTACGCGGCCCGCGGCGTACGCCTCCTGCGCCCGGCCCGGCGCCGCGGGCGCTGCGAGGCGCGGAACCTCGGCATCCAGGAAGCCCGCGGCGCCGTGATCGTGATCCTGAACGCCGACGTGTTTCCCGCGCCGGATTTCGTGGAGCGGATCGCCGCCCACTACCGGCTCGGCGCGGACTACGTGCTGGTCGAGTCCCGCGTCGCCAACACCGCGGCGCTCATTCCGCGCTACCTCGAAGCGCTGCACCGGCAGACGTATGCGGGCGCCGACTGGATCGAGTGGACCGAAGGGTTCTCCTGCCGCCGCGCCGCGGCGCTCGAGGCGGGTCTGTTTCCCGAGACGCCGCTGCCGATGCTGGCCGGCGAAGACGGGTACTTCGGCACGCGCATGGCGGCGCGGTTCCGCAAGGTGATCGACCGGTCGATCGTCGTCCCGCACGTGGCGCCGGAAACCGTCCGGGAGTTCTGGCATCAGCAGGCCGGCCGCGGCCGGGCCAACGGCCGGTACTACTTCTTCCTCGAGCACAACGCGCTGCCGCGGCTGGTCGCGCGCGCGGTCACCAAGACGGTCCGGTCGGCGCTGGCCGTGGGCCTCGTCGTGCCGGCCGTGGCGTCCTGCCTGCGGCTCCGGCGCCACACGCCGCGCGGCCTTCGGGACCTTCCGGGATTTTGCGCCGTCTTCGCGCTCACCGAAGCCGCGCACATCTATGGGGAATGGCAGGGCGTGCGGGACATCGTCCGCTACCGCCGCCGCGCTCCCGCTCCCGCGCGTCTCCCCACCCGGTGAGCTCGAACGGCCTGCGCCGGGCGCTCCTGGGGGCCACCTGGTTGAGCGTCGGCGGCTACCTGACGTATCTCCTCAACTTCGCCGCGAACCTGGTGCTGGCGCGCCTCCTGTTTCCGCGCGATTTCGGCGCGTTCGCGCTCGCCGTCTCGTCCGTGGAGCTGCTCTCTATCCTGGCGGGCTTCAGCTTCTCGCAGGGCATCATCCAGATGGGCGCCGAGGACGACATCGTCGACACGGCGTTCATGCTGACGCTGTGGACGTCCGGGGCGCTGTTCCTCATCGGCGGCATCGCGTTCCTCGTCATCCGCGTCGCCTACCACGCCGATTTCGCGGTCCTGTTCTTTTCGCTCTTCGTCCTGCGGATCGTGTCGCTCTTCACCTACGTGTACTCCGCGCAGCTCGAACGGGAACTGCACTATTCGGCGCTCTCGCAGATCCGCGTGGTCGCGGCGGTGCTCGGCGCGGCCGCGGCGCTCTTCATGGCCGCGCGGGGAGCCGGCGTGTGGAGCCTCTTCGACCGGGAGCTGGCGACCACGATCGTCACGTTCGCGGGACTGATCGCCGCCACGCGCTGGGTGCCGCGCTTCCGGTACAACCGGGAGACCGCGCGCGCGCTCTGGATCTTCGGTTATCAGATCTTTCTGGCGCGGACGCTCGAGTCGGTCTGGTACCGCAGCGGCAGCTTCCTGCTCGGCGTCTTCGGCGGCGTCCTGTCGCTCGGGTTCTACGACCGCGCGCGGTACCTGGCGGAACTCGGGCAGTACGTGGTGTCCTTCGGCGCGGTGCAGGTGGCCTTTCCGGTGTACGCGCGCCTGCAGTCGAACGTCGACCAGCTGTCGGAGGCCTACCGGCTCACGCATTACTTTCTCATCCGGCTCATGTATCCGATGCTGATCTGCGTCGCCTTGTTCCCGCGCGAGATCCTCAGCGTGCTCTACGGCACGCGGTGGCTCGAAGCCGCCCCGGTGCTGCGGTGGCTCGCCGTGTACGCGTTCTTGTTCCCCATCATCGACAACATCAAAGTGCTCCTCACCGGCATCGGCAGGCTGCGGGAGGCGGTCTGGGTGCGGGTGTGGCAGGCCGCCGTCACCATCGCGGTGTCGGCGATCGCCATTCCCTACTGGGCGGCGAAGGGGGTCGCCGCAGCGGCCACGCTCGGGGATCTCGCGGCGCTCGCCGCCGGCTATATCTTTCTCCGCACGTCGGTGCACGATCTCGCGCTCGGATCCTACGTGCGTCCGACGATCGCCGGCGTGGCGGCGGGCGCGGCGATCGAGGCGGCGAGACATTTCCACCTGCTCGGGGGCACCGACCGGCTCGCGCAGATCGGGTACATCGGCGGGGCCTGCATTTTGTACTGCGTGATTCTGTTCATGGTGGACGGCGAGGAGATGCAAAAGAATCTCGGCACGATTCTGCGCGGGCTGCGCCGGCCGGACGTCGCCGCCGCATGAAGGTGACCGTGTCCGTCGGAGGCACCTTTCACGCGTTTCAGCTGGCCGGCGAGCTGGAGCGTCGAGGGTACCTGCACCGGCTCGTCACCACGCACCGTCCCCTGCGCGGCGAAGGCGTGAGCCGCGGCCGGATCGTCGCCAATCCGCTGCCGGAACTGTTCCTTCAGGTGCCGCGCCGGCTGCATCTGCCGATGCGGGGCGACTACCTCAAGGCGCAGTCGTTCGACTGGTGGGCCCGCCGGCACGTCGACGGGTGCGATCTGTTGGTGGGGTTCGCGGCGTTCAGCCTGCACACGATCCGCGCGGCGAAGGCGCAGGACACCGTCACGGTCCTCGAGCGGGCCTCGGCCCACATCCTGAGCCAGCGGACCCTGCTGGAAGAGGAGTACCGGCGGTTCGGCCGCACCGCGCCGCCGATGGACCCGCGGCTCGTGCAGAAACAGCTGTGGGAGTACGGCGAGGCCGACTACATCGCCGTGCCCAGCACGTTCGTCTACAACACGTTTCTCGAGCACGGGTTCCCCGCGCAGCGGCTGATCAACGTTCCGCTCGGCGCCGACACCCGGCAGTTTTCTCCCGGTCCCCAGGGCGACGGACCGTTTCGGGTTCTCGCGGCCGGGATCAGCCTGCAGAAGGGAACGCCGTACGTGCTCGACGCCGTGCGGCGGCTCGCCCGGCCTGGCGCCGAGCTGACCTTCCTCGGCGGGATGGGGCCGGACGTGGCGGACGTGCTCGCGGGATACCAGGGCCGCTACCGGTGGCCGGGCTTTGTCGGCCAGGCGCAGCTGGCAGGTCTCATGCGCCAAGGATCGGTGTTCGTGCAGGCGTCCATCCAGGAAGGGTTCGGCCTGATGATCCCGCAGGCGATGGCCGCCGGCCTCCCCGTGATCTGCACCACGAACACGGCCGGGCCGGATCTCGTGCGCGAGGGCGTCGAGGGGTTCATCGTCCCGATTCGCGATCCCGAGGCGCTGTGCGAGCGGCTGCGGTATCTCGCCGACCATCTGGATGTGCGCCGGCGGATGGGCGAGGCGGCCGCGGCGCGGGCGCAGGAATTCACGTGGGACGCGTACGGCGACCGGATCAGCGCGGAATACCGCCGGCTCGTGGATCGCGCCCACGCCGCGGCCGTGACGGAGAGCCGCCCCGACGAGTTCTACGACTACTTCTGGCATATCAGCGACGTGTGGGAAACCAACACGGGGTGGGACGAGCCCCAGTTCCGGCGCCACTTCGCCGGCGTGCTGCGGCCCGGCGATACGGTGCTCGACATCGGGTGCGGCGACGCGCGCGCCTACCAGGCCAAGCTGATGGAGGTGGCGCGCGAGGTCCACGGGATCGACATCTCCGAGCGCGCCGTGGCGCGCGCCCGGGCCAAGGGCGTCCTCGCCAAGGTGCACGACCTCAGCGAGAACCTGCCGTACGAGGACGAGACCTTCGACGTCGTCGTCTGCTTCGAAGTGCTGGAGCACCTGTTCGACCCGAAGCACGCGGTGCGGGAGATCCGCCGGATCCTGCGTCCGGGCGGCCGGTTGGTGGCGAGCGTCCCCAACGCGGGCTATTTCCGGGACCGGCTGGCGGTGCTGACGCGCGGCGAGGTCCTCGCGGGGGTTACGGACTTCGCGAATCCGTGGAAGGCGCCGCACATTCGATTCTTTACGAAGGGCAGTCTCACGGCGCTCCTGCGGGCGTCCGGGCTCGAGGTCGAATGGGTCCGCAGCAAGGCCGATCCGTCGCTGTTCGACGGCCTCGAAGTCTTCGGCGGCGTGGGACGGTTCCTCGCGCGCCAGCTGCAGCGGCGCCTGCCGGCGGCGCTGCGGGGCGCCTTCCTCGGGAACCGGTGGCCGGCCGTTTTCGCGCCCGGCCTGATCGTGCTGGCGCGCCGTCCCGGTCGCGGCCGGTAGGCGTCGTGCCTCCCGCCGTGGAACGGTCGGCCGTGGTCGAGCGCAGGAAGAACCCTCATCTCGATCTGCTGCGAGGCCTGCTCGCGCTGGCGGTGTTCCTTGGACACGCCCGCGGGCTGTTTCTCGTCGACGACCGGAACATCGCGCATGTCTCCGTCCTCACCAAGGGCCTGTACTTTTTCACCGGGTTCGGCACCCAGGCGGTCCTCGGGTTCTTCGTCCTGAGCGGGCTGCTGATCTCGTCCAGCATCTTCGAGGCGTACGATACGAACCGCTGGTCGTCGTCGCGGTACCTTGTGAACCGGCTCACGCGCCTTCTCGTGGTGCTCGTGCCGGCGCTCGTCCTGACGGCGATGTGGGATCGGGCCGGCATGGCGCGGTTCGGCGTGACGTCCGTCTACGGCGGCAACCTGAGCGCGGGCAACGTCGTCGAGTTTGCGGTCGCCCAGCGGTCGTCCGCGTTGGCGTTCCTCGGCAACGTGCTGTTCCTCCAGCAGATCGCGGTGCCGGCCTTCGGCTCCAACTCCGCGCTGTGGAGCCTCGGCTACGAATTCTGGTACTACATCGCGTTTCCGCTCGGATGGTTCGCGCTCGCGACGGCGCAGCGGATGCCGGCGCGCATCGGCCTGCTGGCGCTCGGCACGGCCGTCGTCGTCATGCTGGGGCCGAGCGGAGATCTCGGCCTCCTGCTGTGGATCCTGGGCGCCGCCGCGACGTTTGTCGTGCGCCGGCCCGCGCTCGCACAGCGGGTCGGGCGCGTGCTGCCCTTGTGGCTCACGCTGCCGCTGTACGCCGCGGTGCTGGCGATGCTGCGGTTCCACGGCATCCGCTCGGACTCGCTCGCCGAGCTTGTCGCCGGCGCGGCGTGCGCGCTGTTTGTCTTTACGCTCGTCAATCGCGCCGCCGCGCCGGCGTTCGGGAGAGCCTATGAGTCCGGCGCGAAGTTCCTCGCCGAGATGTCCTACACGCTGTACGCGGTCCACCTGCCGCTTCTGGTGTTCCTCCAGGCCTGGCTCGTCGGGTCCGCGCGCTGGCAGCCCGATCCGGCGCACCTCGTCCGCCTGGCGGGCATCGTGCTCCTCGTGTTCGCCTACGCGTTCGTGATCTCGCGCCTGACGGAGGCGCGGACCGAGGACGTCCGGCGCTTCATGCTCCGCAGCGTGCGGCCCGCTTCGGTGACCGTGTCGGCGCGATCCTCGTAAGCCGGTCGTTCGAACCGCCGGTCATCTTCCGCGATACGGCGCTACGGCGTCTTCTCCACCACCACCTGACCCGGCACCGGCAGGCTCGACGGGCTTCGTGCCTCTTGCCCCGGATTCAGTACGAGCGGCTCCAGGACGCGCCGGAGGACCGCGGCGTCGGGGATGTCGTGCCCGTGTCCGGAGAGATCGGGAACGCGGCCGTCCGGCGTGACGGTGTCGAAGGACCACGCCCCGATCAATCCGGCGTCGCCACGGTTCGGCGCGGTCGACATGCGGCGCCGGAGCTCTTCCGGTGAGGCGGCGTGGTCCCAGATCCGCACCTGCGCGATCGCTCCGTCGAACCAGTCGTCGAAGATCGCCCGGCATCCGATCAGGAGCGGCGCGCCGGCGCTCTTGATCGGCCCCGTGTAGGCGCCGGTGGGATTGGCGGTAAACTGCGTGCCGACCGGCGTGCCGTTGATGTAGATGCGCGCGGCGCGGCCGTCGGCGGTGGCGGCGACGTGCGTCCAGGTCCGCAGCGGCACGACGCCTTCGGGCCCCGTTGACGCCACACCGGCGCTTCCCGTCACGACGCTCCACTGTCCGGCGAGCGCGAGCTCGAGCTTCCACGTCTCCGGCAGGCGCTGTCCTTCGATCCGCAGCGTGTAGCCCGACTCGGCGTTCTTTGCCAGAATGCGGGCCTCGTGTTCCTCGTTGGCGGGCGAGGTGTGATGGAGATCGTTGATCCACACCCACGCTTCGACGGTGAACTGCTGCGGATTCAGGCCGGCGGCGTCGGGGACGCGGGCGCACCGGTCCTTGGCGGGTCTGAACGCCCACACCGAGCCCCGCAGCTCCTCCACGATGCGCAGCGGCAGCGTCTGCGTGGCCGTGACGTCGAACGACGGCGTCGTATACGTCCGCGGGTTGGGATCGTCCACCGTGAACGCGCCGACCTCGCGATCGCCGGCGAGGACGCGTATCCGATAGCGGGCATCGACGAGCGGCGGGAGCCAGGCCGGGGGAGCCCACCCGGCGGTCATCGAGACGGTGTAGCGGCCGGGATGCACGTGGAGACCGGGCAGGTGAACCACGCTCGTGATCGTCCCCGGGGTGAGCGAGCGCGCGGGCTCGGCGATCATCTCGTCCGGCGCCACACGGCGCGGAAAGGCGGTATCGGTGTCCGCCGGCAGCGCGCCCCTCGCGTCGAGGACGGTGATCGCCGGGTCGATGACGGGGACGAGGTCGGCCGGGGAATCGGGCGGCCCGGCCGTCGCCGGGTCGCCCGCAAACGCGGCGACGCGAGGGAATCGCGGGAACGCGTTGCGGGCCGCGGGCTCCACGTAGTAGTCGACGTGCTGCTGGATCAGCCAGCTGGACGCTTCTTGCGCCCGCGCCGCGACGAGTACCTTGAACGGCGCGCCGTCGAACGCAGGGAGAAACCAGTGCAGGTCCTCGGCCACCGCGACCGTGCTGCCGGCCGGGATGTGCGCCCGCAGCCACGCCGTCGCGGTCACGCGGCTGTCGGGCCGGAGAAACCCCTGTTCCAGACGCGCCGATTCCGCCGCGGGACCGGCGAGGACGGCGACGATGAGCGCGGCCACAACGGCCGGCGCCGCCCACCGCGTGCCGGCGTTCCCCCGCAGCCACTGACCGGCGGTGGCGATCGCCCGCGCCGCGAGCAGCGCCGCAAACGGCAGAAGCGGCGTCATGTACTGGGGAGACATGTAGCCCTGCGTCGAGGTAATGGCGAGGCTCGGGACCGCGAAGCTCAGCACGAGCAGTTGCTCGCGGCGGTGCTCGCGCCATCCGACGAGCGCGCCGGCCGCGGCGAGGATCACGGCGACGAGTCCCAGGCCGGCGTGCCGCGGGACGAACCAGATCCAGGTGATGCCGGTGGCGAGGTATCGCAGGTAGGGGACGAGGGTCGCGAACGGAGCCCCCATGCGGGCCAGGCGGACCGCCTGGATCTCGTGAAGCACCGCGAGGGGCCGCACCGCGAGCTCCGGGAATCCGAGGAGAATGCCCGTGAGGATGCCGCCGCCCAGGACGGCGATGTTCGTATCGACAGGACGCCGCCGTCCGGGGGCCAGGAGGTGGGCGGTCACGAGCGCAATGACGACCGGGAACGCCGGATACTTCGTCACGATGGCCAGCCCCGCGAGGATCCCGGCCAGCAGATAGTCGAGCCGCGTGCCGCCGCGCAGGATGCGCAGCCCCGCCGCAAAGGCGAGCAGCACCATGAACGTCATCGGCACGTCCGTGCGGAGGACACCCGAGTAATACACGGCGCCCGGCGCGACCGCGAGCACGGCGGCGGCCACGAAGCCGGTCAGGGCGCCGAAGGCGCGCCGGCCGATGTGGTACGTGAGGTAGACGCACCCGACCCCGAAGAGCACCGTGAGGAGTCGGCCCCACACGTAGAACGTCGGGACGCCGAGATACCAGTAGTACTGCGTCCCGTCAGGAGGCGTGAGCGCGATCGCCGTGGGCGACGCGAGCAGCCCGGCCGCGTGCAGCGCGCGATAGTGGAGCGCGATCACGGGATACAGGGTGTAGAAATACACCGGCGGATAGACGTACATCCGCGGCGTCCAGTCTCCTCGCTGCAGCATCCCGATGACGGCGTTCATCACGGTGGGCTCGTCCCACTCGTAGATGTACGGAATGCCGTGGACGACCCCCGGCAGACGAAGCAGCGCCGCCCCGGCGAGGACGGCGAGCAGGAGCAGGGCCTGCCCCCGCCGGCCGACCTCGGGCGATCTTACCGCCGGCACAGGGCCGGCCATGTCAGGGCGTCGCCCGCCGGATGCCGACCGTTTCGATGAGATTCAGCTCGCCGGCCGTCCAGGACGGCAGCGCCGGCGTCCCGCCTTCGATCGGGACCCGCGTGAGCTGCAGGGCGTTGCCGATGTTGTTCTTCGCAGGCGACAGGTCCAGGATCTGGTCCCCTGTGATCGCTTGGAAGGTCCAGCTGCCGACCAGGCCTGGGCTCTTGTCGGGAAGGCGCTGGATGTTCGCTTCGTCGTGGATCTCGTCGGGGCGCAGGACGCGATTCCACAGGCGGACGCCGGTGATCAACCCCGTAAACGAGACTTGGTCGGAAGCCCGAGGGTCCCGGCAACCGATCGCCAGCGGCGCGCCCTCGCTGTGAATCGTTCCTTCGTAGTTGGGCGTCCGGCCGGTGTCCTGGATCGCCGGGCTGCCGTTGATATAGATCGCGGTCTTGTGGCCGTCGTACGTCGCCGCGAGATGGGTCCACTTCCGGAACGGCACAAACCCCGCGCGGCCGGCCCCCCACCGTCCCGCGACGCTCAGATCGACCCAGATCTTGTTGTTGCTGTCGCCCGACAGCCGCAGCGTATAGCCGTTGTTATCGCGCTTGCTCAGGATCGGACCTTCCGACTCCAATCCCGCCATCGTGTGCCACCCGGGCGGTTCGTGCATCCTCTCGAGGTACACCCAGGCTTCCGCGGTCAGCTGGTGAACGTCGAGCGACGGCGCATCCGCCACGGTCGCGCAGGTCGGCAGCGGCCGGAGGGCCCACCCCGAATGGGTGACCCGGCGCGGTGTACGCAGCGTGATGTGCAGCTGGACCGGCAGGGTCTGCGTCTGTTCGATGCGGAACGGGGGCGTCCTGAAATTCAGGGGTTCGAGCCCGCCGACGGTGTGGCTCGCCACGGTGAGCCGCCCGACCTGGACCTCGATGTAGAGCTGGTACGACGACGGCGCCCACAGCCAGGGCCAGGCGCCCGCGACGCTGATCGTATAGGGGCCCGGCGTGAACCGCTGGTCGGGCAGGTGGATCGTCTGCCCGTACGCCCCCACCGCCTGTTTGGACACCGGGTCCGGCACCATATCCCCCGCCTCCAACTGCACGGGAAAGACCGTGTTGATCTCCTGCGTCTTTGGCCGGACGATGTAGATTTTCGGATCGATGACGGGATAGGTATCCGGCGTCCAGGAGTCCGACGTGTGGACGTATACCGGCCGCGGAATGACCGCCAGCGGCGGCAGGCGGTCGAGTGGACTCCGGTCGCCGACTACGGCGACGGCGACGCGGTTCTTCAGGTACCAGGCGACGTCGGCATCCCGCGGCGCGAACAGCGTGGTATAGGGCAGCCGGTCGAGCCCCGGGATGAACCATCGCAGGTCTTCTTCAAAGGCGATGCGCGAACCGGGCGCCATGTGGTGGCGCAGCCAATCGACGGCGGCGGTCCGGGTGTCGGGACGGAAGCCCAACGTCCATCCAAGCCGGACGCTGTCCCGCGCGGGTGCCGCGAGCAGCATCACAACGGCGAGACCGGCGAACGCCGGCGCCACGCGGGCGTGTCCGGCCGGCCACCGGCTCAGCACCAACCGCCAGGCCCAGACGCAGGCGACGGCGGCCAGGAGCGCGACGACCGGCAGCGCCGCCATCATGTTGCGGAGCGTCGTCAGCCGCTGCCCCGACATGAAGAGGATGTAGGTCACGGGAAAACTGACCAGGTATACGTGCGCGCGCAGCGCCGCCCGATACCCGACGATCGCGCCGGCGAGGGCGGCAATCGCCGGCACCAGGCCGATGGCCGCGTGCGGGACGACGAACCACTCGTCACCCTGGCTGGGGCGAACGAAATACGCCAGATACCTCGGCAGGATCGTCTTCATCAAGTGGAGACTGGGAATGCCGCCGTAGGCCAGGGCCTGGTCGCGAAACTGCTGCAGGACCATTCGGGACCGGATCAGGACATACGGCGTGCCGAGGGCGAAGCCGGCCAGCGCCCACACGCCCATCAGTACGAGCGGCGCCGTGATCAGGCGCTTCCGTTGGACGTTGAGCAGGTGGGCCAGGGCGAGCGGCAGCCCGACGACCACCGCGTTGGTCTTGGTCGAGATCGCGATGCCGGCCAGCAGGCCCGCCACGGCGTAGTCGCGAACCGCGCCCCGCCTGAGCACGGCCAGCCCCGCCAGCAGGGTGAGCGTGACGAAGAACGTCATCGGCATGTCCACGCGGACCGTGTCCGCGTAGTACACGGCGCCGGGGGCGAACGCGAGAAACGCCGCGCCCAGCAGGCCGGCCGGTGCGCCGTAGACCGCCTTGCCGAGCCGGTAGACGAGATACACGGTCGCGGTGGCGACAAGCGACGTGAGCACGCGTCCCCACAGGTAGAACGACGGCACGCTGATGTACCACCAGTACGCGCTGCCGGACGCCTGGGGATGGAAAAGGTTGATGTCCCACGGCGTGGCGAGCACGCCGCGCGCGTGCAGATAGAAGTAGTGCAGGTACATCACCGGCAGCAGCATGTAGTAGTACACGCTGGGGTAGACAAAGGCGTTGGGGTAGAGATCCCCGCGCTGCATCATCCCGATCACGTAACTGAGGACCGTGGGTTCGTCCCATTCGTGCATATACGGGAGTCCCCGGCCGACGCCGAGCAGCCGCACGGCCAGCGCGGCCGTGAGGATCAGCCCGAGCAGACTTGTCTCCCGTGACGCGACGGCCGCGCGGAGCTTTCGTCCGATCATCGTTCCCCCCAGATGCATGGTCCGGCCCCTCAGGTTCTCTTTACGGCCCGCGCCGACCTGCCGCGGCCACGGAGGAACGGGAGCGCGCTCCGCGCGAACTTACGGCGCATGCCGCGACTCAAGTCCGGCGGGACGCGCCGGCGCTATCCGCATCAGATCGGCGTCGGGACGGTGCTGATCTCGCCGCTCCAAAGACGCTACATCGCGGACGTGCTGCGGACCGCCCGCCTTTCCTACGGCCCTTACTCGGAGGGGCTGGAGCGCAAGTTCGCGGAGGCCCACGCGCGGCGGTTCGCCGTGTTCTGCAACAGCGGCACGAGCGCGCTGCAGGTCGCCGTCGATGCGCTCCGTGACACGTACCGGTGGAAGCCCGGCGATGAGGTGCTCGTCCCGGCGGCCACGTTTATCGCCACGTCCAACGTGGTGCTGATGGCCGGGCTCACGCCGGTGTTCGTCGACATCGACCCGCGCTACTATGAGATCGATCCCGCGCAGATCGAGCGCCACGTCACCCGCCGCACGCGGGCGATCATGCCGGTGCACCTCTTCGGCCAGCCGTGCGACATGCGGCCGATTCTCGAGATCGCGGGGCGCCGGCGGCTGCGCGTGCTCGAGGACTCCTGCGAAGCGATGTTCGTGAAGTACCGCGGCGCCCCCGTCGGCTCGTGGGGTGAGATCGCGTGCTTCTCCACGTACGCCGCGCACCTCCTCACGACCGGCGTGGGCGGGCTGGCCTGCACCAACGACAAGGATCTCGCCGTGCTCCTGAAGAGCCTCTGCAACCACGGGCGGGACGGGATCTATACGTCGATCGACGACGACAAGCGGTTGCGCGGCGCGGCGATGTTCCGCGTGGTCGAACGGCGATTCTCGTTTGTCCGTCAAGGCTACAGTTACCGCGCGACCGAACTGGAGGCCGCGCTCGGCCTCGCCCAGCTCACGAACTGGCGGGAGACGATCGCCGAGCGCCGGCGGAACGCCGCCTATCTCACGGACGGCCTCCGCGACCTCGAGGATCGGGTGCAGCTGCCGGCGATCCGCCCGCACACCGAGCATGCCTTCATGATGTATCCGATCGTTCTGCGTCCCAGGGCCGGCAGCAAGCGCGACCTGGTGTTCTTCCTCGAGGACCGGAACATCGAGACGCGGGACGCGTTCCCGCTGCTCACGCAGCCGTTCTACCGGCGTCTCTTCGGCGCTCTCGCCGCCCGCTATCCCGTGGCCCAGTGGGTGACGCACAACGGCTTCTACGTCGGGTGCCATCCGGGACTCACCCGGCGGGAGCTCGACTTCATCATCGAGCAGATCCACGCGTTCTTCAGGCGATGAGCGCGCCGCCGGGCCGCCTCCGGGTGTCGCTCGCCATCCTGACGCTCAACGAAATCGACGCGGTCCGCAACATCTTCGACCGCATTCCGCTCGCCGCGGTGGACGAGGCGTTCGTGGTGGACGGCGGGTCCACGGACGGCACGCGCGAGTTTTTCGTCGCGCGCGGGCTGCCGGTGATCGTTCAGGAGGTACGGGGGCGCGGGGAAGCGTTCCGCCTGGCCGTCCGCCGCGCGCAGGGTGATCTCGTCGTCTTCTTCAGCCCGGACGGGAACGAAGACCCGGCGGACATCCCGAGATTCCGCGAGTACTGCGAGCGCGGCTACGACGTGATCATCGCGTCCCGGATGATGCGCGGCGCGCGCAACGAGGAGAGCGATCAGCTCATCAAGCCCCGGAAGTGGGCGAACCAGGGCTACACGCTTATCGCGAATCTGCTCTGGAACACCCGCGCCTGCCTGACGGGCCGCGGCTACGTGACGGACAGCATCAACGGCTACCGGGCGATCCGCCGGGAGGCGTTCGACGTGCTCGGCTTGGACGTGAAGGACTTCACCATCGAGTACCAGATGACGATCCGGGCGCTCCGGCGCGGCCTCCGCATCGTCGAATTCCCGACGCGCGAAGGGCCGCGCATCGGCGGTGTGAGCAAGGTCGGGTCGATGGACGCCGGCCGGCGGTTCACGCGGACGCTCGCACGCGAGACGCTGGCGGGAATGCCGCTCCCGCCGCGGGAATCCGCGGGCGCGCCGCCCCCCACGCCGGCACCGTCCTCCGCCGCCGCGCCGGGGGGCCACGCCGGGGCGCCCCCGCGGCGGAAGACCGCGCTCATCACCGGGATCACCGGACAGGACGGATCGTATCTCGCGGAGATCCTGGTCGCGAAGGGCTACGACGTCCACGGCACGATCCGCCGGACCAGTTCGTCCGGTCTCGGCCGCCTCGCCGCGCTGCTGGACGGTCCCGGCGGGCCGCGGATTCATCTCCACCATGCGGATCTCGCCGACGCGGGCCGGGTCGTCGAGGTCATTCGCGCCGTGCGGCCGGACGAGTTGTACCACCTGGCGGCGCAGAGCGAGGCGGGACTCAGCTTCGAGATTCCAGAATACACGGCGGACATCACCGCGCTTGGCATGCTGCGGGTGCTCGAGGCGCTGCGGGTCGCCGGATGCGCCACCCGCGTCTTTCACGCCGCGAGTTCGGAGATGTTCGGGGCGGCGGCCTCTTCTCCGCAGGACGAGGGCACGTCGTTTCATCCGCGGACGCCGTACGCGGTGTCGAAGGCGTTTGCGTACTGGACCGCGGTCAACTATCGTGAGGCGTACGGAATGTTCGTCTGCAACGGGATCCTCTACAACCACGAGTCGCCGCGGCGCGGTGAGAACTTCTTCACCCGCAAAGTCACGCGCGCCGTGGCCCGGATCAAGGCCGGGTTGCAGCACGGCCTGACACTCGGGGACCTGTCGGCGCAGCGGGACTGGGGCTACGCGCCCGAATACGTCGACGCGGCGTGGCGCATGCTGCAGCAGCCGGAACCCGACGACTACGTCATCGCCACGGGCGAGACGCACAGCGCCGAGCAGTTTGTCGAAGCGGCGTTCGCGGAAGCCGGGTTGTCGTGGCGCGATCACGTCGAGACGGCGGCGCAGCACCTCCGGCCCGCGCAGGGACAGAATCTGCGGGGCGACGCGTCCAAGGCCCGGGACCGGCTCGGGTGGGTCGCGGCGACGAGGTTCCGCGAGATCGTGCGGCTGATGGTCGAAGCCGATTGTGCGCTGGTGGGCGGTGCGGCCGGCCGGCCGGCCGCACCGCCGCAGGAGCGGTATACGAGAGGATGAGTTTCTGGACCGGCAAGCGCGTTCTCGTCACCGGCGGGGCGGGATTCATCGGCAGCCACCTCGTCGAGCGTCTCCTGGCGCTCGGCGCGGCGGTGACCGTGCCGCTGCGGTCGGCGGACGCGCGGCGCGACCATCTCGCCGGCGCGCGTGACCGGGTCGCGCTCCCCGTGGCGGATCTCGCCCGATGGGACGAGTGCGCGGCGGCCGTGGCCGGGCACGACGTGGTGATGAATCTCGCGGCCCGCGTCGGCGGCATCCAGTACAATATCGATCATCCCGCCTCGATCTTTCGCGAGAACATGACGATCTTCATGAACGTCATCGAGGCGGCCCGGATCGCGGGGGTGCAGCGCTTCCTGGTGGTCAGCTCCGCCTGCGTCTACCCGCGGGAGTGCTCCGTGCCGACGCGCGAGGAGGAGGGTTTCGCGGGGACGCCGGAGCCGACCAACGAGGGCTACGGCTGGTCGAAGCGCATGGAGGAGTTCTTGGGCGCGGCGTACGCGCGCCAATACGGCCTGTCGGTGGCGATCGCGCGTCCGTACAACGCGTACGGACCGCGCGACAACTTCAACCCGGACTCATCCCACGTGATCCCCGCGCTGATCCGCCGGATCTACGCGGGCGAGAACCCGCTGCGGGTGTGGGGGACCGGCGCGCAGACGCGGACGTTTCTGTACGTTTCGGATTTCGTGGAAGGACTGATCGCGGCCGCGGAGCGCTACCCGGAGGCGGATGCGGTGAACATCGGGTCGACCGAAGAGGTTACGATTCGGGATCTCGCGCACCTGATCGTCGAGCTCTCGGGCCGGCGCGTCACCGTGGAGTTCGACGCCTCGCGTCCCGGCGGGCAGCCGCGGCGAACCTGCGACACCGGCAAGGCGGAGCGCGTCCTCGGTTTTCACGCCGCCGTGCCGCTCCGCGAGGGGCTGCGCCGCACGATCGAATGGTACGAAGCGCAGGCGCCGCGAGGCTCTCTTGTCGGGTAAACGTCCCGTCCTCCAACTCGCCGCCGCGGCCGGCGCCGCGGCGATGCTGACTGCGGCATGCGCCTCCGCGCACCTCCAAGGGATGCCGGCGACCGTGGAGCGGCGGTCCGCGCCGTCGGTCATGCAGCCGGTCTCGCCGACGGCGCCGCCGGCCGTCGCGCAGCAGCAGCGTACTCCGCCGTCGGTCATGCAACTGCCGCCGCGGCCCGCCCGGAAATTGCCGCCGCCGGTGCCGTGGAAGGCCCCGCCGCCGGCCGTCCAGGCGAATCCCGCCAAGGTCAAGCAGGCCGCGCCTGCCGTGAACGCCGTCAAACGATACTTTGTGCAGAACAACTGCTATCCGGATATGGCGCGCGGCGGCGCGGGAGTACCGCCTGGACTCAAATCCATGTTGGACAAGGCGTCCTGGCCGGCGGGGTTCGTCTATGAGACGCTCACGCCGGCTATGGGATGGCAGCTCGGAGCGGGCGTGGTGTACTACGTGGACGTATACTATCCCGGCGACACGCCGGCGTGGAACGGACCCGGATCGGGCCGGATCTACATCGTCTACAACCAGGCGGTCGAGACCTGTTGAGCAGAGGCCCGCGCCCGTAGGATGTACATTCTCGGTATCAACGCGCACCACGCCGGCGCTTCGGCCTGCCTGATCCGGGACGGCGAGCTTCTCGCCGCCGCGGAGGAGGAGCGCTTCCGGCGGATCAAGTACTGGGCCGGGTTTCCCCGCCTCGCCATCGAGTACTGCCTCCGCGCGGGCGGGATCACCGCCTACGATCTGGACCACGTCGGGATCTCGCGCGATCCGAGCGCGAATCTGATGAAGAAGGTCTTGTTCACGCTCGCCCGGCGCCCGAGCCTCGGGCTCATCCGCGAGCGCCTGGCCAATCAGCTGCAGGTGCGCCGGCCCGACGCCGCGCTCTGCGAGACGCTCGGGCTGGATCCGCGGCGGCTGCGGGCGCAGTTCCACAACGTCGAGCACCACCGCGCCCACATGGCGAGCGCGTTCTTCGTCTCGCCGTTCCCCCGCGCCGCGGTCCTGTCGGTCGACGGCATGGGCGACTTCGTCAGCACGATGTGGGGCACGGGAAACGACACCCGCCTCGACGTCCTGGACGAGATCAACTTTCCTCACTCGCTCGGCTACGTTTATACCGCGGTGTCGCAGTGGCTCGGGTTCCCGCAGTACGGCGACGAGGGCAAGGTCATGGGCCTGGCGCCGTACGGGCGGCCCCTCTTCATGGACGAATTCCGGCGGATGCTGCGGGTGCACGCCGACGGCACGTTCGAGCTCGACCTCGACTTTTTCGTCCACCACGCCGCGGGCGCGTCGATGACGTTCGAGGAGGGGTCGCCGGCGATCGGCACGATGTATTCGCCGAAGATGGTGGAGACGTTCGGCCCGCCGCGCGAGCCCGGCGAGGAGATCACGCGGAAGCACGAGGACGTCGCCGCGTCGCTGCAGGCGATGCTCGAAGAGGCCGAGCTGGCGCTGGTCCGGCGGCTCCAGCGGGAGACGGGCGCGACCGCGCTGTGCATGGCCGGCGGCGTCGCCCTCAACAGCGCCTTCAACGGGAAGATTCTGCCGAACACCGAGTTTCGCGACATCTTCATCCAGCCGGCGGCCGGCGACGCGGGGACGGCGCTCGGCGTATGCTACTACATCTACCATCACCTGCTGGGCCGGCCGCGGTCGTACGTCATGACCGACGCCTACACCGGACCCGGGTACCCGAACCGGGAGATCGCCGAGATCCTGGCGTCGTACCGGGTGGCGTTCGAGTCGCTCGACGAGGACGACCTCGTCGGCCGCACGGCGCGCCTCGTGGCCGAGGGCAATGTGGTCGGCTGGTTTCAGGGGCGGATGGAGTGGGGTCCGCGCGCCCTCGGCAACCGCAGCATCGTCGCCGATCCCCGGCGCGCCGACATGAAGGATGTGCTGAACGCCAGGATCAAGCGCCGGGAGCCGTTCCGGCCGTTCGCCCCGTCGGTGCTCTTGGACGCGGTGGGCGAGTACTTCGACCAGACCTATCCGGACCCGTTCATGCTGAAAGTGTATAATGTGTTGCCGGCGCGGCGGGGGGATATTCCGGCGGTCACCCACGTCGACGGGACCGGCCGTCTCCAAACCGTGGACCGGCCGGCCAATCCGCTGTACTGGCGGCTCATCAAAGAGTTCGGCGAGCAGACCGGGGTGCCGGTCGTGTTGAACACCTCCTTCAACGAGAACGAGCCGGTCGTGTGCACGCCCCACGAGGCGATCGAGTGCTTTCTGCGCACGCGGATGGACGCGCTCGTCCTCGGGAACCATCTCGTCCGCAAGTAGCCCCCGATGTCCGCGACGGTGCGCCTGGAACCGATCGGCCGGTTCCCCGGCCTGCGGGTGCTCGCGTGGCACGCCGGCGTCCTGTACGCCGGCCGCGGCTACGCGCTGCTGCGCTGGGAGCCCGGCGCCGGCCGGTGGACGCGCCACGCGTCGTTCAGTCCCGAGCGCTGGCGCCGCGTGACGTCGCGGAACCGGTTGAGCGCGCGGCTGGTCCGCGACGGGTTTCACGCGCTGGCCGGATTGTCCGACGGAACGCTCGCGGCCGTCTTTCCGGGCGCGATCGGCGTGCTCCGCCCCGGGAGCGATCGATTTCAGGCCGTCTATCGCGTGCCGCGCGGGACGCGGCCACTCGCGATTACCGCGACGCCGTCGGGCCGCCTGTATTGGGGAGAGTATTTCGACAATCCCGGGCGGGAGGCTGTGCACGTGTACGGCTCGGCCGATGCCGGCGCGTCTTGGGAGGTTGTCTACACGTTTCCGCCCGGGACGATTCGCCACGTGCACAGCATCACGTACGATCCGTACGGGGACCGTCTGTGGGTGCTGACCGGGGACGAGGGCGAGGAGTGCCGGATTCTTCGCGTCGCGACGGATTGGTCGTCTGTCGAAGTCGTGCGCTCCGGCGGCCAGCAGGCCCGCGCGGTGACGCTGGTGCCGGGCGCGGACGCGGTCTACTTCGCCACGGACACGCCGCTCGAGGCCAATTACATCTACCGTCTGGACCACCGCGGCCGTCTGGACCGGCTGGCGGCGATCGACGGCTCCAGTTTTTGGAGCTGCCGCGCCGGCGGCGCGCTCTTTTTCTCGACGGCGGTCGAGCCGAGCCGCGTCAATCTGAGCCGGTATGCCACGCTGTACGGCGGCGCGGACGGCGGCGGCTGGTCGGCGCTCGCGCGGTGGGCCCGCGACGGCTGGCCGCTCGCGCTGTTTCAATACGCGAACATCGTCCTGCCGTCGGGTGCCAACGACGGCGACGTGCTCGCCGCGAGCGGGCTCGCGGTGCGCGGCCAAGACCAGGTCGCGCATCTCTGGCGGACGCGGGTGGCGGATGGATAGCTGGCTGCGGGACCATCTCGTGTGCCCCCGCGACCACCAGGCGCTCCGCGAGGAAGGCGGCGCGCTCGCGTGTGCCGGGGGGCACGTGTACCCCTGCGTCGACGGGGATCCCGTCATGCTGCTGTCCGACGCGCCGCCCACGCACGTGGCGTTTCAGCAAACGCTGTCGCGCGTCGGCGGCGCCGCGCCGGGCTCCCGCGCCGAGATCCAACCCGCCGCGGCGGACGGTGTCGATCCCTTCGTGCAGGAAGCGGTCGCCGGGACGTGCGGCAACATGTACCGCCGTCTCGTGGGCCGGTTGACGGATTATCCGATTCCCGACATCCGGCTGCCGCGGGGCGAGGGACGGGTCTTTCTGGACGTCGGCTGCAACTGGGGACGCTGGTGCATCAGCGCGGCGAGGAAAGGGTACCGCGCGATCGGCGTCGACCCGTCGCTGGAGGCGATCGAGGCCGCGCGCCGTGTCGCGAACCAGCTGGGCGCGGCGGCGGTCTACGTGGTCGCCGACGCGCGGCATCTCCCGTTTCGCGCGGGATCGTTCGACGTGGCGTTTTCCTACAGCGTGCTCCAGCACTTCGACAAGGGCGAAGCGCGGCAGGCCCTCGCGGAGATCGGGCGGGTGCTCAACGCGTCGGGCACGTCGATCGTCCAGATGCCGAACGCGTTCGGCCTCCGCAATCTGTACCATCAGGCGCGCAGAGGATTCCGCCGCACGAGGGCCTTTGAGGTGAGGTATTGGACTCCGCGCGAACTCCGCCGCGCCTTCGCGCGCGCGATCGGCCCCACATCGCTCTTCGCGGACGGCTTCTTCTCGTTGAATCCGCAGGCGAGCGATCGGGAACTCCTGCCGCGGCGATTCCGATACGTGGTATACTGCTCCGAGTTGATTCGACATCTCAGTGAAAGGCTGCCGTGGCTCGCTTTGGGGGCGGACAGTCTCTACGTGAAGTCTGAGCGTCGCGTGGACGGGTCCGCGTGACCGCTGCGCTCCACCGGACGGCCGCCGCCTGCGCGGCGGCGATCCTTCTGCTGTCCGCCGCGGGCGCCGCGGGATCTGCCGGAGCCGCCGGCCTGCCGTCCCGCGTCGTCGTTCCCCTCGTGACCGCGACGCTTCCCTTCGGCCTGGTCAACGTCCAGGCCGGCATCGTCGTCGCGCCGGACGGCCTGATCGTCACCCAGTTGCGCACGGTGCGCGGCGCGCAGGCGATCACCGTCACGCTCCCGGGGTCCGCGGCGCTGGCCGCCCGCCTCGTGGCGGCGGACGCGGGCAGCGATCTCGCGCTGCTCAAAGTCGCACCGCCGCGTCCGCTGCCGGTGCCGCCGTTTGCGGACTCCACACCGCTCGAGATCGGGCAGTCGGTGCGAGCGTACGGCTATCCGTTCGCCGAATCGCTCGGCTCGCAGGACCTCGCGGAGGGGGAGGGGACCATCAGCACGGTGGCGGGGCCGCCGGTCTACGCGTTCTTCTCCGACGCGCTGGTCAACCCGGGGTTTGCCGGAGGGCCGGTGCTCGACAGCGCCGGCAGGGTCGTCGGGATGATGCAGGTGACCGCCCCGGGCATTCGCCGCACCGCGTGGGTCAAGTCGAATCCGGGGCTGCTGCCGGTTGTCGAGCGGATGCGCCGGGAACCGCCCAGCCGTGCCGCGTCGTTGCCGCCGGTCGTCCCCGCCATCCAGCCGGCGTCGCGTGCGGCCTCGCGGCAGATCACGATCGCGGTGAACGCGACGCTGTCGGGGCCGTCGGCGGCGGCCGGCCGCGCCATTCGCGACGGCGTGCAGCTCGCGGTCGAGGACCTCGGCGCGGCGCTTCGGGCGCGGGGCATCGGTGTATCGGTGATCGTGGCCGACGATCGCGGGGATCCCGCGGTCGCGGCGGGCAACGCCCGGCGTCTCGCCGCCGATCCGTCCGTGCTGCTTGTCGTCGGCCACAGCCTGTCCGGTACGTCGATCGCGGCCGCGCCGGTTTACGACGACGCCCGCCTCCCGATGATCACGCCGGCCGCGGAAGTCGCCACGCTGACGGACGCGGGACACGGATCAGTGTTCCGCGTGATCGGCCGGGACGACGTCCAGGGGATCGCCGCCGCGCAGTTTGTCCGCGATCGCCTGGGCGGCGGAAGCGCCTACGTCGTGTACGAGCCGACCGACTATGGACTGCGGACCGCCGCGGGGTTCTGGTGGGAAGGGCGGCGCCTGGGGCTGCGCGTGCAGGGACTGAGCGCCGTCGACGACACGACGCTGGCCCAGATCGTCGGAGCGATCGCCTCGGCGGCGCCCGCGGTCGTGTACTACGGGGGGGAGATGGCGGGCGCCGTACCGTTCCTCAAGCGTCTGCGCGAGGCAGGCGTGCGGGCGCCGCTGATCGGCGCCGACGGTCTCGACACGTCGGAGTTCGCGTACCTGGCGGGCGGCGCGATGCTGCCCGCGTACTACACGGTGCTCGACGGCCCGTCTAGGATTTATCCGGGCGCCGGCGGGTTCGCCGCGCGCTTCCGGGCTCGATTTGGGCGCAGCCCTGAAGCGTTCGCGGCCCTCGCCTTCGACGCCGCCGGCGCGGGTCTCCAGGCGATCGCCGTCGCGGGAGCGGGCGCGGCGCCCGATCGCGCCGCCGTCCTCGCGGCGCTCCACGCTCCGGCCTTCCAGTATCAGGGTATCACAGGGACGATCCGCTTCACTGCGAATGGAGACCGCGTGCACAGCCCGGTCTACGTGATGGCGGTCCGGAGCCCGGCGTGGTCGCGGTGGCGGGACAACACCGTGGCCGCCGCGTTCTCTCCATGAAGCGCCTCTGGACCTGGCCGGCAGCCGGCGTCTCGCTGCTTTGCGACGTCTGGTGGGCAGCCTTCGTGCTCGTGTTGTGCGGCATGGGCGCGGCCGCGCTGCTGCGGGCCTTCATGGGCGTCGCCGCCTTTCGCATGGAAGTCGGGCTGGGGGTCGCCGTGCTCTTTGCCTTGTGCGCGGTTCCGGCGATCCGGTCCAAGCGCACGGGGTCGTTCGACATCTTTGAGCTCGGGGTCTCGTTCGCCGCGATCTACTTCCTGTACGTCGGCGTCCGCGCCTTGGATCTGCTCATCAATCCCGGGGTCCTAGACGCGGAGACGCCGCACCCGAGCGTCATCATGGCCGGGCTGTCCCAGGCGTTGTGGTATGCGAACCTGGGCGCCGCGGCGTATCTCGCCGGCTACCGGCTGCCGTTTCCGTACGGCCGCGCCGCGGTGCGGTTCTTCGCCGGGGATACGCAGGTAAACGTCCGGTTGATCGAAGGTGTCGCGCTCTTCTTCTACGTCCTCGGCTGGCTGGCGCGGCTTCCGGAGCTCACGCACGGCTGGTTCTTGACGACCGCGGCGTCGCGGTACGCGGGCCAGGTCCCGCCCGCGGTGCAGACCGTCTCGTTCTTCTCGATTCTCGCCGTTCTCGGCTACGCGCTCTCGCTTGTGGCGCTGTCGGTTCCGGGAGGCAGCCGCCCGGGTCCGCGGCTCTTCGCCGCGGTCTTGACCTGCCTCGAGTTTGCCTACGCGTTCCTCATCGGCTCCAAGTTCTACCTGGGATTGATCGTGTTCATCCTGCTGCTGCTTGCCCACTACCTGCGGCGGCGGATCACGCCGGCCGTGCTGCTCGCGACGATTCTCGTCTTCATGTTCGTCGTCACCCCGATCGTGACGGAGTACCGGGAAGTCGCGGGACTGGAGAGTATTCCCCTCCGGGCGTTCGGCCGAGAGTTTCCGCACGTCACGAAACAGGTGATCGTGCGGCTTCGCCGCTTCACGCCCGCCCAGTATGTCACGATCAGTTCGCAGGCGGTGCTCGACCGGCTGTCCGGCGTGGACGGCATCGCGGCCGTGGTCCGCGGGGTCCCCCAGGTCACCGGCTACGCGCATGGGGCGTCGCTCGTCTGGGTCGTGAAGGTGCTCGAGCCCACGATCGTCCGCCCGGAGAAATACGACGTGCTCGCGCGCGTTCTGACCCCCGTGCCCCGGCTGTTCGGATATCCCGATTTCTCCCGGGGCGGCATCGCGCTTACGGAAGTGGCCGAGTTCTACTGGAACTTCGGCATCGCCGGGATCCTGGTCGGGATGTTCCTGGTGGGTCTGCTGCAGCGCGCGGCGGTCGCTTGTCTGCTGCAGCCGGTCTCGCCGCTGCGCGCCTTCATCTACGCCATCCTGTGGCCGTGGATGATGACCGCGGTCGAGGGGTGGGCGTTCTCGATCTATCCGAACGTCTTCCGCCTGACCGCGCTGGCCGCCCTGATCGCCTGGGTGACCCTCTGGCTGGCCCGCCGCGAGCCGGCGTTCGTCCCGGCCGCCCGGGGGGAGGCGGCGGACTAGATGGAGCGGGCGCTGGTCCGGGCCGACGCCGCGCCCGTTCTCCCGCGGCTGTCCCTGCGGCGCGTGTCGCTCCTGGTCCTCCTGTTCGCCGGGGCCATGCTGCCCTGGTACACTCTTCGGATCATGCCGCTCCTGACCATCGGGACGGCGAAGATCAACCTGGTCGACGGCCTCGCCGCCTGCGCGGTGCTCCTCACGGCGCGGCCGATTCTCCGACGCCTCGCCGAGCGGGAGGCGCCGATCCTTCTCCTCAGTGGTTTCATCCTATATATGGCGATCCCGCTGGCCATCGGCCTCCACGACGCCGGGGCACGGGCAACAGCCGTTCGGGAGGCCCGAGGCCTGGCGTTCTACGCGCTCGCCCTGGCCTTCGCCGCGCCGCGGTATCGGGCGGCCGATATGCGCGCGTTCGCCGCCGCCTATGCCGGCGGCACGCTGGTCGCCGTGGCCGCGGTGTTTGTGCACCTCCGCTGGCTGGTCGGCCTCCCGGGGTACACCCCGGACACCCTGCTGGCGCCGGCTGGATTCACCGTCCAGTCGTTCAGCTGGAACGAGCATGTCTCGCCGGCGCCCACGATCGCGGTGGCCGCCGCGGCCGGGTATCGGATCGACTATCTCGATTGGTCCGTGCCGCTGGTCGCGCTGATCCTGGCGCTGGCGGGGGCGCTGACCGCGTCCATCCGCGTCAAAGCGGCGGTCTGGACCGCCGCGGCCCTGGCCGCCGGCTGGTATCTCCTCGTCTCCGGCGCGCGCTCCCCCCAAATCGTCGCCCTGCTGGCGGCCGCCGCGCTGGCGCTCGTGCTGGGACGCCCGCGCGCGGCGGGCCGGCGTGCGCTCGCCGGCATCGCGATCGCGGTTGTGCTGGCGGGCGGCCTGCTGGTCGCGCGACCCGTGGGAGTGCTGCGGGGCATCGGCGGTCCGCTGCGCACCGCGGTACAGCGCTGGAGGCAGGCGGGTGAAGACGATTCCCTCCGCCTTCGGATCAAGGAAGTGGCCGTCAGCCTTCCGGCGTTCGCCCGGCACCCGGTCTTCGGAACGGGCCTAGGCGCGGTAATTCCCATGTCGGAGTTCACCTTTCCGGGGATCACGCCGCGCTCGATCGCGTCGGGGTACGGGTTTCTGCTCATCAAGACCGGCCTCGTGGGCCTGGCGCTCTATCTGGCGATGATCGCCGCGGTTCTCCACACCGCCTGGCTGCGGATTCGCAGCGGGCGTGAAGAGGCGGTGTGGCCCGGCGCCCGTGTCGGGCTGATCGGGATCGGCGCGCTCCTCGTGCTCAACCTGGTCCACACGGTCGTCGACACGCCGGACGGCGCGCTCGCGTTCAGTCTCTTTTTCGGTATGATCATGGCCGGCGCGCCCGCGCGCGAGGTCCGCGCGTCCACCCCATGAAAATCCTCATGTTGACCCCGCACTATCTGCCGGAGATCCGGAGCGTGTCGCTCTTGATGTCGGAGCTCGCCCAGGATCTGGCGGCGCAGGGCAACACCGTGACGGTGATCACGCCGTACCCGCCCGAGCACATGGACGAAGCGCAGGTGACGTCCCCGCCGGCGCGCGAGGAGGCGAAGGGCGTCCGGATCTTCCGCGTGCGGGTGCTGCCGTTCGTTAAGGTCGCGCCGGCGATCCGCGCCGTCACGCACTTTACGCTCGCCGGCTCGATGGCCGCTGCGGCGCTGCGGGCCGGCCGGCACGACGTGATCCTCGCCTATTCTCCGCCGCTGACGGTGGGGCTCGCCTGCGACGTGCTGAAGCGCGCCTGGCGCGCACCGTTCGTGTTCAACGTTCAGGACCTGTATCCGCAGGCCCTCGTGGATCTCGGGCTCGTGCGGAACCCGGTCGTGCTGCGCGTGCTGCAGTGGCTCGAGCGCCACGCGTATCGCCACGCGCGCGCGATCACGGTGCATTCGGCCGGCAACCGGGACGCGCTGGTCGCCCGCGGGATCCCGTCTGCCAAGATCACCGTCATCCCGAACTGGATCGACACCGCGGCGGTCGTGCCCGGCGACCGGAACAACGGGTACCGGGCGGAGTTCGGGCTCGGCAGCCGTTTCGTGGTCCTGTTCGCCGGGGTTATGGGGTATGCGCAGGATATGGCCGTCATGGTCGAGGCCGCCGCGCGGCTTCGCGATCTCGGCGAGCAGGACGTCGTGTTCTTGCTCGTTGGCGACGGTGTGCGGCGGGCCGAGGCCGAGGCGCTCGCGCGGGCGCGCAACCTCGATACCGTCCGGTTTCTGCCCTTTCAGCCGATCGACCGGTACCCCCAGCTGGTGAGCGCGGCGGACTGCTGTCTGGTCACCCTGCAGTCCACGGTGGCGACTCCTGTGGTACCATCTAAAATTGCAGGGATCCTCGCCGCCGCCCGTCCGATCCTCGGGGCGCTGCCGGCGGGCGACGCCCGCACGCTGATCGAGGAGTCGGGCGGGGGACTGTGCGTGGCGCCCGGAGACGCGGCCGGTCTCGCCTCGGCGGTCCGGCGGCTCATGCACGATCCGGCGCTCCGGGCCGAGCTCGGCGCCGCGGGCCGGCGGTACGTCGAAGCGCACCTGTCCCGGACGACGGCGGCGCGGGCGTATAACCGCCTGCTTAACACGATTGTGACGCGTGACCGCGCGGATGCGCAGAGGAAAACGGTCGCGGGTTAGCCAAGAGCAACCGTGCTCCATTGACGGAACATTGATGGACGGGGGACGTAATGGCGTTAATCACCACCTCTGAGCTCGAGGAGCAGGCCGCCGCATCACCCACGATATCGCTCAACGGCGAGGCCGCCGCACGGCTCTCGCTGAACGGTCACACCCCGCGTCCGGTTTCCGTCCCCGGGTATCCGCTGCGGCGCCCCGTCGAGGTCCTGCTCGCGTTCGTGGGCATCTTGGTGGTCCTCCCGGCCTCATTTCTGATCGCGGCGCTGATCTGGCTGGACGATCGCGGCCCGGTGTTCGTGGGGCAGATCCGGGTGGGGCGCGACGGCCGGCTGTTCCATCTCTTCAAGTTCCGGACGATGCGGGTTCCGGAGCCGCACGACGTGCCGCGCCAGGCCACCGCAAGCGACGGGCGCATCACACGCGTCGGCCGGCTGCTGCGGGCGACGGCGCTCGACGAGGTCCCGCAGCTGCTCAACATCCTCCGTGGAGAGATGAGCTTCGTCGGGCCGCGCGCGCTGCTGCCCAAGGAAATCGAGGTCGATCCCAAGTCGCGCTACCATCACATCGAGGAAGTCCCCAACTACCACGTGCGGACATCGGTCTGCCCGGGGCTCACCGGGCTGGCGCAAGTCTACGCGAGCCGGGACATCAGCCGGCAGAAGAAATTCAAATACGACGCGCTGTACGTGCGCCGGATCAGTCCGTGGCTGGACATGAAGCTGTTCGCCACCTCGGTTGTCATCAGCCTCACCGGGCGCTGGCCCCGGAGAGGCCGGTCGGTGCGGCGCAGGGGAGCGGGATGACCCCGGGACGGGCGGAGCGAGTCGCCGCGCCGTCGCCGGTTCCGATCGCCACGACCCCTCAGCCCCCGCTGGACGTCCTGATCCTCACGCGGGACGAAGAAGAGAATCTTCCGTACGCGCTGGCCAGCGTCGCCGGCGTGGCCGCCGCGGTGTGGGTCGTCGATTCGCACAGCACCGATCGGACGGCGTCGATCGCGGAGGCGGCCGGCGCGCGCGTGGTGACCCACGAGTTCACCGGGTATCCCGCCCAGCGCAATTGGGCGCTTCGCAATCTGCCCTTTACCGGCGACTGGGTGCTCGTGCTCGACGCCGATGAGACGGTCAGCCCGGAGCTGGCCGCCGAGCTGCCGGCGGCCCTCGCGGCGGCCCCGCCGGACCTCGCGGGCTTCTACCTGAAGCGCCGCTTCATCTTCCTCGGCCGCTGGCTTCGGCACGGCGGCTACTATCCGGTGTGGCTGCTGCGGGTCATGCGGCACCGCGTGGCCCGGTGCGAGGATCGGGCGGTCGACGAGCATTTTGTCGTCGAGGGCCGCACCGCCCGGCTCCACCACGACCTGCTCCACGAGGACCGCCGGCCGCTGTCGCGCTGGGTCGAACGCCACGATCAATACGCCGGCCTCGCGGCGGAAACGCTCGCCGGCGCGCGTGGCGGCGGCGCCGTCGCCGGACGGTGGACCGGCACGCAGGCGGAGCGCAAACGCTGGTGGTACGATCGCGTCTACCGCCGCGCCCCGGTCGGGATGCGCGCGGTCGCCTACTTTGTCTACCGGTATGTCGTACGCGGCGGCTTCCTCGACGGCCGCGAAGGGTTCCTCTACCACCTCATGCAGGGGCTGTGGTACCGGGCGCTGATCGACGCAAAGCTCCTGGAACTGCGCCGGCGCGCGCCGCGCGACCACGCCGGCGCCGCGGGCGTGCGGACGCCGGATCCCGCCCCCGAGCGATGAAGCAGGTCGTCGTCAGCCCCCGCACCGGCGCCCTCGAGGTCGCCGACGTTCCGGTGCCCCAGGTCCGGCCCGGCACGGTGCTCGTCCGCAACGCGGCGTCCGTCGTCAGCGTGGGCACCGAGCGGTTCGTGCTCGACATGGCCGGGCGCAGCCTGGCGGGCAAGGCGCGGGCGCGGCCGGATCTCGTCCGCGAGGTGCTCAACAAGGTCCGCCGGGACGGCCTGCGCACGACCGTGCGCGAGACGTTTATCCGGCTCGACAGCCCGCAGCCGCTCGGATACAGCAGCGCCGGGACCGTGCTCGACACCGGCGACGGCGTCGAGGGGGTCCGGCCCGGCGACCGCGTGGCCTGTGCCGGTACCGGCTGGGCGGCGCACGCGGAGGTCGTGGTGGTGCCGCGCCAATTGTGCGTGCCGCTCCCCGCCGAGGTCACGGATGAGGCCGGCGCCTTTACCACGCTCGGGGCGATCGCGCTCCACGGCGTGCGCCGGGCGGGCGCGGGGCTCGGCGAGGTCGTGGCCGTGCTGGGATTGGGCCTCGTCGGTCAGCTCACGGTGCAGCTGCTGCGGTCGGCGGGCTGCCGGGTGCTGGCGCACGACCTCGCCCCGGCGCGGGTGGATCTCGCCCGCGCGCTCGGCGCCGACGCGACGGCCACTTCGGCCGACGACGCGCGCGCGGAGGCGGCGCGGATGACCGGCGGGCTCGGCGTGGACGCGGTGATCATCACCGCCTCGACGGCGAGCAGCGCTCCGGTGGCGCTCGCGGCGGACCTGGCGCGCGTGCGCGGGACGGTTGTGATGGTCGGCACCACCGGGATGGACGTGCCGCGGCGCCCGTTCTGGAAGAAAGAGCTCGCCCTTGTGCTTTCGAAGGCCTCCGGCCCCGGCGCCGAAGACGACGCGTACGAGCGCCGGGGCATCGCCTTTCCCGCGCCGTACGTGCGGTGGACCGCGGGACGCAACATGGCCGCGTTTCTCGGCGAGATCGCCTCCGGCAGAGTGCGCGTCGAACCGCTCATCACGCACCGGTTCCCGATCGAGCGGGCCGGCGACGCCTACGCCCTGATCTCCGGACGCGTCGCGCAGCCCCATCTCGGCGTCGTGCTGACGTACCCGGGAGCGACGGAGGCGCGGCGGACGATCGCGCTGCGGCCGCCGCCGGCCGCGGCGCCGCGGACCGGCGATCTCCGGATCGGCGTCATCGGCGGCGGGGTATTCGCGCGCACGGTGCTGCTGCCCGCGCTCCGCAAGGTCCCCGGCGTGCGGCTGCGTGTCGTCGCCACGGCCACCGGCCTTTCCGCGCGCCACGTCGGCGACCGTCTGGGATTTGAAGTGTGCACGACCGATCCGCGCACGGTGCTGGACGACGATCAGGTAGACGCGGTGGTGGTGGCGACGCGCCACGATCTTCACGCGTCCCTCGTCGCGGATGCGCTGCGCGCAGGGAAGCACGTCTTTGTGGAGAAACCGTTGGCGCTGACCGCGGAGGACGTCCGCGCCGTGGTCGCCGCGCACGCGGCCTCGCCCCGAGTGCTGATGGTCGGGTTCAACCGCCGGTATTCGCCGATCGTTCGGACCGTGAAGGAGTTCGTCGGCGCGGCGCGGCCGCTCGTGCTGACGTACCGTATCAACGCGGGAGCGATCCCGCCCGATCACTGGACGTACGATCCGGTGGAGGGCGGAGGCCGCTGGCTGGGCGAGGGGGGCCACTTCGTGGATCTCCTCCAGTACCTGACGGACGCGGAGCCGGTCGAGGTGTTTGCGCGGCCCGTCGGGCCGGACGGCGCCGCGTCGCTCGTGATCTCGGTGGCCTTCGGCGACGGGTCCGCGGGGACGATCGCGTACGTGGACGGCGCCGACCGCGCGCTGTTCCGCGAGCGCCTCGACGTCTTCGGCGCGGGCGTGGCGTGCACGCTGGACGATTTCCGCCGGGCGGCGCTCGCCCGGGGGGGCCGCGTGCGGCAGGTCCGCCGGTGGGAGGCGGAGCGGGGGCATCGGGAGGAGCTGCGGGCGTGGGTCGCGGCCGCGCTCGGAACCGCCGTGTCTCCCGTGCCGCTCGAGACGTATGTGGCGAACGCGGCGTGCTGCTTCGCGGCCGTGGAGTCCGCCCGGACCGGACGCCCGGTCGCGGTGGACGCCGGCGCGCTGCTGCGGCCGTTGGCGCCGGACATCAGCAGCTAGGGAGGTCGACCGTTGATGAGCGTGGGAGACGCGTTTACCGGCCGGACGGTCCTCGTGACCGGCGGGGCGGGCTGCATCGGCAGCAATCTCGTGCAGGCGCTTGCGCAGCACGGCGCGGGCCGGATTGTGGTCTTGGACAACCTTTCCTCGGCGAGCCGGTGGAACGTGCCGGAGCAGCCTTCGATCCGCTTCGTCCAGGGCAGCGTGGTCGATGACGAGACGCTGCGGGGCGTCTTCGCCGAGCGGCCGGATTACGTGTACCACCTCGCCGCCCTGTTCGCCAACCAGAACTCCGTCGACCACCCCGAGCAGGACCTGCTGGTCAACGGGCTCGGCACGCTGAAAATGCTGCAGTTCGCGCATCTGGCCGGCGTGCGCCGGTTCGTGTACGCGTCGTCTGGCTGCTCCGTGTACGGCAGCAAAGCGCCGCTGCCGCTGCGCGAGGACTTCGTGTCGATCGACCTCGACACGCCCTATCAGATCACGAAGCTGCTCGGCGAGCTCTACTGCAACTTCTTCCACCACTACTATCAGCTGCCGGTCGTGCGCGCCCGGTTCTTCAACGTCTACGGGCCCGGCGAGATCCCCGGCCGCTACCGCAACGTGATCCCGAATTTTCTGTACTGGGCGATGCGCAAGGAGCCGCTGCCGATCACCGGTACCGGCGAAGAAACCCGCGACTTCACGTACGTCGGCGACGTCGTGCGGGGCCTGCTCGCGGCGGGCGTCGCCGACGGGGCCGTCGGCGAGGCGATGAACCTCGCGTCGGGCCGGGAAGTCTCCGTCGGAAGCTTGGCCGCCCTGATCAACGAGCTCACCGGCAATCCCGCCGGCGTCCGCTACACCGCGCGTCGCTCGTGGGATAACATCACCCGCCGGTGCGCCTCTGTCGAGAAGGCCGGCCGCCTGCTCGGCTACCAGCCGTCCGTGGACTTCGAGACCGGCATCCGGCGGACGTTCGAATGGGCGACGGCGAACTGGGACCGGGTCGCCCGGGACGCGCGGTTCTAGGGCGCCCTCGGCGATGCACGCGGTCATTTTGGCGGGCGGCAAAGGCGAGCGGTTGCGGCCGTTCACCGAGGACCGGCCCAAGCCGATGGTCGAGATCGCCGGGATGCCGATCCTCGGCCATCAGATTCGGTGGCTGCACGCGCAGGGCGTGCGCGATGTCGTGATCGCCTGCGGCTACCGCCACGAGGTCATCGAAGCCTACTTCGGGACCGGGGAGCGCTTCGGCGTGCGCATCGCGTACGCCGTGGAAGACCAGCCGCTCGGCCGCGGCGGCGGCCTGCGGCAGGCCCTCGGCCGGGTGCCGGCGGACGTGGAGACCGTCATCGCGACGAACGGCGACGTGATCACGGACCTGCCGCTGGCGCCGCTGCTCGAAGCCCACCGCGCCCGGCCGGTGCTGGCCACGGTGGTTCTCGCGCCGTACGTGAGCCCGTACGGTCTGGTCGAGGTGGACGACCACGACCGGGTTACCCATTATCGTGAGAAGCCGGAGCTGCCGTACTGGATCAACGCCGGCATCTACGTGCTGGCCTCGGCCATCCGCGACCGCCTGCCCGAACGCGGCGACCACGAGACGACGACGTTCCCCGAGCTCGCCCGCGCCGGCCGGTTGGGCGCGTTCAAGACCCGGGCCTACTGGCGCGCGGTCGATACGATCAAGGACGTCACCTCGGTCACGGCGGAGCTGCAGGGGACCGTGGTCGGTCCCGCCTCCCGCGGCGACGCCGGCGCCGGCCGATGAAGGCCATCATCCCGGTCGCGGGACGCGGCAAGCGGCTGCGGCCGCACACGCACACGCAGCCGAAGGTGTTGATGAACGTCGCCGGCAAGCCGATCCTGACCTACATCCTCGACGATCTGCGGGACCTTGGGGTCGAGGAAATCACCTTCGTCGTCGGCTATCTCGCGGAGAAAGTCGAGGAGTTCGTCGGCGAGCGCTATGCGTTCCGCGCCAACTTCGTTTATCAAGACGAGCCCCTCGGCAACGGCCACGCGATCTACCTGGCGCGGGAACACCTGACCGAGCCGACGCTGATCTTCTTCGGAGACACCATTGTGCGCGCCGACCTGCGCGCGGCGTCCCGGCTTGACTACTCGGCGATCGGCGTGCACTCCGTGTCGGATCCTCGGGCCTTCGGGGTCGTGGAACTGGACGCCGACGGATTCGTGCGGCATCTCTGGGAGAAGCCGGCCGCGCCGCCGAGCGACCTCGCCGTCGTCGGCGTCTACATGATTCAGCGCCCGGCGCCGCTGCGCGCCGCGCTCGAAGGCCTCGTCGGGCAGCGGCACATGGTGAACGGCGAGTACTGGCTCGCGGACGCCCTGCAGCTCATGGTGGAAAGCGGCGAGCGGCTGCGCACCTTTCCGATCGAGCGCTGGTACGACTGCGGCACGCCGGAGGCGCTCCTGCACGCCAACCACGAGCTGCTCGAGTCGGCGCCGCCCCCGCCCGGGCGCATCGAGGGGTCGGTGATCATCCCGCCGTCGTTCGTCGCGCCGACCGCCGCGGTGGAGGGGTCGATCGTGGGCCCGTACGTGACCATCGCGGAGGGCGCGCGCGTTAGCAACGCCGTGCTGCGCGAGAGCATCGTGAACGCCCACGCCCGCGTGGAAGGCGTCCTTTTGGAAGACTCGATCATCGGAGAAAACGCGGCCGTGACCGGGCGCCGCTCGCGGATCAACCTCGGCGACAGTTCCGAGATCGAACTGACGTAACCGCCCCGCGGGCGGCCTCGACGCACGCCCACGACAGACAGAACGCCGCGGCGATGTCTGTCATCCAGTGCTCCGCCAGGTAGACGAGCGCCGTCATCATGCCCAGCACCAGCGCGGCCGCCGCGACGGGAAACCGCCGGAGCAGCGTGCCGGCGACGAACGTCGTCCGCATCGTGTGTCCCGAGGGCAGGCTGTACGGCGTCGATTGAATGGACGCGCCGAGGGCGACCGGCAGATGGCGGCCGAGCGATGCGGGCGGTCCCGGATGGACGACCAGGTGTTTGAAGACGACCGCGAGGCCGCTCACGGCGATCAGGCCCGCGGTCAGGCCGAGTAGCGCCAGTCCCTGCCGCCGGCGCCACAGCACGAGGAGCGCGCCGGCGAGGAAAAAGCCGGGCAGGACGACCTCCGCGTTGCCGAGATACGAGATGGCGAACGCGGGCCAGTCGGCCGCGGGCGCGGCGCGCTGCACCCACCGCGTGACGGCGAGATCGACGGCGTGCGAGGCGGGCACGAACGTCGCCGCGGTGACGAGGACGAACCCCAACAACGCTGCGGCGAAGCGTCCGCGCGACATGGCCCGTGATCTTCGCCGCCGGCCGGCGAGTGCCTGTGCTTGAGCGGGAAGGTCGGACTCCGCTATAACGACACTTTGGAGCCGCGGGGGCTTCGTATGTACGGTTGACGCTCTCTCCCGCGCCCCGTATAATGAACCTCTGCGTTGATCGAGGAGGGCATGGAATGCGCACTGAGGTGGTTGTTTCCGGCATCCCGAAGCAGTGGTTCCTGGTCGATGCCAAGGACCAGGTGCTCGGCCGCCTGGCCAGCCAGATCGCGGCCGTGCTGAAGGGCAAGAACCGGCCGACGTACGCGCCGTCGGTGACCGGCGACGCTGTGATCGTCGTGAACGCCGACAAGATCCGGCTGACCGGCCGCAAAGCCGAGCAGAAGATCTACTATCAGCATTCCGGCTACCCGGGCGGTCTTCGCGCGACGGCGGCCGGCAAGATGATGGCGCGGCGCCCCGAGTACGTGATCCGCGAAGCGGTGCGCGGGATGCTGCCGAAGAACCCGCTCGGGCGCGCGTGCCTGCGCAATCTTCGCATCTACCGCGGCGGCGCGCACCGGCACACCGCGCAGCAGCCGCAGCCGCTCGTGCTCGCCGGCCGCTCTCCCGGCGGCAACGGCGCCGCGAAAGCCGGGCGTACAACGAAGGGACGTGACGCGTGATGAGTCAGGCCAGCCCAAGCATCGTGGCGTCCGGGGGACGGAAAACGTCGCAGGCGCGGGTGCGCCTCGTGCCGGGAACCGGCACGATCACCGTCAACAACCGGCCCGTCGAACAGCACCTGCCGAAGGGACCGCTCCTGACCGTGGTGCGCCAGCCGCTCGCGGTGGCGAACGCGGAGGGACGCTTCGACGTGGTTGTCAGCGTGGTGGGCGGCGGCGTCGTCGGGCAGGCCGGCGCGATCCGGCTCGGTATCGCCCGGGCGCTCGTCGCGATCGATCCCGAGCTGCGGTCGCCGATGCGCAAGGCCGGCTATCTCACGCGCGATCCGCGGAAGAAGGAACGGAAGAAGTACGGTCACAAGCGGGCCCGGAAGGGTTTCCAGTACTCGAAGCGTTAGCGCCATCACGTAGCGCCGCGACGGCACCGTCCGGCGCTACGTTTGTCTCATCGGCACGGTACGGCCGTAGGGATCTCTGTAAAGGTCGTAGCAGCGCAGCTCCGTTCGCGCCAGTCTGAAAAGCGCTCCGCGCGGGTATACAAGTCGTCGCCCGAATGGAACGCTCAGGAGGCGGAGCGTGCACGTCGTCGCAGCGATCGTCGTAGCGTTGGTGCTCGCGCTGATCGCGGCCGGCCCGGCCGCCGCGGCGAGCCGCTATGTCGTCGCGCCGCACGATACCCTCTTCAGCATCGCCCGGCGGTTCGGGGTCCCGCTGCCCATCCTCGCGCAGGTCAACGGCATTCACGATCCCTCGCTGATTCGCGTCGGCGACGTGCTGGTGATTCCCGACGTCCGGGGCGCGGCGGCGGCGCCGTCCGTCTCGGCGTCTGCGCCGCCCAAGACCGTCGCCGTGTCGATACAGATGCGCTCGCCCGTCCCGTCGAGGCTGGGCCCGGGCGCCGCGGGCGAGTCGTACCTCGTCCGGCCCGGAGACACGCTGTACCGTCTCGCGCTGGTTCACGGGACCACGGTCGAGGCGCTCCAGGAAGTCAACGGGTTGACGTCGCTGGTCATCGTCGTGGGACAGATTCTTCGACTTCCGAGGCCCGCCGACCAGGGCGCTGCGATCCAGCAGGCGGCGCCGATCCCGCCTGCCGGCGACCCAGCCTCCGGGCAGCATGAAATCAACGCCGCCCCCGCGCCGCCGGCGGTCGCGGCGCCGATCGGCCCCGCGTCACCGGTGGAGCCCGCGTTCCATCCCGCCGTGCCGGCCAGGACGGCGCTGCTCGCGCGCGTCCGCGCGTCGGCCCTGCGGTACCTCGGCACGCCGTACGTGTGGGGCGGAACGGCGCCCTCCGGCGTCGACTGCTCCGGTCTCGTCTATCTCGTCTACTCGCCGTATGTCGCGAACCTTCCGCGCACGTCGTACGACCAGTGGACGGCGGGCACGGCCGTCGGCCGCGCCGACCTCGCGGTGGGCGACCTCGTCTTCTTCGACACGGACGGCAGCGGCGCGTCGCACGTCGGCATCTACATCGGCGACGGCCAGTTCGTCCATCCGGCGGCCAGCGCGCAGCGGGTCGAGGTCGACCGGCTCGATGCCCCGTACTACGTGACGCGCTACCTGGGGGCCCGGCGGCTTCTCTGACCCGGGGCGACGCGCTGAACCGGCGCCCGCTTTCATCCGGCCGGCGAACGAGGGGCCGGACGGCCGGGCGCGAAACATCATAAGACCATGGACCTGCGCGGACGCGACTACACGGCGGTTCTCGATCTGACCGCGGACGAGATCCGCTCGCTCATGGAAGCGGCCTTGGAGATGAAGACCCGATCCAAGGCCGGCGACCGCCCGCCCTTGCTCGCCGGCAAGGTCCTCGCGCTCGTGTTCGAAAAGCCGTCCCTGCGGACCCACGTGACGTTTCAGACCGGCATGCTGCAGCTGGGCGGCCACGCCGTCTACCTGAGCCCGCGGGACATCGAGATGGGGAGTCGCGAGTCGCCGCTCGACGTCGCGAAGAACCTCGAGCGCTGGGTGGACGGCGTCGCCGCCCGGACGTTCTCGCACGATACGATCCTCGAGCTCGCCCGCGGCGCGCGCGTCCCGGTCGTGAACGCGCTGTCCGATTGGGAGCATCCCTGTCAGACGCTGGCGACCCTGCTCACGATTCGCGAGCGGTGGGGGCGGCTCAACGACGTCCGGATCGTGTGGATCGGCGACGGCAACAACGTCCTGCGGTCGCTCGCCTTCGCCACCGGCAAGCTCGGGTTGTCGCTCACCATCTGCGCGCCGCAGGCGTACGGGTTGGACGGCGACAGCATCTCGCGGGCCCGGGCGGACGCGGCGCAGAGCCACGGGACGATCGAGCTCACCGACGATCCGGTGCGGGCGGTGTCGGCGGCGGACCTCATCCTGACCGACGTCTGGACGAGCATGGGCCAGGAGCAGGAGGCGGTCGCCCGGCGGCGGGCGTTCGGTCCGTATCAAGTCAACGCGGCGCTGCTGGCGCGGGCCCCGAAGGACGCGGTCGTCTCGCACTGCCTCCCGGCCCACCGCGGCGAGGAGATCACGGACGAGATCATGGACGGGCCGCGCTGCGTCGCGTTCGACGAGGCGGAGAACCGGCTCCATTCGCAGAAGGCCCTTCTCGCAGCGATCCTGTAAGGGCCGCCCGCCGGCTCCGCGGCGGGCCACCATGAAACTTAAGCCGGCGTGAAGGCCGGCGCACCGGCTCGAGGTGGCGCGTGGCGTGGCCGTTCCCGCTTAGAATCTGGGATCTGCTCGACATCCTTGTCGTCGCATTTGTCGTCTACCAGATCCTCATGCTCATCCGCGGCACCCGCGCGGTGCAGCTCGTCACCGGGCTCGGCCTGCTCTTCTTCGCGTACATCGTCAGCCGCTGGCTCGGCCTCTACACGCTGCAGTGGCTGCTGAGCTACGTCGGGCTGGTCGTACCGATCGCCCTCCTCGTGCTCTTCCAGCCGGAGCTGCGGCGGATGCTCGAGCAGCTGGGCCGGGGGAGCGTGCTGCTGGTCGGCTTCACCCCGCACGGACTCGATCGGGAGGCGGCGATCCGCCTCGTCAACGACGTCGCTCGCGCCGCCCGCATCCTCGGGTCCCGCAAGATCGGCGCGCTGATCGTGATCGAGCGCCGGGTCGGCCTCGAGGACTTCATCGAGACAGGGATCCGCGTCGACGCCATCGTGACCGTGCAGCTGCTGATCAACGTGTTCTTTCCGAACACGCCGCTGCACGACGGCGCCGTCATCATCCGCGGCAACCGCCTTGTCGCCGCGGGCTGCCTCCTGCCGCTCAGCGAGCGGCCCGGGCTGATCCGGCCGCTCGGGACCCGGCACCGCGCCGCGATCGGCGTGACTGAGGTCACCGACGCCCTCGCCGTGGTGGTGTCGGAGGAGACCGGCACGATCGCGCTCGCGGTGGAAGGCCGTCTGGACCGCGGCCTCACGGAGGAGGAGTTGAAGGTCCGCCTCCTCGCGCTCGTGGGACTCCCGGGGGTCGCAGGACGCGGCCTGCACATGCCGGGCGTGCCGGCCGTGCGCGTCCCTTCGCTGCGCGTGCCGCTGTGGCGGAGACGGGAGACGTGAACCCCCGCGAGCGCCTGCTCTACGCGATTCTGTCGCTCGCCGTGGCGAGCATTGCCTGGCTGTACGTCGCGACCGCCCAGAACCCGCTCGTGGAGCGGACGATGAACGTCGAGCTGCACGTCCGCGGCCTGAGTGCCAACGAGGTCCTGGTGCAGTCGCCGCCGTCGCGGGTGCAGGTGCGCCTCTCCGGCCCGCGGTCGGCGGTGGCGCTCTCGTCGCCGGCGCTGCTGGATGCGTCGGTCGACCTGACCGGTCTTCGCCCCGGCGAACACCGCGTGCCGGTGGTCGTCGCGGCCCCGCCGGAGGTCCGCGCCGTCGCGCAGACGCCGCAGGAAGTGCTGCTCGTTCTCGACGCCGTCCAGACGCGGCGGTTTCCCGTCGAGATCAGCCTCATCGGCAACCTGCCGCAGGGCGTGACGCTCGGCACCCCGCACGTGACGCCAGCGTACGTGATGGTGACGGGAGCCGCGAGCCAGATCGAGGAGATCCGCCACTCCATCGTGACCGTCGATACCACCAACCTGCGCCAGCAGCTCGCGACCTCGCTGCAGGTCCACCTTGTGGACGCGAGCGGTCAGGAAGTCCGAGGTCCGACGATCGATCCGCCGCTTGTAACCACGCAGTTGACCGTGCGCGAAGGCTCGATCGCGAAGGTCGTGCCGGTGGTGCCGGCGATCGTCGGCACCCCGCCGCCGCCGCTCGCCGTCACCGGCATCTCGACCGATCCGGCGACGGTCACCCTGCAGGGGCCCGGGCTCGTGCTGCAGAGCGTCACCGCCGTACCGACGGCGCCGATCGATCTGCACCGGGCGCGGGGCGACCTCAGGCAGCAGGTCGCGCTGCAAATTCCCTCGGGGATCACGTCGTCGGTGTCGCGCGTCACCGTCTCCGTCTCGCTCGGCGGCGGGTCGCTCAGCACGACGCTCCACGGCGTCCCGGTGCAGGTCGTCGGCCTTCGTCCGGGGGTCAAGCCCCGCGTCATCCCGTCGTCGATCGACGTGCAGGTCGAAGGGCCGACGGACGTAGTGGCGCGCCTGACGCCGCAGTCGATCCGCGTCATCGTCGACGCCGGCGGCAAGGGGGCCGGCCGGTACCAGTTCACGCCCCAGGCGCAGCTGCCGCAGGGCGTGCGCGTGCTGAGCTTGAATCCGACGCGGGTCCTTGTCATCCTGTCGCCGTCCTGACTCTGTGGGACGCCTCTTCGGCACCGACGGCATCCGCGGGGTCGCGAACGCGGATCTTTCCACCGAGCTCGTAGACCGCGTGGCCCGCGCGGCGGTGCACGTGCTGGCGCCGCGGCGCCGCGGGCGCGTCGCGATCGGCCGCGACCCGCGGATTTCCGGCGACCTGCTCGAGGCGCAGTTCGCGGCGGGCCTGTGCTCCGCCGGCGCGGACGCGATCCGCCTCGGCGTGCTGCCGACGCCCGGGGTGGCGCTGCTGGCCCGCCGGCTCAACGTGGACGCGGGCGTCGTCATCTCCGCGTCGCACAACCCCGTCGAGGACAACGGGATCAAATTCTTCGCGCCGACCGGCTTCAAGCTGCCGGACGCCGTCGAGGACGAGATCGAGCGCCTGGTGGAGAGCGCCGCCGGGCTGCCGCGGCCGTCCGGCGTCTCCGTCGGCCGCATCACGGACGTGCCGGACGCGGCCGAACAGTATCTGGCGTTTCTCTCCGGGTTGGCCGGCGGGCGCTTTGCGGGCTGGCGCATCGTGGTCGACTGCGCGAACGGCGCGACCAGTGCGATCGCGCCGCGCTTGTGGGAAGCGCTCGGCGCGACCGTGATCCCGATTCACGCCGAGCCGGACGGGACGAACATCAACGCCGGCTGCGGCTCGACCCATCCGGAAGTGGTGGCCGAGGCGGTCGTGCGGCACCGCGCGGACCTCGGCTTTGCCCATGACGGCGACGGCGACCGCGTCATCGCCGCGGACCGGCGCGGGCACGTCGTGGACGGCGACGCGATCATGGGGATCGCGGCGCTCCACCGCGACCGGCAGGGCCTGCTGCCCGGCCACGCGATCGTCGCGACCGTGATGACGAACCTCGGGCTCGAGGTGGCGCTCCGCGGCGCCGGCATCCGGATCGAGCGGGCCAAGGTGGGCGACCGGTACGTCCTGGAGCGCATGCTCGAGACCGGCAGCACGCTCGGGGGCGAGCAGAGCGGCCACGTCATCTTCCTGGACCACGCGACCACGGGCGACGGGCTCTTGACCGCCGTCCAGATCGCGAACGTGATGCTGGAGGCCGGCCGCGGCCTCGACGAGCTCGCGTCGCGCTTTCACCGCTATCCCCAAGTCTTGCTCAACGTGCGCGTGCAGGCGCCCGACCGGTGGGTCGACGATCCGGAGATCCTCGCGGCCGTCTCGCGCGCCGAGCGGCGCCTCGGCGATCGCGGCCGCGTGCTCGTGCGCGCGTCGGGCACGGAGCCGCTCGTGCGCGTGATGACCGAGTGCGAGGACGCCGGCGACGCCGAATCGCTCGCGCGTGAACTGGCGGATCTGGTGGCGGGGCGGCTCGGGGGGACAGTGGTGGCGCGGCCCAAGGGAGCCGAAGCGAAGTAACGGCGCAACGATTTCTGATTTCTGTCGGTAGGTTCGTACGCCCGCGACTGAAGGAAGTAACTGTGGGTGCCAGCGACGATACTCTTTGGCGATGAGGGTAACCGGCATGATTGGCGTACCCTATGGTAGGATCATGGAGAACGACACACGGGGAGCCGCGTCAATGGCGATCACACTCAAACATACGAGACCCGTGACCGATGAGGAGCTCCTGGAGTTCTCGCGTCAGAACCCGGGCTTACAGTTTGAGCGCACCGCGGACGGGGAGCTCGTCGTGACACCGACGGGAAGCGAGAGCAGCCGCGCGAGTGGTGAAGTATTCGGTCAGCTTCGTGAGTGGAACCGCCGTCGCGGCCGCGGTGTCGTGTTCGACTCCTCGGGCGGTTTCCGACTCCCGAACAATGCGGTGTACGCCCCGGATGCCTCGTGGATTCGGCAAGATCGGTGGGATCGGCTGACCCAGGAACAGCGCCGAACATTTGCACCGCTGTGCCCGGACGCTGTGTTTGAGATTAGATCCGAGGGCAACACCCTCGCAGAGTTGCGCGACAAACTGCGAATCTATCTTACCAACGGGGTTCAGATCGCCGTGCTCGTCGATCCATCCGGGCGCAGCGTAGAGGTTTACGGGCCCGGGCGCGCGCCGGACATCCACGCCAACCCGGTCACGGTGGCTCTCGACCCTGCATTACCGGGGTTTGTTCTGGACTTGGCGCCTGTTTTCGGACAATAGACACCATGTAGTCGAAGCCGGCCGTCGCAGGATCGCGGAACTGGTGGAATAATGTTAAGCAACAGCCGCGCCGGCACGCTGGGCCGGAATCGAGCCGGGGGAGGTGTGGGGGGACAGACGGTCTATGAAGCGCCGGAACTCGCCGCGGTGTGCCGGATTCGCTCCGAGGCGGTGAGTTGACGAGGTAGGGGATCTCGAGCAGCGGAGTCGCGGCGGACATCGCCGCCGGCTCCCATTCGGCGGGTGACCCTAGGTCTGGTCCGGACCTCAGGAACGCTGCCAAAACCCGGAGGCGACTTCGGGGACAAAAGGCGTTCGGGACGCACATCTCAGGCGGCGGGTGGTACACGGGGCGCCCCGCCCCGGTACCGCCGGCAGGCGCGGGCATGGTCCGCCGCCGCCGGAATTTGTCCACAAGAGACCGTGACGATGATTGCCGCGCCTGCGCGGGACGCCGTCCCGCGCGCGCCGGCGTGCGCCGGTCCTTGGACCATGGAGGCGTCTATGTGCGGCATTATGGGCTACATCGGGGAGCGGCCGGCCGTGCCGGTGCTTCTCGACGGGCTGCGGCGGCTCGAATATCGAGGGTATGATTCCGCCGGCCTCGCCGTCATGAACGGCGGCGGCATCGAGATCCGCAAGGCCGCCGGCAAGATCGGGCGGCTGGCCGACTTGCTCGAGCGGTCTCCGGTGCACGGGGTCGTCGGCATCGGCCACACCCGGTGGGCGACGCACGGGCACCCGTCGGATGAGAACGCGCATCCGCACGCGGATTGTCACGGCCGCATCGTGGTCATCCACAACGGGATCATCGAGAACTTCCTCGAGCTGCGGTCGGCGCTGGCCGCGCGCGGCCACACCTTCAAGTCCGACACGGACACGGAAGTCCTCGCCCATCTGATCGAGGAAGCCTACGACGGCGACCTGCCGGCCGCGGTGGAGCGGGCGGTGTCGCAGGCCACCGGCGCCTACGCGCTCGTGGTGCTGGCGGCGGACGAGCCGGACAAGATCGTGGCGGTCCGGATGATCAGCCCGCTGGTGATCGGGCTCGGCAACGGGGAGATGGTGCTCGCCTCCGACGTGACGGCGCTGCTGCCGTACACGCGGGACGTCCTGATCGTCGAAGACGGCGAGATCGCCGTCCTCACGCGCGGCGAGGCGCGGCTGGCGAAGATCGGGGGCGGGCCCGTCGCCCGCGAGCCGATGCGGATCACGTGGGACGCCTCGGCCGCGGAGAAGGGCGGCTACGCCCACTTCATGCTGAAGGAGATCCACGAGCAGCCGCGCGTGCTGCAGGAGACCCTGATGGGCCGGCTGCCCGACGACCGGCAGATCGTCCTCGACGGCGTCGAACTGACGCCGGCCGCGGCCGCCGCCATCGACAAGGTGTGGCTCGTCGCGTGCGGCACGGCCTACCACGCCGGGCTGGTCGGACGCCTCTTGATCGAGCAGCTCGCGCGCGTGCCGGCGGAGGCCGACGTGGCGAGCGAGTTCCGGTACCGCGACCCTCTGGTGGGCCCCCGGACGCTCGCGCTCGCGATCAGCCAGTCGGGGGAGACGGCGGACACGATCGCCGCGTCGCGCGAGGCGCGGTCGCGCGGCGCGCGCACGTTCGCGATCGCCAACGTCGTCGGCAGCACGCTCGCCCGCGAAGCGTCGGACGTCCTGTACACCCGGGCGGGGCCGGAGATCGCCGTCTGCTCGACCAAAGCGTACCTGACGCAGCTCGCGGCGCTGGCGATGTTCGCGGGAGGCCTGGGGCAGGCGCGCGGCACGCTCGCACCCGCCGCCGTCACGTCGCTCATCCGCGGCCTCCGCGCGCTCCCGGCGCAGGCGCAGGCAGTCTTAAAGCTCGAACCCGAGATCGTCCGGCTCGCGGAGCGGCTGCACACGGTGGAAGACGCCTTCTTCGTCGGCCGGGGCTTCGACTACCCTGTCGCGATGGAGGGGTCGCTCAAGTTCAAGGAGATCAGCTACATCCACTCGGAGGCGTTCGCGGGCGGCGAGCTCAAGCACGGCACGCTCGCGCTGGTCGTGCCCGGCGTGCTCGTCGTCGCGCTGGCGACGCAGCCGGCGCTCATCGACAAGATCGTCAGCAACATCCAGCAGGTGCGCGCCCGCGGCGCGGAGGTCGTCGGGGTGGCCACCGCGACGACCGCGGAGACGGTGCGGCCGCACGTCGACACGCTGCTCGAGATCCCCGCGACCGATCCGCTGCTGACGCCGGTGCTGAGCGTGATCCCGCTGCAGCTGTTCGCCTACCACGTGGCGCGCCTGCGGGGGAACGACGTCGATCAGCCGCGCAACCTGGCGAAGAGCGTGACGGTCGAGTGACGGCGCGTTGAGAGTTCTCGTCACCGGCGGGGCGGGGTTTGTCGGTTCCCACGTCGCGGAAGCCTACCGCGACGCCGGGCACCACGTCGCCGTGGTGGACGTCGTCGGCGGCGGGGACCGGACGCCCCCGGGTATCCGCTGCCACCGCGTCGACATCGCGAGTGGCGCGCTGCAGGCGGTGTTCGAAGAAGAGCGCCCCGAGGTGGTGTCGCATCACGCGGCGCAGGCGAACGTCCGCCGGTCGCTCGCCGATCCGGCCGCCGACGCGGCGACGAACGTCCTCGGCACGCTGCGGGTGCTGGACCTCTCCGTCCGGCACGGGGTCCGGCAGGTCGTGTTTTCGTCGACCGCCGGGGCGCTGTACGGCGAGCCGAAGACGGTCCCGGTCCGCGAGGACGATCCGATCCTGCCGACCTCGCCGTACGGTCTGCACAAATATCTCGGCGAGCAGTACATGGCCTACTATCGCCGGATGCACGGCCTCAATACGACGGTGCTCCGCTACGGCAACGTGTACGGGCCGCGTCAGGACCCCGCGAGCGAGGCCGGGGTCGTCGCGATCTTCGCCGAGGCGATGCTCCGCGGCCGGCGGCCCGTGATCTTCGGCGACGGCACGCAGGTGCGCGACTTCGTCTACGTCGCCGACGTGGCCGGCGTGAATCTCCAGGTCCTCGGGCGGACGCTGCCGCAGCCGCTGCACGTCGGGTCGGGGATCGGGACCCCGGTCAACGAGATCGCGGAGCGGCTCCGCGCGCTCACGGGCGCCGCGGCGGCGCCGGACCACGGCCCGGCGATTCCCGGCGAAGTGCACCGGATCTACCTCGACGTGAGCCGGATTCGCGAGGTCCTCGGCTGGCGGGCCCGCGTGCCGCTGGAGGAAGGGCTTCGCCGAACCGTCGAATGGTTCGCCCGGAGGGGTGAATGACAGAGCGCGTTTCTGATTCCGGAGGACACGGCCCCATGGTCGACAAGGAGCTCCTCGATATCCTGGCGTGCCCGGTGTGCAAGACGCCGGTGAAGCAGGAAGGCGACCGGCTCGTCTGCGGACGGTGCGGGCGCCGCTATCCGATCCGGGACGGCATCCCGGTGATGCTCGTCGACGAGGCGGAACCACGCCCGGCCTGACCGCGGGCGCTCCCGGGTGACGGCGCGATGATTCGCGGAATCGGAGTGGACATCATCGAGGTGGACCGCATCCGGCGCGCCACGGCGCGCTGGGGGGACGGCTTCCTCTCGCGGGTCTTCACCGCCGGCGAGCGGCGGCATGCGATCGCGGCGCGGACCTCGGCGGAACGGCTGGCCGGACGGTTCGCGGCCAAGGAAGCGGTGATGAAGGCCCTCGGGCTCGGATGGCGCCGCATGGCCTGGCGCGAGATCGAGATCGAAGGCGATCCGCTCGGCCGCCCGGTCGTGCGCCTCAGCGGGCGGGCGGCGCAGGTCGCATCCGACCTCGGCGTGCAGGCGTGGTTCGTATCGATCTCGCACACCCGGGATCTCGCCGTCGCGCACGCCGTCGCCGAGTGACGGCGGCCGCGTTCCCGTTCCTCGTGGGCGGCCGGCGATGAAACTCCCCACGCCCCAGGAAATGGCGGCGCTCGAGCAGCGGGCGCAGGAGGCGGCCGGCGTGACGGTCGCCGCGCTGATGGAGCGGGCCGGCGCGCGCACCGCCGACGTGGCGCGGCGTCTGCTGGAGGGCCGGGGCGGCCGGCGCGTGGTGGTGCTGGCCGGTAAGGGGAACAACGGCGGCGACGGGCTCGTCGCCGCGCGCGATCTCGTGGGAGACGCGCGCGTCACGGTGATATTGGCCGGGCCCGCCGCCGAACTCGGCGGCGGGCCCGCGGCGCATCTCCCCTCCGTTCGTGAGCGCCACATCCCGGTGGTCGAGGCGACGGGCCTCTCCCCGTCCGAGATCGACGCCGCGCTCCGCGACTGCGATCTCATCGTCGACGCGCTCTTCGGCACCGGGTTCCACGGGCCGGCCCGCGGGGCGCCCGCCGCGCTGATCGAGGCGGCCAACCGTTCCGGCGCGCCGATCCTCGCGGTCGACGTGCCGTCCGGCATCGACACCGCCACCGGCGCCGCGGAGCCGCCGGTGATCCAGGCCGCGGCGACCGTCACGATGGGCCTTCCCAAACTCGGGCTCGTGCAGTATCCGGCCGCGGCATGCGCCGGCCGGCTCTTCGTCGCCGACATCGGCTTGCCTGACGCGGTCGTCGAGGAGGCGCCGATCCGCGCCGAGTTCGTCCGCGCCGCGTGGGTGGACCGGACGCTGCCCCGGCGCCGCGCCGACGGCCACAAGGGCACGTACGGCCACGTGTTTGTGGTCGCGGGCGCCCGCGACCACAAACACGTGGCCGTACTCGCGGCCCGCGGCGCGATCCGCGGCGGGGCGGGCCTCGTCACCATCGCGCTCCCGCGATCGCTCGTCACGGTGCCCACCGCGTCGCTGCCCGAGGCGATGACGCTGCCGCTGCCGGAGACCGACGCCGGCACACTAAGTGAAGCGGCCGAGAGCGTCATTCGCGAGGCCGCCTCGGCCGTCGACGGCAAGCACCCCGCGGTCGTCGCGATCGGCCCCGGCCTCACGACGCACCCCGAGGTCGTCGCGGTCGTGCGCCGCCTGCTGCCGTCGCTCGGCGGTCCGGTCGTCGCGGACGCCGACGCGCTGAACGCGCTGGCGGGGAACACGGCACCGCTGCGCGAGGCCTCCGGGCCGGTCGTGATCACCCCGCACCCCGGCGAACTCGCGCGCCTCATGGGGACCTCGATCGGCGAGATTCAGCGCGACCGCGTCGCCTCGGCGCGCGCCGCGGCGTCGGCGGTCCGCGCGGTGACGATCCTGAAAGGCGCGCGCACGGTCGTGGCGTCGCCGGACGGCCGCGTCGGCATCGTGCCGCACGGCAACGGCGCGATGGCCACGGGCGGAACGGGCGACGTGCTGACCGGCGTCGTGGCGGCGCTGCTCGGCCAGCGGCTGCCGGCGTGGGAGGCGGCGGTGTGCGCCGCCTATCTGCACGGGCTGGCCGGCGATCTCGCCGCCCCCGGCGAGCTCGGCCTCCTCTCGCACGAGGTGGCCGACGCCGTGCCGCGCGCGCTGCAGCACGTCCGCGCCGGATCGGTCGACGAGGGCCTCACCGATGTCCGATAAGGCGCTCCGGGCCGGCTGGGCGGAGATCGACCTCGACGCGATCCAGCACAACGTCCGCGCGCTCCGCGGGATCCTCACGGCGCCGGCGCGCCTCATGGTGGTCGTGAAGGCCAACGCCTACGGACACGGGGCGGTGGAGGTGGCGCGGGCCGCCGCGTTGGCGGGCGCGTGGGGTTTCGGCGTCGCGACCGTGGACGAAGGGGAGGAACTGCGCCGCGCGGGGCTCCGCGAGCCGGTGGTGCTGCTTGACCTGACGGTTCCCGAGGAGGCCGCGCGGATCGTCACGCTGGATCTCGCCGCGGGCGTCGCGGATCTCGACGCGGCGCGGGCGCTGAGCCGGGCGGCGACGTCGTCGGGGCGCGCGGCCCGCGTGCATCTCAAGGTCGACACGGGGATGGGACGGGCCGGCTGCACGCCGGCCGACGCGCCGTCGCTCGCGCGCGCGATCGCGGACCTGCCGGGGGCCGCGCTGGAAGGATGTTATACGCACTTCCCGTCGGCCGACGACCCCGACCTGACGCCGACCCGCGAGCAGGTGGCGGCGTTTTCGAGCGTGCTGGCGTCGCTGCGGGAGGCCGGGCTGCCCCGCGCCGGGGAGCAGGCCGGCGGCCTCCTCTCTCACGCGGCCAACAGCGCGGGAACGCTCGGCATGCCGGAGGCGCACTTCGATCTCGTGCGCTGCGGCATCGCCGCGTACGGCATCTCGCCCGCCCCGCACCTCGGCGCGCGCGTGCCGCTGCGGCCGGCGATGCGGCTGTGCGCGCGGGTCGTCCAAGTGAAGCGCGTCGGCGCCGGGACCGCGGTCGGGTACGGCCGCGAGTACCGGGCGGGCCGGGAGACGACGATCGCCACCGTGCCGCTCGGCTACGCGGACGGGTACCCGCGGCTGGCCTGGCAGTCGGCCGCGGTGGCGCTGGCCGGGCGCCGCGTCCCCATCGCGGGGCGGATCAGCATGGATCAGCTCACCGTCGACGCGGGCGACCTCGTCGTGCGGAAGGGCGACGAAGTCGAGCTGTGGGGGCCGGCGCTGCCGGTGGAAGAGGTGGCCGCGGCGGCGCAGACCATTGCGTGGGAGCTGCTGGTGCGCGTCGCGTCCCGCGTCCCGCGCGTGTACACGAGCGGCGGCGCGGTGCGGACGGTCCGCACGCTCGTCGCGGCCTGGGACGAAGGCGCGGCGGAAGGGGGGAGTCGTCGTGCGCGTCGCCTTTCAGGGCGAGCGGGGCGCTAACAGCGAGGAGGCGGTCTTCCGGGTCTTCGGCGAGCAGGCCGAGCCCGTGCCGTGTCCGGACCTGGTCCAGACGTTCGACGCGGTGGTGTCGCACCGCGCCGACGGCGCCGTCGTCCCGGTCGAGAATTCGCAGGCGGGCAGCATCAACGAGACCTACGACCTCTTGTTGAAGCACGACCTGTTCATCGTGGGCGAGTACGACCTGCGGGTCCGGCACTACCTCATGGCGCCGCCGGACATGCCGCTCGAGCAGGTCACGCGGGCGTACTCCCATCCGCAGGCGCTCGCGCAGTGCGACCTGTTCCTGAGAAAGCACGGGATCGAACCCGTGGTCTACGGCGACACGGCCGGCAGCGCGAAGATGGTGTCGGAGCGGCGGCCCGCCGGGGCGGCGGCGATCGCCCCCCGGCGGGCCGCGGATATCTACGGCCTTCAACTGCTCGCCGAGGGCATCGAGACCAATCCCAACAACTACACGCGCTTTCTCGTGCTGGATCCCAAGCCCGCGCCCCGCGCCGAGCGCAGCAAGACCTCGATCGTCTTCGTGGTCGAGAACAAGCCCGGCACGCTCTACCAGGCGATCGGGGCGATCGCCACGCGCGGCATCAACGTGGCCAAGATCGAATCCCGGCCCGGCCGGCAGCGGCCGTGGGAGTACGTCTTCTACCTCGACGTGGACGGCCACGTCGACGACGACGCGATGCGCGCGGCGCTGGCCGACCTGAAACACCACACTTCCATGCTGCGGGTGCTCGGCTCGTATCCCAAGGCGGAACCGCCCGTCGTCGCCTAAGTGTCGGTCACCACTCCGCGTCTCCTGCCGCTCGGGGATTGGGGCGTCGTCGCCGAGTTCGGCGGCGACGAAATCTCCGACGCCGCGAACGCCGCGGTGCTCGCGCTCCGGCGCGTGGTCGACGCGGAGCGCCTGCCCGGCGTGGTCGAGACGCTCCCGACGTACCGCTCGCTGCTCGTCGTGTTCGATCCGCTGCGCACGACCGCCGCGGCCGTCCGCGAGGCGCTGCTCGCGCTCGCCGGCCGCGCCGACCCGTCGTCGCTGCCGGCCGGCCGGGTGGTGGAGCTGCCGACGGCCTACGGCGGGGTCCACGGGCCGGATCTCGCGTCGCTCGCGGCCGAGGTCGGCCTCACGGAGGAGGCGGTCGTCGCCGCGCACACGGGGCGCGAGTATCGCGTCTACATGCTGGGGTTCAGCCCGGGGTTCCCGTACATGGGCACGCTGCCGGAGGTCCTGCGCGTGCCGCGGCTGCGGTCGCCGCGCACCTACGTGCCCCAGCGGACCGTCGCGCTCGCGGGCCAGCAGACCGGCGTCTATCCGGTGGCGAGTCCCGGCGGGTGGCGTCTCATCGGCCGCACGCCCCTGCGCATCTACGATCCCACCCGCGAGCCGCCGTTTCTGCTCGACGCGGGCGACCGCGCGCGGTTTGTGGCGATCAGCGAGCGCGAGTACGATCTGCGGGCGCCGGCGGACGAGAGCCCGGCCGCCCCGCCGGTGCCGGCGTCGCCGGATTTCGTCGTCGAGCGCGGCGGCCTGTGGACGACCGTGCAGGACTTCGGACGGCCCGCCTACCGGCGCTTCGGCCTGCCGCAGAGCGGCGCCATGGATCCGCTGGCGCTTCGGATCGCCAACCTGCTGCTCGGGAATTCACCGGGCGCGGCCGCGCTGGAGTGCACGGCGCCGGGGCCCCGCCTCGTCGCGGCCAGGCGAACCGCCGTCGCGATTACCGGGGCCGACCTCTCGCCCGTCGTGAACGGCCGGCCCGCGCCGGGATGGACCGCGATGTCGCTGCGCGAAGGCGACGTGCTCGAGTTTGGCGCGCCGCGGGCCGGGCAGTGGGCCTACATCGCCGTCCCGGGCGGCCTGGACGTGCCGCCGGCGCTCGGCAGCCGCGCCACGTACGTGCGCGGGGACCTCGGCGGCTACGGCGGGCGGCGCCTTCTCGACGGCGACCTGCTCGCGTGCGAACGGCGCGCGCCGGGAGCGCTGCTCCGACTGCCCGAGCGCGCGCGGCCGCCGGTCGGGGGCGCCTGCACGGTGCGCGCCGTCCTCGGACCGCAAGAAACCTATTTCACGGACGCCGCGGTGGGGGCGCTCCTCGGGCAGGAGTTCTCGCCGGGCGTGCACGCCGACCGCGTCGGCTACCGGCTGGACGGCCCGCGGCTCGAGCATCGGGCGTCCGCGGAACTGCTCTCGGACGGTCTGATGCCGGGCGCGATCCAGGTGCCGTCCGGCGGCCAGGCGATCGTGATCATGGCGGACGGCCCGACCGCCGGAGGCTATCCAAAGATCGCCGCCGTCGTGCGGACGGACCTGCGGCTGGTCGCCCAGGCGCGCCGCGGGGACGCCGTGCGATTTCGCGCGGTCGGGTGGGATCAGGCGCACCTTGCGGCGCGCGAGGCCGCGGCCGCCGCGGCCTCGCTGCGGCTGGAGCGCGCCTCGGATTAGTTATAGGATGGATTCAGGCCGGAGAGGCAATTAAATTCGGCCGGAGGAGTGATGTCGTGACCGAAGATCGCCCGCGGATCGGCATCGTCGGCGCCACGCGCACGGAGTTTGAGCAGAAGGCCTTTCACGCGTACGTCGAGGCGGTGGAGAGCGCCGGCGGCACACCGGTGCCGATCCAGCCCGGCGCCGGGCAGGAGGCGCTGGACCGCGTGGACGGCCTCGTGCTCACGGGCGGGCTCGACGTTGATCCGAAGGAGTACGGACAAGAAGTCGACCCGGCGATGTCGGTCGAAGTGGACGCTCAGCGCGACGCGCTCGAGCTGCCGCTGGTCCGCGAGGCGCTGCGTCGCGACCTGCCGATGCTCGCGATCTGCCGCGGGATCCAGGTCCTCAACGTCGCGCTCGGCGGCACCCTCATTCAGGACCTCGACGTCGAGCGCACCGGCCGGCAGGCCTGGAGTCATCAGCAGCGCCAGTCGCGGCCGGACGCCTCGCTCGATGCGACGGTGCACCAAGTCGAGGTCGCGCCGGGCAGCCGTCTCCGGGAGATCGCCGGCGGCCAGCGGCTCGGGGTCAACACCTTCCACCACCAGGCGATCGGCCAGGTGGCGCCCGGCCTCGTGGTCACGGCAAAAGCGGTCGAACCGGACAAGCCGGAGCTGATCGAGGCCGTGGAGGCGCCGGGCTGCCGCTGGGTGCTCGGCGTCCAGTGGCACCCGGAGCGGATGTGGCGCACCGGTCCGGCGCACCGCCGCCTGTTCGTCGAACTCGTCCAGGCGGCCCGCGGCGTCCATGTGGGATAGCGTTCCCCTCGCCGTCGTCGAGCGCGGCGGACGGGTGGAGTGCGTCCACCGCGGCGCCGTCGTCGTCGCGGATCGGGACGGACACGTCCGCTACGCCGCGGGCGATCCGGTGCTGCCGCTGTACCTTCGCTCCGCCTGCAAGCCGCTCCAGGCGCTGCCGCTCGTCGAGGGCGGCGGCGTGGAGAAGTTCGATCTCACCGGGCCGGAGCTCGCCGTGATCTGCGCGTCGCACGCGGCGGAGCCGGTGCACCTCGACGCGGTGCGATCGATCCTCTCGAAGATCGGCCTCGATCCCTCTGCGCTGCGGTGCGGCCCGCACGTGCCGCACGATCCCGCGACGGCGGCCGCGCTCGCCCGCGCCGGCTGCGCGCCCGAAGCGATCCACAGCAACTGCTCCGGAAAGCACTCCGGGATGCTGGCGTCGTGCCGGCTCTACGGCTGGCCGACCGAGACGTACCTCGAGCCGGCTCATCCGCTGCAGCGCCGGATCGCGACGATCATCGCGGAGTTCTGCGCGGACGGCGATCCGCTGCCGCAGGCGACCGACGGGTGCGGCGTGCCGACGTTTCATGCCACCGTCGGACAGCTGGCGCAGGCCTTCGGGCGGCTCGCGGACCCGGCCGGCCTGCCGGGCCCCCGCGCCGAGGCGGTGGACCGCATCGGGGACGCGATGGCCGCGCACCCCGTGATGGTGTCGGGAACCGGCCGGCTCGCGACCTCTTTAATGGAGGTCATGGGCGACCGGCTGTTCTGCAAGGGCGGGGCGGAGGGCGGTTTTGGGATCGCCCTGCGCAGCCGGGGGCTCGGGATCGCGGTCAAAATCGAAGACGGGAACGCGCGGGCGATGGGACCCATCCTCGTCGAGGTCCTGCGCCAGCTCGGCGCCGCCGGGCCCGGCGAGACGCAGGCGCTCGCGGTTCACGCCCAGCCCAAGATCCTCAATACGCGCGGCGACGTCGTCGGCGCCATCCGGCCGCTCGTGCAGCTCAAGGAAGCGTAGCGGCCCGGGGCCGCCCATTGAGGCCCATTTACGGCCAATTAAAGGAAGTCTCGGCGCACGGCACGTAGTGCAAGCACGCGCCGCGCGGCGTCACGCTCGCGCGATGCCGCGAGGGGGGAGCGCATGAAAGTATTCATTTCCGCGGACATGGAGGGCACGGCCGGCATCACCGACGCCGAGCAAACCCGCGAGGGCCGTCCGGACTATAATCGGTTCCGGCGGCTCATGACCGAGGAGGTCAACGCGGCGATCCTCGGCGCGCTCGAGTCCGGGGCGAAGGAGATCGTGGTCAACGACTCGCACGCCACGATGCGCAACCTTCTTATCGAAGAGCTCCATCCCCAGGCGCAGCTCGTCAGCGGGAGTCCGAAGCCCTACAGCATGATGCAGGGCATCGACGCCTCGTTCGACGCGGTGCTCTTCACCGGCTACCACGCCGCCGCCGGGACGCAGGATGCGATTCTCGACCACACATACAGCGGCGCGTGCGTCCGCCAAGTCAAGCTCGGCAACGTGGTCGTCGGCGAGGCGGGGCTCAACGCCGCGCTGGCCGGCCACTTCAAGGTCCCCGTCGCCCTCGTCACCGGCGACGGCACCGCCGTGCAGCAGGTCAAGAAGCTCATCCCGCACGTCGAGGCCGTGGCCGTCAAGGAAGCGATCGGACGGGTCGCGGCGCGCTCGTATCAGCCGGTGGAAGCCCGGCGGCGCATCAAAGAGGGAGCGGCCAAGGCGCTCAAGCGCGCGCGCGACCTCAAGCCGTTTGTGGTGGCGAAGCCCATCAACCTCGAGATCGACTGGATGTACACGTCGATGGCCGACCGCTGCATGCTGATCCCCGGCGTGGCGCGCGTCAACGCGCGGGCGACGGCGTTCAAGGCCAAGGACGCCGAGCAGGCGTTCACGGTCACCGTGGCCTGCCTGACCATGGCGCGCTCGCTAATCTAGGTACAGGACCCCTTCCGGTAGCGTAGAACAGCACGGCATGAACGCCTCCGTGCGCCGTCGTGCCGTGCGGGCGGGCGCCCGCCTCCTGGCGGCGCTGCTGCTCGCGGCGCCGGTGGCCTTCGCCGCGTCCGCGCCCGGGTCAGGTACCGCCGTGTTCGGGGCCGTCCCCGCGCCGCCGCCGACGGCACCCTCGGGTTCCTCGGGCGCCGCGCGGGTCGTCGACGTCGTCCAGTTGAACGGCATCGTCGGTCCGGCGACGGCGCGCTACGTACTCCGCGGCCTGCGCCAGGCGTCGTCCGACGGTGCCGACGCCCTTATCATCGAGATGGACACGCCGGGCGGTCTCATGACGTCGATGGACCAGATCGCCAAGGCGCTCCTGGCATCGCCGACCCCCACGATCGTCTACGTCTGGCCGAGCGGCGCGCGCGCGGCGTCGGCCGGCGTGTTCATCACGTATGCCGCCAACGTCGCCGCGATGGCGCCGACGACGCACCTCGGGGCGGCGCATCCCGTCAACGTGGCCCCCGGCGGCGGCACGACCGCCGAGGACAAGACCATGATCGCCAAGGTGACGAACGACGCGGCGGCGGAGATCCGCGGCTTCGCGGCCCGGCGAGGCCGGAATCCCGATTGGGCGGAACGCGCGGTCCGCGAGAGCGTCTCGATCACGGAGGAGGAAGCCCTCCGCCTCCACGTTGTCGATCTCATCGCCGACAGCCCGGAGGCGCTGCTGGCCTCGGTCGACGGCCGCACGGTCCAGACTCCGGGCGGTGCCCGGGTCCTCCACACGCGCGGCGCCCGCCTCGTCGAGATCCCGATGGACGTGACGGAGCGGTTTTTGCTCCTGCTGAGCGACCCGAACATCGGCTTCGTGCTGATGACGATGGCGATCTACGGCATCATCTTCGAATTGAGCAACCCCGGGTCGGTCTTCCCCGGCGTGATCGGCGGGCTCGCGCTCATCCTCGCGCTCGCGTCCTTCGCCGTGATCGAGGTGAACCTTGCCGGGCTCCTGCTGATCGGGTTTTCGCTCATCTTGTTCATCGCCGACATCAAGGTGCCGAGCCACGGCATCCTCACGGCGGGCGGCCTCGCCGCGTTCATCCTCGGGTCGCTGCTGCTCACGGAGAAGCAACTGCCGTTCCTCAGGATTTCGATCACGCTGATTCTCACCATGGCCGGACTGACCGCGGCGTTCTTCGGGTTCGCGGTCGGCGCCGGGATCCGGGCGCAGGCCAAGAAGGTCTACACCGGCCGCGAGGCGCTCCTCGGCGCGATCGGCGTGACCCGCAGCGACCTCGGGCCGTCCGGGACGGTGTTCGTCGACGGCGAGCTGTGGAGCGCCGAGCCGGAGAACGGCGCGATCCCGGCGGGTCAGCGCGTCCGCGTCGTCCAGGTGCGAGGCCTGCACCTCGTCGTGCGCAAGGAGGAGGAGGCGAAATGACGGCGTTCCTCGTCCCGGTGATCGTGGCCGTGATCCTCGTCGGGCTCTCGCTGCTCGGGTCGGTCGTCAAGATCGCGCGCGAGTACGAGCGGGGGGTGGTGTTCCGCCTCGGCCGGCTGCTCGGCGCGCGCGGGCCCGGCGTGATCATCCTCATTCCGATCGTCGACCGCATGATCAAGATCGACCTGCGCGTGGTGACGCTCGACATTCCCCGCCAGGAGATGATGACGCGCGACAACGTGCCGGTGACGGTCGACGCGGTCGTGTACTTCCGGATCGTCAATCCCGAGGACGCGATCGTCAAAGTGGAGAACTTCAGCCGCGCCACGTACCTCGTCGCGCAGACCACGCTGCGCAGCACGCTCGGGCAGCACGAGCTCGACGAGCTGCTCTCCCAGCGCGACAAGATCAACCAGCAGCTCCAGCGGGTGATCGACGAAACCACCGAGCCGTGGGGCATCAAGGTGACGCTCGTCGAGGTGCGCGACGTCGTGCTGCCCGAGAGCATGAAGCGCTCGATGGCCCGGCAGGCCGAGGTCGAGCGCGAACGCCGCGCCAAGATCATCAACGCCGAGGGCGAGTACCAGGCGGCGGAAAAGCTGGTGCAGGCCGCCGCGAAGATCGCCGAGCAGCCGATCGCCCTCCAGTTGCGGTATCTGCAGGCCGTCACGGAAATCGCCTCGGAGCAGAACTCGACGACGATTTTTCCGATTCCGATCGACCTCATCGCACCGTTCATCAAGCGGCTGGGCGGCGACGGCGCCAAGGGCGCCGGTTAACCGCGGCCGGCCACCAGGCGGCCACCACGTGTCCGGCGACGGCGGCGCATCCCGCCGCCTAGTCCCCAGCGGGGGCGACGGCGGCGCATCCCGCCGCCTAGTCCCCGACGGGGGCGAGACGGGCACCGGCGTTTTCGTGGCGCACACGGGAAGCCCGGACGGGACGCGCGCGCTTGGAGAGGCGCTCGGGCGGGTCCTTCGCGCTCGGGACGCGCGCGGCGGGGTCGTGGCGCTCACCGGACCGCTCGGCGCCGGCAAGACCTGCTTCGTCCAGGGTCTCGCCCGCGGCCTCGGCGCGGGCGGGTACGTCCGGAGCCCGACCTTTATCCTGGTCCACCACTATCCCGGCCCGCTCCCGCTGTATCACGTCGACCTGTACCGCGTCGGCCCGTCCGACCTGGATGCCCTCGGACTCGAGGAAATAATGGAAGGTGACGGGGTCACGGCGATCGAGTGGGCCGCCGCCCCGGCGCTGCCCGCCGACCACCTGTCCGTGGAGTTCGCGTTCGGGACGGACGAGAACGCACGAACGTTGCGGATTGGCGCCGCCGGCGAGCGGTCACGCCGCATCCTGGACGAGCTCCGGCCGTGCGCGTCCTCGCGCTAGAGACCGCGACGCCGGTCGCCAGCGTCGCGCTGCTCGATCAGAGCGGCGTGCTCGCCTCGCGCGCGGTCCGCGCGCCGACGCGCCACCTCGAATGGCTCGCCGCGGCGATCGACGGGATGCTCGGCGACTCGGGCGTCCGGCCCGATGGGGTGCAGGCTGTGGCGGTTGGGCGCGGGCCCGGCGGATTCACCGGTCTGCGGATCGGGATCGCCACGGCCGCGGCATGGGCCCGGGCCCGGCGCGTACCGGTGCTCGGAATCGATACGCTCGAGACGCTCGCCGTGTCCGCCGGCGGCCCGGAACTCGTCCTGTCGGTCCTGGACGCGTATCGCGGCGAGGTGGCCGCGGCCCTCTACCGCCTGGGCGAGGGCGTCGATCCGGCCTGCCTCGTGCCCGCGCTCGTGGCTGCGCCGGACGCCGTGGTCGCGGAGATGCGGCCCGTTCTCGAGGCGCAGCGCGCCGCACACCGGCCGCTCGTGCTCGCGGGTGACGGCCTCGTGCGCCACGGCGGAGCGCTGCTCGCGGCGCTGGCCGGTCTGAGGATCGCGCGGGTGCTCGAACGCCCGGACGCCTATCCGAGCGCGGAGGCGGCGGGGCGGCTCGCGCGTCCCCGGTTGTTGGGCGGTGCGCGCGACGACCCGGCGGGGCTGCTGCCGGCGTACGGACGGCGTCCGGTGGTGCGCCCGTGGCAGGAAACTTCAACACCGCCGGGAAGCGAGGGGTGACCATGGTCATCGCGAACGAACGGATTTCTATCGGGCCGATGCGCGAGGAAGACGTTCCCCGCGTTCTCGAGATCGAGCAGGCGTCGTTCCCGTCGCCGTGGCCGCGCGATGCCTACCTCCGCGAACTGCGGGACAACCGCCTCGCGTGTTACCTTGTGGCCCGCGAGACGGACGCGGTGGTCGGCTACACGGGGATGTGGATCATCCTCGACGAGGCGCACGTGACGACGATCGCGGTGGCGCCGGAGTGCCGCCGGCGGCGGATCGGGGAGCGCCTGCTCGTCGCTTTGATCGCCGAATCGATGCGGCGCGGCGCGCGGTGGATCACGCTCGAGGTGCGCCGGACCAACGGCGGCGCCCAGGCGCTGTACCGTAAGTACGGGTTCAAAGACATCGGCGTCCGCAAAGGGTACTACAGCGACAACCGTGAGGACGCGATCGTCATGTGGACCGGCAACGTCTACGAGCCCGCGTTTCAGGAGCCCTACGAACGGCACCGGACCACCCTCGAGGGGGACCAAGGCGGCAACAAGCCCGGCGCGTGACCGCGCGCCGTCGATCGTGCGCATCCTCGGCATCGAGACCTCATGTGACGAAACGGCCGCGGCGGTGCTGGACCGGCCCGGCGGCCTCCGATCGAACGTGGTGGCCTCCCAGGTCGATCTGCACGCGCGGTACGGCGGCGTCGTGCCGGAGCTGGCGTCGCGCCGGCACCTCGAGCGGCTCGGCCCGGTGATCGACGAAGCCCTCGACCGCGCCGGCACGGCGCTGGAGGCCGTCGACGCGATCGCGGTGACGTGCGGGCCGGGACTGATCGGCGCGCTGACCGTGGGTGTGGCCGCGGCGAAGAGCTTCGCGCTGGCGCTCGACCGCCCGCTCATCGGCGTGAACCACGTCGAGGGCCACATCTACGCGAATTTTCTCGAGGAGCCGGATCTCGCGCTCCCGGCCGCGGTCCTCATCGTCTCCGGCGCGCACACCGACCTCTTGCTGATGCGCGATCACGGCGTCTACGAGATGCTGGGGCGCACGCGCGACGATGCGGCCGGCGAGGCCTTCGACAAGGCCGCCCGCGCCCTCGGGCTCGGCTATCCCGGCGGCCCCGCGATTCAGGACGCCGCCCGAACCGGGCGCGAGGGAGGGGTGGCGCTCCCGCTCCCGTTTCCGGACGAGGAGAGCTTCGATTTTTCGTTCAGCGGGCTCAAGACGGCGGTGCTGCGCGCCGCCGAGCGGCGGAGCGGCTCCGTGGCCGACATCGCGGCGGCGTTTCAGGGCGCGGTCACGCGCGTCCTGGTGGACAAGACGATGCGCGCCGCCCGGCGCCGGGGGGCGCGGACGATCGTCGTCGCCGGCGGCGTCGCGGCCAACGCACTGCTGCGCCGCCGGATGGCGGACGCGGCCGGACGTCTCGGGGTGCCGCTGCGGATTCCGCTGCTCGCGCTCTGCACCGACAATGCCGGGATGATCGCGATGGCCGGGGCGTACCGTCTCGGCCGGGGCGAACGCTCGAGCCTGCGTCTCGGCGCCTACGCCGACATGGACATCACGGCGCCGGTTCCGGAGACCCTCGCGGATTCAGCGCGCGGCCCCGAGCCGCAATCGTGATAATGTGAAAAATAGAGTAAAACGTCGATATCCTGAGATTTTGAGAGGATACTCTACCCCTATACCACTTTTCTGACAGATTCGGTATTGCCGGAGTGACTGCCGTTTGCCTATATTTTGAGTGGTTAGCACTCATCCAAACCGAGTGCTAAGGCCATCGAAAACCTCCAGGGAGGGAGAGAACCACATGAATCTCAAGCCGCTTGGGGATCGCATTGTCGTCGAGGTTGTCGAGGAGCTCGAGCGCACGAAAAGCGGGATCGTGCTGCCCGACACAGCCAAGGAAAAGCCGCAGGAGGCCGAGGTCGTGGCCGTCGGACCCGGCGCCCGCAACGAGAAGGGCGATCGCGTCCCGATGGAGGTCAAGGTCGGCGACCGCGTCGTGTTCCAGAAGTACTCCGGCGCCGAGTTCAAGATGGACGACGACGAGTACCTGATCCTGCGCGAGAGCGACGTGCTCGCGGTCGTGACGAAGGAGAAGGCCAAGGCCCGCGCCTAACGGCGCGCCAAGGGGGAGCCTATGCCATCGAAGATGCTGCTCTACAACGAAGAGGCGCGGCGGGCGCTGGAGCGAGGGGTCAACCGGCTCGCCGACATCGTCAAGATCACGCTCGGCCCCAAGGGCCGCAACGTGGTGCTCGAAAAGAAGTTCGGCTCGCCGACGATCACGCATGACGGCGTGACGGTGGCGAAGGAGGTCGAGCTCTCCGACCCGTTCGAGAACGCCGGCGCGCAGCTGGTGCGCGAGGTCGCCACGAAGACGAACGACGTCTCGGGCGACGGGACGACGACGGCGACCGTGCTGGCCCAGGCGATCGTGCGCGAAGGCCTCAGGAACGTCGCCGCGGGCTCGAATCCAATGGCGCTCAAGCGGGGCATCGACCGCGCCGTGGACACGACGATCGAGGAGCTCAAGCGCATCGCGAAGCCGGTGGAGACGAAGGCGGCGATCGCCCAGGTCGCGAGCATCTCCGCGCACGACGAGACGATCGGCCAGCTGATCGCCGATGCGATGGAGAAGGTCGGCAAGGACGGCGTCATCACGGTCGAGGAGTCGAAGGGCATCGAGACGACCGTCGAGACCGTGGAAGGCATGCAGTTCGACAAGGGCTACATCTCTCCGTACATGGTCACCGACGCGGAGAAGATGGAGGCCGTGCTCGAGGACCCGTACATCCTCATCACCGACAAGAAGATCAGCGCGGTCAAAGACCTCCTTCCGACGCTGGAGAAGATCGTGCAGGTCAACCGGCCGCTCCTCGTCCTCGCGGAGGACGTGGAGGGGGAGGCCCTCGCCACGCTCGTGGTCAACAAGCTCCGCGGCACGCTGCAGGCCGTCGCGGTCAAGGCGCCCGCGTTCGGCGACCGCCGCAAGGCGATGCTGCAGGACATCGCAATCCTGACCGGCGGCGAGGTCATCACCGATGAGCTGGGCTTGAAGCTCGACGCGGTCGAAGTCGGGCAGCTCGGCCGGGCGCGCCAGGTCAAGATCGGCAAGGAAGAGACGATCATCATCGGCGGGGCCGGCAAACAGGCCGATATCCAGAAGCGCATCGGCGAGCTTCGCCGCCAGATCGAGGAGACCGAGAGCGACTACGACCGCGAGAAGCTGCAGGAGCGGCTCGGCAAGATGGTCGGCGGCGTGGGCGTGATCAAGGTCGGCGCGGCCAGCGAGACCGAGCTCAAGGAGAAGAAGCACCGCGTCGAGGACGCCCTGTCCACGGCGCGCGCGGCGGTCGAGGAAGGCATCGTGCCCGGCGGCGGCACCGCGCTGATCAGCACGCTCGGGGCGCTGGACAAGCTCGAGCGGGACGGCGACGAGTCGATCGGTGTCGACATCGTCCGCCGCGCGATCGAAGAGCCCCTGCGGCAGCTGGCGCGCAACGCCGGCTACGAGGGCTCGATCATCGTCGAAAAGGTCAAGGGCCAGAAGCCCGGGTACGGGTTCAACGTGCTCACCGGCCAGTACACCGACATGTACAAGGCGGGTATCGTGGATCCGTGCAAGGTCACGCGGACGGCGCTGCAAAACGCCGCGAGCGTCGCCTCGATGGTCCTCACGACCGAGGTCGTGGTGGTGGAGAAGCCGGAGGAAGAGGGTGCCACGCCGGCGATGCCGCCGACCCCGCCGATGTAACGGCGGAGCAACTAAAGACGGACAGTGCACTGAGACCGGGGGAGGCGTCAGCCTTCCCCGGTTCGATTTAGCGGAGGAACCGCGGGGCGCCTAAGCCGTCGGGACCTGATTGGCCAACCGGGCGCGCGTTTCCGCGAGCGCCGTCCGCAGGGTTTCCACAAACCGCACCCGCACGGCCTGCGCGGCCTGGCCGATCGCCGCCTGGATCGCGTGGCGGTCCGACGCCCCGTGGGCCATGACCACGCTGCCGCGCACCCCGAGCAACGGCAGGCTGCCGTGCAGGTCGATCGGGTTCGTCAGCTCAATGAGGCGGCTCGTCACGGTCTCGAGCCGCTTCGCCGGGAGATCCGCGGCCAGCTCGCGGCCGAGCCACGCGGCGATTTCGCGCCCCAGCCCTTCGATGCTCTTCAGCACCGCGTTGCCGATGAAGCCGTCGCAGACGACGACGTTTGCCTCGCCGGCCACGAAATGGTGGCCCTCGACCAGGCCGGCGTAGTTGAGGCCGCTCCGCGCCAGGAGGCGCGCCGCTTCCTTGACGACGCGGTTGCCTTTGCCGGGCTCGCGGCCGTTGCTGAGCAGCGCGACGGTCGGGTTCGGAATCCGCTCGAAGACCCGCATGTAGGTCGTGCCGATGACGGCGAACTCTACGAGATGCTGGGCTTCGCAGTCCAGCGTCGGGCCGAGGTCGATCAGGAAAGTCTCGGGGTGCAGGCCGACGATCGAACGGCCGACGCACGCCCGGCGCACGCCCTCGAGCATACCCAGCTCGCGCACCGCGGCGAGCAGCGTCGGCCCGGTGCTCGCGGCGCTGACCGCGGCGTCGGCGCGTCCCTCGCGCACCTGCCGCATCGCGATCGTCATCGAGGCGTTCGGCAGCGAGCGCAGCGACGCAAGGGGCGGGGCGCCTTCCGGAACCGTCGGGCCGCTCGCAACGATCTCGACCGTGCCGGGACCATGGGAGGCTTCCGTGGTGCCCGGCGGGAGCAGCGGCCGGATCTTCTCGGGAACGCCCACCAGCAGGACGTGTACGCCGAGCGCCCGGGCCGCGAGCAGCGCGCCGGCTACGGTCTCCGCCGGCGCGTGATCGCCACCCATGCAGTCGAGGGAAATCCGCAGCGTCTCGGCGGTCCCGCCGCCGGGCCGTGTGTCCGCGGCCTTCATACCATCGTCAGACCGCCGGAGACGCTCAGCACCTGCCCCGTGATGTACCGGGAGGCGTCGGTGCAGAAGAAGGCGACCGCCTCGGCGATCTCGTCGGGCTGGGCGACCCGCCGCATGGGAATCAGGCGGATCATCCGCTCGATCCGGCCGGCCTGCGCCGGGTCGCCGCGGTTCTCCGCGAGGACCTCCGTTTCGGTGGGCCCGGGCGACACGCAGTTCACGCGGACGCCGCGCGAGGCCGCTTCGCGCGCGAGCGAGCGCGTGAACGCGATCACGCCGCCCTTCGCCGCCGCGTACACCGTCTCACCCGAGGTGCCCACCCGTCCGGCGTCGCTCGCGACGTTCACGATGGCGCCGCCGCCGTGCCCGGCCATCCATTCGAACGCGACGCGCGAGCAGAAAATCGTGCTCCAGAGGTTGCTGTCCACGACCCGCCGCCAATAGGGCTCGGTCTCTTCGAGGAACGGCGACGTGAGCGTCCAGCCGGCGTTGTTGACGAGGATCTCGACGCCGCCGAGCAGGTTCTGGACGGCCTCGATCGCCTCGCGGCACGCGGCGTACGTCGTGAGGTCGGCCGGCACGGCGATGCCGCGGACGCCGTGCTGCTCGACTTCGCGGGCCACCGCCTCGAGTTGCCCCTGCGTGCGCGCGATCACCGCGACGTCGGCGCCGAGCCGCGCGAGCCGCAGCGCGGTCGCGCGGCCGATGCCGCGGCCTCCTCCCGTGACCGCGGCGCGGCGGCCGCGTAAGGCTTTTGGCGCTTCCGGCACTACGCTAATGGCGCCGCCGGGGCCACGCCGCGTGCAGGGTCTGACGCTCCCGCTCGTAGATCGCCGCGAACTTCTCCGCCGCGTCGGGGCCGGCGAGGGCTTCGAGCTTTCGCACTTCGAGCGGATCCCCGGCGCGGATGATGCGGACTTCCTCTTCGGACGGCGGCTCGGTCGTGCGCACGCCGCTGGGAATGTTGATCGGGAACCCCGTCTGCTCGCGTACGCGCTCGGGCGTCACCCCGTGGTGGAGGGACCGGACGGCCATGCGGCCGCTCTCAGGATCCCAGCCGAACACGCCGAGGTCCGTGACGAGGCAGGTCGGGGCGCCGTGGGCGCCGAGGTATTTGCGCCGCTCCTCGGTCCAGCCGGCGCCGCTGATAAAGTCGACCTTGGCGACGACGCTGCGCGGCGTGTGCTGCGTGAGGTAGTAGAGGCCCTGCGAGAGGTGGCTCGTATCCTCCGGAATGCCGCGGGAGCCGACCAGCGCGACCTTGGGCTTCTCCCAGGGGCCGATCGCGGAGATGTTCACGCTGCCCTGCTCGTCGATCTGCGCCGGATTGATCCAGATGCGGAACCGGTCGGAGAAGATATTGTCGAAGATCTCCTCCATCGTCAGCGGAATCGCGCGCTGGTTGTCGGTCAGGAACTGTCCGAGTGTCAGCGTCGGGAGCGCCGCGACGTCCATGCCGGACTCCGGCGTGGAGAGCACCGCGAGCTCCGGCGCGTGGGTGCTGCGCGCCAGATGCGCGGCGAGCGCGCCGAACGCCGTCACCGAGCTCACGAGGACCTCGCCCCGCAGCTCGCGCGCCATGCAGGTGATGATCAGTTCGTCGATCGTGTGCTGCGACATGAGAGGCCTCCTAGACCCGCAGGCGCTCGCCGAGGATGTGCTCGCCGCCGAGCCGCTTCGCGTACTCGCGGTCGTCGACGTAGACGTACTTCTCGAGATACTCCTGCCACGACGACCGGTCCCGCGCCGCGGCGAGGTACTCCCGCACGTGATTGAGGTCGGCGCGGTAGTCCGGCGCGCAGCCGGTGAAGTGGGCGCCCCACCGCGACTCCACGACGCCGGTGACGACGGTGCGGAAGATGTGCACGTCGCGGCCGTACGTCTGCAGCCGTTCCGGGAGCAGGATCTGTTCGGCGGAGAGGAAGGTCTGGGCCGCCGCCTTCGCGCACAGCGCGTCCATGTGGCCGTCGCCGAGGACGACGCCGTTGCCCTGCGGGTCGGCGAGGTTGACGTGCAGCAGGGCCACGTCGGGACGCAGCGGCGGGACCGCGACCAGCGTCTCGCCGTTGAACGGATCCTGGAACAGCTTGAAGGCGTGGTTCACCTTGAGCAGGTCGGTCCCGAGCCCCGCGCGCGTCGGGAGAAACGGCAGCCGCTTGATCGCCGCGTCGAGGCCGGCCATGATCGTGAACTCCGACCACTCCTGGAACCGGACGGAGCCGTCCTGGCGCGCGCGGCGGAAGTGCGGGGCGAGGCCCATCACCTCGAAGCCGACGAAGGCGTAGATCACCTCCGCGACCTTGCCGGTGCCGATCAGCAGGTCCACTTCCGGCCCGCCGACGTTCACGATCAGGCGCAGGTTTTTGCGGTCGCTGCGCGCGAGCGCGCGCACGAGCGCCATCGGCTTGCGCGACAGCGAGGAGCCCCCGATCGCGACGACGGCCCCGTCGGGAATGCGCGCGACGACTTCGTCGCTGGTGAGAACTTTGCTCATGTCCGTGCTCCTCCGCGGCGGAACTGTTCGAACGGCGCCGCGACCAGTCCGAGGCCGCCGTCGACCACGATCGTCTGTCCGGTGATGAACCGCGCCGCGGGGCTGCACAGGAACACGACCGCGGCCGCGACGTCCTCCGGCGCGCCCATCCGGCCCGCCGGCGTGTACTCGGAGACGAGCCGGTCGAACTCGGCGTAGCGGTCGCCGCCGTAGAACCTCGCCGAATCGGTCGCGATCACCCCGGGGCTCACGCAGTTGGCCGTGATCCCGCGGCCGGCGAGTTCGTAGGCGAGGTACCGCGTCCAGGTCTCCATCGCGCTCTTCGCCGAGGCCAGGATCGCATAGTTGGGCAGGGCCTCGACCGTCCCCTGCCCGCCGATGCTGACGATCGCGCCCGCGCGCCCCGCCATCAACGGCACCGCCCGCTGCGCGCACAGGGCGAGCGACCGGACGATCAGGTCGAAGGTGCGCTGCAGATGGTGGGGTTTCGCGTCGAGCGTCGACTTGAACGCGGTCGCCGCGTGGTTGGCGACGAACGCGTCGAGTACCCCAAACCGCTCCGCGGTCTCGTCGAAGAGGCGGGTGATGTCTTCCGGCTTCTCGAGGTCGGCGGCGATCGCCGCGGCGCGCCGCCCCCGGGATTCGATCGAGGCCGCGACCTCCGCCGCCGCCTCGCGGCTGCGGTTGAAGTGCACGACCACGTCGGCGCCGGCGTCCGCGAAGAGCAGCGCCGTGGCGCGGCCGATCCCGCGTCCGGCGCCGGTGACGAGCGCGACCTTGCCCTCCAAGAGCCCGGTGAACATCGCGTACCCCCAATTCGCACGCGTCGGTGAACCGGCGGTCCACCGCCCGGTTGGGGTTGTACGTCTACGCGCCGCGATCCTACCGGGGCGCCGGAGCCCGCACCGCCACCACGCAGTTCTGGCCGCCGAAGCCGAAGGCGTTCGCGACGGCGAGCCGCACCGGCGCGCGGCGCGCGGTGAGCGGTACGTAGTCGAGGTCGCATGCGGGATCGGGATGTTCGAGGTTGATCGTGGGCGGCACCATGCTGTCCCGGATCGCGAGCACGCCGGTCATCGCCGCGAGCGCGCCGGCCGCGCCGATGAGGTGCCCGACCATGCTCTTCGGCGCCGTCACCGGGATGGCCCGGGCGCGGGCGCCGAGCGCGGACTTGATCGCTTCCGTCTCCGCGACGTCGTTGAGCGGGGTCCCGGTGCCGTGGGCCACGACGAGGTCCACGTCGCCCGGCCGCGCGCCGGCGTCCCGCAGGCAGAGGCGGATCGCGTTCGCGGCGATCGCCCCGCCCGGATGCGGCGCGGTCTCGTGGTGCCCGTCGCTCGTCAGCGCGGCGCCGGCCAGTTCCGCGTAGATGCGGGCTTCGCGCGCGCGCGCGATGTCCTCGCGCTCCACGACGAATACGACGGCGCCTTCGCCGAAGACGAAGCCGTCACGGTCGCGGTCGAACGGCCGGCTGGCCTGCTGCGGCGCGTCGTTGCGGCGGCTGAGCGCGCCGACCGAGCACAGCGCCGCCCACACGGTCGGCGTGATCGCCGCTTCGGTGCCGCCGGCGAGGACGCAGTCCGCGTCGCCGTCCATGATCCAGCGGCGGGCCTCCATCAGCGCGATCGTGCCTGCCGCGCACGCGCCGACCGAGGTGGTCGACGGGCCGCGCGTGCCGAAGCGAATCGTGACGGCGGACGCGGCCATGTTGCCGATCAGCATCGGCAGCAGCAGCGGCCTGACGCGATCCGGCCGCCCGCCGTAGAGATGGGCCGCCTCCGCGTCGATCATGTCGAGGCCGCCGAGGGCGGTCGCGATCGCGACGCCGATCCGGTCGCGGTTCTCGGGGATCACGTCGAGCCGCGCGTCGAGCAGCGCCTCGTGCGAGGCCGCGACGGCGAGCTGCGCGAACCGCGCGGTCCGGCGCGTCTGCTTCCGGCTCATCACCGCGAGGGGGTCAAACCCCGCGACTTCCGCGGCGATGCGCACGGGGTAGGAAGAGGCGTCGAACCGGGTCACCGGTCCGACCCCGCTGCGGCCGGCCAGGAGCCCGGCCCAGGTCTCTGGCGCCGAGAGGCCGACCGGGGTGAGTGCCCCGATTCCCGTGATGACGGGCTTGATCACGAACCCTCCGGTCGGAATTCGATCCATCCTTCGCCCGTAAAGTACGGGTTTCCTTGGCTTCGAGAATCGCGCACGGTCAAAACACGAACATTCAGAACCCACTTGGCATATTCTTCCGGATGTGATACATTGACAACGAACCCAATCGCCGTTTTCTTCGCAGCAACTACCGTAAAACACGAACATTCCAACTCGCCGTGCCGTGATGCGCGGCGGTGGAGCGGTGCGATGTCCGTCCTCGTTATCGGGTCCGGTGGCAGGGAGCACGCGCTCGCGTGGGCCCTCGCACAGGAAGACCGGACGACCACACCGTTCTGCGCTCCCGGCAATCCCGGCATCGCCTCCGTCGCCACCTGCCTTCCGTGCTCGCCGCTCGACTTCGACGCGCTGGCCGGCGAAGCCGTCCGGCGCGAGATCGCTCTCACGATCGTCGGCCCGGAAGCGCCGCTCGCCGCCGGACTCGTCGATGCCTTTGCCGCGCGCGGACTTCGAGCCTTCGGCCCGACGCGCGGCGCGGCGGCGATCGAGTCGAGCAAGATCTTCATGAAGTCTCTCTGCCGGCGCTACGAGATCCCCACCGCGCAAGCGCGCACGTTCAGTAATGTCGTTCCCGCTCTAGCGTACATACGGCAGGCCGACCGCCCCCTGGTCGTCAAGGCGGACGGACTGGCCGCGGGCAAGGGGGTCGTGATGGCGCGGTCCGCGGACGAGGCGGCGGCCGCGGTCGAGGCGATGATGGCGGGGCGCCGGTTCGGCGACGCGGGCGCGCGCGTGGTGGTGGAGGAGTGGCTGGAGGGGCGCGAGGTCAGCGTCTTTGGTCTGAGCGACGGGACCCACGTGGCGCCGCTGCTGCCCGCGCGCGATTACAAGCGTCTCCTCGACGGCGATCGCGGTCCCAACACCGGCAGCATGGGCGGCTACGCGCCGGCGCCGGCCGTCGACGATGCGATGCTGGGCCGGATCACGGACGAGGTCCTCGAGCCGGCGATCTGGGCGATGGCGCAGGAGGGGCGGCCGTACCGCGGCGTTCTCTTCGCCGGCCTGATGCTCACGGCCGCGGGGCCCCGCGTCCTCGAGTTCAACGCCCGCTTCGGCGATCCGGAGGCGCAGCTCTTGATGCCGCTGCTGGCGTCGGGTCTGCGGGACGCCGCGGAGGCCGCGCTCGCGGGACGCGTCGACCGGTGGACGCCGCGCTGGCACCCCGGCTACACGCTGTGCGTGACGCTGTGCGCCGCCGGGTATCCCGAGCGGCCGCGGCGCGGCATGCCGATCGACGGGATCGAGGCCGCGCAGGCCCTGCCCGGCGTGCTCGTGTTCCACGCGGGCACCGCGATGCGGGACGGCCGGCTCGTCGTGTCCGGCGGCCGCGTGCTCAACGTCGTCGCGATGGGACAGACACTCGAAGACGCCCGCGACCGCGCCTACCGCGCCGCCGCGCTCATCAACTTCGAGGGCAAGACGATTCGCCGGGACATTGGATCGGACGAGACGGTCACGCATGACGTCGCGCATGATGTCCGTGAGGTGACGCAGGCATGACGAGAGCGGCCGCGGGACCGCGTGTGTTGATCGTGATGGGGAGCGACTCGGATCTGCCGGTGATGCAGGAGGCCGGCCGCGTGCTCGCCGACTTCGGCGTGCCGTTCGAGATGACGGTGGCCTCGGCGCACCGCTCGCCCGAGCGCGCCGCGACGTACGCCCGCGAGGCCGAGGGCCGGGGCGTCGGGGTCATCATCGCCGGCGCCGGCGGCGCCGCGCATCTGGCGGGCGCCGTGGCCGCGCACACCGCGCTGCCGGTGATCGGCGTGCCGCTCGCGGGGTCCGCGGTGAACGGGCTCGACGCGCTGCTCGCGACCGTGCAGATGCCGGCCGGCGTGCCCGTCGCGACGGTCGCGATCGGCGGCGCCCGCAACGCCGGACTGCTGGCCGTGCAGATTCTCGCGACCGCCGACGGCGGACTGCGCGAGCGCTACCACGCCTACAAGGACCGCCTCGCCCGCGAGGTCGAGGAGAAGGCCGCGCGGATCGCCGCGGCGGTGCCGGGAAGCGTCGGGATGGCGCCCCCCGCCGGCGACGCGGCGCGATCGGAGAAGCGCTGAGATGCCGGTGACCGCGATCGTCGGCGCGCAGTGGGGCGACGAGGGCAAGGGCAAGGTCGTCGACACCCTCGCCAACCACGCCGAGGTGGTCATCCGCTACAACGGCGGCAACAACGCCGGCCACACGATCCAGAACCAGCACGGGACGTTCCGGCTGCACCTGCTGCCGTCCGGCATCTTTCACCCGGCCGCGCAGTGCGTGATCGGCCCCGGCGTCGTCGTGAACGCCGACGTGCTGCTCTCCGAGATCGCGGAGGTCGAGCGCGCGGGGGTCGCGACCATCGGGCGGCTGTGGCTCGACGAGCGGGCCCACCTCGTGCTGCCGCACCACATCGTCACGGACGAGCTCGAGGAGGCGGCGCGGGGCGGCCGGCCGCACGGGACGACGAAGCAGGGGATCTGGCCGGTGTACAGCGACAAGGCCGCGCGGATCGGCATCCGGCTCGGCGATCTCGCCGAGGAGGCGCATCTCGCGGAGCAGCTGCAGTTCATCGCCGCGCGGAAGAGCGCGCTGCTCCGCGGCGTCTACGGGCACGAGGCGGTCGAGCCCGGTACCTTGATCGCGGCGTGCGCGCGGTGGGCCGCGCGCCTCAAGCCCTACATCACGAACACGCATCCGCTCGTGCAGGAGGCGCTGCGCGCGGACCGCGCCGTGCTGCTCGAAGGTCAGCTCGGCGTGATGCGCGACCTCGACTGGGGTCTCTACCCGTTCGTGACCTCGTCGACGACGCTGCCCGGCGGCGCGAGCGCGGGAGCCGGGATCCCGCCGGCGCGGATCACGCGCGTGCTCGGCGTCGCCAAGGCCTACACGACCGCGGTGGGCGCCGGTCCGATGCCGACCGAGCTGTCCGACGAGACCGGCGACCGGATGCGCGAGCTGGGCCAGGAATACGGCGCGACGACGCGCCGGCCGCGGCGGTGCGGCTGGTTCGACGGGGTGGCGGCGCGGTTCGCCGCGGAGGTCGCGGGGTTCACGCACCTCGCCGTGATGAAGCTCGACATCTTCGACACGTTCGAGACGGTCCGCCTCGGCGTCGCGTACCGCCTCGGCGACCGGACGCTGCATACGGTGCCCCACACCGCGGTGATGGCGAAGGCGGAGCCGGTGTACGAGGATCTGCCCGGCTGGCGCTGCCCGACGCACGGCGCGCGCCGGCTCACCGACCTGCCCGTCGAAGCGCGCACGTTTCTCCGCCGGATCGAGGAGATCGTCGGGGTGCCGACCGCGATGGTCGGCGTGGGGCCCGAGCGGTCGGACGTCATCTTCAGCCAGGAGGGCTTTCAGTGATTCCGCGCTACACCTCGCCCGAGATGGCCGCGCTGTGGAGCCCGGAGACGAAGTTCGCGACGTGGCTCGAGATCGAGCTGCTGGCCGCGGAGGCGCAGGCGCGGCTCGGAGAGATCCCGGCCGACGTGCCGCCGCGCCTGCGGGCCCGCGCCCACGTGCCGAGCGTGGCGCGGATCGACGAGATGGAAGAGAAGGTCACCCGGCATGACGTGGTGGCGTTCCTGCGCGTGGTCGGCGAGACGGCCGGCGACGACGCGCGGTACCTGCACCGCGGGCTGGGGTCCTCCGACGTCGTGGATACGGCGCTTTCGGTGCTGATGGTCCGCGCCGCCGATCTGATCGCGGGGGCCCTCGAGCGGCTGCATCAAGCGCTCGCGGTGCTGGCGCGCACCCACAAGCGCACCGTGATGGCCGGCCGGACCCACGGCATCCAGGCGGAGCCGATCACCTTCGGGCTCAAGGTCGCGCTGTGGTACACGGACATCGGCCGCGCGCTCGATCGCATCCGCCGGGCGCGTGAGGTGATCGCCGTCGGCAAGCTGTCCGGCGAGGTGGGGACGTTCGCGCACACCCCGCCGTCGGTGGAGGCGTACGTCTGCGAGCACCTGGGGCTGCGCGCCGCGCCGGTCTCTTCGCAGGTGCTGCAGCGGGACCGCCACGCAGAGTACCTCGCGCACTTGGCCGTCGTCGCCGGGACGATCGAGAAGATCGCGACGGAAATCCGCACGCTGCAGCGCACCGAGATCCGCGAAGTGGAGGAGCCGTTCCGCTCGGGGCAGACCGGATCGTCGGCGATGCCGCACAAGCGCAATCCCGTGACCTGCGAGCAGATCGCGGGGCTCGCGCGCGTCGTGCGGGGCGGCGCGGTGTCGGCGCTCGAGGACATCGCGCTGTGGGGCGAGCGCGACATCACGCACTCGTCCGTGGAGCGCGTGATCGTGCCGGACGCGACCACCGTCGTCGAGTACATGACGCGCAAGCTCACCGCGGTCATCGAGGGACTCCGCGTCTACCCCGACCACATGCGCGCGAACATGGAGCGCACGGGCGGGCTTGTCTTCTCCCACCCCGTGCTGCTCGCGCTGCTCGGCAAAGGGCTCGGCCGCGACGAGGCCTACAAGATCGTGCAGACCGCGGCGATGCAGGCCTGGGACGGCGGCGGCAACTTCCGCGATCTCGTCCGCGCCTCGGGGGCGCTCTCGGACGCGGAGCTCGCCGCCTGCTTCGACCCGGCGCCGGCGCTCGACCACATCGACGAGATTTTCGTCCGCGCGGGGCTCGAGCCGGGATCGCCCGGCGGGGGATCCGCGGCGCCACTACTCGATCGAGTCGAAGGGGGCAGGCGGCATGGATAGCACGGCACGCGGCGGGGTTAGGCCGGCAGCGGTGACCGAGACGAATCTCGATCTACCCCTTGTCGGCCGCGGCAAGGTGCGCGACATCTACGAGACGGGCACGCGCCTTTTGATCGTGGCGACCGACCGTCTGTCAGCGTTCGACTGTGTGCTGGCGACGGGGATCCCCGACCGCGGCCGCGTGCTCACCGGTCTCTCGGCGTTCTGGTTCGAGCGGCTGTGCGGGATCGTGCCCAACCACTACATCTCGATCGACCCGGAGACGTTTCCGGAGCCGGCGCGGGCGCAGCGGGAGATCCTGGCCGGGCGCGCGATGCTGGTGGAACGCTGCCGGCGGATCGACTTCGAGTGCGTCGTCCGCGGCTACCTCGCCGGCTCGGCGTGGAAGGAATACCGCGAGACCGGACGCGCCTGCGGCATCGCGCTGCCGGCGGGACTCAAGCAGGGCAGCCGGCTGCCGCAGCCGATCTTCACCCCGGCGACCAAGAACGACGCGGGGCACGACGAGAACATCACGAGCGCGGAGATGGCGGCCCGCCTCGGCGCCTCGCTCGCGGGGCGGCTCGAGGCGGCGAGCGTCGCGCTGTACCGCGCGGCCGCGGCCGTCGCCGAACAGGCCGGCTTCATCCTCGTCGACACCAAGTTCGAGTTCGGGCTCCGGGGCGAGGAGATCGTGCTGATCGACGAGGCGGTGACGCCGGACTCGTCGCGCTTCTGGGACGCCCGCACGTACGCGGCCACGGGCTCGACCGAGAGCTACGACAAGCAGGTCGTGCGCGATTATCTCGAGAGCACCGGCTGGAACAAGCAGCCGCCGGCGCCGGCGCTTCCGGACGAGATCGTGGACGCGGCGCGCGGCCGCTATCTCGACGTGTACCGCCGCATCACCGGGCGGCCGCTCGAGGAGCGCCGATGACGGCCGGCGGGCCGGCGGCGACCGCCTCCAGCGCGACGGCGTGGCTCCGTACCGTCCGGGTGACCGTGCAGTTGAAGCCGGGCGTGCTCGACGCGCAGGGCCAGGCGATCAAGAAGGGTCTGGACGCCCTCGGCCACGGCGGCGTCACGGCGCTGCGCGCCGGCCGCTACTACGAGATCCAGATGCCGGACGCGCCGGATCTGGAAGCGCGCATTCGGGCGATGTGCGAGGGGCTGCTCGCGAACACGCTGATCGAAGACTTCCGGTACGACGTCGAGTGAGGAGGCCGGCGTGACCATCGGCATCGTCGTCTTTCCGGGCAGCAACTGCGACGCGGACACGCATCACGCGCTGCGCGGCGTGCTGGGGCAGGACGCCCGGTACGTGTGGCACCAGGAGACGTCGCTCGACGGGCTCGACGCGGTCATCCTGCCCGGCGGATTTTCCTACGGCGACTACCTCCGGGCCGGGGCGATCGCCGCGACGTCGCCGGTGATGCGGGCGCTGCGCGGCTACGCCGCGGCGGGCGGGCCGGTCCTCGGCATCTGCAACGGATTCCAGACGCTCGTCGAGATGCGCCTCCTGCCGGGCGCGCTGCTGCTGAACGCGCCGGGGGAATTCCGGTGTCAGCACGTGCGGATCCGCGTGGAGCGGACCGACACGCCGTTTACCTGCGCGATGCGCGAGGGCGATGTGCTGCGCGTTCCGATCGCCCACGGAGAGGGCCGCTACTATGCCTCGGACCGGGAGCTGGCGCGCCTCACGCTGGAGCGCCAGATCGCGTTCCGGTACTGCGACGCGGCCGGGCACGTCACGCTCGCGGCCAGCCCCAACGGGGCGATCGACAACATCGCCGGCGTGGCGAGCGTCTCCGGCACGGTTCTCGGCCTGATGCCGCATCCCGAGCGCGCGAGCGAGGCGATCGTCGGCAGCGCGGACGGCCTGCGCATCTTCGAGTCGCTCGCGCGGTGGATCGCGGCGCATCCGGTCCGGGAGGCTGTAATGCGCGCCCGGCCGGCCGGCCCCGCCGCTCAGGCCGGCGCCTCCGGGGAGGCCCGCTGACGATGGCCGTCGAGTCGCCCGCCCGCTCCCCCGAGCGTCCGCTCGGCGCGCTGCGTCCCGACGAGTACGCCGAGGTGTGCCGGCGCTTGGGCCGCGACCCCAGCCCCGCGGAGCTCGGCATGTTCGGCGTGATGTGGAGCGAGCACTGCGCCTACAAGCACTCGCGGGCGGCGCTCAAGCGGCTGCCGACGAAGGGCCGCGGGGTGCTCCGTGGTCCGGGAGAGAACGCCGGGGCGGTCGACGCCGGCGGCGGTCTGGCCGCGGTGTTCAAGATGGAGAGCCACAACCATCCGAGCGCGGTGGCGCCGTTCCACGGCGCCGCGACCGGCGTCGGCGGGATCATCCGCGACGTCCTCGCGATGGGCGCGCGTCCGGTGGCGCTGCTCGACTCGCTGCGGTTCGGCCCGCTCGACGAGCCGGCGGTGGCGCCGCTGGCCCGCGGCGTGGTGGCCGGGATCGCCGCGTACGGCAACAGCATCGGCGTGCCGACGGTCGGCGGAGAAGTGCGCTGCGCGCCGTGCTACCGGGCGAATCCGCTCGTCAACGTCGCGTGTCTCGGGCTCGCGCCGGCCGACCGGCTCACGACGTCACGCGCGGCGGGCCCCGGTAACGCGGTCGTGTACCTCGGCGCGCGGACCGGCCGGGACGGAATGCAGGGCGCCGCGTTCGCCTCGGCCGAGCTCGCCGGCAACCCGACGGACCGCTCGGCCGTGCAGATGGGAGATCCGTTCACCGGCAAGCTGCTGATCGAGGCGACCCTCGAAGCGCTGGCGACCGGCGCCGTAGTGGCCCTGCAGGACATGGGGGCGGCCGGACTGACCTGCGCTCTGTCCGAGATGTCCGCGCGCGGCGAAGTCGGCATGGACGTAGACTTGACTCACGTGCCCCGCCGCGAAGAGGGCATGACGCCCGAGGAAGTGCTGCTCTCCGAATCGCAGGAGCGGATGCTGCTGGTCGTGCAGGCCGGACGCGAGGATGAGGTGCTCGGGGTGGCGCGGCGGTGGGACCTCCCCGCGGTCGTCATCGGCCGCGTCGTGGCCGAGCCGGTGCTGACGGTGCGCGACGGCGGGCGCGCGATCGTCTGCCTCGATCCGCGGCATTTGACCGACGCGCCCGTGTACGCGCTCGCCGGCGCGCCGCCGGCGTATCTGGCCGAGGTCCGGCGGCTCGATCTCGCCGCGCTGCCGGCGCACGATCCCGCCGACGCGCTGTTGGCCCTCCTGCGCCGGCCGGGGACCGCGAGCGCGCGCTGGATCTTCCGGCAGTACGACCACATGATTCAGACCAACACGGTCGTCGCCCCCGGCGCCGACGCCGCGGTGCTGCGCCTGAAGGACGCGTCGCCGCGCGGGCTGGCGCTGGCCGTGGACGGCAACGGCCGGTACTGCTACCTCGATCCGTACGTCGGCGGCATGCTCGCGGTGCTCGAAGCCGCCCAAAACCTCGCCTGCGCCGGCGCCGAGCCCTCCGCCGTGACGGACTGCCTCAACTTCGCGAGCCCGGAGCGGCCCGACGTGTTCTGGATGTTCACCCAGGCCGTGGACGGCATCGCCCGCGCCTGCGAGACGCTCGAGGTCCCGGTCGTGGGCGGCAACGTGAGCTTTTATAACGAGGCCGGCGAGGGCATCTACCCGACGCCGGTCGTGGCGATGCTCGGCCGCATGGAGGACGTGCGCCGGCATGCGACCCCGGGCTGGGCAGGCGAGGGCGACGTGATCGTTCTGCTCGGCGACGGAATACCTGCGCTGGACGGCTCCGAGTATCTCGAGGCGATCCACGGCCGGGTCGCCGGCCGGCTGCGGGAGCCGGATCTCCTCGCGGTGGCGCGGACGATCCGGTGCGTGCGGAAGGCGGTGGCGGAGGGTCTGCTCGCGTCCGCGCACGACTGCGCCGAGGGCGGGCTCGCCGTGGCGCTCGCGGAGTGCTCTACCGCCTCACGGACCGGCGCGCGCGTCGCGGTGCGAGGGGCCGGCCGCGCGGACGCGGCGCTGTTTGGCGAAGCGATCGGCCGGGTCGTCGGCTCGGTGCGGACCAACCGGCTGCCCGATCTGCTGAATTTCGCCCGGCGGCTGACCGTTCCGGTGCAGGTCATCGGCACCGTGGGCGGGGATCGTCTCGTCGTGGCCGCCGACGAGGCCCCGGCCGGCCGGCCGTGGCTCGACGTTCCCGTGACGGCGCTCCTGCAGGCGTGGGACTCGATCTCCGAGGAGTTGTGAGGCCCCGATGATGACGACACCGTGGGACAAGCTTCGCGAAGAGTGCGGGGTCTTCGGGATCCGCACGCAGGCCGCGGCCGCTCCGTACGTCCACGTCGGACTCTACGCGCTGCAGCACCGGGGCCAGGAGAGCGCCGGGATCGCGACCTGGGACGGCGCCCGCACACATTTGGTCAAGGACATGGGGCTGGTGGCGCAGGTCTTCACGCCCGAGCGCCTGGCCCGGCTCCCCGGCGGGATCGGCGTCGGGCACGTGCGCTACTCGACGATGGGCGGCGCGCATCTCGCAAACGCGCAGCCCTTCATTGAAGAAACGCCGTGGGGGACGCTTGCGCTGGCCCATAACGGCAACCTCGTCAACGCGCCGATGCTGCGGGCCGCGCTCGAGGACGCCGGGTGCCAATTCCAAGCGACGTCCGATACGGAGGTCATGACCAAGCTCATCGCGACCGCGCCGGCGCGCACGCTCGAAGAGGCGATCGCCTACTGCATGGAGCGCATTCTCGGCGCGTACACCGTGGTGGCGCTCGTCGGCGACACGCTGATGGCGTTTCGCGACGCGCACGGCATTCGACCGCTGGCGATGGGACGTCTCGGAGACGACGTCGTCTTCGCCTCGGAGAGCTGCGCCTTCGACCACGTCGGCGCGGAGCAGGTCGCGGACGTCGCGCCGGGGGAGCTGCTGCTCGCCGGTCCCAACGGCCTCAGGTCGGCGCAGGTGCTGGCGCCGGACCGGCGGGCGTCGTGCGTGTTCGAGTACATCTACTTCGCCCGGCCGGACAGCGTCCTCGAGTCGCAGAACGTGCACCACGTCCGCCGGCGCATGGGCCGCGTGCTGGCCCGCGAGCATCCGGCCACGGCCGACGCGGTCATCGCGGTGCCGGATTCCGGCACGTCCGCGGCGATGGGCTACGCCGAGACCGTGAGCGTGCCGCACGAGGTCGGGCTGATCAAGAACAAGTACATCGGGCGGACGTTCATCCAGCCCGATCCGTCGATGCGGGACTTCGGCGTGCGGGTGAAGCTCAACGCCGTGCGCGACGTCGTGCAGGGCCGCCGCATCGTGCTCGTCGACGACTCGATCGTCCGCGGCACGACCAGCCGGCAGATCGTGCGTCTGCTGCGGCAGGTCGGCGCGCGCGAGGTGCACGTGCGCATCTCGTCGCCGCCGATCCGCCACGCCTGTTTCTACGGGATCGACACGAGCAACCGGGGCGAGCTGGTGGCGTCGCGGCTGTCCGTGGAGGAGATCCGGCGCGAGATCGAGGCCGACAGCCTCGGTTACCTGAGCGTCGAGGGACTGGTCGAGGCGCTCGGCCTGCCGCGGCCGCATCTATGTCTCGCGTGCCTGACCGGCGCGTATCCGACGGAGACGCCCACCGAGGCGCTGGCCGGCCGGTTCGCGCTGGAGTCCCGAACGGCACCGGTCGGCACGCCGGGCGCCTAGGCGGCAATGCCGGCGTCGTCCCGCCCGCTCACCTATCGCGAGACGGGCGTCGACATCGCGGCGAAGGAAGAGATCCTCGCCGGGGTGCGGGCGAGGATCCGGGCGACGCACCGCGAGGGCACGCTCGGAACGGGCGGCGAGTTCGGCGGCCTGTTCCGGCTCGCCGGCCACCGCGATCCGGTGATCGTGAGTTCGATCGACGGCGTCGGCACCAAGGCGCGCGTGGCGCTGTGGGCCGGACGTCCGGCGCGGGCCGGCGCCGACATCGTGGCCCACGGCGCGAACGACGTGTTGTGCCAGGGCGCCGCGCCGTTGTTCATGCTGGACTACATCGCGTCGTCCAGCCTCGATCCCGCGGTCATCTCGGCGGTCATCGAAGGCATCGCGGAGGCCTGCGCCGCGCAGGGCATCACGCTCCTTGGCGGTGAGACCGCGGAGATGCCGGGGGTCTACGCCCGCGGCGAGCTGGACATCGTCGGCTGCACGGTCGGCGCGGTCGAGCGCGACGAGATCATCACCGGCGCGGAGATCCGCCCCGGGGACGCGGTTGTCGGCCTCGCGAGCGACGGCCTGCACACCAACGGATACACCCTCGCGCGCGCCGTGCTGCTGCCGCGCGGCCCCCGGGACGCGGTGCGCCGCGCGCTGGGGCGGAAGATCCCGGGCCTCGGCGAAACGGTTGAGGAAGCGCTGCTGCGCCCGCACCGGCCGTACGCGCGGCCTGTGCTGAATCTGCGCCGGCGCGTGACGCTGCGCGGGATCGCCCACGTCACCGGCGGCGGGCTGCCGGGCAATCTCGTGCGCGTGCTGCCGGACGGCTGCCACGCCGTGCTGCTGCGCAGCCGCTGGCCGGTTCCGCCGGTCTTCACGGTGATCCAGCGGCGCGGCCGGATCGCGGACGAGGAGATGTTTCGGACCTTCAACATGGGATTGGGACTGCTGCTCGTCGTGCCTCGCGGTTCGGCGGCGGCGGCGGTGCGGCTCCTCGACAGCACGGGCGAGCGCGCCTGGGTGGTCGGCGAGATCGTGTCCGAGACGCGCGGGGTGGAGATCCGTGCCTGAGGGGACGCCGCTCCGCGTCGGGGTGCTCGTGTCCGGCACCGGGACGGTGCTGCAGGCGCTCATCGACGCCTGCCGTAGCGGCGAGGCGCGGGCCGAAATCGCGGTCGTGGTGAGCAATGTGCCGGGCGCATTCGCGCTCGAGCGCGCGCGCACCGCCGGGATCCCGGCGGTGACGCTCGACCATCGGGACTTCCCGAGCCGGGCGGCGTTCGAGGCGGCGCTGCGAACGGCCCTTGACGGTGCCAAGGTGGGCCTCGTCTGTCTCGCCGGTTTTCTGCGGATCCTCACCTCCCGGTTCGTCGACGCCTACGCCGGCCGCATGATGAACATTCATCCGGCGCTGCTGCCCGCGTTCGGCGGAAAGGGGATGTACGGCGACCGCGTGCACGAGGCGGTGTTGGCCTCGGGCGCCCGGCTCAGCGGGTGCACGGTCCATTTCGTGACCCGCGACGCGGACGCCGGACCGATCATCGTACAGGCGCCCGTTCCGGTCGAGGACGACGACACGCCGGCGACGCTCTCCGCGCGGATCCGCCGCGAGGAGCTGCGGGCCTATCCGCTTGCGGTGCGCCTCTTTGCGGAGGGGCGGCTGCGCATCGAGGGGAACCGCGTGCGCGTGCTGCCCGGCGGTGCCGGGTCGCCGCCGCCCGCGGGCGCGCCCGCGACGCCCGACGCCCGCGTCGGTCTGCGGGGGACGCCGTGACGATCGCGCGCGCGCTGCTGAGCGTCGCGGACAAGACCGGCGTTGTCGAGCTGGCGCGCGGGCTGGCCGCCGCCGGCTGTGAGATCATCTCGACCGGCGGTACCGCGGCCGCGCTTGGCGAGGCCGGCGTGCCGGTGACCGCGCTCGACACCGTGACGGGGTTTCCGGAGATCCTGGGCGGCCGCGTCAAGACGCTGCATCCCTCGGTCCACGGCGGATTGCTCGCGCTGCGCGGCGACGCGCGGCACATGGCCGAACTGGCGCGCCACGGGATCCGTCCGATCGACCTCGTCGCCGTGACGCTCTACCCGTTCGAGGCGGCGCTGGCCCGCGGATCAGACGAACGGACGCTGATCGAGGAAATTGATATCGGCGGCGTGACCCTCTTGCGGGCGGCGGCGAAGAATTTTCGCGACGTCGTCGTGCTGAGCGACCCGGCGCAGTACGCCGCGGCACTGGACGAGATACTGCGCACAGGGACCGTGGCGCCCGAGATGCGGCGGCGGCTCGCGCAGGAAGCCTTCGCGCGCACGACCGCCTACGATCGGGCGATCGGGGGCTGGCTTGGCTCGGCGCCGTCCGAGGCTGGCGGCGGCGATCAGCCGTTTCCCGCGCGGTTCAGGCTCACGTTCGAGAAGGCCCAGGATCTCCGGTACGGTGAAAACCCGCACCAGCGCGGGGCCTTCTACCGCGAGGGCGGCGGCGCAGACGCCCTCACGCGCAGCGCGGCCGCGGCGCCCAGCGTCGCCACGGCGCGTCAGATCGCCGGCAAGGAACTCTCCTATAACAACATCTACGACCTCGACGCCGCTCTCGAGCTCGTCCGCGAGTTCGGCGAGACCGCCGCGGTCGTCGTGAAGCACGGGATTCCGTGTGGGGTGGCCATCGCCGGAACGGCGCGCGAGGCGTATCTCGGCGCGCGGGAGGGCGATCCCGTCTCCGCGTTCGGCGGCATCGTCGCCATCAACCGCGCCGTCGACTGCGCCGCGGCCGAAGCGATCAACGAGACGTTTCTCGAGGCCGTGATCGCGCCGGCGTTCGACGAGGACGCGGCCGCGCTGCTCGGGCGGAAGAAGGCGGTGCGTCTGCTCGAAACCGGTCCGCTCGGGCCGGCCGGCCCCAATCCCGACGTCGACTGGCGGCGCGTGAGGGGAGGCCTTTTGATCCAGGACCGCGATGCCCTCGATCTCGTCGAAGCCGACGTGAAGGTCGTGACGTCCCGCGCGCCCACCGACGCCGAGTGGCGGGACCTGCGCTTTGCGTGGACCGTCTGCCGGCACGTGCGGTCGAACGCGATCGTCTTCGCACGCGGCCGGCAGGTGGTGGGCGTTGGCGCCGGCCAGCCCAACCGAGTCGAATCCGTTCGGATCGCCGACCGCGTGGCGGGCGACCGCGCGCGCGGCGCCGCCATGGCATCGGAGGCGTTCTTTCCGTTCGCCGACGGCGTAGAGGCGGCGGCGGCCGCCGGCATCACCGCGGTCATTCAACCCGGCGGCTCGAAGCGCGACCCTGAAGTCATCGCGGCGGCGGAGGCCGCCGGCATGGCGATGGTGACGACCGGCATCCGCCACTTCCGGCACTGACGTGAGAGCGATCGTGCTTGCCGCGGGCCGCGGCCGGCGGCTCGAGCCGTTGACCCTTACGCGGCCGAAGCCGCTCCTGAACGTCGCCGGGCGTCCGATTCTCGCGCACATCCTCGATGCGCTCGGGCAGATCGGCATCCAGGACGTCGTCGTCGTCGTGGGCCACCTGGGAGATCAGATCGCGGTCTATCTGGACACCCGCCCGGCGCCGAGGCCTCGCGTCGTCGTGCAATCCCCGCTCGGCGGCAACGGCGATGCCGTGCGGGCGGCGCGCGAATACCTGGACGGTCCGCTGCTCGTCGCTTTTGGCGACACGATTCTCCGAGGCGATCTCGCGGCGGCGCGCCGCGGCGAGGTCGCCTCGATCGCCGTCGCCCGCGTCGAAGACGGCCGGAGTTACGGGATCGTCGAGACCGATGCCGATGGATGGGTGCGGCGCGTGTGGGAGAAGCCCGCGGAGCCGCCGAGTCACGACGCGGTGGCGGGGACCTTCGTGTTTCCCGACGGCCGCCGTCTGCGCGAGGCGCTCGACGAGATGGCGGCGAGGGGCGCGGGCGGCCGCGACGGCGAGGTCTGGCTGACGGACGTCGTGCAGCGCATGATCGACCGGGGCGAGCGGGTTCGAATGTTCCGCGTCGAGGCGTTCTACGATTGCGGCACGCTCGAGCGCCTGGCTGAGGCGGAGCGCGCGCTTGGGCCGGTGGAGGGCGGGGCGCGCCGCGGCGCCGGCGGGCCCGCGCCGTCTGCCTCATGAGCGGGCGTCGCGCGGTTTTCGTCGACCGCGACGGCGTGCTCATCAAAGACGTCGACCACTTGACCGCATCCGCGCAGATCGAGATTCTGCCCGGCGTGCCCGAGTCGCTGCGGCGCCTTCGCGACGCCGGATGGGCCGTCGTCGTGATCACCAACCAGTCGGTCGTCGCGCGCGGGTTGGTGACGGAGGAGGGCCTGCGGGAGATCCACCGGGCCCTCGAGTCGCAGCTGCGGTCGCGCGGCGCGGTGCTCGACGCGATCTATTACTGCCCGCATCACCCCGAGGGGGGGGCGGCGGCCTATCGCGTCGTGTGCGACTGCCGCAAACCCGCGCCGGGGCTGCTGCTGCGGGCGGCGGCCGATCTCGGGATCGATCTGGGCGCGTCGGTGATGGTGGGAGACGCGCCGTCCGATATCGAGGCCGGCCGGCGGGCCGGGTGCCGTACGGTATTGCTGCGCGCTGCCGGGGAAACCGGCGCTTCCCGTGCGGACCATGTCGCCGCCGACTTGGCGGCGGCGGCGGATTGGGTTCTCGGGACGCCGGCTGCATCCAGTTGACTTTGGGCGAATCTATGATATACTGACCTCAGCAAAGCTGACCAGGCGAGAACGTAGTCCATAGGGGCAATGCTGAGTGCCGACTCCGCAGGGAGTCGGCGCTAATTTTTTGTGTCGGGTCCGGGAGTGGATCGAGCCCGACGTGCGCGCATTTCCCGGTTAAACCGATCCGAAACCGTCCGGGGAGGCCGTCGCGTTTGACAGGGGGCCGGTCGGTGGTATAATGCCTGAGACATTGCTGACCAGGCCGAAAGTCCAGGGGCGTGTCAGGAGCCGATTCCGAGAGGGGTCGGCCTCTTAATTTCCGGCGGCTCGCTGCCGAGGTGTGCGCGTGTACGAGATCCGCACGTTGACGGCGGACCAACTGGCCGAGCACGTCGCTTCCTTTAGTACGCTCTTGCAGGACGCCGTCGACAGCGGCGCGTCGGTCGGCTTCGTGCCGCCTCTCGCCGACTCGGCCTCTCGCAAGTACTGGGCCGGCGTGCGCGCGGCAGTCCTCGAGGGCCATCGAATTCTGTTCGCGGCCGTCGACGGGAGCGAGGTGCTCGGCTCGGTGCAGCTCGACCTCGCTACGATGCCCAACGCCGGCCACCGCGCCGAGGTGATGAAGCTCATGGTCCACCGCTCGGCCCGGCGCCGGGGCATCGGTCGCGCGCTGATGCTCGCGCTCGAAGAGGCAGCGCGGCGGGCGGGGCGCACGCTTCTGGTACTCGATACGAGGGTAGGCGATTCCGCGGAGCAGCTCTACCTCGGGCTGGGGTACGAGCGCGCCGGTGAGATCCCGCGCTACGCGCTGAGCGCGGCGGGGACGCTCGACGCCACCGTGTATATGTACCGCCGGCTCGAGCGATGATCTCGTCGAATCAGGACATGCCCGCCGCGTAGAGCATCATCGCCGCGCCCCACGCGGTCGCGGCGACGTTCACCGCATCGTTGTCGAGCCAGCGCGCGCGGCCCTCGATCGTCGCGCCGAGCACGCTGTCGAAGAGCGAGCCCGTGATTCCGGCTGCCGCAACCCATCCCGCCCGGGTCAGGCGCCCCGCTGTACTCGCGCCCGCCGTCCCGTGGAGCGCGAATGCAACCACGGCGATGAACAACGCTCCGCCAACGGATCCGAGCGTGCCCACGATGGTGACCCCACCCGACGTGCCCGCGGGGATCGGCCGGCCCGTCGTGATGAGCCGCGGCGGCGTTCGGCTCCAGCGGCCGATTTCGGTTGCCCACGTGTCCGCGGTCGCAGCCGCAATCGCCCCGGCGGCCACGGCAAAACCCCGCGGCCATCCGGTGATGACATAAATTGCCGCGCCGGCGGCGGCGATTCCGCCGTTCGCGGCGACCTGCCGCCACCGGCGGCCTTCGCGATCTCTTGATCGGGCTCCGCCCGCGGCCGGTGCTTCGAGCCGCGTCAGGATGGACGATGTCACGAAGAACGCGCCGACGAGCGTCAGCCATCGCCAACCCGCGAGGACCAGCACAACGCCCGTCACGGCCGCGGCCCATGCGCCCGACCGGGTCAGCGCGGTGCGCCGGTACGCCGCGAAGGTGACGGCCGCGCTCAAGAACCCTCCGGTGATGCCGCGAACGACGAGAGACTCCACGTCACGCCTCTTCGAGTGCGCGGCGATCGGTCCTTGCGGTATCGTCCCCCCATTGACAAGCCACGCGGGCAGGCGTAGATTATTAGTGCACCAGTCCGCCGCACCTTAACAACGCAACGCCTCGATCACTGCCCTCTCGCATCGAACCAACGGTCGAGCTCGTGGCGTGGCAAGGACGCCGCGATTCGGTTCGTGCTGTCCTTGACAGTGTGTTGCGTCGGCTGGTATAAATAACTGTCGTGGTCGGGCGACCGTCACAGACGGTCATCCGGCCGCGACGATTCTTACGAACCTTGAAAACTGCATAGTGGTAAGGGGAACGCGACAGTCCGGATGATTTGCGGACTCGGGAGAGCAATCTCCCGGGGCCCACAAATTCAGATGGAGAGTTTGATCCTGGCTCAGGACGAACGCTGGCGGCGTGCCTCAAACATGCAAGTCGAGCGTGGCTTCATCCTCTCGCAAGAGAGGGTGAAGTCTAGCGGCGAACGGGTGAGTAACACGTGGGAAACCTGCCCTCCGGACGGGGACAACCTCGGGAAACCGGGGCTAATACCGGATTCGCTCGCCGGGTCACATGGCCTGGTGAGGAAAGGATCGCAAGATCGCCGGAGGAGGGTCCCGCGGCCTATCAGCTTGTTGGTGGGGTAACGGCCTACCAAGGCGATGACGGGTAGCTGGCCTGAGAGGGTGGTCAGCCACACTGGAACTGAGACACGGTCCAGACTCCTACGGGAGGCAGCAGTTGGGAATCTTGGGCAATGGGCGCAAGCCTGACCCAGCGACGCCGCGT